>ERZ779851.2511-NODE-2511-length-13854-cov-3.237843_pt1 | contig 13854 bp, 6 predicted proteins | sample MGYA00511094_ERZ779851 | MGnify/ENA primary metagenome ERZ779851 (study PRJEB29588, sample SAMEA2155512) | human gut metagenome | biome: human gut; feature: human-associated habitat; material: faeces | place: Denmark | collected 2008/2010 ...
TGGAGCACCGGTAGCCGGCAAGATTGCAGAAATTCTTGGTGTGGAAGCCGGAAGTTCAGAAAAACAGGTGGCATTTGTAAAATGTGCCGGAACTTGTGATGTGGCAGCAAATAAATATCACTATGTTGGTGAGATGGACTGCCGCCGTGCAGCGATGGTACCGGGACGTGGTGAAAAGGCATGTTCATATGGCTGTCTTGGTCTCGGCTCCTGTGTGGAAGTCTGTCAGTTTGATGCATTATCCATTCAGAATGGAGTTGCTAAAGTAGACCGAGACAAATGTGTTGCCTGCGGTCAGTGTGTAGCAACTTGCCCAAATCATGTGATTGATTTGATTCCGTATTCTTCTGCTTATGCGGTACAGTGTAGTTCGAAGGATAAAGGTAAAGCAGTTATGGAAGTCTGCCAGTCCGGCTGTATCGGTTGTGGACTTTGCGTGAGACAGTGTGAATTTGGTGCCGTAACATTGGAAGACAATATTGCCGTAATTGATGGCACAAAGTGTCAGGGCTGTGGAAAATGTGCGGAAAAATGTCCAAAGAAAGTTATTCATGCGCAACAGTAAAAAGTAAAGATAAAAAAGAAGCTACAGAGTGTCAGCCGATTAATAGGCGATGCTCTGCAGCTTCTTTTTTTCGTAGTACTTTTTGGGCTTTGTACTTGAAGTTGTACTGTCCGGAAGTACGGTTACGACGCATGATGCCGTTGAATTACGTGAAAGTAAGGTGGCGGTGATTGTTACCGTACCAGGAGAAACTCCCATTACTACGCCGCGGGAATTTACAATGGCAATACTTTCATCGGAACTTTGAAACACCGGTCTTTCGGCAGAAGTATTTGGTTTAATAATGGTTTCAAGTCTTGTTCTCTGGGAGAGAGGAACAGAAACCTGATTTTTCATAAATTTAATACTTACTGCATTTGGTGAAACACGAACCCGGCATTTGAGGTTGCGGACTACTTTTTTCCTTTTTTTTACAGTAACGGTAATGACCGAAGAACCAATGGCAAGGGCAGATACACTGGCATATCTGGCATTTTGCGTTTCGGTTTTTACTGTTGCAATCGAAGGTTTTGAGGAAGTGAAAGTAATCTTATGCTTCTTTTTTGCGTTATAAACGCGAAGTGAAAAGGTGCTTCCAACAGTCATATTTAATTTTTTCATGTTCAGCTTTGGCTTTTTTCCTGCGGCGAAAGAAGTGCCGGCCGGTAAAACCATACTGATTAGAAGTACAAATACCAAAAGAGAGGTAAACTTTTTCTTCATGAAAAGGCTCCTTTCCATTGCATATTTACTTTGTACTGTAACTATAGTATGTGCTTGTGGCACAAACTTGTCACTTTGTGAAGGGGTCTTGAAATTGGTTTTTGAAACTGTTATGATGAAAAAAAACAATAGGAAGAGATGGGAAAGGAGAAAGACCATGCAGAGAATTTTAATTGTAGATGATAATGAAGATATTCGAGAGGTTTTAGGTACTTATGTAGCAAAAGAAGGTTTTGAGCCGGTTGTGGCAAAGGACGGATTTGAGGCACTTGACCTGTTTAAGAAAGCCAATCCGGCAGTTGTACTGCTTGACGTTATGATGCCGGGCATGGATGGTTACAAAGTTTGTGAAAAAATCCGCGAGCAGTCGGATGTGCCGATTATCCTTGTTACAGCAAAAGGAGACGATTACGACCGTGTGATGGGACTGGATATCGGAGCCGATGATTACATCGTCAAACCTTTTAATGGAGATGAGGTTATGGCACGTGTCCGTGCGGTGTTACGGCGTATGGGACGTTCGGAGTCCACAGAGGAAAAGAAAATCTTAAACGTCAGTGATTTGACGGTAAATATTGAGACTTACACTGTTTATGTAGGAGCGGAAAAACTTCCGATGACGAAAAAAGAAGTGGAGACCATGTGGATTCTTGCCGGAAATCCAAGCAAGGTATTTACCAGAGATAACTTGTTGGACAGTTTGTGGGGGCAGGATTATTTTGGTGACAGCCGTACCGTGGATTCCCATATCAAGAGACTGCGTGCGAAATTAGATAAAGTACCACATCCAAATTGGGAGATTAAGACGATTTGGGGCTTAGGATATAAGTTTGAACTGACTGTATAAGGAGCCGCTATGAAGAAAATATTTTGGCGTGTGTTCGTTGCCTTTGGCGTAGTACTTTTGGTGTTTACAATTCTGATTGGACTTATGTTTACACGGTTTAACCGCACGAATATTGTCGGGGCGTACAAACAGCAGTTAGGGGATTTGGCAGATGGCGTTGTCACTCGGACAAGTCAGGCAGTAAAAGACCATGAAGCGGATGAATTTATGGATTATCTGCGCGCAATGGAAGATTTTGGAAAGATGCAGAATGTTGACATCTGGATTGTAGCAGACGAATCGAGTAAACATAAATTATCTGACGCATATACCAATGTGCAGATGGATGGATTGGATATTCCGAAGGAAACAGAGAATATTATCAAAATGGCATTTCGGGGGAAAAAGAAAAGTTACAGCGATTACGATGAAGTTTACCAGACGGTTATGCTTCATGTGGCAGTGCCGGTTCGTGATAAGAGTGGTGACGTGTCGGGAGCAGTTGTCGTATCGGGACCGATGGAAATGCAGGAAAATACCGTGATTCAGTACGAAAAATACATGCTGATTTGCGTTATGGTAGGAGCATTTTTGGCACTCTTATTATCCTTTTTCTTCTCTAGGCAGCTTGTCCGTCCGATTATCCGGATTAAAGAGGCAGCTCTTGTGCTGGCTGCCGGAAATTATGCTCATAAAACCGGAATCCGTCGAAAAGATGAACTGGGGGCGCTGGCAGAGAGTATGGATACCCTTTCGGATAAATTGGTGGAAGCGGAAGAATTTCGCGAGGACTTAGAGCAGAGCCGCCGGGATTTCTTCTCGAATGTATCGCATGAACTCCGCACACCGATTGCTGTTATGAAAGGTTATGCTGACACGCTGGTGGCTGGTTATGTAACGGATGAAACCAAGCAGAAAGAATATTTGCAGAGGATTCAGAGCGAGTGTAACGGTATGGAACATCTGGTGTCTGATCTTTTGATTTTGTCACGGATGCAAAATCCGGATTACGAATTAAATGTCGAAGTGTTAAATGTGATTGCCGTGGCACAGGATGCGATGCGTGGAATGCGTATTCTTATGCAGGAGAAAAAATTGACGGGCAGTGTTACCTATGACGACGAATGTTCCCTGATGAAGGGAGATTACGACAGAGTCCGCCAGTTGTTTACCGTTCTTTTGCAAAATGCCGTAAAATATTCGGACGAGGGAACAGAGATTACCATGCATGTTGCAAAAGAAGAAGGACTGATTGTGACAACAGTGCGCGATTTTGGGATCGTTATTCCGGAGAGTGAATGGGAAAATGTTTTTGAAAAATTTTACCGGGCAAGCAGCCACGGTGAAAAAGAAGGCTCCGGACTTGGACTTGTTGTGGCAAAGAATATTGTGAGCCGTCACGGCGGGCATATTTTTGTTCGAAGCGATGAAAAAAATGGAACTATTTTTACGATAGAATTTCCAGAAACTTCTGAAAATATTTCTTGATATATTTCGCTGTTTTCAGTATACTAATAGTATCAAGAAACGAACATTTCCTGGAGTGTTCGATACCTTCTGAATTTTTGAACCTACAATACTTTAAACGGGATTCTTATATCTGTAGTTGGATGTCGGGCCGTCACTGCCGCAAGGTACTATGGTGACATAGCAACGGAAGACAGAAGGCTGCATGCGGTTGCCCACCTAGCCGATAGCTAGGAGTCAAAAATCAGAAGCCGGCATTTCGGGTATTTACGAAAGAGTTGGGCAGCGATTGGTCGCTGCCCTTTTCTATATGTGGAAAAAGAAATGAGGAAAAAACGATGAAAAACGGATTTTTAAAAGTAGCGGTTGCGACACCGGATTTGCGTGTGGCAGACTGCGAATATAATAAAAATCAAATGGTTGAAAAAGTGAAAAAAATGGCAGGCGAAAAAGTATCTCTCGTTTGTTTTCCGGAATTTTCACTGACCGGATACACGTGCGGTGACTTATTTTTGCATGACACTTTAGTAGAAGGGGCAAAAGATGCTTTGGCTGCATACTGCGAGGAGACAAAATCGTACGAAATCGTCAGTGTAGTCGGACTTCCGCTTGACCATAACGGAAAACTTTATAATGTGGCAGCGGTTATTTATGGCGGTAAAATTCTTGGGTTTGTGCCAAAAAGCTATCTGCCAAACTATAGTGAATTTTATGAAGCACGTCAGTTTGTAGAAGCACCGGCAGAAAACGGAGAGCATCTCTGGAAAGAGGGTGAGAGCGTTCCGTTTGGTGCCAATCTGATATTCACGCACAAAAAATACCATCGTTTTTCCTTTGGGATCGAGTTATGTGAGGATTTGTGGACGCCGATACCACCATCCGGAGAGCTTGCTATGGCGGGAGCGCATATTATCTTGAATTTGTCGGCGAGTGATGAGCTGACCGGCAAGGCGGGATACCGCAGAGAACTTGTGAAAAACCAGTCAGCACGTACGCTTTCGGCGTATTTATATGCGGATGCCGGTGAGGGAGAATCCACGATGGATATGGTGTTTGCCGGTCATAATCTGATTGTGGAAAATGGCGTTGTTTTAAAAGAGAGCAAACCATTTGCCGGAGAAAAGGATTTGATTACGGAAATTGATTTAGGACGGCTTCACAATGAAAGACGGCGTATGACGACCTTTACCAAAGGACAGAAAAAAGACGATTTTACGACAATTTGGTTTGATTCAAATGTGCCGGAAGAAACAAAACTTACAAGAAGTTTTGAAAAGACACCCTTTGTTCCTTCGACCCGTATTCACAGAGAAGAACGATGCGAAGAAATTTTGGCAATTCAGTCGTATGGGCTTGCCAAACGTCTGCGCCACACCGGCTGCAAACATGCCGTAATCGGGTTGTCCGGCGGTTTGGATTCGACCCTTGCGCTGCTTGTGACAGTCCGTGCTTTTGATACGTTAAATTTAGAAAGAGAAGGAATTGTCTGTGTCACAATGCCATGTTTTGGAACAACAAACCGAACTTATGACAATGCGGTTCAGTTAGCAAAGCAGTTAGGCACGTCATTACGTGAAATTCGGATTCAGGATGCGGTTATGCAGCACTTTAAGGATATTTCACATGATCCGGCGGTGCAGGATGTAACATATGAAAACGGACAGGCAAGAGAGCGCACACAGATTTTGATGGATATTGCCAATCAGGTCTGCGGTATGGTAATTGGAACCGGCGATATGTCAGAACTTGCACTTGGCTGGGCGACATATAATGGAGATCATATGTCGATGTATGGCGTGAACTGTTCCGTGCCAAAGACGCTTGTCCGCTATCTGGTACAGTTTTTTGCCGACACCTGTGAAAATGACATTTTGAAAAAAGTTCTCTACGATGTGTTGGATACGCCGGTCAGTCCGGAACTGCTTCCTCCAAAAGAGGGCGAAATCGCACAGAAAACAGAGGATCTTGTGGGACCTTATGAACTTCACGACTTTTTCTTGTATTATACATTAAGGTTAGGCTACGGACCGGAAAAAATCTTCCGTCTAGCCTGCGTGACGTTTGAAGGAGCATACGACAAAAAGACGATTGCCAAATGGTTAAATACGTTCTTTCGCCGTTTTTTTGCACAGCAGTTCAAACGCTCCTGCCTGCCGGACGGTCCGAAGGTCGGTTCGGTCACGCTTTCGCCGAGAGGGGATTGGCGATGCCGGCAGGGCACTGTGGCAGACGGAGTTAGACCGGATTTGTGACCGCCTTGTTTAAGGCGGTGCGGATGCCTTCAATTAAGAGTGATTCGGTGTATTTACTTTTGTCCGAGAGAGGAACATCCTCCAATTTAGTGCCGGCAATCAACTCTTTTTCGATGGATTCCAGTGACGGCTTCACGAGTGGGTACATGGGTGTCCCGGATTCTTCTAAGTTGACTAAAGCAACACTTTTTACCTGGTCGGCATCCACGGCAACTTCGAGGTTTAATGTGGTATCTCCAAGTTTAATCTGTGAAGTATAAACACCGGGCGTATAAATCTGCTTTGTGGAACCGGTTTTTTCTTTGTTTGATTTGTCCGGAAGAAACATAATAATAAGCAAAACGATGAGAAGTATACCAAGGCCGGCAAAAATTGCCGTATAAATTAATTCTTTCATTTGAATGACTACAATTTTAGTTTTTGCCATGGAAAAACCTCCTTATGGATTTTGTGCTTGCGTGTGCTTACTGTTAATATATGAGCGGCATGCTGCCGCTATGCATTCTATTTTTGAGAGGAGGAGTTTGTTTGTCATTGCACTTTATTTTAGGCGGGAGCGGCAGTGGAAAAAGCACCTGGCTGTTCAAAAAAATTCAAAAAGACGCGGCAGAAAATCCGGGGATCAATTATCTTGTCTTAGTACCGGATCAGTTTACATTAGAAACCCAGAAAACATTAGTTTCCCTCAATGGAAATAAGGGGATTTTAAATATTGATGTACTCAGTTTCCACCGTCTGGCATACCGTGCCTTTGAAGAGGTTCCGGCACTGCGTCGAACGGTTTTGGAAGATATGGGGAAAATCATGATTTTGTATCAGGTATTTTCCAAAAAGAAAAAAGAAATGCTGTATTTTAAGCGTGGGTTAAATGCAGCGGGATTTTTGGATGAATGTAAATCTCTTTTGTGTGAACTGGCGCAGTATGATGTTTCGGAAGAAGCATTGGAAGAACTTATGGAGAAAGTCGGAGAGGACTCACTGCTTGGCTTGAAACTGCATGATATCCGTCTGGTGTACCAGGCGTTTACAGAGCGGATGGGCGATACGTATATGATGGCAGAGGAACTGGTGCCACAGCTTACACGGGTAGTTTCCTCACTTGAGATGATGAAACACTGTGTGGTTTGTTTAGATGGTTTTACTGGTTTTACACCGACACAGTATGAACTTTTGCGCGAAATTTTAGGGGTATGTGAGGATATGTACATAACGGTAACAACGGACCGCACCGGACACAGAGACCGTGTGTTTTCCATGAGTGCCGATACGATACGCCGTCTGACTCAGATGGCAGGAGAACGAGGTGTTCTTGTAGAGGAGCCGGTTATCACAGGGGCAGGCAGGGAAAAAATTCCTTACCGGGTAGCGAAAAATGAGGAACTTGCCTTTATGGAGGAGCGGTTGTTTACTCATGGGTTTAAACCGTGGGAAAAAGTGCCGGAGTCCATTCACATTACGATGTGCCACAGGGAGCGGGATGAGGTTTCCTATGTGGCGAGACGGATTTACTGGCTGATGAAAGAAGAGGGGTATGAGCCGGAAGACATTGCGGTTGTGACGGCAGATGAAGCGGCTTATGAGCCGCTTTTAGTGCAGGAGTTTGAAAAACTTGGCATCCGATACTTTTTGGACAGTACGAAAAGCATTGGGGCAAATGCGATGGCTGAGTACCTCTTAGCCTTTATCCATATGGTGCAGCAGAGACTTGATTATGAGAGCACGTTCCGTTTTTTACGCTGTGCCCTGTCACCGCTTACAAGGGAGCAGACAGACTGCCTGGAAAACTATGTGATAGCCAGGGGATGCCGGGGGATGGCAGCCTATCAGAGTGAATGGGAGTATGCTGTTTCCGGACTGGATTTACTGGAAGTCAATGAATATCGGAGAATTTTTGTGAATTCCATTGCGGAGACGCTGCAGGCATTAAAAGGCGGTAAAAAGAGTGTTCGTGAATTTACGGAAATTTTCTATGGATTCGCTGAGAAAAACGGGATTTATGAGCGTCTTCTTGCCATGAGCGAAAATTTTGAAAACGATGGAAAGCTTATTTTAGCGAGAGAATATAAGAGCATTTACCGTTTGATGATTCATCTGTGGGATGAGTTTGTGGAACTTCTCGGAGATGAAATTGTCACATTTAAAGAGTATACACAAATGTTAGAGGCCGGAATTTCAGAAGGAATTGTCGGGTTTATTCCGCCAACGGCTAAGCAGGTTATGATTGGCGATGTGACAAGAAGCCGTTTGAAAAATATTAAGGTTCTTTTCTTCCTTGGTGTCAATGATAACTGTATTCCGAAGGCGAAAGGGGCACCGGGGCTTTTGATCGAGCGTGAGAGGGAGCGCATGGAAAAAGAGGGCGTGACGTTAGCACCGGATGCGGAAAAAGAATCGTATAACGAGCAGTTTTACTTATATTTAGCGCTTACGAAAGCGTCTGAGCAGGTGATTCTAACCTATTCGGTCATGACGTCAAAGGGAGAGAGCAAAAGACCTTCCTATCTGATTAACCGCGTCAAACAGGTATTTTCAAAGCTTGTTGTAGAAAAAGAGGAAAGCGATACTTCTTATGAAAAAATTATGGGAAGTGATAAGGGAAAGAGTTATTTGATTTCGCATCTGGCGGACGGCACTTATGCAAAGGATGTTATTTGGTGGGAAATTGCATCCCATTATGAAAAGAAAACGCCTGGTATTTTAAAAGATTTGCTGCGGATTCGGGAAAAACGTGCAGGAAATAATTCACTCAAAAAAGAAGCGGCAAAGCGGTTGTTTGGCGATGTTTTGTATGGAAGCGTGACAAGATTTGAGCAGTATGTGCAGTGTCCGTTTGCGTTCTTTGCGCACTATGGACTTTTGTTGAATGAACGGCAGCAGTATGAAATCAGCAGTCTTGACCATGGAAATTTGTTTCATCAGGCGATGGAACATTTGTCACATGAACTGGAACAAAGGAACAAAAACTGGCAGGATTTAAGTGAAAAAGAGGCGGTTTTACTGGCGGCTGAGTGTGTCGATGCCGTGGCAGAGCGGTACCAGGGCAGAAAATATTTTCAATCGAACCGAGTGTCCTTTATGTTAAAGCGGTTGAAAAACGAGGTGGTACATTCGGTCTGGGCGATGTGGCATCAGATGCAGGAGGGGGACTTTGTGCAGACTTACACGGAAAAAGGATTCCGGGGCAATGATAAAGAGTGGGAATCGATGTGTATTCCGTTTGGTGAAGATGCAAAAATCTGTCTCAATGGTGTGATTGACCGCGTGGATTTATGTTCTCTTCCGGGAGAGGAATTGATTAAGATTATTGACTATAAGAGTAGTGACTCACAGGATTTGTTGTTAGCAAAGGTATACTATGGATTGCAGATGCAGCTTTTGACCTATCTGGAGGCGGCAAAAGAAATGGTTGAAAAGGAGCATAAGGGCAAAGAGGCGGTTCCGGCGGCGATGCTTTACTATGCCATTAAAGAGAAAAATTTGGATTGGAAGCCGGAGAGCGAAGAAGAATACGAAAAACGTGTTCTCGACAGCATGAAGTGCAAAGGGTATGTGAATGAGGAGCCGGAAATTATTGGGCATCTTGACAAGTCAGTAGTAAATGGCGGTGAGCTCATACCCGGACAAAAATCCGGTGTGGTTCCGGTGGCTGTTGACAAAAAAGGACTTTTGAAAAAAAATTCCGGAGCACTTTCCACAAAGGACTTTGAAACATTGATTGCTCACACAAAGGAAAAAATGAAAGAATGTGGAAAAGCTATTCTAGACGGTAAAATCGAAGCTATACCATATGTGTATGAAGATAACGATGGATGCACCTATTGCCCGTATGGAAGTGTGTGCGGGCATGAGTCGAAAAAAGATGGTGTGCGTGAAATGAAAAAAATGAGTGATGACGAAGTATGGGAGGCATTGTATGGGGACGATTAATTGGACAAAAGATCAGCAGCAGATTATTGATATGAGAGGCTGCAATATTTTGGTTTCGGCGGCCGCTGGTTCCGGTAAGACAGCCGTGTTAGTGGAGCGCATTTTTAAGCGGATTACGGACAAAAAAGACCCGGTAAATGTGGATCAGTTTGTTGTCGTGACATTTACGAAACTCGCGGCAGCCCAGATGAAAGACCGCCTGCGCGAACGTATTGAAGAAGCACTGGCAGAAGACCCGTCAAATGAACATTTGCTGCGGCAGGAGGGGCGTCTTTCACTTGCACACATTTCTACCGTACATAGTTTTTGCAGTGAAATCGTAAAGCGGTATTTTCACCGGATTGGTCTTGACCCGGCTTTCCGCATGGGAACCGAGGCAGAGACAAGACTTCTTATGCAGGATGTTTTGGATGAATTGTTGGAGGAGGAGTATGGAAAGGGTGAAGAAGATTTTCTGGAACTGGCGGGAATGAGTGAGTTTAACCGCCATGATGATGAAATGGGAAATCTGATTGGAAGAATTTATAATCAAATGATGGGGCAGCCGTTTCCACTCCGATTTCTGGATGAGATGGAGGCATTTTATGATGCCCAAACGGTGGACGAATGGGAAAACTCAGGATTTATGAAAAACTTACTGGCTTCCACGAAAACATTTCTTCAGGGAATACTTCAGGAATATAAGGCACTGAAAGATATTTGCCATGGACCAAACCAACCGCTGTTTTATGAGCCTTATCTGGATGAGATGCTGGCATTTTTGTCGGATTTGCCGGAGAACTCAGGATATGAAGAGTATCGCGCTTATTTTGGCAGACTTCCGAAACTTACAATCCGTGCACCAAGAGGCCTGACGGGAGAGGAAAAGGTAAATAAAGAAGCCGTTCGTTTAAGCTGCAAGGATGCTGAAAAACGCATGGTGGAATGGAAAGAACAGTATTTTGATAAAGAGGCAGAGGAACATCTTAATGATTTAAAGGATACGAGCCGGAAGATGAAGGCGTTATTCCGCCTGACCAGAAGGCTGCATGAACTGTTTGTGGCAGAAAAAAGGGAGCGGGGGATTCTCGACTTTAATGACTTAGAGCAGTTGACGATTTCGATTCTTTTACAAAAGGATGAGGAGAGCGGCGCATATGTCCGAACGGATGCAGCGAAGGAACTGGCGAATGAATTTGTTGAAATTATGATTGATGAGTACCAGGATAGTAACTATGTGCAGGATACGATTCTTCATGCGGTTTCGCGAGATGGGCTTGCCGGTGAAATGCCGAATATTTTTATGGTAGGAGATGCCAAACAGAGTATTTACCGGTTCCGTGGCGCACGTCCTGAATTGTTTGCCGAAAAACTTTTGTCCTACAATAAAAAAGAGGGAACGTTATACCGCAGAATTGATTTGCAGAAGAACTTCCGAAGCAGAGAAATTGTGTTAGAGAGTACGAATGAAGTATTTTCCCGTATGATGCATACAGATATCGGCGGTGTGGAATACGACGATGAAGCCAAACTGCATTTGGGAAGTGATTTTGAAAATACAGAAAAAAAAATTGCGAAAAATGTGGACGTCTATGCGATTTTAGGAAAGCAGAATATGGAGGCGGAGGGCACACTTGCAGCACTGAAAATTCAGGAAATGGTATCGGGGGAAACGCCGCTTTATGTGAAGGATAAAGAAGGGTACCGAAAGGCTGAGTATGGGGATGTTGTCATCATCGTCCAAACAAATTCACAGGGACAGGCGTATTTCGATGCACTGAAGGATTATGAAATTCCGGCAGTGATGGAGAAAAAGAGAGGATTTTTTGATACGAGAGAAATCGGTCTTATGGTTTCCATGCTTCAGGTGATTGACAATCCGCATCAGGATATTCCTTTGGCGGCAGTGTTACTTGGACCAATGTTTTCTCTGACTGAAGATGAACTTGCTGTTATCCGCATGGAAAATCGCACGGCAGATTTGTATGATGCCATTTTAACCTATGACAAGAGTGATGCTTTGTATGAGAAATTGCAGCACTTTCTCGAGACACTTTCATATTTTAGGAAGAAGGCGTCTTATGCGGCTGTTGGAGAAATTGTGCAGGATATTTATGACCATACAGGAATTTACGAGGCGGTCCGCCTAATGCCAAATGGTGTGCAGCGAAATGCGAATATGGACAGTTTGATGGCGATTGCCTGGGAATTTGATGGGACGACCTATCACGGATTGTATTCGTTTGTTCGTTATCTGGAAAAAATTTCACAGCAGACCGAGGAGATGGGCGAAGTAAATCTCTCAGGAGAAGAAGAAAATGTTGTGCGGATTATGACAATTCATAAAAGTAAGGGACTTGAATTTCCAATCTGCATAATCGGCGGCATGGGGCACGCAATTCATGCTCCGGATAAAAGCATCCTTACGATTCATCCGGATATTGCGATGGTAATGCCGGTTGTGGATAATGAAAAAAGGACAAAGAAGAAAACGATTTATACCCATTATCTCAAATACGTAAACGCCCAGGATGAACTTGGCGAAGCGATGCGTAAACTTTATGTTGCGATGACGCGTGCAAAGGAAAAATTGATTTTATTGGGATGTGCAAAGAATACGGATTCAGCGGCGGTAACCGGGAAAAACAGGCAGAAAATAAAGACCTTTTTCGATATGGTCTTGCCGGCGGTACATATCCGGACGGATTTATTTCATCTGGTAGAAGTCGAGACGGATGATTTGATTTTACAGGTGGAACATGGTATGGTACAAGAGACGGTAAAGGAGCAGGCTCTTTATAATTTTGACACAACCATCTGCTATGATAAACCTTTACAGGAGATGTATGAATGGATGGATGCGGCGGATGAGCCGGAGCCGGAACCACTGCCGGTAATCACTCACAAAGCCCACATCTTCCACCCGTCCGCTCTCGTCGAGCAGCGTCGCATGAAAGCCGTGACGTTCCCGCTGCGGATGCCAGTGCATCTTTCCGATACCGAACGTATAATACCCCGCCTCACGCAGCATGCGCGGCATCTCATAGCGGTAACGCGGCGCCACCTCCCCATAGCCCAGCATGCCGTGATGCCAGGGAGAAAGCCCCGTGAGCAGCCCCGCCCGTGCCGGCGTACTGCTGGGACACGAAGTATAGGCATGCGTGAACAGCGTTCCCTCGGCCGCCAGGCTGTCCAGTGCAGGAGTGATCACCCTTCCCCCGCTCGTACACCCCATGGCATCCCAGCGCTGCTGGTCGGTCATGATCAGAATCACATGAGGCTTCACCCGGGCAGCAGCCGGCATTCCGGCAGTCCATCCGGCCACACCCAGCGCCAGAACAGGCAACATCTTATTTCCCTTCATGCCACTCATCCCCCTTTCCGGCACGGATCATCCTCAGCAGCTTCTGCAGCTCAAAGAGCTTTTCCGGCTGCCGGGGTGCAAGATTCTCCTGCTCGTATGCCTCCTTCATGTGATAAAGTTGCGGACGGCTGTCATTGCCCGTCTCAATCTTCGGCCCCCAGGTAATCATCTTCGGTCCGTCATTCGGCTCGATGTATTTCCACTCGCCGGCACGCACGGACAGCACATGATTAGCCGCCTGCTCCACAATCCAGGGACGGTCTGTCGCATCCGTACCCAGCAGGTTCTCCAGCCGGTTCCAGCTGTCAGGAGCACTTCCCTCCGGCATCCGGGCACCGATCAGTGCTCCGAGCGATGCCATCCAGTCAATCTGCGACATCAGCACATCCGAAGTGACGCCCGTGTTCCTGATCCCTTTCGGCCAACGCACGATCACAGGTACGGCCGTCCCGCCCTCAAAGGCGCTGTATTTGTATCCCCTCCACGGACCGGCCGGCCGGTGTCCGCCGAGCAGCTCTTCCGCGTGGTCGTCATATCCGTCGTCCACCACCGGCCCGTTGTCGCTCGAGAGGATCACCAGCGTGTTCTCCGTCAGGCCCAGGCGGTCGAGTTCCTCCATGATGCGCCCCACGCTCCAGTCGAACTGCACAATGGCGTCACCGCGCAGTCCCATGCCGCTCTGCCCCCGGAACCGCGGATGCGGGAAACGGGGCACATGCACATCGTTCGTAGCAAAGTACATGAAGAAAGGCCGGTCTTTGTTTTCCTGCAT
>ERZ779851.2515-NODE-2515-length-13815-cov-29.763445_pt1 | contig 13815 bp, 9 predicted proteins | sample MGYA00511094_ERZ779851 | MGnify/ENA primary metagenome ERZ779851 (study PRJEB29588, sample SAMEA2155512) | human gut metagenome | biome: human gut; feature: human-associated habitat; material: faeces | place: Denmark | collected 2008/2010 ...
CAAGACCGCCTTTTGGCTGTACCCGTGCATCCAGTACGCCTGTGCTTCGGGAATGTCCTTCCTCTCCACCGATACCAAGGGCGATGTCATGCGTAACTACGGAAACATCGCCAAGGATTACGGCTATATGGTTTCCGTTATCGACCTGCGAAATCCAACCCGATCAAACGGAAATAATATATTGTATCTCGTCAATAAGTACACCGACCTGTATGCAAAGAACCCCGACCAAATCGTCTACAAGGCGAAAGCGGAGAAGTACGCAAAAATCATCTCGAAAACCATTATCCTCTCCGGCATGGATGCCGCCTCCTTCGGGCAGAATGCATACTTCTATGACGCCGCCGAGGGCTTGCTGACGGCAACCATTCTGTTGGTGGCAGAGTTCTGTGCGCCGGAGAAGCGGCACATCGTTTCGGTGTTCAAGGTCATCCAAGAGTTGCTTGCACCCTCTAAGAAAAAGGGCAAAAATCAGTTCCAGCAGCTTATGGAGTTACTTCCTAATGAGCATAAGGCGAAATGGCTTGCGGGTGCGGCACTGAACACCGCCGAACAGAGTATGGCAAGCGTTATGAGTACGGCGCTCTCCCGACTCAACGCATTTTTGGATACCGAGTTAGAGCAGCTCCTGTGCTTTGACACCGAGATAGATGCCGAAACCTTCTGCAGCCGGAAATCGGCTATCTTCGTAATTATGCCGGAGGAAAATCCCAATACCTTCTTTATGATTTCACTGATTATCCAACAGCTCTACCGGGAGATACTCGCCGTTGCCGATGAAAACGGCGGTAAGCTCAAGAACCGCTGTGTATTCTTCTGCGATGAGTTCGGAACGCTGCCCAAAATCGAAAGTGCGGAAATGATGTTCTCCGCCTCCCGTTCAAGGCGCTTGCAGATCGTTCCCATCATCCAATCCTTTGCCCAGCTCGAAAAGAACTACGGCAAGGAAGGCGCGGAGATCATCGTGGACAATACGCAGGACACCATCTTCGGCGGCTTTGCTCCCAACAGCAGCTCTGCCGAAACATTATCCAAGGCACTCGGCAGCCGCACGGTCATGAGTGGATCTGTCAGCAGAAGTAAAAACGATCCGTCACAGTCGCTCCAAATGATCGAGCGACCGCTGCTCACGCCGGACGAACTCAAATCTCTTCCGAAGGGTGACTTTATCGTCATGAAAACAGGTGTGCATCCGATGCGGGTACACCTAAAGCTGTTCTTCAAATGGGGCATTGAGTTTGACGATGAACACCCTTACACCGTACCCGACCAAGGCAACCGTGAGGTCAGGTATGCCGACAAGAAGGAAATTCAGGACGGCATACTCGAAAAATATCCGCCGGAGTGGAAAGAGGAAACGCCTGCGCCGAGCGACGCTGACGGCGGCAGTCAGACACAGCATGACAGCCCCAAGAACGAACCGCAGAGAACTCCGCCGAAGGATAAGAACAAGGGCGGCAACCCCATCCGTACCTCACCGCCGAAAAAAGAAACTGCTCCCGACATGACGGAAGCAGAAATCATAAAAGACTTAACCGAAACGGAGGTGCAAAGCAATGAGTCGTCTTGATTTTCTTTACCGCACCGAGCTGCCGCACAGAGCCGTTGCAGTATATATCTACCTTGCCGACCGAACGAATGAGAACAACGAGTGTTGGCCTGCCATACCGACCATAGCGGCAGACTTAAAGTATTCGCAGTCCACCGTCCGCCGCGGGATCTGTGATCTTAAAAAGGCCGGACTGCTCGAAACCGAGCAGCGATACCGTAAGAAAGGCGGCAAGAGCAGTCTGCTGTTCCGGCTGAAAGCGGAGTGAAAAGAGCAAAACGCTCCGCCAAGGGGCAACTGCGCCTACAAGCTGACAGGTGCCACCTGTCATGGTGGAAGGTGAAAGTGAACTACCCAACTGAAGATAGATTACAGCAGAAAGAAAAAGACACAGAGGCTTCAGGTTGAAAAAGCCAGAGATAACAAAGACATTTTCATTAGTACGGTTTTGATCGTTGAGGTAAGCCGCTTTTTTCTTTCTGCTGTAAGGACTTTTTTATGAGATCAGACAGTACAGTGAAAACCACAAAGAACCGGACAGTTCTTCTGTTCAGATGTTCTGATGCGGTTCGGGCGGCAGGGAGTAAAATCCTTGCCACCATTTTTCGTACCAAAACCACGCTTCTAATGCATGGTTCAGTAAAAATTAAATAGTTGAGAAGAAAAAACTCCTTCCGGCAAGATAACAATTGAAAGTTCGCTTTTTTGTAAATCTTTTAAGGTTGTTTTCCGATCGGTTTTATGATATAATGTATTAAAGTGCATGTGATTGCGGGTGAGAAAATGAACACATACCGAATAGCCGTTTGTGATGACGATCCGGTCATGAGAGAACAATTGCATTCTTTCTGCAGGGAGCTGCTGGACGGAGAAAGTATTCCGTATGCGATAACAGCTTTTCCCTCTGCCGCGGAACTTGAGAAAAGGATGAATTCTGATGTCGAGAAACCGTTCAATCTGCTTATCTTGGATATTCAGATGAACGGCATGACGGGACTGGAGCTGGCGCGTTCTCTGCGAAGCAAGGACGACCGTATTTCAATTATATTTGTGACCGCATGCGACAATTATCTTTCCGAGGGCTATGATGTACAGCCCATTCATTTTCTTCTTAAACCGATTTGCCGGGAAGCACTGGCAAATGCAATCCGTACGGATCTTAAATTGAATTACTTACCCAAAGCAGTCACGCTTAGCATCGGTAATAAGATACTGCATTTCTCCGTGTCGGAAATACGTTATGTAGAAAGTTATAACCACAACATAATCATTCATCAAAGTTCCGGAAACAGCAACACCTATTATCTTTCTCTTACCGAGTTTGAAAAACAGCTTCCAAAAGGCCATTTTTCACGTTGTCATAACAGCTTTCTGGTGAATCTGAGCAGAGTAAAGGAAATCGGACGGACGGACCTAACGCTTCGAAATGGTGATATGCTTCCTGTGGGGCGTACATACTATAAAGCCTTTCAAAGCGCATTTATACGATATATAAATCAATAAAATCAGCGGGTGTCATTTTCAAATGAATGGCACCCGCTGATTTTATTATTTTTTCGGAATTCTTAAAGCGGTCTGAACAGTAAAAACATTTTCATCCGAAATAAAAATATCCAGCATACTGTGATATTTCTCTGCGACAGCGTTCATAAGCTTTAATCCAAAGCCATGACTTTCCTTTTCATCCTTTGTAGAAATATACTGCCCGTTCTTATCCTGTTTTGGCTCTTCAATAAACGAATTCTCACATTTTACGGCGAGAAAACCGTTTCGTTCCTCTGCCTTGAATCGGATAAAGCTTTTTTCCGTGCAGCGCGAGGCCGCCTCTATAGCATTATCCAACATATTCATAAGCAGCGCGCACAGTTCATTTTCGGAAATCGGAATCTCTGCGGACACCGAAGCAGTGGCATCAAATGATATTCCCGCCCGTGCCGCTCTGTAGGCAGCATCCTGCAAAATAGCATTGACAACGAAATTTTTGGAAAAGTGTGTTTGCGCCAGGTGCTCGCACTGTCCTCTCATATCCTGCAGCATTTTGCCCAGAGTTTCATAGTCTCCCTTTTTGTAAGCCGACTCCAAGGCAACAATTCTGTGTCTTTCCTCATGCCTGATTGCCTCACTTGCCCTCATTTTGCTTTCGATGGCACGATATCCGTCCAGAATCAGCTGATTGTGCAGGCGGAGCGCCTGTGTTTCCGTTCGCTGCGTGACAAAGGCGCACATCACTGCATATGTAGAAATTACAGCACAAACAGCAGTCAGCCAAACGGTAATCCAATACAAAAGTTCCCCATAATCCCCAAGCTCAACTGTATCACGGAACATCTGCACGATATATCCTGCAAGATACCCATTTACGGCGGCAGATATTCCGAAAGCAATCAACAGTGTAGTAAAGCTGACCGCCGTAGTGATTCCAAAATGCTTCCAAAATTTCCGCTGTCGGTTCATTGCAAGAAAGAGAATCAGTAACAGTATAAAGAAGAAGCCAACCTCCCGGCGGATAAGAAAATCGACCAACCGGTTATTCAGGAAGAAATAGCCCATTCCCTTTGTAATCCACTGTGCCGTAAGACCGGCAGCCGCAAGAAGCAGCGGAATCAGACTCCAGTCGGGCTTTTTGTGTGCAACTCCCAAAAGAAATATACCCGCCACAAGAAGTGAAATCGCTGCGGTTACGCCGGCGGGAATTCCGTAAAAATTAGCATATGCATAGCTCTCAGTCGCATCGTATTCTACTGGTACAAAGCGAGCAGCCGGAGGAAACACCAAGCTGGTTGTACTTTTAACTACACATGTCATTGTGACATGGCATTCTTCATTTCTCGGCATAGGAATTACTGCCTGTGTCTGTCCCGCTGCCCCTGCAGGGACAGCGGACGAGGAGTGCCATACCTCAAATCCGTTGATACAAACCGTAAGCTCCAACCCTGCCGTTTCAAACACCAGATTCCCGTTTTCCTCTGTCGGCGGAAAAACAGTTTCAAGCCGAAAACTCTCCCCTGTTTGAGGCACAACGGTATAATCCAACGAACTTTCGGAGCCGTCTGTCTCAATTTTGACAGAAGACTGCCAATCAATATAGCGAATCGACATGTCCGTCTTAATAAATAACTGCAGAAAACACATTGTCCCCAAACAAAGCAGTATAAAAACGGCAGTACAAACAACCTGCAGGCAGCGTTTCATATTCGAAATTTCATTCCTTTCCATTCAACTTCATAACTCGGAGCGCCGAACTTTTCATCATTATTTTACTGGCTTTTTTCTCGTTTTGCAAGAGATATTTCACGCTTCACCCCGTCTACAGCGTAAACAACCGATATACAGCGTAAACGACACGACAGAGGCCGACATAATTTGATATAATGTAAGAGAGGAAGTATAACAGAATACTTTATGATTTGCTGCGTCAAATCCCCGCCCGAAAACAATCTTTCCCCCGTGAAAAGAAAAGGAGGACTCTCTATGTACAAAAAACTCATTCTGAAGCGCTCGCTATGCGCGCTGCTGTCGGTCATAATAATCGCAGCATGTCTGCCCCTGTCGATCTTTGCCGCCGACCCGAGTGAGCCGCAGTTTTCATCGGATGCCGCTAATACTCTGATGAAAAACACAAAACCCGCTGGCTTTGACAATACAACCAACCCTTACGGGTATAATGTCGGCCGTCCCTTTGCAATGGTTGAAAAAAACGAACTGCTTTATTTTGAGACATACGGCACGTCCGCAACAGGCAAAATTGCGGATGTAGGAACCCCGGAGTCTCTCAAGAACTTTATTTCCAAAAAAGGAACCGCTTCCGATGCCTCTCTGCCCAATATGGACATCAGTGCGCTTCAGACGTACTATGCGTTTGTCCAGTCCGTTTCCTTTGACCCGTTCGGCTCAGGCAGGAGAGACCATGTTGCCTATGTAGGTCTTGATAAGTCGGATAAGCAGGTCTATCTTCATATATATGATACAAGAACGGGAGAATATAAAGGCAAACAGTGGGTCGGCGAAATGAACTGGATGTTTGACAACAAAGGCCTTATTCGTGCTCTAAACCTTGAAACCAACGCCTATCTGAACATTACCGCAGGCGACTTTGACGGAGACGGCAAGGACACGCTGATCATCTATGTTCCGCACACAAAACGCTCGACAGGTTTGATGCAGACTTTTGATTACGAACCTTTTGTCGGCTGCTTTCTGTATGAATATTCCTTTACCGGCAAAAACAGCTTTGTATTATTAAATAACACAAGCATTATGGGAGAAGGCAAAAAACTCGGCTTCGGCAATGATATGCTTCATGACTCCTACAAAAAATTATATCACACCACTGTTGGAAGTCCCACGGACCCAGGGGCAAATGGTGACAGCATGTACGGAAACTCTGGCCCAACCTTTGACAACCGATTTCATAAGCTGGGCGTAGACATGGTGGTGGGCGATTTTAACGGCGACCAAATCGATGACATCGCCGTGCTGTCCTATTTCTTCATAAACAATGTAAACAGTCGCAATTTGAATCTATATCGTCCTCAGGTAAAAATTAAATATGGAAAAGCCGGCGGTAGTTCTTCCGGCGGAGGCTCCTCGTTTGTGGACGGCGACGCCGATGAAAAATTCTATGTTTGCCCGGAGGGAAAACTCCAAAATATTCTCCAAAATGATGTTATTTATAATAGTAACAGCATGAACGCCTGCAGCATCACGGCAGGAGACTTCAACAACGACGGATATGAAGATATCCTTGTTGCGGGCTTATATGCCAATGTCAATGCTTCCTACGCTACCACTCATTCATCCCAAACTGCATATACAACGCTCCTTAATAACGGAAACAGAGGCTTTGTACAATCCGAATATAAGGTGATGGCTTCCAACGGTTGGACGAAGGCCGGTTCCAGAACTAAAGAAGTTGTTTCGCCTTTAGCGGTAGAGGCTGTTGCTTTTAACGGTGCGAGCGCCGCAGATTTCGTCTTTATCAACGGCACGCTGTACAACTATAATGCCCAGACCGGAGAACTTTACAAGCTCACTTCAAACGAATATTCTTTCCGCACAAACTCAAACGGCAGCACAAACAACTTCTGGTTTGAGGGCGAGATCGGCGGTAAGACAGAATTCTTCCGCTCGGTTGCCGTCGGAAACTTTGACGGCAACAATGCAGGACGTGAGCAAATTGTGTTTGTAACCTCTGCCGAAACCGGTAACGAGGATAAATATTCCTTCAGCAAGGGTATGATTTCCGCAACCTATCCGGATACAAACGACAGCTATGAGGCGGCAAACGGCTTTGACCTGACATTGTCATACTGGAGTCCGAACGAAGCGTACGGTGATTACTACGGCTGTACGGCTCAGGTACTTCTCACCGCCTGCGACAGAAACCAGGACGGTGTTATAGCCAAATATAAGGGTGTAAGCTATGCCTACAGCGACCCGGAGGTCAAGGCAGTCATACAGGCTGCGCCGTATTTCTCCGCGCTGAGTGACTCCGGCGAAAACGAAACCGCATATACAATCACAGAGAGTTTCGAGTTGGAGCAGTCCTCATCAAACAATGTTTCCTTCAGCGTCGGAATGTCTTACTCTTACGGAGGGCTTCTCGCCCCCGTTGAGGTGAACATCTCGGCAGGCTACTCGCTTGAATGGAGCAAAACCTATTCCACGGCTCTGCAGAAGGAATATTCCCTGACGGTTAAGGCACGGGCGTACAACACGGTGCTTGTGTCCAGAACGCCTGTATTTATCTACGCCTATGAGATACTGGACGAAAACGGCAAATGGTCGGGAGATACCGCCATAACGCTTTCCATTCCGCAGCAGCCGGTATATCAGCAGCTGAGCGTTGACGACTACAACGGCTTTGTTGATGAGTATAACGATTATATGAATAACAAGGACTATCATGCCGTCATAAGGGAATCGGATAAAACAGACAAAGATAAAAAATACTATTATCCCTTGGTAAAAATAGATAAAGCGGCAAACTGGCTAGACGGAAACGAGGGCAACCCGTTTATGTACAATCAGCTCGGCTGGGGCGTTTACAGCCATTTGGGTGCAGAGCAGCTCAGTCAGCTCGCCATTCGACTCGGACATAACGGCGGTCTTAACGAGGTTTCGTGGCAAAAAAGCAATATAAAATCCGTTTCCGAAGAAATGTCGCACGGTTTTTATTTCAACTTCTCCATCAGCTTCGGCGTGTTCGGCGACGGTATCCTATTCTCGCACGATGTGGGGTTTGAAACAAGCCTTAACTACAGCAACGGCTCGGGCGTATCCACCACAACGACATCGTCCGAAGGCTGTACCGGCGTGGTCAATGATATCGACGGTCCGGATCTTGCCTCAAACGGAATCCCTCAAAACGTATACACGCAATATACCTTTGACTGGACGCTCGGTCAGTGGTTCCGACACCTTTACGGCGATGAAAACAACAAGACCATCTTTATAGGCTATAACTTGACAAATCTCAGTGCTCCTTCACCGGCAGTGGTCGACCTTGAGGCAGAACTGCTTGACGAAGACGAGATACGCCTTACTTGGTCGCAGCCCGATAAAACTCCCGGCTGGCCGGATGCGGAGGGCTACTATCTTTATCAAGTTGAAAACGGTGAATATAACAGGATTTCAAATCTTATTCCTGTCGGCACGACCTCTTATGACATTTCCGGACTTAAAACCAATACAGAGTACGAATATGTGCTTACAACCGTTTGCAAGGTAGACGGAAAGGATAAGGAAAGTGCCTGGTCAAACTCTGCAACCATAACAACAGCAAAGAGAGACTATAAGGTCTACTATAAAATCGACAACGAGAAAGCCGCCGATATCAGTGTGCGGCACCTCGGCAATGTTAATATTAAATCGGGCGATGAGATCAATGAAAACGATATTATTAAAATCAGAGTTTCGCCAAAGAACCGGCACTTTGAACTTGTGTCGCTGACTCTTGATAACGGCGGAGAAGAGACTGTATTCAGACCCGACCTCAACGGCAACATAGAGTGCGCGTTTGCACTGGGCGGCGAAGCTAACATATTCGTATCCACACGAAAAACATTCGATTCGGCTGAGGTCATCTTTGTCGGCGAATATAAGAACGGCGAAGACCTTCTCGGAACAGTTACCGCAAAGGTCGGTGAAACAGGTCTGCCTGCTCCGGGCGGCACGGTGACCGGCGATGTAACATTTACCGCCGTTCCGCAAAACGGCTATACACTGAAGTCGTGGAGAATAACAGATGCTGAAAACAATACGGATATTGTTAACGCGGCAGGCTCAAATACCTACACGCTTACCCTTGGCTCAACAAGATACACCGTCGAAGCGGAATTTGAAAGAGTTTCCGAAACCGACAGACCCGTGAAGCTGACCTATTCCGTTGCGAGCGGCAACGAAACCGGTATGGCGGCAACAAAGCAGACCTATCAGTCCGGTACCGCTGTTCCCGTGGGAACGAAAATCAACTTCATCGCTCAGGCGGCAGAAGGCTATAGGGTGCAAAAGCTCGTTATCACCAAAAACGGAATTTCCGACACGGTAATAACAGATAACAGGCTTTACGATATGTACGAGTATGAGCTCACCGTTGATACCCAAACCGATATCAAGGTATACTTTACGGAGATCGAAAAATATACGGTCACAGTTGATATGCCGAATAAGAACGCCGAAATTACCGTTAAAAACGGGACATCGGATTTTGAAAGCGGTCAAAAGGTCAATTTCGGCGATGAAATCACCGTAACCGTCAAGCCGAAGGATGGATACCGTCTTGCCGACACAGAGAGCTGGTCCGATAACGGCGACGGGAGCTATACCTACAAGACCGGCAGAATCAAGATGGAAACGCATATCCGTGTGGCGGTAGAGGAAATTCCGGAATACACCGTCACCTTCCCGACAATGATTGAGGGCTGTGTGCTGACAGTGCGCAGCAAAAATGAAAAAATCACAAGCGGCAGTAAAATTCGTGAAGGCACAATTCTTGTTGCGAGTATCGTGCTTGAGCCGTCATATATCCTCAAAGGCTGGTACATCGGCGGCGAATTCAGTCCCGAAACCAACAAGACCGAAGTTTCCTTTACGGTGGACGGAGACACCCTTCTTTCCGTAATCGTTGAAAATGTAAAAGGCGACAAGGGTGATACCGGCATCGGAATCAAATCAGCAATTATTGACGAAAGCGGAAACCTCATTATTACTCTTACCGACGACACGGTGTTAAACCTCGGAAAGGTCACCGGAGATAACGGAAGTCAGGGCGAACAAGGTGTTCCCGGTGCCGCAGGAGTAGGAGTTAAATCCGTCGCAATTGATGAAAACGGAAATCTGGTCATAACACTTACAGACAACAGCGTGCATAACCTCGGAAAGGTAGTCGGAGATAAAGGCGAACAGGGCGTGAATGGCGTTGGTGTTAAATCCGTTATGATTGATGAAAGCGGCAATTTAATTATCACTCTTACCGATGAGACCGTACACAATGCCGGACGGGTGACCGGAGATAAAGGTGACAAGGGCGATACGGGCAATGTCGGAGTCGGTGTAAAAACCACCGAAATCGATGAAAACGGCAATCTAATCATCACCCTTACCGACGACACTGTGCATAACCTCGGGAAAGTAGTCGGTGCAAAGGGCGAAGCCGGTACTGCAGGAACCAACGGCATTAACGGTACCGGAATCAAGTCCGCTCATATCGACGCAGACGGTAACCTTATCCTCACCTTTACCGACGGAGTTATAACCAATCTCGGAAAAATCGTCGGAACGGACGGGAAAGATGGTGTCAATGGCAAAGATGGTACCAATGGCAAAGATGGCAAGGACGGAAAAGACGGTCTCGGTATTAAAGGATGCCGCATTGACGACGGTGGAGACCTGATAATAACCCTGACCGACAACACAACGCTGAACGCCGGCAACATTTCCGCGATCAGCGATAAAGTCAGTGTTTCCAAGCCTCTTGCAACTGCAGCAGTTTCTCTTTCCGGAGTGTCTCTTCTTTGGAATATTGTTTCGCTTGTTGCGGCGATTGTAAGGAAGAAAAAACTAATTTAATTCGGATGATTGTTCGAATTTAAAAGGATGCAAGACCTCCGGCTAATCGGAGGTCTTGTGCTACGATCCGTACAAAAAATGTAATCCATAAAGCCAAGGAAATGCTCGAACAATATCGGGCGGTTGCGGAATCGGAGGAATATAAGGCATCTCCCGCCTACCGACTGCAAGAGTATCTAAAGCAATTCCAAAGGGAGAGCGGCTATAACGATGTATTCATCTCCGCAATGCAGAGGCTTAGCCCCGCTTACCGCGAGTATCACAAATCCCTGCAAGCGGCGAATGAGGTTTTCTTGCGGCATTTCCAGCAGGAGTGATTTTGCAAAAAAGTTCATAGAACAATTCCCACCCAGCAAAGCGCAATCGGCGAAAAGCGGTTGCGCTTTTTCACTGACCGCCCCATACAGCGAGAAACGCCGGAGAGCCGCCAGCGAAGCGGCGAAAGCACATACCGATAACTTGTCACGCACTATTCAAAAAGATGTGGTATAATTTTTTTGAAAAAGTTTGAGATTTGATGTAGTATTTGCAGCTAAAACCGTAGTATATAGGTGTAGCCGGAAAGGAGGCGATGTGATGATAACAGATGAAAATATCATTGAATTGTTTTTCGCGCGTTCAGAACAAGGTATACGGGAACTGGACATAAAATACGGAAAAGACTTCCACAATCTTTCCTACCATATCGTAGGGAGCAGGCAAGATGCGGAAGAATGTGTAAACGATGCCTATTTAGGCGCATGGAAGGCGATTCCCCCGGCGCGCCCCAATCCACTGCTGACTTATATCTGTAAAATAGTTCGGAACATTTCATTGAAGGTTTATTACAGAAAGGAAGCAGCAAAACGAAGCAGCCATTACACGATTGCTATGGAGGAAATCGAAGCCTGCATAGCAGCCCCTAACACAGTAGAAGCAGAGATTGAGACCAGAGAGTTAGCCCGTATCATTGAGGACTTTTTGAACACGCTGACGGTCGAAAACCGTGTTATCTTCATGCGCCGCTATTGGTTCTCTGACAGCTACAAGGATATAGCCGAGTTTGTAGGGCTTTCAGAGAAAAATATCTCTGTCCGGCTGACCCGTATCCGAGAGAAGATGAAACAATACTTGATTGAAAGAGAGGTATTCGTATGAACGCAAAGAAGTTTTCCGACGCTATGAGCGAGCTTGACACAAAATATGTCGATGAAGCCCTTAACTACAAAAAGAAAGCAAAGAAACCCGGTTGGGTTAAGTGGGGAGCTATGGCGGCTTGCTTTGCAGTAATTGCTGTTTTAGGCGTAGGCGTATTTCAAAGTGGATTGTTCGGAAACAAAACTGACATTGCCACTTTGGACAACGGAAATGAAATCATCTTTGTAAAATCGGAAACTGCTGGCTCAAGCATTGACATTGACGGGACTATAACAACAAGGCAACTTACGGAAACGGAAGCTGCATCTCTTTTTCCAAACTTGACCGTTACAGCTCATGCAGTTTTTCGTGTTGATGATACTGTTTCCGACAGCAACAAAGAATTGATTGGTTTTGAGGGAAAAATCGAAAATGCCAAAGTGGTAATATCTACAACGGATATAGCACTACTTGATACGAAGATTGTAGGAAGTGAAGAAAGTAGCGAAGTAAATGGCACAAGCGTGACGGCAGGATATTTTGTAACAGACCGGAACAGCGTGGGAGAACAGAATGTAATTTACTATGCGACCTTTAAGTTGGGAGATAGCACCGTATATGTTGAAAATGCGGGTGCAAAAACTGAAAGCGAAAGTGTGAAAAACGATTTGGCTACCATTATCCAAGAGCTGATAAATAATGGTGCGCTTGACCTAAGTTCTTTCAACGGATAACCCCATGAAAATTTAATACTACCATCAGGACAGCCGAGCAAATCGACTGTCCTTTTTCTATGTCTACGGACAGAAAGGAGCGACCACCCATGACGAAACCGAGAGAGAAAACCCGCGAGGAATTGCAAGCCGAGAAATCATCTCTTTGTTCTGTATTCTGTGCACTCGCTTTTATTTAGTTTCTATGTTCGACCTATGGAACGCAAACCTTATGAAAAAGCCTTATTGTGAGACGATACCATAAATTTTTCTGCCGAAAAGTTCGGGAGAAGCAGTTGCGGCACGGGATATTCCCGTACCGCAGAAATAAAAGCGCCCAATCCTCATTCCTTTTCCACGATCGACTCAATAGACTGCGAGCTGTCTGTTGTGTCGGATCGGTCGGGCGAAAAGGTAAAGACGGTTGCAAGAATTAAGATCAGAACATATACGGCAATAATGCCGCCGACGATGAACGCTATCGCTTTCCAGAATCTTTTTGTCCGCCTGTTTTTGATCGCAAGCTGCTCGTTGATTCGGGAAAGCTGTTCCGCCAATGCGTCCGGCTGTTCTTCCGCTTCGATTTTGGAGTCCAGCAGCCGGCTTACCGGTACCTCTAAAATTTTCGCCAGCTTTATCAGCAATTCGGAGTCGGGAACGGAAAGACCTTTTTCCCATTTTGAGACGGTCTGCCTTACGACATTCAGCCTTGCCGCCAGCTCTTCCTGTGTGATACCCTTCTTCTTGCGAAGTGCTTTTAGGTTATCCTGAAACATAGTGCATTCCTCCTTTGCACTCTCATTATAGTGCGGGAAGCGGCGTTGCCTCAAGCAACGCAAAATAACATTGGCATAGGGAAACCGCCCGAACGGTCGCGTTCGGGCGGCTTTTGCCGGAAAAGTATTATTCGTCCAGCTTGAGCACCGCCATGAACGCCTCCTTGGGCCGCAGGGGATACACCCGGTTCTCCGCCCCCTGCACCGGCAGCACGATGGCCCGCAGGGGCGCGCTGACATTCTGGCAGATGCCGGAGGTGCCGGAATACAGGATCCCGTGCACCGTGCCGTCCCCCGGCCGTACCAGCGACCGGTCACCGTTGATCACCTGCGCCCCGGCGTATTGCCGCCACAGCTCCGCCTGGGTGCTCTTCCCCGCGCCGGACGGCCCATCGATGGCCACTGCGTACTGTCTCTCCGTCATGTCATTTCCTCGCTTTCTGCGGCGCTCAGCCCCGCCAGATACCCCGTCGCCCATGCGATCTGTAAATTAAAGCCCCCCGTATAGGCGTCCACATCCAGCACCTCGCCGGCAAAATACAAATTCTCCACCAGCTTAGAGCCCATAGTCTTTGGCGACACCTGGCGCACA
>ERZ779851.2533-NODE-2533-length-13663-cov-5.335391_pt1 | contig 13663 bp, 12 predicted proteins | sample MGYA00511094_ERZ779851 | MGnify/ENA primary metagenome ERZ779851 (study PRJEB29588, sample SAMEA2155512) | human gut metagenome | biome: human gut; feature: human-associated habitat; material: faeces | place: Denmark | collected 2008/2010 ...
CACCGCCGGTATGGGCGGCGGCACCGGCACCGGCGCGGCCCCTGTGGTGGCCGAGATCGCCCGTGAGCTGGGCGTGCTGACCGTGGGCGTGGTCACCAAGCCCTTCGGGTTTGAAGGCCGCCGCCGTGCCCAGCAGGCCGAGGCCGGTATTGCCGAGCTGAAGGAGAAGGTCGACTCTCTGGTCATTATCCCCAACGAGCGGCTGAAGTACGCCACCGACCAGAAGATCACCTTTGCCAACGCCTTCGAGATCGCCGACGATGTGCTGCGCCAGGCGGTGCAGTCCATCTCTGACCTGATCCGGGACACCGGCTTCATCAATCTGGACTTCGCCGACGTGACCGCCATCATGAAGGACGCCGGTATGGCCCACATGGGCGTGGGCCGGGCCGCCGGCAAGGGCAAGGCCGAGGAGGCCGCCCGCATGGCCATCTCCAGCCCCCTGCTGGAGACCTCTATCGACGGTGCCCGCGGCGTGCTGATCAACATCACCGGCTCCACCGACATCGGCCTGGAGGAGGTGGAGCAGGCCGCCACCCTGGTGCAGCAGGCGGTGCATCCCGACGCGCTGACCATCTTCGGCGCCACCTTCGACGAGTCGCTGGACGACGAGATCCGCGTCACCGTCATCGCCACCGGCTTTGCCGAGACCCAGCCGGACAAGCCCCAGGAGAGCGCCGCCCCACAGGTGTCCCAGCCGGACAAGCTAAAGCTGGATCCCCTGCCCGCTGACGGCGAAAAGGCCGACGACGACATGGACAAGTCCTTCAACGATATTCTGAAGATCTTCCAGAAGGACAATTTCTAAAGCGTGCACAAAAGGCCGTTTACCACCCGGTAAACGGCCTTTATTTCTGAATTCAGGAGGCAATTTTCTATGAATCCCACTGATCTGCTGGCCGTTCTGCACACGGCGGAACGCCTGAAGGACACCACCCGCCATTGCTATACCAGCCAGGGCCGCCACGAGAGCGTAGCGGAGCATAGCTGGCGCGTCACGCTGATGGCCTATCTCATGCGGGATGAATTCCCGGCGCTGGATATGGACAAGGTGATGCGGATGTGCCTGATCCACGACCTGGGCGAGTGCTTCACCGGCGACATCCCCTCCTTCGAGAAGACCGCCGCCGACACCGCCAAGGAGGACGGCCTGCTGACCCGGTGGGTGGCCGCCCTGCCCCAGCCCTACCGGGAGGACATGGCGGCGCTGTACGCCGAGATGGACGCCCTGGAGACGCCGGAGGCCAGGGTCTATAAGGCTCTGGACAAGCTGGAGGCGGTGATCTCCCACAACGAGTCGCCGCTGGACACCTGGCTGTCGCTGGAGTACGAGCTGAACATGACCTACGCCAACGACAACGTGGCCTTCTCCCCCTACCTGACCGCCCTGCGGGAGGCCGTCCGCAAGGAGACAGAGGAAAAGGTGGCAAAGGGGCAGTAGACGCTATACAAATTGTTATATCTTGTCTCATTTATACAAAACCGCATCAAAAAGGCAGCTCCCAATAGGAGCTGCCTTTTGATCATATGCTATTCCACCGGCTCCTCCGTGCTGGCGGCAGGAGGCTTGGGGGGCGCGGCCATCACATGAGTGGCCTGGGGATGGTGTAACACCACACCGGCATAGTCATACTGGATCAGCTGCCGGGCATAGGAGTACTTGGCGTCCACCAGCGCCGACACCGTGTCTACATAGTCGTCCGCCACGGTGATGCCGTAGTTGGGCGTGAAGGTACGGGTCTTGGCGTCATAGGTGCCGGCGGCGGTGATCCAGCTATACCCCCGGTTGGTGGGCAGGATCACCAGCGGCATGCAGGTACTGGCCTGGGCGGCGTTATAGTTCTCGGCAAACACGTCGTGGCCCGACATGAGCCGGGAGTCGAACTCCAGGCCGAAGAGATTGCTGACGGTGGGCAGGATGTCAATGGCGGAGCAGGGAGTCTTGACGGTGACGCTCTCCTCCATGCTGCCGCTCCACAGCAGCCAGGTATTCTTATAGCGGGAGATGTCCAGCTCGCTGTCCTGCCTGCCGCTGAGCTCCTGATAGTAGTCGCCGCTGTCGGTGACCAGGGCGTAGGGATAGTGGTCGGCGGTCAGGCAGATGACGGTGTCGTCGGCGATCCCGGCGGCCTCCAGCTGCTCCAGCAGATAAGTCAGGGCGTATTCCAGCTCCAGATTGGCGGCGATATAGCCCTGCACCGGCTGGGAGGCGTCGGGATAGGCGGCCACGGCAGCCTCGCGGTTCTTGGCGGACATGGCGTTGCCCCAGCCCCAGTTGGCATGGCCGCTGACGGACATGTAGTAGGCGTGGAAGGGCTTGCCGTTCTGGACGTAATCCTCGATATACGCCGGGGCGGTCAGCTCCATCATCTCTAGGTCGGAGTAGGGCCAGCCAGGGCCGGTGATGTTCAGGCCGTTGCCCTGGCCATAGTAGTCATAGCCCAGGTTGGGATGGGTGAGATGGCGGTTGTAGTAGGTGTAGGAGTTGTTGTGGTAGGCCACGGTGGTATACCCCAGCGCCCGGAACTGGTTGCCCAGGGCGAAGGGCATATAGTCCTGATGGCTGGCGTAGAAGCTGAGGTTGCCGTTGACCCAGGTGGGGATGATGCCGGTCATGTGGGCAAATTCACCGCCGGTGGTGGACTGGCCCCAGCCGGGCTGGTAGTAGTTGGTAAACACAAAGCCCTCGTGGGTCAGCTTATACAGGGTGGGCGTCAGCTCCCTGCTGATGACATAGGGAGAGAACGCCTCGGCGGTGATCTGAATCAGGTTCTTCCCTGCGAACATGCCGGTATACTCGTTCTTCTGGCTGGCGGTCTTGCTGCTGAAGTACTTGTGCATGTTCTCCAGCGTGGAGCCGCCCACCAGGTCGGACGTGGCGGTGAAATCCAGCTCCATCTTGTTATAGTCGTACACCACCGGCTCCGGATCGGGTTCCGGCTCCGCCACTTCGATCAACGGGGCATCCGGCAGGCCCACCAGGGCATACTGTGCCTCCAGGCGGATGGTAGCCGCCAGGCCGAACCGGGGCACGGCGTAGTCGGTGACGTAGTTATAGGTATAGTCCGCCCGGTCATCGCCGGTATAGCACAGGGCGGAGCCTGCGGCCTGGCACACCAGGAACACCGCCAGGGCGATGAGCCGTGTCCGGCCGCGGAGAGCCTTGCCCGGCAGCAGATGGCGGCGGAAGATGATCAGCGCGATCAGTGGCACGAAGGCCAGCAGGATGAACACGATGCGGCCGAGGATGATCTCCACCATGGTGGTGAAGAAATTGCCTACCACGTTGCCAGTCATCTGGGTGATGAAGCTCAGACCCCAATAGGTCTTGAAATAGCTCTTGCAGCAGTATTCGATGCACGTCAGCACCGTCCAGAAGATACACAGGACGTAGGTGATCACATGGGCGGCCTTCCGGGGCAGCAGATCCACCAGCGCCGACAGCAGAAAGCCGATGGCGGCGGAAAACAGCAGGATATACACCAGCGGCATGTCCCAGAACAGGATGGTGCGGTCAAAAATGTGCAGCAGCATCTCATGGTACAGCAGCGCCATGGGCAGGAAAAACAGGGGCCAGAGACTGCGCTTGGGAACAGCCTCCTTCTCCTGGGGGATTTGATTCTCGTGATCCATAAAGTCTCCTTGATCGTCCCGCGGCCGGGACGAATACGGTAAATTTTGTCGAATAGGCAGTTTTACTATCTTAGCACGCTTTGTCCCGTTTTGCAATGCCGCCGCCGGATCATCAAGGAAAATTTACAATTTGACCTTGGCTGTCATTCAGTCGTCCCAGCCGCTGAATTTGCCGGTATTGCCGAAGGTGATGGCGTCCTTGCCGAACTTGCCGCGGATGGCGTCCATGGCCTGCTCCAGCCGCTCCTGCTTCTCGTCCCGTTTGGCACTCTCCCCCGCCAGCAGGTCAAGCTGCTGATAGCTCTCGCCGTCCGGCGTCAGATACAGCGCCGTGACCGTCAGGGCCCGGATGGGCTCCGGCGCATGCCACGATTGCTGGGCCAGAGTCAGCGCCGCGCGATAGATGTCCTTCTGCAGATGGGTGGGGCTCTCCAGCCGGGTCTGGCGGCTGAACTGGCGGAAATCGGCGTACCGGATGGTCAGCGCCACGCCGCCGCAATACATATTATGCCGCCGCAGCCGCAGTGCCACGCTGTCGGCCAACGCCGACAGCCCGCCCCGCACCTGCTCCCATCGGGTCAGATTGGCGGGATAGGTGGTGCCGTTGCCCACGGATTTCACTGGCTCAGTCTCATGCTGGGGCCGGACGGGACTGTTCTCCAGGCCGTTGGCATAGTCGTGGAGCTGGGCCCCGTGCTTGCCCATCAGGGTCTCCAGCGTCTCCCGTGGGAAGGCCGCCAGTTGGCCGATGGTTTCCACCCCGTACTGTCCCAGCAGCTTCTGGGCGGAGCGGCCCACCCCCAGCAGGTCGCCCACCGGCAGGGGCCACACGATGTCCTGCCAGTTGTCCCGGCTGATGACGGTGGTGGCGTCGGGCTTTTTGTAGTCGCTGCCCAGCTTGGCGAAGATCTTGTTGAAGCTGACGCCCACCGAGATGGTCAGCCCCAGCTCCTGCCGCAGCCGGTCGCGCAGCTGGTCGGCGATGGCCTTGCCGTCGCCGCCGAACAGGTGCATGCTGCCGGTGATGTCCAGCCAGCTCTCGTCGATGCCGAAGGGCTCCACCAGGTCGGTATACTGGCCGTAGATGGCGTTGACCTTCCGGCTGTACTCCTGATACAGCCCGTGATGGGGCGGCAGGGTGATGAGGTTGGGCGCCTTCCGCTTGGCCAGCCAGATGGTCTCAGCCGTTTTCACGCCCAGGCGCTTGGCGGCCTCGTTCTTGGCCAGCACGATGCCGTGGCGGGACTCCGGGTCGCCGCACACCGCCACCGGCACGTTACGCAGCGCCGGATAGCTTAAAAGCTCCACCGACGCGAAAAAGCAGTTCAGATCGCAATGTAAGATCACACGGTCAGCCACGTCCGTCCCTCCCTCGCTCTTTTGTTCGAGGATAGTATAGCACATCTCCCGCCGTTTGAAAAGCGAAAAATTTTTTGGAAAGCCGGGAATCTTTCTTTCGCCGCCTCCGTCTAACAGGGCGTAAACAAACTGAAAGGCAGGTTTTGAACCATGAACATGACGAAAAAAGTGACCGCGCTGCTGCTGGCGCTGATGATGGTGCTGTCCCTGGCCGCCTGCGGCGGCAAGCAGGACAACAACAAGAACGATCCCGCGCCCGCCGCCGACATGACGGCCCAGCAGGTGCTGGACACCCTGAAGGAAAAGCTGGGCGACAGCTACGGCTGCGACCTGGCCGAGGATGAGGACCGCATGACCAACTACTACGGTCTGGATCTGAGCCAGATCGACAGTTGGGCCGCCGAGAGCAGCGAGAACAGCGCCCTGGACGCCAGCACCGCCGTGGTGCTGAAGGTGAAGGACGGCTACGCCCAGGATGCCGCCGCGGCGCTGCAGACCAGCTACGACCAGGTGCTGGATTACAGCAAGATGTACAGCATGAATCTGCCCATGGTGCAGCAGGCCCGTCTGTTTGTCAGCGGCAACTATGTGGCGCTGCTGATCCTGGGGCAGCTCCCGGACGATAACACCGCCGACGAGGCCAAGCTGGCCCAGGACGAGGCCGCCAAGGTGGACGCCGCCTGGCAGGAGCTCTTCGGCTCCGCCAGCAACCAGATCGTGGTGAAGTAAAAAGCGCAGGGCGGGGCAGCCATGTCCCGCCCTGCGAAACGCTGTCGGCATCCGGCGCGGCGCCGTTTCTTCAGAACACCTCCGGACGGTCGTTGAAGGCCAGCTCCGCCGTAGCTGCCTTCAGCTCCTCCATGCTGCGGATATCCCGCTTGCGCAGATCGGTCTGGGTCTGTGCGGGCAGGGCGTAGAAATAGGTATACGCCTGGGGATCGTTGTTGAGCAGATCGGTCAGATCAATGGCATACTTCATAAAAAAACACCTCCGCCGCTAGTGTGCGCGGCGGAGGTGTCCTTTATGCGGTTTCAGCGCTGGTACTCAAATTCCAGGTCGTACATGCTGACGATGTGGCCGTCCTGGATGCCCATCTGCTCCAGCCGGTCGAACAGACCGCTCTGGCGCAGCATCTTGTCGAAGTACATCCGGCTTTCGTAGTCGGAGAAGTTGATGTTGGCCATGAGCCTTTGCAGCCACGGGCCCTCCACCAGCCAGGTGTCGTCCTCCCGGTGGATCTCCAGGGGCTCGGAGGTGTCGATCTGGGGCGGGCGGGGCACATACTCCGGCTCGTACACCGTCACCGGCGGCAGCTCACTGAGCCGCTGGGCGATGTGCCGCACCAGCTCACGGGTGCCCTGGTGGGTGGCGGCGGACATGGCGAAGAACTCGTAGCCCAGCTCCTCCACATGGGCGCGGAAGGCGTCAAGCTGCGCCTCGTCCATGAGAAGGTCGGTCTTGTTGGCCACGGCGATCTGGGGACGGGTGGCCAGCTCGGGGCTGTACTCCTTCAGCTCGGCGTTGATGGCGTCGAAATCCGCGATGGGGTCCCGGCCCTCGCTGCCGGAGACATCCACCAGATGCACCAGCAGGCGGCAGCGGTCGATGTGCCGCAGGAAGTCGTGGCCCAGGCCCGCACCCTCGCTGGCGCCCTCGATGATGCCGGGGATGTCGGCCATGACGAAGCTGACGCCCTCGTCCACATACACCACGCCCAGATTGGGGTACAGGGTGGTGAAGTGGTAGTTGGCGATCTTGGGGTGGGCCTTGGTCACCACGCTCAGCAGCGTGGATTTGCCCACGTTGGGGAAGCCCACCAGACCCACGTCCGCCAGCAGCTTCAGCTCCAGGACCACGTCGTGGCTCTCCCCTGGCAGACCCGCCTTGGCAAAGCGGGGCACCTGCCGGGTGGGGGTGGCAAAGTGCTGGTTGCCCCAGCCGCCCCGGCCGCCCTTGCACAGCACATAGGGCTGGTCGTCGGACATGTCCTTGATGATCTCGCCTGTCTCGGCGTCCCGCACCAGCGTGCCACGGGGCACGCGGATGGTCAGGCTCTGGCCGTCCTTGCCGGACTTGCGGCCGCCCTGGCCGTCCACGCCATTGGACGCCACATATTTGCGCTTGTAGCGGAAGTCCATCAGGGTGGACATGTTGTCGTCCACCTTCAGGATGATGGAGCCGCCGTCGCCGCCGTCGCCGCCATCCGGGCCGCCGGCGGCAATGTATTTCTCCCGATGGAAGGCCACCGCACCGTTGCCGCCGTTGCCGGCGCGGCAGGTGATGCGTGCCTTGTCGATAAATCCGTTTGCCATTGTGTTACCTCGTTCTATCTGAAAAATGTGCCTTTTACACCTAGTGTATCCTATTTTAGCGGAAATTTGTGAGTACGTCAAGGGTAAGGGGAGGTTTCGCTCTCCGGAGAGCGAAATACCCAAAAAGCACGCCTGCCGTGCGGCAGGCGTGCTTTTTGATCAAGACAAAATTACTCGGCGGGGTAAACAGAAACCTGCTTACGATCCTTGCCCAGACGCTCAAAGCGGACAACACCGTCAGCCTTGGCGAACAGGGTGTCATCGGTACCCTTGCCCACGTTGGTGCCGGGGTGAATGTGGGTGCCGCGCTGGCGAACAAGGATGTTGCCAGCCAGAACGAACTGACCGTCAGCGCGCTTGGGGCCAAGGCGCTTGGACTCGGAGTCGCGGCCGTTCTTGGTGGAGCCCATACCTTTTTTATGGGCGAAGAACTGCAGACCAATGTGCAACATTTCGCAGTACCATCCTTTCTAAAAGATACGAAGGGCGGAAGCCTACGCCTCCATCACCTCGATGTGTTCCGGATATTCGTCGTGAAGCTGGGCCAGATAGACCATCAGTCCCGTCATGAGATTCTGACAGGTGGATTCCGCAGTGGGCGCCAGTCCTCCGGGCAAACGGAGCGAGATGGCGGCGGTCTCCTGGTTGACCTTCACGGAGGCACACAGCCCCATCACGTCGTTGACGGTGGCTTCCACCAGCCTTACGGCGCTGGTCACGGCGGCGCAGACGATATCCTCGCCCTCTTCGCCGTATCCGCTGTGTCCCTGTGCATCAAATCCGATGATGCGGTCTTCCACGGTGTGGAAAATGACGCTCGTCATGCTGTCACCTTAGAAGCTGATCTTGCCGATCTCAACCTTGGTGTAGGGCTGACGATGGCCCTGACGTTTGCGGTAACCCTTCTTGGGGGTGTACTTGAAGATACGGATCTTCTTGCCCTTGCCGTTCTTGACGACCTTGGCCACAACGGTAGCGCCCTCAACAACGGGAGCGCCGACCTTGACAGAGCCCTCCTCGCCAACGGCGAGAACCTGATCGAAGGTGACTTCGCTGTTGTCCTCAGCGTTCAGCTTCTCGACGTAGACGACGTCGCCGACCTTAACGCTGTACTGCTTGCCACCGGTTTTGATAACTGCGTACATGTGATAACCTCTTTCAATAAGTCTCGCTGGATGCGGGGCGGCGTGCAAATGCACACACTTGCAGAGCCCATGCCATGCGGCCTAATTATCATACCACATGCGCCCGGTTCCGTCAAGATACTTTTTGAAATAATTTCAAATAGCAACGCCATTTTGCATAGCGGCAGCCTGGGTGGTGGTCTTCATCAGCATGGCACGGGTCATGGGGCCAACGCCGCCGGGCACCGGGGTGATGTAACCCGCCACGGCGCTTGCTTCCTCAAAGTTCACATCGCCGTGCAGCTTGCCGTCCGCACCGCGGTTGATGCCAACATCGATCACCACGGCGCCGGACTTGACCATATCGCCGGTCACAAAACCAGCGCGGCCAACGGCTGCAACCAGAATATCCGCGTTGGCGCAGATTTCTTTCAGGTTGGCCGTGTGGGAATGGCAGACCGTAACGGTTGCATTTTTAGCCAGCAGCAACAGGGCTGCGGGCTTGCCCACAATGTTGGAACGGCCGATGACCACGGCGTTTTTGCCGTCAATTTTGGTGCCGGTAGATTCGATCATGCGGATGCAGCCCGCCGGGGTGCAGGGCAAAAAGCAGGGCTGGCCGGTCTGCATACGGCCCACGTTGACAGGGGAAAAACCGTCCACGTCCTTTTCCGGCGGGATGGCGTCAATCACGGCGCACTCATCGATCTGCTTGGGCAGCGGCAGCTGAACCAGAATGCCGTTTACGGTTTTGTCGGCTGCCAGCTCTGCAATTTTGGCCAGCAGTTCTTCCTGGGTGGTGGTTTCCGGCATGCGCAGTTCCAGGCTCTTGATGCCGCATTCGCCGCAGTCCTTTACCTTGCCGCGCACATACACCTGGCTGGCGGGGTTTTCGCCCACCAGAATCACAGCCAGGCAGGGTTCGATGCCCTTGGCTTTCAGGGCCGCTGCTTCGGCGGCAGCTTCGGCTTTGCGCTCAAGCAGGCCATCAGCCAGGGCGTCAAGCGCGGCCTGTTCAGCAATGAGGCCGGTATGGGCTCCACCCCGCACGCCCACGCTATGGCTAAGGTAAGCTGCCCCCACGAGCAGGGCGTTGTGGCCATGGTCGGTGTATTCATCGATACCTTTGTCGTCCTCACCATGACCGCTCTGGTCGTTATCTCCACCCTGTATGCCGGCAACGGGATCCTTGCCTCCGGCGCAGCCGAAGGTGTCAGCAAGACCAATATGGCGCAGCTGGCGTTCTCCAGCATCATGGGTAATACCGCCGGCAGTCTGTTCGTGGCCATCTGCCTTATGTTCTTCGCTTTCTCCACCATCCTGGGCTGGAACTTCTTCGGCCGTATCAATGTGGAATACCTCTTTGGCAAAAAGGCCGTCCCGGTCTATTCCATCATCGCTGTGGCGCTCATCTTCCTCGGCTCCTGCGTATCCAATGACCTAGCTTGGGAGCTTTCCGATATGTTTAACCAGCTGATGGTTATTCCCAACTTTCTGGCTATCGTAGCACTGGGCGGGCTGGTAGCAGCCGCTGCCAGGAAGGGCAGCCGCGAGACCCTCAAAAAGTGATCCCACATAAAAAAGCCCCCTCCGGTACACCCGGAGGGGGCTTTTGCTTTATGATTTACGCGGCATTGGCAGCCGGGGCCTCCTCCCCGTAAAAATCGGGCCAGTCATCGCCAAAGAGATCGCCGTTATCACCAGCATTATAGTCATCGCCAAAATTGTAATTGTAGGAATCATCAAAGTTATCATAGTAGCCGTATTCATCGCCGTAGTAGCTCAGCCAGTCCTCCAGCTCATTCAGCAGCGGCTGCATGGCAGCCATCATCACAGAAAAGAAGATGATCCCGATGAGGAACAGCGCGGCCTTGGCCAGCAGCATGCCGCGGGCAAAGCGGGCCAGCTGGGGGTTGCTGCTTACGCCGCACGCCCACACTATCATAAATATAAGCCCAATGACCGGAACCATCGCCAGCAGAATAAGTCCCATATAGGCCCACATACTCAGTCCGCCGCTGACAGTCTGTTCGGGACTTTGGTTTCGCACGGTATAGCGTTCGCCGTGGGCGCGGCAGTCGCTGCAGTGGGGACATTTCTGGCCAGGCTGTAGCCGCCGGCCGCAGCTGGGGCATACATTTTGGTTCATCGGCTTGCCGCACTCTGGGCAAAGCTCCGCCCGGTCATCATATACGGCACTGTTGCAGTTCGGGCAAAATCTCATGGGGGATTCCTCCTATCGTTGCGCTGCCGCACGGCAGCTCTTTCTTCTGGTTCTATTCTAACATATTTTTTTGCCGAGGAAAAGTACAAAATCCAGCGAAGCCTCCCCCATTCTTCACGGGGGAGGCCTCGCTGTGATATTGAAAAGGAGTATGGAGAAGTTGGCAAGTTAATTGGTGGCACTGCTGGGTACATATTCGGTCAGTACCACACTGTGGGTGTATTCCCGGCCATTGCGGGAGACCTTGATCTCCACCCGGTCGCCTACGCTGTGGGCGGCCAGTGCCGCTTTCAGCTCATCCGCGGTGGAAACCTCCACCCCACCAAAGCTCAGCAGCCGGTCGCCGGCCTGCAGACCGCCCTTATCCGCTATGGAGCCGGACTCCACGCTTTGAATATACACGCCGGTGCTGTCCAGCCCGTAGTAGCGGGCGGTGCGCTCATCGGTGATATCCACCAGGCTGACACCCAGCACGATCTGACCGGTCACATAGCCGTGGCTGATGAGATCCTCGATGATGGTCTTGACGCTGTTGATAGGAATGGCAAAGCCGATGTTATCCACGGCATTGCCGCTGGAATCGCTGGTGGATTTGGCATTGACAATGCCGATCAGCTCTCCGCTGGCATTAAAGAGACCGCCGCCGGAATTACCGGGGTTGACCGCCGCGCTGGTTTGCAGCAGGGTCATGTTGTTGCCGTCTATCGTTACCTGGCGCTCCAGCGCGCTGACGATACCATCGGTGACGGTGCCGGAAAGGGTACCCAGCGGGTTGCCGATGGCCAGCACGGCGTCGCCCACCTTCAGGGTGTCACTGTCGCCCAGAATAGCCGGGGTCAGGTCTTTGGCGTCCACCTTCAGCACCGCGATGTCGTTATCCTCATCGGTACCCACCAGGGTGGCGGCATAGGTGCTGCCGTCATTGGCAGTCACGGTGATCTGCTGTGCGCCTTTTATCACATGGTAGTTGGTCACAATGTAGCCATCCGCCGTCAGCACCACGCCGGAGCCTGCGCCCTGGGTGACATACTGCCGGAAGAAGTAGTTGGTCGCCACACTTTCGGTGGTGATGGCCACTACGCTGTCCTCCACCTGCTGCACCACACCGGAATAACTGACGCCGACGGTGGAACCGTTGGTGGAAGGGACCTCTACCCCTTGATACAGAACGGTGGAACCGGTGCCCAGCAGGCCGCTCTTGGCAGCGATCACAGCGCCGCCTGCGCCGCCCACCATCGAGAGCACCAGGCAGCCTGCCAGCAGCAGCGCCGTACCCTTTTTGCCCCGTCCTGTGGATTTTTTGTTTGCGTCCGAGGGATGATACCCCGAAGCAGCCGTTTGCTGCGCCTGCCCGGACGCGGCATCCTGATGGATGCTGTCTTTATCATAGCGATACTCCCCGGTGGGAAGATCGGTATTGCCGGTGGTAAAGTTGCGGTCATTAAAGTTGTCGTTCGGATATGTCATGGAACTGACCTGCCTTTCTGTGGGGTGCCTGGCCCCTTGACTGCTTCCTAGTATACCGTTAAATTGTGAACAATGCTTGACCTGTTTTTTTAAGGTCGGTAAAAATGCCGTGACGAAAAGGTGAAATATTGTAAATAAATTTTGAAGCCCCTGCCCGCGGCGGTTTTTTTGCCGGCATCCTCCGCAAGTTTCTGCCGTGTCCGGGCCGTACCTCCCCCCGCCCGCTTCTTTTGGCCTCCCGCCTCCCAATTCCCCACAAAATCCCCGCAATCCCTTGCAAATGCCGCAAAAACCCGTATAATATAAAGGTATATATCCTACTGAAAGGGAGAAAGAAATACTATGGCAGATCAAAAGAAAATGGTAGCCGAGATCACCTCGATGGAGGACGATTTTGCGCAGTGGTATACCGATGTCGTTAAAAAGGCCGAGCTGGTCGATTACGGCAGCGTCCGCGGCTGCATGATCATCCGCCCCTATGGCTATGCCATTTGGGAAAATATCCAGCATATTCTTGATGGCATGTTCAAGGCGACTGGTCACCAGAATGTCTATATGCCTATGCTCATCCCGGAGAGCCTTCTGCAGAAAGAGAAGGACCATGTGGAAGGCTTCGCCCCGGAGGTCGCCTGGGTCACCATGGGCGGCGAGGAAAAGCTGGAGGAGCGCCTGTGCGTGCGCCCCACCAGCGAAACGCTGTTCTGCGAGCACTATTCCCATATCATCCACAGCTACCGTGACCTGCCCAAGCTGTATAACCAGTGGTGCAGCGTCATGCGCTGGGAAAAGACCACCCGCCCCTTCCTGCGCAGCGCCGAGTTCCTGTGGCAGGAGGGCCACACCATGCACGAAACCGCCGAGGAAGCCAAGGCTGAGACCGTGCGCATGCTGAATGTCTACGCAGAGATGTGCGAGAAATATCTTGCCATCCCCGTTGTTAAGGGCGTCAAGACCGATAAGGAAAAATTTGCGGGCGCCGAAGAAACCTACACCATCGAGGCCATGATGCACGACGGTAAGAGCCTGCAAAGCGGTACCTCCCACTACTTCGGCGACGGCTTTGCCCGTGCCTTTGATATCCAGTTCACCGACCGCAACAATACCCTGCAGTATCCTCACCAGACCAGCTGGGGTATGTCTACCCGCATCATCGGCGCCATTATTATGACCCACGGTGATAATAACGGCCTGGTGCTGCCCCCCGCTGTCGCTCCCATCCAGGTCATGGTCGTCCCCATCGCCCAGCATAAGGAGGGCGTTGCCGAGACCGCTTCCGCCCTGTGTGAGCGCCTCAAAAAGAACTTCCGTGCAGACATAGATCTTTCCGAGAACAGCCCCGGCTGGAAGTTCGCCCAGTATGAGATGAAGGGCGTCCCGCTGCGTCTGGAGATCGGCCCCAAGGATATCGAAGCCGGCCAGTGCGTGCTGGTCCGTCGCGATAACCGCGAAAAGACCTTTGTCAAGCTGGAGGACCTCGAAACCGAGATCACCCGCCTGCTGCAGGGGATCCACGACAGCCTCTATACCAAAGCCCTCGCCAACC
>ERZ779851.2534-NODE-2534-length-13661-cov-31.727473_pt1 | contig 13661 bp, 13 predicted proteins | sample MGYA00511094_ERZ779851 | MGnify/ENA primary metagenome ERZ779851 (study PRJEB29588, sample SAMEA2155512) | human gut metagenome | biome: human gut; feature: human-associated habitat; material: faeces | place: Denmark | collected 2008/2010 ...
GACACAAAAGAAGGAGCTGTGAAGAAATGAATCCTCATTTCTTCACAGCTCCTTTCACTTTCTTAGTCCAGAGCCGGTGCTTCGCCGTTGTCATCCGGATCCTTTTTCTTGAAGATCGTGCGATAGCCTTCTACCGCAAGCTCCAATGCAAGGACGATAAGGAAGGAACCGATAATGGCCTGTGCATACGGGCCCCAGTCAGCGCCGCCCTTCATGATGATGAGGACCTGATTTCTTACGATCAGAGCCAGCGAGCAAATGGTGACGACCATCATGAAAGACATCGGGAAGAGGAACATTCTATTGTTCTTGCCTGCATTACCGAGCCATGCTGCGACAGCCAGAAGGCCGATGCCGGCCAGCAGCTGGTTCGCCGCACCAAAGAGCCCCCAGATCTTCATGAAACCGTTCATACCGAGCATGACGCCGAGGAATACCGTGAGGACGGTCGCAAAGTATGGATTGACCATCATTTTCTTGAAGCCGTTCTTGATATCTTTCGGTGTTTCACCCGGTTCGAGCCAGAATTCCTGGAACATGAAACGAGCCAGACGTGTCGCGGTATCCAGAGAGGTCAGGCAGAATGCGGAGTACGTCAAGACGAGCAGGGTGTACATGGAGTTCTCCATGCTTTCGAGTCCCGGGATCGCACCGATCATCGCAGCAATGCCGCCGGCGAAGATATCGGTCGCACCTTTCACATGACCCGTTTCTCTCGCATAAGCGATGGCGCAGAGGGTGATGATCGCGAGTACGCATTCCAGCAGCATGCCGCCGTAAGCGATCGGCTTTGCATCCGATTCCTTATCCAGCTGCTTAGACGTCGTGCCGGAGGATACGAGAGAGTGGAAACCCGAGATCGCGCCGCAGGCTACGGTCGTGAAGAGGATCGGGAACATGTACTGTATACCATTGCCATTGTCTACCGCAAAGCCGGTGTAAGCCGGGAAAAGGTCCGGCTTGATATCCGGATGGGCGCCTACGATGCCTACGACAGCGACAGCCAGCATCGCATAGAGCAGGAAGGAAGACAGGTAGTCACGCGGCTGGAGCAGGATCCAGACCGGAGTGACGGATGCGATGGTGATGTAGAGACCGATGAGCCACATCCATGTGGTGGTGGAGAAATACAGCGGATGCCAGTTCATGCCGACCGCTATGCAGACTACGATCGCAGCGACGCCCAGGATGGTGGAGGTCACCATGGAGGTGTGACGGCGATATACAGCAAATCCGAATACGATAGCAACAAGGATGAAGAGGAGCGATACCATGGCGACCGAAGCCTGTGTCGCACTCTTGGCTTCATTTAAGACGCCGTTTTCATAGGTCGCCCCGAAGGTAGACGCTACGATCGCAGCGAAAGCTGCTACGACGAGGATCAGCGTCAGATACGAGAAAATAATGAAGAGCTGCTTTGCTCTCTTGGACATATTCGCAGAAATGATTTCCCCGATGGACTGCCCCTTATGACGGACAGAAGCGAAGAGCGCCCCGAAGTCATGAACACCACCGAAGAAAATACCGCCGATCAGCACCCACAGGGTAACCGGCAGCCAGCCAAACATAGCAGCCCCGATCGGTCCGGTGATCGGGCCTGCGCCAGCGATGGAGGAGAAATGATGCCCCATCAGCACCGGTGCCTTTGCCGGCACATAGTCGATGCCATCATTCATGGTATGCGCCGGTGTCGGGATATCCCCCTCACCTACGCCCCATTGCTTGACCAGCCAGCGCCCATAAAATACATAACCACAAAACAAAATCACTAAACAGACAGCCAATAATACCAGTGTATTCATAATCCTTCTCCTTTCTCCTTGACTTCCTTGTCTGCCCCTCACAGCAAACCGCTGCTTGTTGTTGGTCGTTTGAAATTCTTTGAACCTTTTCTCACGCTTCCATCCGCACAGATCCTTCAAAGAGCTTCTTCAAGCCCTTTTCCATGCAGCGTCCTGCTTTATTGAAATAGAACCGATCGTCACGAAGTGCCAAACATCCCGCATGGTACTCCATCCATCCGTGGAAGGAGAAGCGGAAGGTCTTGTAATACTTGCACTTTTCCAAGGCGATCCTGGCTTCCTCATCGACCGTGTCGCACAGAAAGACCGGTGAGATATACGTATACATATGGCCCGATCCGATGTGTGCCATATCCATCCCCGCCTGATACGCGTAGTCCCTGCAGGCATCAAAGACTTTTTTGGATAGATGAGGAACGGAAAAGACGAAGACGAACTCTTCCTGATGCGTCGACCATAGCTCATTCGAATGGAGGATGAAATATCTCTCTGCCCTTTCGTAATATTCACATACCGCAGACAGAGACGCCCCTTCGGGCAGGAAGGGTGCCGTCAGCTCCTTCGCCTCCCGGAGCCCTTCCCCCGGCGCTTCTCTCACGCCGTCAAAACGCGTGATCGTATAATACCTGCGGTACGCCGCGAGCAGACGCTCCACCGCATCCTTCCTAGCCCTCATTGGCCTCCCCCCCTCTGAACCTTTCATAACAAAATCTTCTAAAATTATAACAAATCCGAAATTGAGTTTCTCTCATTATACATTGCCCTTCTTGAATAATATAATAAAAGATACTTATAACAGGTATGAAAAATTATTGTATATCAAAAAGGCCTATATTTCTTACATGTGTACTCTATTTTGCTAAAAGAGTAAAATATTAGAGGTTCAGGGTTCAGGGTTCAGGGTTCAGGGGTGGTGCAGTGCATTTCGTCATCCTGAGCGGAGAAAAACATCGTATGTTAAAAAATAGCTTATCTGAAAATATGAGAACTGAGTCGAAGGATCTAAGCGCCGCAGAATTTTGATGACGCTTCGCGTCGTCGTCATCCCGAGCGTAGCCGAGAGATCTCTACTGCAGTACGTGAATCAGCATGTATGCGCCATTTCATCAACGACGTTTTTGTTCTGCGTCTTTCTGCTATCTCGCACTGACTTCTTACCGGTGTGCAAGAAAGATCGAGGGCTTCGCTCGGGCTGACGATACATGGGAAGCGGTACTAATCTCAAAACCAATTCCCAATCCCTGCTTTCAAACTTCAGGTTGCCGGGTTCAAGGTTGTGGCGCGGTGCATTTCGTCATCCTGAGCGGAGAAAAGCGTCGTATGTTAGAAAATGGCTAATATAGAATATGAGAACTGAGTCGAAGGATCTAAGCGCCGCAGAGTATAGATGGTTGCGATTCCATGAGCTGCCATTTCAGTCACCAGCCACTCCTAATCCCCTAATCCCCAATCCCTAGCCACTCATTCCTGCTTTCAAACTTCAAGGTTAGCCCGTTGAACCGCTTTGCCCCACATGCTATAATGAGTACATCAAGCATATACATTTCTATCGATATAGTCATATACAAGGAGGATCCCTATGATCACTGAAATCCATACAGAAGAAGCATTCCGGAAAGAGATCGCCACCCGCGAGGGCCTCTCCCTCATCGACTTCTGGGCCACCTGGTGCGGCCCCTGCCGTATGATGGCTCCCGTCATGGAGGCTGCGGATGCAGAGCTGGGCTCTGCCATCCACTTCACCAAGATCGATGTAGACGAGCTCCCTGATATCGCCGCCGACTTCGACATCATGTCGATCCCGACCATCGTCATACTGGAGAACGGAGAGGAGATCACCCGTCTCACCGGTGCCATGTCCGCGGAAGAATTCATCAGCCAGCTGAAGAGCATCGCAGGATAGCCCAAAGAGGCTCTGCAGCATGTACTTGCATGCCGCAGAGCCTCTTTTTTGCTCTATGCAAATCAATAAAAAGCCCGATCGATGGGGAGATCGACCGGGCTTTTATAGGAGAGAGGGTATTGTTATCAAGAAATAAGATGAATCTATAGGGTGATGCGCCACCTCCTTTATCATAAGGTATGGTATGACAGGGCTTTCAAGGGGGAATAGAAGACCTGCCAAATGGAATCTGTTTTCTAAGTTGACTTTCGGTCAACTTATGTATGTATTATACCATGAAAACGATGGATTGCAAGGGACTTTATCATTATATTTTCATAAATTGCTAAGCGTATTTTTTTATAAAATCTTAATTTTTTCGACCTTGAGTCAATAGGGTATTTGGCTGGATTCTTCGCGAGCGGAATCCCCTCATTCTCCTTGACATCCGTGGTATAATAAATCTTAACATTTCACTTTTGGTGAAAGGAGAACTCTATGATCATCACCATCGCACGCGAGAGCGGCAGCGGCGGCTACACCGTCGGAAAGCTCCTCTCTGACTACTATCACATCCCCGTCCACGATCAGGACAGTCTCGCCCGCCTTGCCAAAGAAAAAGGCATGTATGATGAAATGCCGGATTTCTTCCAGGAAGCCCCCGTGAACTCTATCGTTTACGCACTCTCCATAGATTTCAGAAACAAGAAATTCACTGAACCGGAGCGCGATCGCTTGGAGCACTTGCTGCCGGAGAAGGACTTCATCCTCGTCGGTCGCTGCGGAAATTACATTTTCAGAAATCATACGGGCTGCATCTCCGTTTTCATTCACGGTGACATCGACCACCGCATCCGCTACAAAGCGGATATGCTTGGCATCAGCCTCAAAGAGGCGAAGGAGATCATCCATACCAATGATGAGAATCGCCTCGCCTATCACCGCTACTACACCGGCGAGACATGGGGCGCTGCCAAAAACTATGACCTCTCCATCAATACCTCCCGCATCGGCCACGCTTTCGCTGCCGAACTGATCGAAAAATATGTGGAGAAATTGGGATTTCATACATAGTGCCTAGGGATTAGGGATTAGGAGTGACTAGTGGCTGATGACTAGTGACTGGAAGACGTCAGCCCCTCATATCGTCATTTCGAGCGAAGCGAGAAATCTTTGTCATTCGCAGTCAGATGGTCAATGTTTGGAACTCCCAAACGGGAAACCTGCTCCCCGCAGACTTTCGGGCATCGCCCTATTTATACTTCGCGGCGCATTTCGTCATCCTGAGCGGAGTGACATGTCGGATGTTCGAAAATGTAAAGGCGGAACAGTAAGAACTGAGTCGAAGGATCTAGCGCCGTACCACCATTTCTCATTTCTCATTTCTCATTCACACGAGGCTTTCAAATTGATTCAAAGGACGGTACGCCTCACTGGCTACCCCTCCCCCCAATAATAACAATAACGAAAGGACCTTCTATGCCTTACTTATTTCAATTCGGAATGATCTTAGCCATTTCCTTTGTGGGAGAACTTCTCCATGCGCTGCTGCCGCTTCCTGTACCGGCCAGCATTTACGGGATCCTGATCCTGTTTGCCCTCTTATACTTCAAGGTCATCCGTATCCCGCAGATCCGGCAGGCCTCCATGTTCCTCATCGAGATCATGCCCATCCTCTTCCTTCCGGCCGCCGTCGGCCTCATGGACTCGTGGCACCTGATCTCCTCTACCCTTCTGCAGTACATCGTGATCACCATCCTTGCCATGGTCATCGTCATGGCAGCCGGCGGCCTTTTCACGCAGTTTATCATGAAGAAGGTCACAAGGAAGGAGACCTGCCATGAATGATTTCCTGACACACTCCGCCTACATCTCAGTCTTCATCAGCCTCATCGCCTTTTATCTCGGCTCGAAGCTCTTTTTGAAATTTCATTTTCCTTTGTTCAATCCGCTTCTGACCGCGGTCCTCTTGGTCATCGGCTTCCTCAAGGTGACCGGCATGGATTACAAGGACTATAACGAAGGCGCCTCCTACATCAATTACCTTCTGACACCCTCCACCATCTGTCTCGCCGTGCCGCTCTATGAACAGATCAAGCTTTTGAAGAAAAACTATAAGGCCATCTTCCTCGGTATCCTTTCCGGCGTCGTGACAGGGCTCTTTGCCGTCTACGTCCTTTGCCTGGCCTTCGGCTTTGACCACGCTTCCTACGTGACGCTGCTTCCAAAGTCCATCACCACGGCCATCGGCATGGGACTTTCCGAAGAGCTCGGCGGCTATGTCTCCATCACCGTCGCCGCCATCATCGCGACTGGGATCCTCGGAAATATCATCGGCGAATCCGTCTGCCGTCTCTTCCATATCACCGACCCCATCGCCCGCGGCATCGCTCTTGGCACGGCGGCACATGCGATGGGTACGGCAAAAGCCATGGAGCTTGGCCCCATCGAGGGTGCCATGTCCTCTCTCTCCATCGTAGTCGCCGGCGTTTTCACTGTCGTCTTTGCCTCCTTCTTTGCCGTGTTGATTTAGGAGATGTGACTAGGGACTGGTGGTTAGTGGCTAGGGATTAGATGTTAGCCGTTAGATGCCTGATATCAGATATCTGAGATCCGATGTCTGAACTCTGATGTCTGACGTCGATCCCTCCCCGCTCTGAAAAAAGAGTCTGTCAAAAAGCTGACAGACTCTTTTTTCATGTCCACGATTTTTCCAAAAGAAAATCGCGTATATTTCTATGCCGGATGCCATTGCGGCCACGATCAAATTCATCCAAAGAAACTACATATTTGGGATAGTTATCCCGGATCTCTTCCAGCGCACCGAACTCACGTTCCATCGTCTGCTCACTTGCCAAAAGATATGTCACCTGCACATAGAGTTTTTCTTTTCCGCGCGCAGCGATGAAGTCGATTTCCTTATCACCATACTTACCGACAGTCACTGCATAACCGCGGCGCAGCATTTCCAGACAGACGATATTTTCGAGTACCTGGTCGATGTCCTGCTGATTCCGTCCATACACCGCCTGTCGGATTCCATGATCCACCACGTATAGTTTTTCATTGACAGACAAAGATTTCTTACCGACCAGATCCTCCCGCTTGACTCGATACAGAAGAAAAGCATTCTCACAGGCCTTGACATAGTTCAGGACCGTTTCATACGATGCATTTCGCTTTTCGTTTTTGAAATACTTCGTAAGACTGTTCACGCTAAAAGGATGCCCCACATTGGCCATCAGGTAAAGAACGATGCGCTCTAAAAGATCTACATCACGGATAGCATTTCGCCCGATGACGTCCTTCAGAATGACCGAGTGATAGACGTCTCGCAGATATTGAAAAATCGCATCTTCTTCCTTTGGCAGATGAGAAAGAAATGGCATCCCGCCCGTCAGCAGATAGTCCTGAAAGGCCTTCCCTTCGGAGAGGTACAGCCCCTCTTCCTGCTGCATCGCGATAAACTCTGCAAAAGAAAAAGGGTACATCACAAATTCCACATACCTTCCTGCAAGATACGTCGCCAGCTCGCCAGACAGCAGTTTCGCATTCGAGCCCGTCACATAGATGTCACAATCAAAGTCGAGTCTGAGTGAATTGATGCATCGCTGCCAATCCTCTACCTCCTGAATCTCATCGAAGAAAAAATAAAGTTTGCCGGTTTTTCCCCTCGCCCGTCGACTGATTTCTTCATGAAGTGCCAGCGCATTGCAATATGTTCGATTCACCAGTTGTTCAAAATTAAAGGAAATCATCTGCTCATCAGAGACCCCCTGCTTTCTGAGTTCTTCCTGAATGAGCGAGAGCATGACAGACTTTCCTGAACGGCGGATGCCCGTCAGCACTTTTATGATTTCTCGTCCGATGAATGGCCGAATGCGCTTCATGTACAACTCTCTTTTTATCATCGTCTCACCTCTTTCTCTCATTATAATCGAATAAAACAATGAAATCCAGAAAAGTTTCGATTATAATCGAAACTTTTCTGGATTTTGGTAAAAAGTTCACTTATACCTGAAACTTTCACTTCATAAATATCCGTCCTTCGCCCCAAGCCTTCCCGACCGCTTCTCCGAGCGGCAGGTACTTGCCATGCACCGCATCAAAGGTGATCGGCGCCAGCTTCATCGGATCGATCTTCCCCTCCGTCAGGATGGAGTCATCGGCAAGAATATTGACGATTTCCCCCACGAAGTGGAAATCTTCGCCCACCTGTGTCACCTTGGATACTTTACACTCAAAAGTGAGCGGGTACTCCGTGATGACAGGCGCTTCCACATGCTCGCTCTTCACGACATGGAAGCCCACACGTTCGATCTTCCCTGCGGCCGCCTTCTCGCTCACACAGCCGAAATAATCCGACTCTGCCATCGTGCCGACAGTCGCCATGCTCACCGTGAAGGCGGAAGCGGCACGGATATTCTCCGTCGTCTGGTGGCGATGATCCAGCATGAAGCCGATCTGGTTCGTATCATAGATCCCTCCCCACGCCGCCACCATGGCATCTGCGCGGCCTTCCTTGTCATAGGACGCGATCACCAGCACGGGCTGCGGGTAAAGAATGGATTGAGGCTTACAACTCGTTTTCATAGCGTCTCCTTTTTCATCGTACAAAATAGGGAAAAGAGACTCTGCTCACTTCTCCACTTTCTCTTTCAGATCCTTTGCAAAGCGGTCGACGATGCGCTGATACATCCCCTTCGGATCGTTCTCCGCATTGCGCGTGCGGTCATCCTCACTCGAAGCGATAAGCTCACCGCTCTCTACATCATACCATTCGAAGGTCATCGTCGCCACAGCATATGGGATCTCCCGGGCAGGCACATAGTCGGGGTAGGTTTCTGTGCGGTAGAAATCATGCCAGTTTCCATCCTTGTCCTGATAGGAATCCCGCACCTGAACAGATCTCCACTCCACATGCGCCGGCTCGATGTAGCTCTTCACCTGCCAGCGGGTGAGCCTGGGCAGGATGTATACCTGTGCATTCGCGGCCTTCGCCGCTTCGAAGAGATCATCCGCCTCTTCCGTCCCGCTCTCGGCCGACGCTTTCTGCACACGGGAGCCGGAAAGTCTCTTCGAAGCCGTCGGTGCTTCTATGGTAAGCATCACATCCTTGGGAATTTTTGCCTTGTTCATGCGGCTGGCAAATGTCGTTTCCAAGCTCTTCTGTCTCGCACTGCTCAAGGCGACATCACTCATATCCACGCGGCCCACATAAATGCGACTGATCTTCGAAAAATCATAGCTCGGATCCTGCCAGCTCGTGTAGTCCGCATGGACGGGAGCAGCGCAGAAAGCGGCAGCGCAGACCGTCGCGGTGAATAACAGTTTATAGTTCATACGATCACCTCCGGGGTAATAGAGTGTATGGTTTGCGGTTTAAGGTGTAAGAGCTTCTCCGTTCGTCATCCCCAGGGAAACCACTCCCATGGGGCAGCTGAAAAGCAAAGCAATAAGGCATCGGTTACCGATACGCGCATCGCTGCAGATCAACGCAGTGCAAGAGAGATTTCTCGACTTCGCTCGAAATGACGATACGAGAGAAATGCTTGATTCAAGTATCCCGACGAATTCTACGAAAAGGGAGCATTTTCTGATTCCTAATCCCTAGCCACTAACCACCAGTCACTACCCCCCTCTCCTTCCCCCATTATATCACAGCGCGCGGATACGCAAAAAGCCATGCGCTTCGCGCATGGCTTCCGTTTTTATTTCTTCTTATGATTCCCATACAGATCATAGGAGACAGCATTTTCATCGTAGCGATTCAGTCTTACCGGACGACGGTCTGCATAGCCGACGGCGATGATGCAGAAGGGGTCCTCATCCGTCGAGATGTCTAAGATATGGCACAGATGGATCTTTCTGTCTTGATACGGATACACCTGCATCCACAGGGTGGAAAGACCAAGGTGCTCTGCTTCGATCAGTATGTTCTGCGCAGCCGCCGCACAGTCGAAGCTCCATTCTTCCGGGAAGCTGATGCCATCCTTCTTGCCGACGATGACGATCGCAGCAGACGCCTTGCGCGCCGGACCGGCGATGATGCTGTTGTGAGAAATGGCTTTTACCAGATCTTCCCGCGTGACGATGATGAAGTCACGGGACTTCTGGTTGCCGACAGCACGCGCCTGCATGCCCGCCTTGACGAGCGTCAGCAGCTCTTCATCCGGCACAGGGGTCAGTTCTTTGAAGTAGCGGCAGGTTCCGCGATTGAAAATTTCGTCCATGGTCTCTCCTCCTTACTAAATGTCCGGTGGTCCCGGCGTGTTATTATTTATTCTTGCTAAAGAATAGCAGCCACACTGCTTTTGTTATCTTTATTATACCATATGGGAGCGGTTTACGTGGGAAGAAGTGACTGCTGACCGGTATCAGGCGATCCGCCTCAGATATCCGACCTCTGATATCTGAGGATGGGAAAAAAGGCGATATGAAATAACGATCATCTCATTTTCGCGTTCCATCTGCTGCGGGGGACTTGCAGCTCTCTCATAGGAGTGACCGGGAAACCTTATCCCAGCTGTCTTTCATGCCATAGCCACCCTATCCGCCCCTTTCGGGCACCTTCCCCTAGAGGGGAAGGCTATTAAGTTAAGGAAATCGTTAGCTACGTAACGTCTTGCTTCCCCCTTCGGGGGAAGTGCCGAAGGCAATAGGGGCATGCTAGCGGTATAGCGTGCTATGTTGAATAGTCCGATGCTATCGATATTCCAACACTTTCATGCAATACCGCTGCGTAGCCCCCTCACCCCTTCGGGGAGCTCCCCCGGTGGGGAGCCAAGAACGTTCTGTCGCTTAACTTAATGGAATTACCCTCTAGGGGAAAGTGCCCCGAAGGGGCGGACAGGGGGCTTTGGCATGAAAGCTCTTTGACCGAAAGTTCCCCTGTCACCAGTCACTGTTTCAACACCACATCATATTTCTCTGTCAGATGATCGGGATGATAGCCCATCTTGGCTTCGCGAAGGCCCGGGAGACCGAGGTCCTCTTCGCGGTTCACGAATTCGGTGTCCACAAATTCATGCATGAGGAAATCACGGTTGATCGCCTGATAGAGACCGCGGATCTCCGGATTTGCTTTTTCGAAAATGATATGCGCCATTTTTTCATTGATTCTATCGCCATTCGTGAAGGCCTCGACCTTGCCGTAGATGCGAATGACCGCGCCCTTCACGCCGAGCGCATCCCAGTTGTCAAAGCAGCGCTTGATCGCCTGCTCCTCTTCCTCGATGTCTCCGTGACGGAGGAACCAGTCGTGGATCCCCGCCTTTGCATCCTCCAGATTCTCCTTTGTGATAGCCTCGTACTGATAGTCTGCGTACTGGCGAAGGAATCCGTTCAGATGGTTCTTCTTCATGCGGAGCTTCTTGCCCGGCAAACGGATCATATCCTCCGTCCTGTAGATGTACTCTTCGTTGTCCCTGTCTTCGATGAAATCATATTTGCCCGGCACGAGACGTTCGATCTGCTCTGTCACCCAGGAAGAGGCGGACTTCAAGCGAAAAGGCAGTCCCAGCCTGTCGTACTCCTCATGGATGAGGGCAAGCCCATGTACGAAATTTTCTTCCTCCTTGGCAAACGGCGGCATGAAGAAGGTATCCTTCCCTGTCCCTGCGCGGACGAAAAGTATGCCGTCCTGCTCCGCCCAGGACGTCTGATACGCATCCTGCCACAGGAAAAGTGTATTGAAGGTGCAGTCGATCTGCTCGTAATGATGCACGGCAAAGTAGCTGTCGATCCGTGCTTTGTCTTCTATGCGAAAGGGTTTGAATTCCATGGTAATGTCTATGCTCCTTGTGAGGCGATCTGTGACCGGTCGCCGGTCATGGCTCTCTTATATTCAAAAAATTAAATAACCTGTTTCTATTTTACCACAGCCTGCAAGGGGATAGTTCAAGAGCAGCCCATGGGCGTGCTGCCCTTTCATCTCGGGTGAAAGTCTCACTTGAATAAGGAATGATGGTGCGACGCGAAAAAACATCTGATGTCTCCTAATCCCTAGTATTGCGTTTTCTAAATAACTGGCATGTAAATCAACTTCCGAATCAAGTTAGGAGTGAGGAGTTAGGAGTTAGGAGTGAAGGTACGGCGCATAAAATGAGGAAGCGCCGCGAAGTTTTGATAGTGCTTTGCGCCGTCGTCATCCCGAGCGTAGCCGAGGGATCTTTATTGCACTGCCGCAATATGCACGCATCCCTCGTTGATCGGTCTGCCAGGAAGATTTCTCGCTTCGCTCGAAATGACGATACGGGAGTCTGCTGTCTCCTAGTCACTAGTCACTAGTCACTAGTCACTCGAAGCTACTCATCCCTACGTTCGAACCCGCTTGCTGGGGCAGCTGCCCCTCGAAGTTCCCCCATTTCCAACCCTTCGTCCTTATGCTATAATATAATCAATATGATACAGTACGGGTATCAGCGTCTGATTTCCGCACAAGTCGAGGTTTCTGCAAGCGATTGTCAGAAACTTTTCTTTCCCTGTAAGGCGGACCGGGGTACCGGCCGCTTATCCAAGGAGGATGTGATGAAGCAGAAGAGATCCCCTGCCCGGGACGCTTCTCTTCGCCGATCAAGGATCACCCACAGGGGAAAGCTGTATTTCAAGAAAAGGAGGATACCATGGCAGGGATAGATCAATTTCGCGGAGCGCTTCTCGGAGGAGCCTGCGGTGATGCGTTAGGTTATCCGCTGCAAAGTTTTTCCGTCAGTCGTATCCAGCGCCGCTTCGGGCCCTTCGGGCTGCGCACGCTGGTGCGGGACGCGAAGAATGGAAAACTAGCGCCTGTGTCAGACAACACCCAGATGGTACTGGCAACGATCGATGGGATCTTATGGGCAGATGCCAAGAAGCTGGAGATCTTGGAAGGGGTATATCGCGGATACATGCGCTGGTTTTACAGCCAGACGGGCGAAGAACCGCGCCGCGGACAGAAGACATGGATGCGCCGCCAGCCGCATGAAAGAGAATTCTGCCTCGTCCGAGAAAAATTCATGCACGCCCGCCGCAATCCGGAGGAAGGGCTGCTCTCCGCCTTCTCAAAAGACGGCCGCGGCTCGACGAAGCTCAAGGTGAATGACAGCAAGGGCAGCGCCGCTCTCATGCGAGCCGTCCCTGTGGGTCTCCTTTTTGCCGGTGATGAGAAGCTCGCTTTCGACACTGCGGTGAAGCTCGCTGCGCTCTCTCATTCAAATCCGACGGCCTACTACAGCGCCGGCGCTCTGGCCGCGCTTATTTCCTGTCTCACCTATGGCCTGACGCTGCCGAAGTCTCTGGAGCGTGTGACCGTCCTCCTCTCGAAGCAGCACAAGACGACAGGCATCATCGGTCTCCTCACCGCCGCGGTCGAGCAGGCGAATGCCCGCCCCGCCGGAAAGAGCGGCACATGGGACCACATCGACAGCATCGCCTCCCTGGGAAGCGGCGCGAATGCCGATGAAGCCCTCGCCATCGCCATCTACTCCGTCCTCGCGCTCGATGATCCGCTCGATGCGCTCATCACCGCTGCCAACCATGGCGGCAAGAGCAATACCACGGCCGCCGTGACAGGAGCCATCGAAGGCGCCCGCTTCGGCACCGCCTTCATGCCTGACTATTGGGCCGATATCCTAGAGGGACAGAATGTCATCTCCTTCATGTCCGACAAGCTCTTCTATGTGTATCAGAAATATAATCCATAAAAAAGGGGCTGTGAAGAAATGAATCCTCATTTCTTCACAGCCTCTTTTTACTTTGCTTTCATTTGGTTCAGGGTTCAAGGTCCAGGGCTCAAGGTTCAAGGTTGAGGTGGTGGCTTCGCCGCAATTATATGTGGGGCGATGCCCGATCAAGAATCATTCTCGCCCCTTCCTCTGGAAGGGGCAGACGAGCGAAGCGAGGCGGGGTTGGCATCCCCGTGTGTGAAAATACCGCTTCACGCAGCCAACCTCCGCCCCTTCGGGGCACCTCCTTCCAAAGGAAGGAGGGAGAAAAGT
>ERZ779851.2536-NODE-2536-length-13657-cov-2.876636_pt1 | contig 13657 bp, 13 predicted proteins | sample MGYA00511094_ERZ779851 | MGnify/ENA primary metagenome ERZ779851 (study PRJEB29588, sample SAMEA2155512) | human gut metagenome | biome: human gut; feature: human-associated habitat; material: faeces | place: Denmark | collected 2008/2010 ...
AGCAGGATGGAGAGGTAGGTCTTGCATATATGAAGAGTTTTGAGATTGAGGAGAAAATCAGGCAGGAAGGTATTGAAGAGGGGCGATTGGAGGGCAGATTGGAAGGCATTATAAGTCTTGCACGCAGGCTCGGACAGACTGATGAGCAGATTATAGCGTTGCTTCAGGAAGATTCCCAAATTACAAGAGAACAGGCAGAGAAGGCGCTGGCGAAGTACACATCTGCTCATTAATGTCAATGTGACATAATTATACATCAGCGTGATTTTACATAGCTGTACACAGCTGTCTTTACAGCTCATGAAAGTTAAAAAAGCACAGTACACACAAGGCAGGCAGCTGCGCGGATAGTACCGCTGACAACTGCTGACTTACAGGCTTGTGTATACTGTGCCTTTAGTTAGAAGTTCTTATTATTTGAAGAACCGCTCTGTCCTGTCTCATCACGATGGTCTTCGTATATTTCGTCTTTGTTTTCATAACAACCATCAAAATCACCTGAACCATAATACGCATAAGCATTATCAGGTTTGGATACTACACAGAACATTGTTATACTTAACAGAAGTAAGTATTTTAAAAGTTTTTTCATATATGCATACCTTTCTTACAATCGTTCAATTATTTAATCTTGCAGTCTAACATTCTGTATCTTGACACAGAACCATCAGAAGTTCTTTCAGATGAAAGATAAACATGACAGTTAAGGATATCTCCTCCAGCTTCTACACCTACTATGTCAGCTTCAAGATCGGCAGGAATACCATCAAAGGTCTTAGCTGATCTTCCTTCAAGAGCAGGAGAAGATAATACGATAGAATTAATTGTCTTGATTTCAGGACCATCATCCTTAAACCAGTCTGAAAGAACTTCCTTGTATTCAATAGTACATGTGGCAAGAGAGTAAGGAATACAATTAAAGAAAGCATATCTCATTCGGTTAACCTGTTCATCAAGAGTAAATACTCCTTCATAAGCATTGCCGACACCTTTATCTATACCAAAAAGAAGACCTATAAGATAAAGATTATAACGCTGAACAGCAACGTATTGCTCAGGAGGATACTGGTCATCAGGATATCCTGCACTTGTATGAATATAATCACCCCATGCATGGATCTGATCAATGATATCAGACTTAATCTTCTCAGGATCAGCATCGATAGAAGCATAATTCTCAGCAGCCTGAGATACAACCTCAACATTCTTATTATCTTCCTAAGTTACGGCAGCAGAAGACGGTTCTGTGGCAGGAACCGGCTCCTGTGATGGAGCAGAAGCGGAGGCTGGTTCTGCAATAGACGATTCTGCGGTGGATGAAGTGGATGCGGATGTGTTTGTTGATACTGCGGCAGATTCGGATGTAACTGCGCCGGATGCGGATGGTACTGCAGCAGGCGTAGAAGACTGCGATGAAGCTGCGGATACTGCGGAAGCTGATTCCTGAGTATTCAGAACTGCCGCAGGTTGGGCGGATACGGGCTGCGTCTCATTGCCGCAGGCACCAAGGGACAGTGCTGATAATGAGAGGCATGTTACTGTCATGAGGGACAGTACAGCTGATGTGTGAGATTTTATCTTATCAAATAAGGCATTTGTCATTTTCATATTTATATTATTCTCCATTCCTGCCCGTTTTCAGGGCATTCTAAGTTTGTGAACAGGTACATTCTTTGATATTCTGGATTTTCAGGCACAAGGGTGTTAAGCAGCCGAAAGCCGGACATGAGATATGATGTCCGGCTCTGCGACAGTGGCTGTCTGCGGGGCTTGTGGCACAGCCAGCCGGTAAGGTTACACCGGGTTACTGATCGGCATATTTTTTGATTCTGGTAACCATGCCGTCTTTTATCTCGATTACACCTGAATTAGATGCACCACCGAGGCTGCCAACCTGATGTCTGGTGTCATATCCGAGTTCTTCGAGTTTGGCTCTGTAATCTTCTACAGAGATTGTGTCACCAACATTAGGAAGTATCCTGTTTACCAAATCAACAGTATGTACATTTGCCATAATTTTCTCCTCCTTTTTTGATATTATTTGTATTGAATAGGAAGTGTGGCTCCTATATAAAAACCAATGGAACCTTAAAAGGGGGTACTGATATTCATAATAAACCGGTAATAAATAACAGTATCTGCTAATAGGAACTATGGTTCCTGCAATTATATAACCGTACTTCCTATTTGTCAAAGTATATAGGAAGTATAATTCCTATATAAGGTTGAAGGAGGAACGGAAGTGCTGCTGTATGATTTTAGAATGATAGGTAACAATTTACTTGCTTATCGTAAGAAGCTCGGAATGACACAGGGAGAAGTGGCTGATGCTGCAGGAATTTCTGACAGAACATATGCCGACATAGAGCGCGGCACGGTTAATATGCATGTAGAGACGCTGCTGCGTATCTGTAAAGTTCTTCATGTAACGCCGGATGATATCCTTACGGATGAGAATGTCGAACTTGACTGCGAGCAGAATGAGATAATCGAGTGGCTGAATAACAGCTCACCAAAGACGAGGGCAACAGCATTACAGTTACTGAATGTCTATCTTAGTTCCCTGACCTAGGGTATAGTTGTTAATTAAATATGTAAGATATATTGATGGAAACCTGTTGTGATATTGTTTACAATGGGTATTTTTTGTATAATGGGATTGATTAGCGCAGGGAATGGAGATTAGTATGAGTAATATGAATAAATATATAATGTCACTTGATCAGGGAACGACAAGCTCCAGATGCATTCTGTTTGATAAGCAGGGGCGGATATGCAGTATGGCACAGAAGGAGTTCGCGCAGATATACCCTGAGCCGGGCTGGGTTGAGCATGACCCGATGGAGATATGGGCATCGCAGATGTCGGTTGTTACTGAGGCTGTCAGCAGAATCGGTGCTTCTGCGGATGATATTGCGGCGCTGGGGATTACTAACCAGCGTGAAACGACGGTTGTGTGGGACAGGCGTACCGGCAGGCCCATTTACAATGCGATTGTATGGCAGTGCAGGAGAACGGCGGACTATATTAACAGGCTGAAGTGTGACGGCATGGAAGATTATGTGAGAAAGACTACAGGGCTTGTGCCGGACGCGTATTTTTCGGCATCAAAGCTGGCGTGGATTCTTGATAATGTGGAAGGTGCGAGAAAAGATGCGGCGGCGGGGAATCTTCTGTTCGGAACTGTGGACACATGGCTTATCTGGAATCTTACAAAGGGCGAGGTGCATGTGACGGACTATACCAATGCATCAAGAACTATGATGTTTGATATACATAATCTGTGCTGGGACAAGAAGATTATTGAGTATTTTGACATTCCTGAGGTGATGCTTCCGCAGGTTAAGCCTTCGGGATGCGTATACGGATATACCGAAAACAGCCTGTTTGGCGGCTGCATACCGATTGCTGGTGCGGCGGGAGACCAGCAGGCGGCACTGTTTGGACAGTGCTGCTTTGATGCGGGCGAGGTTAAGAATACATATGGAACCGGCTGCTTTCTGCTGATGAATACAGGCGATAAGGCGGTTGAATCAAAGAACGGACTGCTGACAACGATTGCTGCCGGAACGGATAATGATGTGCAGTATGCGCTGGAGGGAAGTATTTTTGTGGCAGGCGCAGGAATACAGTGGCTTCGTGATGAGATGAATATTCTTGAGACTTCGGCGCAGTCGGAGGAATATGCAAGGTCGGTTGAGGATACGGCGGGAGTGTATGTTGTGCCGGCATTTACGGGACTTGGCGCACCGTATTGGAATCCGTATGCAAGGGGAACGGTCGTAGGAATTACGAGAGGCTGCACGAAGGCGCATTTTGTCAGGGCAGTGCTTGAGTCGATGGCTTATCAGACATATGATATTCTTAAGATTATGGAAAATGAATCCGGTGTTGATATCCCGAAGCTCAAAGTTGACGGCGGGGCATCGAAGAATGATTTCCTGATGCAGTTCCAGTCGGATATCCTGAATGTGGATGTGCTAAGACCGGAGTGTGTTGAGACAACGGCACTCGGCGCGGCGTATCTTGCGGGAATTGCGGTTGGATACTGGAAGGATAAGGATGATATCCGTAAGAACTGGGCGATATCCAATACATTTCATCCGGATCTGGCAGATGCGGGGAGGCAGGAGCTTCTGTCAGGCTGGGAACGTGCGGTAAAGTGTGCACTGGCGTGGGCTGAGGCGTGATGAGTAAAAAAGTCTGAAATTCCGAAAAGTTTGTTAATCTGTCAAGAATATACATAAATATTTTCGTGTATATTGGCTATTGTTTCGTATGGTACCATGTGATAATATTTTCTTACTTTAAAGAGAGTCCGGAGCCTCTTTTGATAATGCAGAATGTTTGATGATTATTGAAAGGGATATTGAATGAGGGGAAAAGAGAATAGTATACATGCAGGTACAAGCGAGGATAGACGTGAATCAAGGCGTGAGCTTCTGGTTCGGAAGATTAAGGGCTTCCGGCTGCTTGATGATGATTTTATGAGCAGGGTCTTTGAGGACAATATTGAATGTACAGAGCTGTTGCTTCATATTATAATGAATAGGGATGATATTAAGGTTCAGGAAGTGCATACACAGTATAGTATTAAGAACCTGCATGGCAGATCTGTGAGGCTTGATATATTTGCAACAGACTCTTCCGACAGAAAATATAATTTTGAGATTCAGAGGTCGGATAAGGGCGCAGGTGTAAAGAGGGCAAGATATAACAGCAGTATAATTGATGCTAATATCCTGGATGCCGGCATGGAGGTGGAAGAGCTGCCGGAGACATATGTTATCTTTATAACAGAGAATGATGTCATGCGAGATAGCAGGGCAGTATATCATGTCAGCAGAGTTGTGGCAGAGACGGGTCAGAGTTTTGGCGACGGAACGCATATATTGTACGTCAACGGAAGATGGCGTGATGACACACCTATCGGAAAGCTTATGTATGATTTTTCATGCACTAATCCGGATGATATGCATTATGCAAAGCTTGCGGACAGAGTAAGATATTTTAAGGAAGATGAGGAAGGAGTGGCAGCGATGTGCAGAGCAGTTGAGGAATTGTGCGATGAAGCAAGAAATGAAGGACATGCTGAAGGCAAGAATGAAGAGAAGCTTGAGAATGCGGCTAAGCTTCTCAGACAGGGTAAGCTGACGCGTGAGGAGATATCTGAAGTCTTAGGTATAGATACAGAGATTGTGGATAAGATAGCAGAATCGCTTGGCTGAATAATTTTGGGAGATTGCTAATCGGCATGGCACATCTAATAATCGGTATATGGGAGGAAGTTCGGTTGTTTCATATAAAAAAGAAGAAGGTGTTTAAAAGTCGGCAGCTTAACAGGCTGACAATGGCAGAACATCTGGTATGGCTGATTCCGATAGGCTTTATGCTGCGTGATATTATAATAACATGGGATCAGGTGGAGGAAGTTCTGGCGGATAACCCCACACCGGCAATTATTGCGGTAATGATAGGCATGCAGGCACTTGTGGGGCTTATACTCGGATTGTTCTGGGTGATGCTTTTTAAGGTGATTATTCATACTGCGAGGAGGCAGCTGCTTAAGAGGAGTACATTTATCACGGTAAATGACATAGATTATTACAGGGATAAGCTTGACGGACTTGCACCGGGAACAATAAGCCTGCTTGCAGACCTTAAGATTGAAAAGCGCAAGGATATTGCAGCGTGTATTTTAAAGTATGAGAATCTTGGCATTATCAAGACGGATGAATATGGCAGGTATGTATTGGATACCGATGGGGATTGGCAGATGAATCCGGTATTACGCAATAGTGACAGATATCTGGTGAAGGCACTTACCGAACGTGGGTGTGATGCGGTTGATGAAGCGGCATGGCAGCGCATGGCGGTACAGGAGGCTATAGATGACGGATATATATATGACGGCCTGTTTGCTAAGAGGAGTAAAGTTAAAGAAACAGCAGGAAAGGCGGCAGGATGCTTTGCAGGATGCCTTGTTCCAATAATAATCATTGTCGGGATGGCATTTCTTATTAATGCGATTACACCGCAGCTGGACGAACTTGAGCAGATACTTGATGCGCTGCCCGATACGGCAACTTTTCGTGAACAGGTAGAGTATCTGAGTATGTATCCGCAGTATTATCCGGTTATGGCGGAGCTGATATTAGCGGCTATTGTGATGCTTGCAGCTTTCTTTATGCCGGGAATAATGGTGGTCGGAGGTATCGTGTCGACAGCGACGAAGCAAAGATACCGAAGAACGCAGTCAGGTAATGAGATGGCGGAATATGTATATGGAATGAAGAATTTTATACATGATTACTCAAACCTAAGTGAAGCAGATAAGAGCCAGCTCGCATTGTGGGATGATTATCTTATATATGCGGTTGTGCTTGAGGAGAATGAGCAGATAGTTGCGGATATCAGGAAAATGCGTTTGCAGAATGGAGGAATATAAGAATATGGCAAGTTCAATTATGATTGTCACAGGGGTTGTATTTGTAATAATAGCATTTATAGCAATAGCGGTTATAAGGTGCTATAACGGCATGGTTGTCCTCAGAAACCGTGTGGAGAATCAGGGGGCACAGATAGAGGTGCAGCTCAAGAGACGTGCGGATTTAATTCCTAATCTTATCGAGACAACCAAGGGATATGCTTCTTATGAGCAGCAGACACTTACACAGGTTACAGAGCTTAGAAGCAAAGTATTGTCTGCAGCATCACCGGCAGAGTCATATACGGCCGGAGAGGCACTCGGACATGAGGTCTCACGTATGCTCGCAATTGGTGAGAAGTATCCGGAGCTTAAGGCGAATGCAAATTTCCTTCAGCTGCAGAAGGAGCTTGCCGATACGGAGGATAAGATTGTAAAGGCACGCCAGTTTTACAATGATACTGTTACCAAATATAACACAGCAATAATGATGTTTCCGAGGTCAGCATTTGCAGGAATATTTGGATTTAAGAAAATGGAACTGCTTGAGGCAGCTGCTTCTGAGAGACAGGCAACCCGTATGAATGGTGATACATTTAAGATGAATTAAAATAATAAATAATTTTATCTGGAGAGTGACAATGAAAATCAATATTATTATCAGACAGTACAAAAAAGAAGATGTTAAGTCTATGGTTCCTATATGGAACCAGGTAGTTGAAGAAGGAGTGGCATTCCCACAGCTTGAGACATTAAGTACGGCAGGCGGAAGACGGTTTTTTGAGGGGCAGAGTTATTGTGGCGTCGCAGAGGATGAGACAGGAAGAATTGTCGGAATGTATATACTGCATCCCAATAATATCGGACGCTGTGGACATATAAGTAATGCCAGCTACGCAGTTGACAGGAATTGCAGGGGAAGACATGTCGGGGAACTTCTTGTGCGTGACTGCATAAGACAGGCAGGGGAGCTTGGCTTCAGAATACTTCAGTTCAATGCTGTTGTGGAATCAAATACGGCTGCTAATAATCTGTATGAGAAGCTTGGATTTACAAAAGCAGGGACTATTCCGGGCGGTTTCAGAATGGATGACGGCAGTTATGAAGATATATTTATCTACTATATAAAGACAGGCCGCGGAATGAAAGGGGATGGCCCGGAGCGTACAAGCAGCAGATCTTACAGTGGCATTTATTCTGAGAGCACGCAGGTTGAATGCAAAGATGCAGGCAATGTCCTGTCAGTGAAGAGTGTGCTTGACAAAGTACATAAGGTCAGGGGGAACATACGCGAGGACAGGGAATGTACATACTTACTGTTTGAACCGCGCAATGATGACTGCACAATATCGGCTGCGATAAGGCTTAAGTCTGTTGATGCAGGAACGGACAAGCAGGGTATAGCGATAGGGCAGTTTGATGCTGTTGAAGGAATGCCTGTGCATTGTGATGTACTTCATGGACAAAAGAATTGTGTGTTCCAGCATACCTTTTCAACAGCAAGCGGTATGGGAGCCAATGGTAATCCAAAGTCTGCTGCTATAGATAAGGACAGTTTTACAGGAACGACATACAGGATGATGTATTCCAAATGCAATAATATAGCGACTCTTCAGGTATGGGATGCTATGGGAAGAAAGCTAATTTTGGAGGATGATAATACATTTGACCTGACACAGACATATGAGACACTGCAAAGCGGACGGAGTGTGCGGTATGGAATTGCTCTTGCGGGAGTTGAAGCAGATATAGCGAGGCTTACGCTTAAGGATGCGTCAGGCAGTGTTATCTATAATCAGGATGACTACTATAAGCCGGACTGTGAACCTCCGGCTGTTACCAAGATAACAAAGGCAGGAGAATCATCCGACAGACGCCGCATAGAACTCGGCTGGGAGGCAGAGACATGTGATGGATACTGCGAGTATGATGTTGAAGTATCTTATAATAATGAAGCATATATTAATGTAGGGACTGCGGCGACGACAGCATTTGCATATACACCGGAAAACAGCGGTGATTATACATTCAGGGTATACGGAAGAATCGGCAATGAGGTTAATAAATCATCATATGCGCAGTCAGAGGCAGTACATTATATAAGACCTCTCGACGATGCGTCTCTTACTGCAATTGGAAGTGCGGACGGAATAGATATAAGCCTTAAGCTTACGGATGATGCATATGAGTGGAAAGTATTCCGCGCTGATACATGTAATGTGTGTGGTGACAATGATGTCCTTATGGGAACATTTACAGGGAAAGATGCAAAGAAAGCTGCTGACGGAGAATCCGTTGTAAGCTTTACTGATAAGTCATGCGGATATGACCCGCTGTATTATTATGTAATATCATATTCAGAAGATAACTGCAGCAATCCGGGAGAACCACAGCAGGCACTGCGTATAAGCGATAAAGCGGAAGCTGTGTATGCAGTTAATGACAGGCAGGTTGAAATGGTAGTTGATGATAAGAGTAATGATACGCTTGGCGCACATTATTTCTATATAACAGGACACTATAACACTGACGGCAGATATAAAGTGCTTGTAAATGGCCGGGATGCGGCGGAGGCACTTGATGGATTCACACATGGAGAACGCGACTGCGAAGGCTGTATCGCATGTGGTGCAGGCGAGAGTATCAGGATAGAGGGATACCCTGCAAAAGGTTTTAATAAGATAGAAGTTATATTTGAATCCGTAACCGGAAGCAGGTCGAGAAAGGTATTCAATTTCCTGTGCATGCCGTACTATAACTGTGTAGTGGATGCTTCATACAAGGGAGCACAGGGCGCATTGGATGCATCAGGTATTCCGCAGTATTCCAGAATAAGCGATGCACTTGTACATGGAATGCCTGGTGATGGAGATGTCATATTTGTTAAGAATGGTGTCTACAGGGAGAGAGTTGTCGTTGAACGTGCGGATGTAAGTATTATCGGTGAAGATGCAAAAAAAACCAGAATTGAGTTCAATGCATGTGTTGCGGACGGAACAGCGGCGGGAATGCGTGACAGGAATGCGATGCTTGTTGAGTATACGGCAACAGGATTCTCAATGTGCAATATAAGTATAGAGAATACATATCCTTATGCAGACGGAACAGACCAGCAGGCAGATGCGCTGGCTATACTTGCAGATAATGTATCGGTTACCAATATTACTCTGCTCGGATATCAGGATACACTGTTTGTTGATGCAGCCGACAAGGATGATTTTTCACCGGATATTACCACACACCAGCATTTTAGCTACTGTCATATCGAAGGCAATGTTGACTTTATATATGGATGTGGTGCTGCAATATTCGATGACTGCGATATAATCGGAAGATACACACCATATAAGGCGGATGGATGCTTTACTGCACCGAGGACACATGCAGATGCGGAATATGGTTTTATATTCAGAAACTGCAGATTCTATGCTGATGACAGGATAGAAACGGGGGCGTACAGGCTTGCCCGTCCATGGGGCAGGGATGCTGCAGCATTTTTCATTAACTGTTATATGAGCGATGTTGTATGTGACAACGGATACAGTGACATGAGCGGCAATTCATATAAGAATGCGCGCTTTGCAGAGTATGGTTCTGTGGGAGAAGGCGTGGCGGTTAATAATGACAGGCCGCTTCTGCGCAGGTCGCAGGCGGAACATTGCATGGAGATTATATAATACAGAAATGGAATTGATATGAGAACATTCTTTATTGCGGATACGCATTTTGGAGATGCGGACATTATAAGATATGAGAACAGGCCTTTTGCGGATACCGATGATATGGAAGAGAAGCTTATTGCCGGATGGAATGAGACTGTAGGTGAAGATGACAATGTATTCGTGCTGGGTGATTTCTCGGCTTATAAAAGTGTCGGCAGGAATACAGAGCTTGCCTGCAGGCTTAACGGACACAAGAGCCTGATACTTGGCAACCATGATATTGTTACGGAGGATTTCTGGTATAGATGCGGTTTTGAGTTTGTCAGCAGATATCCAATAATATATGAAGGATTCTGGATTCTTTCGCACGAACCTGTGTATGTGTGCCGCAATATGCCTTATGCCAACATATTCGGACATGTGCATGGCAGTCAGCTGTACAGAGATTACAGTGAACAGTCATACTGTGTGAGCGTAGAACGCACGGATTACAGACCGGTTCCGTTTGATGAGATTGTTGAAAAAGTGACTAATAATCGAAAGTAAAAGAAATAAAAAGCTTAATTTATTAAGAAAATACTATTTAAATGTTGTCTTTTTTTCGACAATAGGTTAAAATAAGCACATTATTTTGAGGAAAGTAAAGGAGAGCATTACCGTGGACAACAGATCGATGATGGAAATAACACAACATGATGCGGAGTTTGGACAGCTTGTTGAGAGCTGTATGAAGTCAAGAGCCTTTGACGTGGAACTCTATACTAAGCATGATGTTAAAAGAGGATTGAGAGACAGCAACGGTAATGGCGTTGTTACAGGACTTACAGAGATTTCGGATGTTGTAGGAAGTAAGATTGTTGATGGTAAGAAGGTTCCTACAGATGGCAATCTTTATTATCAGGGCTACAATGTAAGTGAGCTGATTCAGGGAAGCAGGGACAGCTTCTACGGATTTGAAGAGGTGACATATCTTCTTCTGTTTGGTTCACTTCCAACTAAGTCACAGCTCAAGAGCTTTATCGGAATCCTTGCAGACCTTAGTGAACTCTCCGGTGACTTTATACGTGATGTAATTATGAAAGCACCGAGTGCCAACATTATGAATTCGATGATGAAGAGTATTCTTAATCTTTATTCATATGATGGCAATCCGGATGATATATCGGTATCCAATGTACTGCGTCAGTCACTCCAGATGATAGCGAAGACGCCGCTTATAGCAGCATATTCATATCAGGCATACGGACATTTCAGACTTGACCAGAACATGATTATCCGTAATCCGCGTAAGGATTATTCAACAGCACAGAATCTGCTGTATATGCTCAGAAGTGATGGAATATTCACAGATCTTGAGGCAAAGGTGCTTGATGTTGCACTTATCCTTCATGCAGAGCATGGCGGCGGTAATAACTCAACATTCACAACACATGTTGTTACATCAAGTGGTACTGATACATATTCGGCAATAGTTGCAGGTATAGCTTCTCTTAAGGGACCACGTCACGGAGGCGCCAATCTTAAGGTTCAGAAGATGTTCCAGAATATCAAGGAGAATGTATCAGACTGGACTAATGTTGATGAGGTCAGGGCATACCTTACCAGGATACTTGATAAAGACGCGTTTGATAAGTCGGGTCTCGTATATGGTATGGGACATGCAGTCTATACAGATTCAGACCCGAGAGCCGTGATACTTAAGAGATATGCGAAGAGCCTCTCAGAGGAGAAGGGACTTCAGAAGGAGTTCGCACTGTACGAGCTTGTAGAGCAGACAGCAGGTGCTATCATTGCACAGAAGAGACATCTTGTAAAGCCGGTATGTGCCAATGTCGATTTTTACAGCGGCTTTGTGTATACAATGCTTGGAATTCCGGAGGAACTCTTCACGCCTATATTTGCAATAGCACGTACATCAGGATGGTGTGCACACCGTCTTGAAGAACTTGTAAACAAAGGCAAGATTATCCGTCCGGCGTATAAGTATGTCGGAACACACTGTGATTATGTTGAGATGGATGAAAGAACCGGCGAAGAACAGTAAATGTTATAAATATAAGAAAACAGGCTGCTTATTATGCAGCCTGTTTTTCACTATCATTTTCAATCTTAACCGTCGATTTTCTCCATATTCCCGTGAAGTAAAGAATGATAAGAATAACTGAAGATGTTGCGTTGCTGACAACAACGGCATACCATATGCTTGCAACTCCGAGATGAAGTATCGTCTCGCATATAAAAAGCACTAAGAAACGGAAGACCCATATACGTGAGGCATCAACGAGCATTGTTATCATCGTATGGCCGGAACCCTGGAAGAGACCGCTTGTCGCATTGTAGATACCGTTAGTCCAGCACCAGAATGCCATGAGGCTTAAGAAGTCTGTTGCAAGATTAGATACGGCACCATCTTTGGTGAATATATTTACGAGTGCCTGTGATACCGGTCTTCTTGAAAATATCATTCCTCCGACAAAAAGGAAGATAATTGCCATTGCCATAGCAATCTTGTAACCTTTGTTGGCACGGTCAACCTGTTTCGCACCCATATTCTGTCCGACGATTGTTGATACGGCTGAACCTATTCCGTTAGACGGCATGGTGATTATGCTGTTAATCTTGTTGCCGATTCCGTAGGCAGCGGTTGCGATTGAACCGTATTTTAAAACATTTTTGGTCATAAGAAGGAAACCGAACTGCATGGTGCTTCCGCCTATTGCGGTAGGAAGGCCGACTTTAATGATTGACAGTATCTTTGAGGATTCAAAATGGAATCCCCTTAATGAAAGCCGGATACCCTGTTTTGTTTTAAACAGTGAGTACAGACAGATGAGTGCAGGCGGCACCTTCGCCAGAAGAGTCGCAAGTGCGGCACCGAGAATTCCCATGTCAAATACAATCATAAGAAGAGGATCGAGTACAAAGTTAATACATATTCCCAGAAGATTCATGAGCATTGGCTTCAGCGTATCTCCCTGAGCCTGACGTATGGCATTGTACATATTAATTGTAAAAAGAAACGGCATATCAATAACAACAACTCTGAGGTAAGTTATGCCAAAATTAAGTACGTCACCATCAGCACCGAGCCATCTGACAATACCGGGTGTGGCAATAATGCATATTGATGCGCATACAAATGCAAATATCATTGAGCATATATACAGATGATTAGCCATTATTCCTGCCTGACGTTTTTCACCGGCCCCTATATACTGCGATATGAGGATTGCACCGGCAGTTGTAATGCCCTGTCCGAAATTGATGATAATATTCTGAACCGGGGAAACGAGTGTTATTGCAGCCATTGGATTAGTACCAATCTGCCCCAGCCAGTATGTATCTGTCAGGTTGTACATGGACTGAATAAAGCTGTTTATCATAATTGGAATGGCAAGTACAATTATGGCTTGAAAGAGGTTACCCTCAAGAATCATATTGCGTTTTTCTGCTGATAGTTTCTTCATAATTAATCTCCGTTCCTGCCCCTTTAGGGACGCTTCCTGCACATAAGAAAATAAATATTTTCAAAATCTTTATATATTCTATAGATATATCTCTTTTTATA
>ERZ779851.2537-NODE-2537-length-13654-cov-12.076550_pt1 | contig 13654 bp, 12 predicted proteins | sample MGYA00511094_ERZ779851 | MGnify/ENA primary metagenome ERZ779851 (study PRJEB29588, sample SAMEA2155512) | human gut metagenome | biome: human gut; feature: human-associated habitat; material: faeces | place: Denmark | collected 2008/2010 ...
GATGGAAAAATAGCTTTAAAAATATCACATATTTTACGAGTTACACAAAAGAGTAGAGAATTAGCAGAAGAGTTAAATTTAAATGAAGAAGATACTGATTTAGCAGAATTAATAGGATTATTACATGATATAGGAAGATTTGAACAAGTAAGAATTTATAATACTTTTTATGATAAAGATAGTATAAATCATGGTGAATATGGTGTGAAAATCTTATTCGAGGATGGATTAATAAGAAAATTTATTAAAGATGATAGTTATGATGAAATAATAAAAAAAGCAATATTAAATCATAATAGACCTAGAATAGAAGAAGGGCTAAGTAAAAGAGAATTAATGCATGCTAAAATTATAAGAGATGCAGATAAATTAGATATATATTATGTATTAACAATAGAAAAATTAGAAAATTCATATGGTTGTAAAGATATGAGTAAAGATGAAATAACAGATGAGATATATAGAGAATTTGTGGAAGACCATATGATTAATTATAAAAATTTAAAAACAAATGCAGATATGTTAGTTGCACATATTGCATATATTTTTGACTTTTATTATAATTATAGTTTGAAGATTGTGAAACAAAAAGGTTATATAGAACAGATAGAACAAAAAGTTAATTTAGAAAATAAGCAAGCTATAAAATTATTAGAAAAAATCAATGTTATAGCCAATAATTATATAGATGAAACTTTAAAATTAGAACAAAGGGAACAGGTACAATGTCAAAAAAGTTGTTAATAACAGAAAAACCATCTGTTGCAATGGAATTTGCAAAAGCTTTGAAAATAACTACAAATAGGAAAAACGGATATTTAGAATCAAATGATTGGATTATTACTTGGTGTGTTGGGCATTTAGTAACTATGAGTTATCCAGAAAAATATGATGAAAAATTAAAATTTTGGAGATTAGATACTCTTCCTTTTATTCCAAAAGAATGGAAGTATGAAATTATACCAAATGTACAAAATCAATTTAATATTGTAAAAGAAACTATGGAACATAAATGGAAAGATAGTAAATATATAGGTTATTTTCAAGCAGATACTAATACTTATGCTCCACTTAATAAATTAAAAGAATGTTATGAAAGTATACTAAATATTCCAGGTGTAATTGGTTTAAATATTGCAACTAGACCTGATAGTATTACTCCTGAAGTTTACGATTATTTAGAAGAACTTTCTAAAAGAACTAATCTTGTTGTTGAAATAGGTCTTCAAACTATACATGAAAAGACCGCTAAATTAATTAATAGAGGTCACACTTTAGAATGCTTTAATGAATGTATTAGTGAACTTAGAAAAAGAAATATAGATGTAGTTGTTCATGTAATTAATGGTCTACCATACGAAACAAAAGAAGATATGATTGAAACAATAAAATACGTTTCATCTTTAGATATACAAGGTATTAAAATACATATGTTATTTATATTAAAAGGAACACCACTTGAAAAAATGTATAATCTTACTCATTTTCACGTTCTTACTAAAGAAGAATATATTGATATTGTATGTGATGAACTAGAATATTTACGTGAAGATATTGTTGTTAATAGAATAACAGGTGATCCAATAAAAGAGCTCACTATTGAACCAAAATGGTTATTTAAGAAATTTTGTGTTTTAAATGATATAGATAAAGAAATGGTAAAGAGAGATTCTTATCAAGGAATTAAGTATAAGAAAAGTGCTGACAAATAATCAACACTTTTTTATTTACAAGTTATTAATATATTTTATATGTATAGCATACACTCCATTCACTTTTATAGATATAGTGTATCCATCTAAACTATTTATAGATTTAACTCCTTCATTAAAGTCATTAGTAGAAGATAATGTATATCTTGTTCCTTCAAGTGTTAATAATTCTTCTACTGTTTTATAATGATTTATTTCTTCAACTAAGCATTTAATCTTTTCACCATTAGATTCAAATATTATGTAATCATTAGGTTTTAAAACACTATAATCAAAATGATTATTACCTGTTTTAGTACATCTTATTTCTACTCTTTTAGTTCTATTTTTAATCGCATTGAATGCTCTATTATTTATATCAAAATTATATGTCATTGTTTACTTTCTAAATCTTTAAAATAGTTATATCTTTCTAAAGCATAATTCTTATTTAATTCATATAATTCATGATACTCATCTTCATTCTTAACTTCTAAGTTCTTATAACGAAGTTCACTTCTAAATACTGCATCATAATTAGTGAAATCTGGTTCTTTTGAATCTACTGTTAAAGTATTTGTTTCAGGATTGTATCTCATAAGTAAATTGTATCCTACTTCTACAAGAAGCTTTTGTTCATCAAGTGAATTATTAAGTCCACCTATTATACCTTGTTCTATACATGGACTATATGCGATTATTAGAGATGGTCCATTATGTTCATATGCTTCTTTTAATACTTTTAGTGTCTGCATCATATTAGCTCCAAGTGAGATAGACGCAACATATACATTTGGTATAGCCATTGCTATTTTAAATAAATCTTTCTTATTTTCATGTTTACCATTTGATGAGAATTCAGCTACTCCTCCCATGCGTGTTGATTTTGATTTTTGACCACCTGTATTTGAATATACTTCTGTATCAAGAACCATTATATTGATATCTTCATTGCTATGAAGTACATGATCAAGTCCACCATAACCTATATCATAAGCCCATCCATCTCCACCTAAAATCCATACTTTGCGAGATGGTATATAATCTATAAGCTCTCTTAATTCATTAGGTATTTCAGATTCCATAAGTTTATTTTTAATCGCAAGGGTTAAATCATCATCTTCCATATTGTCTATCCATAACTTGAATGTTGCCTTTATTTCAGGTAAAACAATATCTCTTGTTTGATACATTATGTCTTTAATTCTCTCTCTCATCTTTTTATAAGACATATGAATTCCAAATCCAAATTCAGCATTATCTTCAAATAATGAATTCATCCATGGAATCTTGTATGGTGTTAATGGAAGACTACCACCATATATTGATGAACATCCTGTCGCATTAGCAATAACCATATTTTTACCATATAATTCAGTTAATAATTTTATATAAGCTGCTTCACCACACCCAGCACAAGCACCACTAAATTCAAAATATGGCTTCTTAAATCCAATTCCTTTTACTGTATATTTATTAAATGGTGTATCATTTTCAACATTATTAAATAAATAATCACTTATTTTATCTAACCTTTCACTATATTTACCACTTTCTAATGCTTTTTCTTGATTCTTACCAGGACATGCTTTCATACATAGTCCACAACCTGTACAGTTAGCTTCTGAAACTGATATATAGAAATTCTTATTTTCTTCGCCTAAACTCTTTATTGTTTCATCTTTATCAATATGAGCAAGTAATAATTCATTATCAGTAAGTGAGAATGGTCTTATACATGCATGAGGACATACAAATGAACATTGATTACATTCTATACAATTTTCTTTACACCACTTTGGTACAAAAGGACTAACTTTTCTTTTATCACTTTTAGCAGTTCCACCTTCAAAAGTACCATCAGCATGATCAATAAAGTTACTAACACTCATCATATTACCACGTAAATGTAACATTTCACTTGTCAAATTATTTACAATATCTTTGTCTTGTGTGAGTGTAAATATTTTATTATCAATAACTTCTAAATACTTAAGAGATTCATCTATCGCATTTATATTATTTTCTACTACATCATTTCCCTTATTACTATAGGTTTTAGTAACAAGCTTCTTAAATGCATCTATTTCATTTCTACCATATCCAGCAATCTTAAACATATATGTACACATGATATTATTAATCTTACCATGTAAATTATATTTCTTATTTAATTTATCAAGTGAAGCAATATATACTTTAATATTTTTATTTATAATTTCTTTCTTATTATCATTATTTATCAAATTATTTAATTCTTCATCAGTCTTATCACTTGATATTAAAAGTATTCCACCATTCTTTATATCTTTAAGTAAATGATAATTATTTAGATATACATCTTTTGATACAACTATAAAGTCAGGTGAAGTTAAGAAATAAGGTGCTTCTATTTTAGTAGGTCCTACTCTTAAATGTGATATAGTTGTGCCGCCACTCTTTTTAGAATCATATTCAAAGTATCCTTGAACATAATTATCTTTTATTTCACCTAGTACTTTGATAAAGTTTTTAGAGGCACCAACCATACCATCAGAACCAAATCCATATACTTTTATCTCTTTATAGTCTCTTTGTACTTCAATTTCTTTTGGCTCTAAACTTAAATGAGTAACATCATCATTAATACCAATTGTAAAATTGTTTTTAGGATTATCACTAAATAAATTTTCAAATACAGCATTTATATCTTTAAGTGGCACATCTTTAGAAGAAAGACCATATCTTCCTCCATATATACTTATATTCTTTTTCTTAAGTGCTTCCATTATATCTAGGTACAATGGTTCTCCTGTACTTCCAGGTTCTTTTGTTCTATCAAGAACAGCAATTCTTTCTACTGATTTAGGCAATACATTTAATAAATATTTAGTACTAAATGGTCTATAAAGATGAACTTCTATCATTCCAACTCTATATCCTTTTTTATTTAATATATCAACAACTGTTCTAATAGTGGAACATACGCTTCCCATCGCAATAATTATGTCAGATGCATCTTTTTTACCATAATAATTAAATGGCTTATAATCAGTAAATGCTAAAGTATTTATCTTTTCCATATATCTATTAACAATATCTGGCATATCATTATAATACTTATTTCTTACTTCAGTATTTTGAAAGTACACATCTCCTGTTTCAGAAGTACCTCTTGTTATTTCTTTTCCAATGTTTAATGCTCTATTTTTAAATTCATATACTTTTTTATAATCAATTAGTTTTCTTATTTCTTCAGTATCAACAAGTGAAACTTTATTAAGTTCATGACTAGTTCTAAATCCATCAAAGAAATGTAAGAATGGAAGACTTCCTTCAATCGCACTTAAATGTGAAATAATACTCATATAGTATGCTTCTTCAACAGAGGAAGATGATAACATACAAAATCCAGTACTACGAGTAGCATAAATATCTTGATGATCACCAAATATTGATAATGCATGGGTAGCTAAACTTCTAGCTGCAACATGTATAACACCTGGTAACATTTCTCCTGCCATTTTATACATTGTAGGTATCATTAAAAGTAATCCTTGTGAAGCTGTAAATGTTGTACCAAGACATCCTGCTTGTAATGCTCCATGTGTTACCGCAACAGCTCCTGCTTCACTTTGCATTTCTACTACTTTAACTGTATCATTAAATAGATTCTTTTTTCCTTCATTACTCCATTTATCAGTTAAAGTTGCCATTGGACTTGCAGGTGTAATTGGATAAATACCACATATTTCACTAAAAAGATATGCTCCAAGCGCACATGCTTCATTTCCATCTATAATATAATCTTTTTTCATATCATCACCATCTTAATTATAATATAATTTGCATCAAAATAAAAGTGATAATAAAATCATCTATTAACACTCTTTCAACAATTTATTAATCTTTCTTTTAATAAAATAATTACTACATTTAAAAATTATACCTTTCTTATCATATACGTAATAATTACCTTCACCAACAATATTAACGATTTCATTTAACATATCCTTAGTTAAAAGTTCTACATTGATATAATTTAAAGAGAAAATATGAACTATACTGTTAAAGAAATCTTCATAATTATGATGTTTAATTTCATTAACTAATTTTCTTCTTTTATGTGTCATAATACCAGTTTCACTACCAACTAAATATAAGCTGTTCCATTTATCATTATAATCATATATAAATGAAAACCTAAGTTCCATGCCATTACTATTTATAATATTAACAATTTCTTTATATTCTTCAAAAGTTATATTCTTTTGTTCATAATCAATTCTTATTTCCAGCCTATTATATTGATATATAAATTTTATTATAAATGATGGTTCATCTGGTTCATCATTAGTCATTTCATTTGATAAAAATGATAAAAATTGTAATTGTTCACTTTTTGAATCAATATAAAAATCATTAAGTACTGAATAATCATTATAGCTACATTCTTTTTCATTTTCTTCACCTAATATTTCAACAGATAAATTTATCTTATCAACTTTTTTATTAAGGTATTTACATATTGGTTCTACATAATTAGATATAATTGAATTAAGATATAATTTTGAATTTCTATTTTTAATATAGAATACTAAACTATGGAATCTTTTCATTTTCTTCACCATTACTTTAATTATAATATAATTTATACCAAAATAAAAGTGATAATAAGATTCATTACTATCACTATTTTCTATTCTCTATCAAGTAACCAGTCAAATACATTTATTTGCTTTATTCCATCATGTGATGTAAAAGGCACTATATCTGCGGTTAACAAATATTTTGGATTATGATCATTTATATTATAAAGTGGTTTTAATTCTCTTTCTAATGTGTCATTTCCTTTTACAGTATAACTTACTTGATAATATTCTGTTCCTTTTTCGTTCATCGCAACAAAATCTATTTCATTATCATCACATTTTCCAACGTAAACTTCATAGCCTCTTCTTATTAATTCTAAATAAACTACATTCTCTAGTATATGACCTTCATCAGCATTTTTACTTCCTAGTAAATAATATCTAAGACCTATATCAGATAAATAATATTTACATCCACTTGATAAATATGTTTTTCCTTTTGTATCATATCTTGTGACTCTATAAAGTACAAATGATTCTACTAATGCTTCTAAATATTTTTCTACAGTTGGGACAGATATTTTTCTTCCGTTTGATGTCATAGTATTTGCTATATTTGTACTTGAGCAAAGATTACCAACATTATCAAACATAAATCTTATTACATCTTTAAGCATAGCTATATCAGATATTTCTTTTCTTTCTGCTATGTCATTTATTATAACTGTATTAAATAATCCATCAAGATAAGTTCTAACGTCTTTAGGAGTATCTAACTTTAATGCATATGGAAATGAACTTCTTGTTATGTAATCTAAATATTTTCTTTCAATATCAGTATCACCTACATATGATATATATTCTTTAAATGATAAAGGTAACATTTTTATCTCTACATATCTTCCAGATAATAATGTAGCAAGTTCTCCTGATAATAATTTTGAATTAGAACCAGTTATATATAAATCAACATTTTTCTTTATATACAAAGCATCTACTGCTTTCTGAAAATCAGATATTTTTTGTACTTCATCTATAAAAATATAATTCATTTTATCTTTTATTAATTTTGAATCAATGTATTCGTACAAATCGTTATATGTTTTCATCTTATCAAATTCATAATCTTCTAAATTGATATGAGTTACTTGAGATTTATCTATACCATTTGATAATAAATAATCTATATATAAATCAATTAGTGTTGATTTTCCACATCTTCTTATTCCAGTTACTATCTTTATTACTTCTTTATCTTTAAAACTAATTAATTCATTCAAATAATATGGTCTATCTATCATACTTTTTCCTCCATGATAATAATAACATTTTTTATTCCATTTGTCAAATTTTATAAATTACAGTTTACAAAATTGATTATTTTAGCATTTTTATAAATTACAATTTACAAAAATAATTGCTTTGGTACTTTTATAAATTACGTTTTACAAAAAAGAATGATAAATAACTCTATCACTCTTTATCATTAGTTTCATCTACATCATTTTCTTCATTATCAGTTTCTTCATTTGTACCCACATCATCAGTAATGCTTTCTTCTTTTAACTTTTTCTTTCTATTATAAAATATATCATATAGAATATAACTTAAAACTATTAATATTGAAAATAGTCCTATTAAAATATATTTATTATTTGTTTTCTTAACTACTTCATCTTTCTTTTCATTATCTTCTTTTATATCAGGTATTTTAGTATCTTCTTCTTTTTCTGTTTTAGTAACAACTATATAATAATTTCCTTCATCATAATCATTATTAGTTTTTATTCTTACTATATTTTCACCTGTTACAAAATTTTCATTAGCAATTATTTCAACATTAACATCATTATCAGCATCATAATCTATTAACAAACTATCAACAGTACTTGGTACTACTAAATGATAAGTATACACATTTTCTTTAAATTCTTCTAAAAATTTAAAATTTTCAACAGTTAATCTCTTTAAACTAGGAAATTTATATTTAACATCTTCAGTCTTTTTAACATAATTAATATTTAAAGTATAAGTTGTTTTAACACCATCTACATCATTAATAATTTGTATAACATTTTTACCTTCTTTTAATACATGACTAGACTCATCAGCATTTTTAGGATTAAAAGTAAACTCACATTCACTTGATGAACAATATGGATAATATGTAACATTTTTATAATCTACATCAATATTATAAGTTGTAACATTAGGTTTCATATCAATAAATATTTCTTTATCAGTGTATAAAAATATTCCAGATAATGTAGAATCTATATTTATTTTAGCATTATCTACTATATTATAATAAAGTTTACTATTATTACATGGAAATGATTCATTATCACCTTTTACATAAAAGTTACTATTATTACCAATTAATTCAATAGATGCGTACCCATTTGGTGCTGTATCTTTTACTTTAAACTTTAACTTACTTATAAGTATATCACCACCATTTACATACATATTTTTACCAGTAACATTTTGAATACTAAAATCAATAATAGAAGAATATGTATTAAAATTAGTTATCTTATACCCATCTTCAATATAAACACTTTCATCATTATAATCAGGTAATAATTCAAATACATAAGGATTATAATATATTTGTATATCTGCTTTATTAAGTATTCCATCTTCACTATAAAAATCAGTTATAACATTAACTTCAATAGTATCTCCTTTACTATATTCAGTATTATTATTTACTACTTTTTGTAAATTACAACTTACATAGTCAGCCTTAGTAAAAGATATAAACATAAAAAATGATATTAATAACATTAAAAATTTCTTCATTTTGATTCTTCCTTTTATATGTTAATAATATCAAAATTAATATATTCTTTCAAGTTTTTCAAGTTTTATCAAGTCATATACTTTACATACAGCAGTTATACCTTCTATACGAATTCCATGCAATTTATAATACACTTTTAATTCATCATTTAAATCTTTAGTATAAACATTTATTAACTCTTCAATATTTCTAGCATAGTACTTTTTACCATCAATAATATAACTTAATACTTCAATATTAGTATACTTTAAAGACTTATTTAAACTATAAGAATTAGTATTCTTAAAATATATTTTAAATGTATCAATATAATTCAAATTAGTTCTATCATAATATAATATTTTATCACTATTAGAATCTATTTCACCTGTATTAAAGGTTAAAAAAATATAAAGCATAAATAATAATTTTATGATATTCTTTTTTATATTGATCACCATTATTATTATGCTTTATATTTTATAATTCTATGTACTCATATTTATTATTTTTAAATATTTTTTCAAGGTCTTTAGGATTCATAAATACAGTACTTGTATTAATATTAGGATGTACTCCTACTTCGTCTATATTCTCTATATCCTTATCTATTATTATAGTTACTTTATGCTCTTTATCATTAAGTATTCCAAGTGGTGAAACTGATCCTTTAGTAAGTCCTAGATACTTATACAAATCTTCTTCATCTGCAAAAGAAAGTTTTCTACTGTTAATCTTATTACTTAATTCTTTTAAATTAACTTTCTTATTATGACATACTAGTACTAAATAATAATTTCTTTTCTTATCATCTCTTATAAATATATTTTTAAGTATATTTTCATATGGTTCAATATTCTCTTTTATAACTTCTTCCATAGTGAATACTGCTTTATGATTAATTACTCTATATTTAATATTTAGTTCACCTAATGTTTTATATATTTCTTCCTTTGTCATTTTTTACCTCTATTGGATTTACATGTATTACTACTAAATAAATCTCATCTATCTTCTTTAATATTTCTTTTTCAAGATTATTTGCGATTTCATGACTTTCATAAGTCTTTAGATTTCCATCCACAAATATGGTAAATGATATTTGATATTTATAACCTACTGGTGTTGAATTAAAATGATTTATCTTTATAATTTCACTATGCTTTTTTATTATATCAAGTACTTCATTCTTAGTTTCTTCATCTATTGATTTATCCATAAGAACATCATAACTTTCAATAAATATCTTAACAGCTGATATAAGTATCCATATAGATATTATTATACCTACAATACCATCTAAAAAGTATATATTATATGTAGAAAGTATACATGATATTAAAGTAAATGTTGTTATAACTGCATCTATAATATGATCTTTAGAATTAGCCTTTATAAGTAAATTATTATATTTTTTTGATAAGTAATTTGTATATATAAATAATGATAACTTAACTATTATAGTAATGATACATACAATTACAAGCCATATATTAAAATCATATTTATTACTTCTAAATATTGAATTTAATGAATTTTTAAGTACTACAAGTGATATTAATACCATAGATATACTTATTAACATTGAATAAATATATTCTGCTTTACCATGTCCTAAATTATGATCATTATCTTTTGGTATACTTGATATTTTATTACCAATAAATGTCATTATTGAAGAAAATATATCGCCTGCACTATTAAAAGCATCCGCTATCATTGCTTGACTATTTGTAATATATCCAATTATTCCTTTTATAATAAGTAAAAATACATTACCTATCATTCCTAAAATACTAGCTATTTTAGTACTTTTATATCTTTTCATGTTTTCCTCCTTATATATTTTATTCAATATAACATTTTAATGTATCTTCTATCCAATATGAATATTTGATATTATTTTTTTCTAAACTTTTAAATTTTAAATATAAATCTATTCCATCACTAGGATCATGCCATATATCAACAAATACATAATCATAATATATATCTTTTTTAAAATAATTAAACGCATCATCATTAATTATCTTTATTTTAGATTTATTTTTAAATTGTGGTAAGATGTACTCATTAAATAAATTTATTATTTCTTTATCTTTCTTATCGATATATATTGTCATATTATTTATAAATACTTTATCTTTATAAGGAAATTTTGATAATAATCTAAGTTCTCCTTTTATTCCATGAGTATTTACTATTTTTCCTATTTTAATTAATGTCATATTTATCATCCATTTCATATAGAAGTATAGAAGTTGCTACTCCAGCATTTAAGCTCTCTACTTCTTTATTTATTTTTATATATAGGTATTCATCACATAAGTTATTTACTTCTTCAGATACGCCATTACCTTCGTTTCCTATTACTAAGGCATATTTTCTTTTTAGAGAGATATCTTTAACATTTATTCCTCCATCTACTTTAGTACCATATATTTTATAATTATCTTTTTTTAGTTCGGTAATAAGGCTTGGTAAATCTCTTACTATTATATTGATATGGAAGATCATACCTTCGGTAGCTCTAAGTACTTTAGGATTATACATATCTACAGTAGTAGGACTTATTACTATGGTATCAATATTGAAGGCTTTTGAAGATCTTATTATGGTACCTAGATTACCTGGATCTTGAAGATTATCTAATAAAAGAAGACGATCTCCTAGTAATGATTCTTCTTTTTTTAGAGAGACTCCTACTACATTTGGAATACTATCAGTACTTGATATTTTCTTCATTACTTCTTTTGTTACATAAGTGGTAGGTATATCTATATTTATTATTTTTCCTTCTAAAACAAAGATTTCTTTTAATAGATTTCTTTTACCAGCTTCAGTAACTAGGTTTATTCCTTCAATTAAAAAGGTATTTGTCATATTACGGTATTTCTTTTCTTTTAATTTACATATTTCTTTTATTCTAGTATTAGTTAGAGATGTTATTATCATATTTACCTCCGTCATAAGTATTTTATCATATATTTCTATCTCAAACAATATGATAATTTATTTTTTTCTTATTTCTATTCCTAGTACGCCATATTTTTCTTGTTCTTCTTTGGAATAATATGCTTCCATATCTTTAGATTCTGCTGGTTCGTCTTCTGCATAACCCATTTCTATTTTATTAAAATGTTTATATAGTTCTTTAAAACTAGGGTATTTATATAGGTTTATTATATCTACGGATAACTTTTCATTAGTATCTCTATTAGTAAATTCTATTTCATCTCCTACTTTAAGTAGGCTTCTTTTTTCGTCATTTAATCTTAGTTCTATAGTCTTAGTACCTTCTTTTATACTTTTAAATGGTCTATTATTTAAATTCATATTGTGTTTCATACTGCCTCCTAGGAATTATTTCTTAAGTACTTTCTTATTTCTTTATAATTTGGATAATACTTAGATACTTGTAGCCAGAAATTTTTTGAATGATTAGGATGAATAAAATGGGATAATTCATGGACTATTACATAGTTTAAACATTCGATATTATATTTTGATAATTCTGAGTTTAATGTTACATTATGATTCTTTATATTGCATACTCCCCATCTACTAGTCATTTTTCTTATTTTTAGATTAGGAATGGGGATTTGTTCTTCAAAGATATTGTAATAATGGTCTAATCTTTCCTTATAAATATTGGTTATATACTTAGATAAATATTTGTTTAATGTTTTTTCATCTTTGGTATATATTTTATTATCTTCTATTTCGGTATTTGGAAAGCCATATACGATATCATAAGTTATTCCAAATAGTTTAAAAGAGGTATCTTCTTTTTTTTGATTATCTTTTAATAAGGCTTTATTTATAAAGGAAGTATTATCTTTAATTAATTTATTTATTGTAAATGAAGAAGTAAGATAATTTGTTGTTACTATTATCTTACCCTCTTTTACTCTTAAATAAGTATTTTTATTATTCTTTCTTATTATCTCTATTGGATATTCTTTATTATTAAGAATATATGTATTAACGGAAGCCACCGCCACCGCCTCCTCCTCCGAAGGAACCGCCTCCTCCACCGCCAGAAGAGAAGCCTCCACCACCAGAAGAATATGATTCTGCTCTTGACCTAGCAGTAGTCGCAGCATTAACTGAACGAGTAGATATATAATTGATATACATTAGTGTATCAAAATCAACATAATTATCTTGATTGGTTAATACTTCAGGATATAGATTTTTTAATTGTTTGGCCACTTTATCCGCTATTCCAAATATATAGGCAAACATTAAATATTCATCCCATATATGAACTTCTAATACTTCTCTAGTATCAATTTTAGAAAATTCATCTAAAAACTTCTTAAGTCCATATAATTTAACACTTTCTTCATATATAGTATCATCCATAATATTCTTTTTCTTACATTCTTCTTTATTAGCTCTAGTATATATATGATTACCTTGCTTTAATTTTTCTATTTCAACTTTATTAATCCTTTCAAATAAATTAAAAAACTTAGTATAGTGTTTATTATTCCATTTTTCTAATTCCTTAGTTTCTAATATACCATCTCCACTAGCTTCATACATAATATCAAACAATTCTTTTTCCTTAGGAAAAAGAATTGTACCAGGATTACCTTCAT
>ERZ779851.2538-NODE-2538-length-13653-cov-3.620165_pt1 | contig 13653 bp, 12 predicted proteins | sample MGYA00511094_ERZ779851 | MGnify/ENA primary metagenome ERZ779851 (study PRJEB29588, sample SAMEA2155512) | human gut metagenome | biome: human gut; feature: human-associated habitat; material: faeces | place: Denmark | collected 2008/2010 ...
TATCGGCTTTTGGAGTTGGTAAGAAATTTTTGAATTTTGATAATAATTTTACAAAGTATATGAATAAAAACAATTTTTGTTTTTATGTATTACACTATACTATACAAATTATTATAGCATTTATTTTAGTAGAATATATCAAGTTACCTTACTTTATACTAAATTATATAATATTATTGATTGGAACAATTATTCTTTTACCAATAATTACTGAAATATTAAAAAGAATACCTATAATAAACAAGTTATTATTAGGAACAAAAAATAAATAATAAGATGTTAACAAGATTTTGGTATTGTAAACAAATATAATATAAAAAGCAGGAGTTAATCCTGCTTTGTTTTGTCTTGAGAATCTAACCATTTATCGAATTCTGCTTCAGTTATTTTTCCTTTTTTTAGTTTAGCCTTAAACTCATTACCTTTTTTATTAAATTCTTCGTAGTCTTTTTTATAGAAAGGCTCATCTTTATATCTGTTAGAATAAGTGCACTTTATTTGTTGAATTTGTCTAAATCTTGCTAATACGGGATTATTTTTCATTTTTCTTTTTTGCTGTTCTTTACTTCCAATATCCTTACATGTAATTTCACCATCTATAATCCTATCACAATAACAAATATTAGCTTTTGGTGTTAAAAAGTATCTGCCACAATTACCACAGATTTTTACATACCAATTGTTTATACTTATTATATCGTAAAGCATAATATAAAAAGCAGTATATAAATTATCTGTTTCATATTTATATTCATGAGATATTTCTTCACCTTTTGGATCCATAGCTTTAATTATACCTATAACAAGTTCTGGAATTCTTGTATCAACATATTCATAAGTATAATCTAATGAATTTATAGCTTTGAAATTATTAGATATATTTTTAAAAGGTCTATTATTAGTTTGATTAAATACAAAGAATCTTTGCTCTCTAGTTAAGTCTTTAGATAGTCTTTTTGTGTAGTCATTAATATTTAACTGATAAACTAAATCTATACACATCCTAAATATAGTTTGCATTTTTTTTGCTTCATTTACAACTTTATCATAATATTTTTTAGCAATTGTACTAATAGTATTTATTTCATATAAAGTATTTAGTTTTATATAATCTGAATCTTCTTTATCTAGTTTATCCATTACTAAATCATAATAGTTTATAAAAAAAACGATGTATTCATTAATACTATTTAAATCATAACTAATAAAATCTAATAAAGGTAGTTCAAATTGCTCTTCAATTTCTTCATATTTAAAGCCGATATATCCATCTAATCTATTAATTTGATCGTTATAAGATAGTGTCGAACGAGAAATATTAGAAGAATAATACTTTTTCATATTTTCAGCATATTCTTTAGAAATTTTATCTCTTTGCTTTTCTGTTTTAGCATTTTCTCCTTTATTAATCATCATTTTTGAATATTCATCTACAGACATGTTTTCAAATTTCTTATTTAATTCAACATATTCTTTATAATAATATCCAACAATTCGCTTTAATTTATGAGTGTGAATGTTAGCATTATAGGATAGTATGATGCTATTTTCTTTTTTCATATAACCTCCTCATTTTGTTAACAAAATATAAATGTAATGTGAATTTTAAAAGTGCTAACAAAACTTCAAAAAATAAATTATTCTATAGGAATTTTACCATAACGCATGGTATTATTACAATAGTTAACAAGAAAAACTTTATAAAACTTGTTAACTTGGACAAGTAACCTAAATTACTTAAAGAAAGGAGGAAGTTGTATGGAGCTACAAAAAATACAAAGGACAACACTAACAATGAAAGAAGCAGCAGAGTATTTAGGAATATCTTACTGGTTAATAAATCAATTAGTAAGAAGAAAAGAAATACCATGCTCCAAAGTTGGTGGAAAATTCTTGTTTAGAGTTCAAGTATTAGATGAATATTTAAGCTCAAAAGAACAAGAATCTGTAAATTACTAATTAAATAAGAAAGTGAGGAAAGGAGGACATGTATGGAATACAGTGGTTTAAGGTAGACAGAAATATCTTTAATAATAGGAAAATTCAATTACTTCTGAAGAAGAGAGATGGAGACTTATACTTTAGAGTATGGATACAATTACTATCAATAGCGGTTGAATGTGGTAACGACGGACGATTAGGTATCGGAGAAAAACCGATTACCTACGGAGATTGTGCGAAGATCATGGGAAAAACTTCGGACAAGATACGCAGAATAATGGAAGAATTCCTTGAGTTAGGAATGTTAAAAAAAGAAGGTGAAACATTTTTAATTAAAAATTGGGAGAAGTACCAAAGTATTGATAAATATGAAAATTATCAAGAAAATAACAGGCAAAGACAAAGAAAATATCGTGAAAAGTTAAAAGCTGAAGGTGAAAAAAGTAACGTTACAGTAACGTTAAGTAACGCGGAAGAAGAGAAAAGAATAGAAAAGAAGACAAAAGAAGAAAGAAAAGAAGAGATAAGAAGAGAGGAGGATGAAAATGGGTTTAGAGAATATAAATTACAATGAAGTTATTAACAATAAAATTAAAAAATGTGAATTCTGTGGACGAGAATTGGAGCCAATAGGATTTGATTATTTATATGTAAATATATCTCCAGATTGTATAGATTATAAAAGATGTACTTGCGATAAAGCTCAAGAATATTGGAAAGAGAAAGACAAGAAAGAGTATGAAGAACAAAAACGAAATAGATTTAGAAGCATAATAAACAGAATTTATAAAGAAAACTATGTTGGAAGAAATATTCAAAATTTGAACTTTGAAAATTTCTATTCAGATCAAAATAATCAATATGCAATAAAAGTAGCAAGAGACTTTACAAGCAAAAATAAAGCAAATATACAAGCCAATGGACTGATAATAACGGGCAAGTCAGGAGTTGGAAAAACACATTTAGCAGGTGCTATTGCAAATAGATTAATTGAAGCTGATAAGATAGTTTTAATGGGTAGATTAACAACTTTATTGGATATGATAAAGGAAACATTTAGAGATAATACTAAGTCTGAAAATGAATTAATTGAACTATATTCCAATGTAGATATGATAATAATTGATGATTTAGGAACAGAAAGAATAAGCAGTTGGGCATTAGAAGAACTATACACAATTATTCAAAATAGATGTGAAAATAGGTTACCAATTATTATTACAACGAGGTTTAATAAGGAAGGATTAATTGCAAGATTCAGTTATAGTAATGACCAAGATTTAGTAGATGCAACAATCTCAAAATTGTATCAAATGTGTTATGGAATAACACTAAAAAGTATGAAAAAAGAGTTAGTGTAGTCGGAAAAACTAAACAACTAACCCTATACAAGCTAATAATATTTTAATATAAAAAATAAAAAAAGTAAATAGAAAGAGAGGAACAAATTATGAGAAAAGTATATGAAGGATATAAATTAATTGAAACAAAAGATATTGAGGCACATAGATTAATACCAAGAAATGGATTTGATGTAAGGGATTATGTGTTAGCAAAAAGAAGAATTAAAGCTGAAGGAATAACAGAACCTTTTGAGGTTATAAAGAGAGGTAATAGATATTTATTAAAGTCAAATCCTATTACTTTTATTGCAGCGAGATGTTTAAGATATAAAACAGTTCCATGCCTAATTAGGAACCCAAGATATGAACTTATATTGCATAGAACATTAAGAAATTTAGACATTGATTAGTAAAAAAAGAGTACTTGGACTTGCTATTTAAGTCCAAGTATTTTTCTTAAATAAGGTACAAAAAATGAATAAAAGATGCATTAAAAGTGAGAGAAAAAGTACAAAAATAGGTACAAATAATGTAGATGTATTGTCCTAGCAAGCATTGAATTTCGTCAGCTCGAAATTCTCAAATGGGGAAATTCCCCAATCCCCTTTTTATAAAATAAATGGAGGTGATAAGATGGCAACAACAAAAATTTGGAAGATAGAAAAGAGACTAGATCATGTAGTTGATTATGCAAAAGATAAAAAGAAAACAAAGAACGATTATTTAGAAAATGGATTTGATAAATATGGTGATATAAGACAAGTTGTAATGTATGCAACAAATGCAGATAAAACTGAAAAACAATTTTATGCAACAGGAATTAATTGTGATGTTAATAAAGCAGTAGAGCAAATGCAACTTGTAAAAAAATTATATGGAAAAGAAAATGGTATACTTGCTTTTCATGCAGAGCAATCTTTTGTTGCAGGAGAAATTACACCAGAGATGGCTCATGAAGTTGGAGTAAAACTTGCAAATGAAATATGGGGAGAAAGATTTCAAGTTATAGTAACAACACATTTGAATACAGAGCATCTTCATAATCATTTTGTAGTGAACTCTGTTTCATTTAAAGATGGACTAAAATATTATAGCAATCATGTTAATACAGCAATATTAAGAAAAACATCAGATGAACTTTGTGAAGAATATGGGCTAAATGTTTTAGAAGAAAAGACTTGCAAGTCAGGAATCAATTATAATAATTTTTATCAAAAGTCTTTGCAAAATTCAGATTATTATAAATTTGCAAAAGAAGATTTAGATTATGCTATAAAACATTCTTATACAAGCAAAGATTTTCACAGGATATTAAGTTCAATGGGATATAATTATTATTACAGAGCTGATAAATTATCAATTAGAAAAGAACCACATAAAAGAAATATAAGAGTTGAAAGAGCCTTTGGAGAAGAATATTCAGTAGAAAGAATTAGACAAAGAATACTTGCAAATGATTTTGTTACTGAGGAAAAAATATATCCATATAAAACAATGAGAATTAAATTTTATGGGACAAAAAGTATTTTTAAGAAAGCATACAAACCAAAAGGAATAATTGCATTGTATTATTACTATAAACATTTATTAGGACTTTATAAAAAGAATAATGTACCACATAAACTAACAGAAGAAATGCGAAAAGATATTGCAAAGATGGATCATTATTCAGAGCTAATAAGATTTTTATGCAAGTATAAACTAGAGATAGCACAAAATATTGATGAGTTAAAGGATAAGAAATTGCGAGAAAAGCAAGAAATATTAAATACTAGAAATAGATTATATTATAAGAGAGGTAATATAGAGAATGAGAGTGAAAAAGACCAAATTACAAAACAAATAATACAAGTGACAGAAGAACTTAAAAAAATTAAGAAGGAAATAAAAATGTGTGATGAGGTTGTAGATAATGCAGTTAAAATGAAGGAACAAATTAAGCAGATGGAAGAAAAAGAACAGGAGCAAGAGAAAGTACAGAAGAAAAAGACAAGAAGGTATGAATTATAACAAAATATTGTTCAAAATAATTTTTATCAAAGAAAAATTTGAAATTTTTAGCGATTTTTGTTGACGAGCAATAAAAAATATGATAAAATCCGTTTAGAACAGAAAAAAAGTCCTCAACAACTGGTACTTGTTAAAGACTTGAAACATAATAATATATGTTTAACTTGTATTACAATTATAACATTTTGATAATAAAAAAGCAATAATTATTGTGCATTTTTTCTGTTCAATAGAAATTAAGGAAAGGAGCAGGAAAAATGTACAGATATTGTGTAAACAGAAATTCACAGCCAACAGGTGAACATGAAGTTCACAGGGAAGGATGTTATAGAATGCCAGAACCACAAAATCAATTATATTTAGGATATTTTCTAAATGCAAATGATGCTGTAAGAGAAGCAAGAAAATATTTTAATGATGTGGATGGATGCTATTATTGTTGCAGTGAAGCTCATAGAAAATAGGCAGAAGGCAAGTTATATAACTTGCCTTTAGCATACAAGGAGGATTGAATGGTTTTAGAAGATATTACTCAGATAATTATTGGGGTGGTTATAAAAAGAAAAGAAGCAAAATATAAATCGCCCAATACACGCCAATATGAAATTTTTAATTTAAAAAGTTATGAAGAAAAAATTAGCTATGATTTGCTATATAGTGAAGAAGATTTGGAAAATTTTAAAGCAAAAAAAGGTGATATATTATTGAGACTAGCATTTCCATTAACCATTATAGAAGTTGATGATGAAATAGAAGGAAAGATAATAAACAACCAGTATTGCATTATAAGAATGTCAAGTATAGTTAATAGAACATATAATATAGACTTCATAAAATGGTTTTTAGAAAGCAATAAAGCAAAACATCAATTTGAGAAAATGCTGATTGGAACTACTATAAAAAGCTTACCTGTTTCAGAACTAAGAAAATTAGAAATACCTAATTTAGATTTAGAGGAGCAGGTGCAAATATCAAAAATAGTTAATACATGGAATAAACAAAAGAAACTATATAAAAAAATGTTAGAACAAAAAGAAAAATACTATGATTCAGTAATTAATAAATTAATAAATGGAGGTAACAAATAAAATGAACGAAAAACAATTACAAGATAAAATAAATGGAACTATATGGAGTGCTTGTGATACTTTAAGAAGTAGCATACCAGGTGGAAATTATAAGGATTATGCATTAGTAATGCTATTTGTAAAATACTTAAGTGATACATACAAGGAAGAAAAGGAAAAAGCTGAAGAAAAATATAATGGTGATAAAGAAAGAATAGAAAGAGCATTATCAAGAAGTAAATTTGTTTTAGAAGATGAATGTACATTTGATTACCTTTATGAGAATAGAAATGATAATAATATTGGTGAAAAAATCAATAAAGCATTAGAAAGAATTACAACATTAAATGGAGTAAAACTATTAAATTTATTTGCAGGTGTTGATTTTAATAGTGAGGTAATATTTGGAAAAACAAAAGAGAAAAATGCAATATTAAGAACTTTACTAGAAGACTTTAATAAACCAGAAATAGACTTAAAACCTTCTAAAATAGGAAACTTAGATGTAATAGGAAATGCTTATGAATATTTAATAGCAAGATTTGCAGGGGATTCAGGGAAAAAAGGAGGAGAATTCTATACTCCTGCAGAAGTTTCTATTTTACTTGCTAAATTAGTTCAGCCAAAAGAAAATGACAGAATTTATGATCCAGCATGTGGATCGGGTTCATTATTATTAAAAGCATCTAAAGAAGTTAATAGTGAAAGATTTAGTATTTATGGACAGGAAAGTAATAGTTCTACATACAATTTATGCAGAATGAATATGTTTTTACATGGTGTTAATGATGCACATATTGAATGGGGAGATACATTAGCAAATCCATTACATTTAGAAAATGATAAATTAATGAAATTTAATGTTATAGTTTCAAATCCTCCATTCTCACTAGATAAATGGGCAAAAGGTTTTGAAAATGCGAACACAACAACAATAGAAAATGGAAGAAAAAGAGATACTTTTAAAATGGAAGCATCAATGGATCCATATAATAGATTCGAATATGGTGTACCACCTAGAAGTATAGGAGATTATGCATTTATTCAACATATGTTGAAAAGTTTGGCAGATGATGGAAGAATGGCAGTTGTATTACCTCATGGAGCATTGTTTAGAGGTGCATCAGAAGGAATAATAAGACAAAGAATACTAGAAGACAATTTAATAGATGCAGTTATTGGATTACCTGAGAATCTATTCTATGGAGTATCAATTCCTGCAACAATAGTTATATTTAAAAAGAATAGAAATAGAGACGGAGTTTTATTCATCGAAGCAAGTAGAGAATATGAAAAAGGTAAGAACCAAAACACTTTAACAAAAGAAAATATAGAAAAGATTTTAAATACATATAAAAAATATGAAGAAATTGAAAAGTATTCTCATATAGCTACAATGGAAGAAATAAAGGAGAATGAATATAACCTAAATATTAAACGTTATGTTGATACTTTTGAGGAAGAAGAAGAAATAGATATAGAAGAAACAAAGAAAAATATTGCAGAAATTGAAAAAGAATTACAGGTGTTAGAAAAAGAATTACAAGAGTCATTAAAAGAGCTTGGTATATAAAAGGAGATATACAATGAGTATTAAAGATATAGACAAAAAATACGATATACACGTAAAGGGAGGATTTTCAGAAAGAAAGGGTTTAAAAAGTATTTCTGATGTTGTCCAGATAGACAATTTGAATATGAGAACTAGAAATAGAATATATAATATGACTTTAGAATGTGTATTTGGAATTGACAGTAATTTAAGAGATTCTGTTATTAAGTACCTATACATAGATGTGTTCTCGAAAACTATTGATGAAGTACCATTTTATCCAGAAGATGCATATGAAACAATTAAAGATATATTCCAAACCATTGAATATAACGAAGTTTTTGATATTATTGATGGTATATTGAATGCAATTAATGATGCAGAATATTATAATTATCAAAAACAAGAATATATAAAAAGTATTAACAGAATTTTTAAGGAAGAAAATGTAAATTATCAGATTGTAAATGATGAAGTAGTCGATATAATTGATGATAATCAAATTGAAAGTATTGAAAAAACTTTACAAAATGAGCACAAAACAGTATCGGTACACTATTCTAAAGCGATAGAACAATTGTACAAAGTTAAAGATTATGATAATTCAATAAAAGAATCAATAAGCACTGTTGAAGCAATGTGTCAAATAATAACTGGTAATGATAAAGCTAAATTAAGTGATGCTTTGAAACTATTAAAGGGGAAAATACACCCAGCAATGAATAGTGCATTTGACAAATTATATGGTTATACTAGTGATGCAAATGGAATAAGACATGCAAATGGATTAGGTGAAGGAGATTCAACATTTGAAGAAGCCAAATATATGCTAATTAGTTGTTCGGCATTTGTAAATTATTTAAAAGAAAACTTTGAAAATAAGGAAGATTAAAAATGGGAGAATGGAAAAAAGTAAAATTAAAAGAAGTTTTAACTGAAGTAACTGAAAAAAATAAAGATGAAAGAGTAAAAAATGTATTAAGTGTTACTAATTCACAAGGATTCGTTAAACAAGATGAATATTTTGAAGGTACGGTACATAGTCAAAATATATCTAACTATAAAATAATAAGAAAAAATCAATTTGCATATAATCCATCACGAGTAAATGTGGGGTCAATAGATATTTTAAAAACATATGATGAAGGAGTCTTAAGCCCAATGTATGTCGTTTTTAAAGTAGATAACTCGAAATTGTTACCAGAGTATTTCAGATATTATTTTCAAACACACAGGTTTGCAGAAAATGTTAAAAACAATACGCAAGGAAGTGTTAGAAATAGTTTGAGCTTTAAAGCATTATCTGATTTTGAATATTTTTTACCGCCGTTAGAAGAACAAGAAAAGATAATAAAACATTTACAAAAAATAGATAATATTATTTATAAAATTGAAAAACAAAAAAATAATTTAAAAAAATTAAAAAGTAATGTGTTAGACAAATTATATGAAAAGCAATGTAAAGAATATTTATTTAAAGATATAGTGATAGGAAAGATAAGAAATGGAGCTTTTAAGAAACCATCAAATGTTGGAAATGGATATAAATTAATCAATGTTATGGATCTATATAATGAACCAATAATAAACGAAGAACAGTTAGAACTACTTAATGTAACGGAGAAAGAGTATAATCTAAATAAAGTTGACAAAGAAGATTTGTTTTTTACAAGATCATCACTAAAGATAGAAGGAATTGCAAAATGCAATATATATATGGGAGAATCTAAAGATGTTATTTTTGAGTGTCATGTAATGAAGGCAAAAATAAATAAAAATCTTGCTAATCCATATTTAATAAAAAATTTATTTGAAACAAAAAAAATCAGAAATCAAGTAATGAGACAAGCAAAAACAACCACAATGACAACAATAGGTCAACATGATTTAGAGAATATAAAAATAAAGGTGCCAGATAAGAATTTACAAAACAAAATTGTAGAATTTTTATTTAAAATAGATAAATATTTAGATTTAGAAGAAAAGAGAATTGATAAGTATAAAATACTAAAAGAAGCATTAATTCAACAATTATTAACAGGTAAAATAAGAATGAAAATTTAATTTATGGGGGCAAATTAAATGGAAGAAAATATACTAGTATCAAATGAAAATACATCTAGTCAAAGACCAGCGATTGAAGTATTAGAAAAATTGGGGTACAAATATATTTCACAAGAAGAAAATAAGGAATTAAGAAATAACATTTTAAGTGATGTATTATTCAAAGAAATATTAATAAAGAAATTAAATGAAATAAATAGTTATGAATATAAAGGAGTTACGTATAAATTTTCTCCTAGTACAGTAGGACAAGCAGTAAAAGACTTGAATGAAGATTTACTTACAGGCCTTATTAGTACCAATGAGAAAATATATGATATGCTAACTCTTGGAAAATCATATACAGAAAGAATGGCTGATGGTACAACTAGATCATTTGATATTAAATATATTGATTTTGAACATCCCGAAAGAAATGATTTCTATGTAACCGAAGAGTTTTCAGTTCTTAGAATGAATGGAAAAGATAATGCTAGACCTGATATAGTTTTATTTGTAAATGGTATTCCGTTAGCAATAATAGAATGTAAAGATTCTTCAGTACCAATAATACAAGCAATTTCACAAAATATAAGAAATCAAAAAAATGATTATATACCACAGTTATTTAAGTTTATTCAAATAGTAATGGCAGCAAATAAAAATGAAACTAAATATGCAACATGTGGTACACCATCAAAATTCTGGTCAGCATGGAATGAACAATATATAGATGAACAAAACAAAATTCTTTCAAATGTTGTTATTAATAGGCAAATTACAAAGCAAGATAGAGATATTGTATCTTTATTTAAAAAAGATAGATTTTTAGAATTAATTAAGGATTTTATTATATTTGAAGCTGGAACTAAAAAAATATGCAGATATCAACAATATTTTGCAGTAAAAGCAATGCTAAATAGAATAAAAGAAGAAAATAAAGGTGGAGTTGTTTGGCATACACAAGGTTCTGGTAAATCAATAACTATGGTATATATAACTAAAAAAATAATGGAAGATAAAGATATAAAAAATCCACAAGTAGTTATAGCAACCGATAGAATAGATTTGGATAAACAAATACATAAAACATTTAATAGAATAGGTGTACCAGCTAAAAGAGCTTCAACAGGAAGAGAACTAACAGAATTAATTAAAGATGAAAACATTAGAGTTATAACAACAGTTGTTAATAAATTTGAAACGGCTGTAAATAGTGGAGTTAAAGTTGATGCTAAAAATACATTTATTTTAGTTGATGAGGGACATAGAACTCAATATGGTGAAATAAATAGAAGAATGCAAGAAGTATTTACAGGAGCAATATATATATCATTTACTGGAACTCCAATTATGAAAAAGGACAAGAACATTTTTAATAAGTTCGGAGGACTTATACATAAGTATTCTTTAGATGATGCATTAAAAGATAAAGCAATTGTTCCTTTAATTTATGAAGGGAAAATGGTAGATCAAGAAGTTACAAGAGAAGCCATAGACATGAGACTTGAGATGCTAACTAAAAACTTAAAGCAAGAAGCTAAAGACGAAGTAATGCAAAAATGGAGTAGATTTGAAAAAGTTGCTTCATCTGAACAAAGATTAGAATTAATAGCATGGGATATTGCAAGTAATTATAATGAAACCTTAAAAGGAACAGGATTTAATGCAATGCTTGCATGCAATAAAAAAGTGGAAGCAGTTAAATACTATAATATTTTTAGAAGCGAATTCCCTGAATTAGAAGTTGCAGTTGTAATTTCTGCTCCTGATATGAGAGAAGGAGAAGACGATTTTGAAGAAGATACAAATGATATAGTTAAAAAGTTTTACATCAATGCACTTGCTAATTATAAAAATGAGGAAGAATATGAAGAAATAATCAAATCTAAATTTATTAATGGTGATATCGATATTTTAATAGTAGTTGATAAACTTTTGACAGGATTTGACGCACCTAGAGCTTCTACATTATATTTAGACAAACAAATTAAAGAGCACAATTTACTACAAGCAATAGCAAGGGTAAATAGACTTTGCGATGGTAAAGATTATGGATATATAGTGGATTATAGAGGATTATTAGGTGAATTAGATAAAGCATTAACAATGTATCAAGAAGCAGGATTAGAAGAATTTGAAGAAAGCGATATAAATAATACTGTTTATTACATTGATACTGAAATAGATAAATTATTTGAATTATATGAAAAATTAAAAGAAATTTTTAGTGATATAAAAAATAAAAATGATTTAGAAGAATATGAGCAACTACTTGAAGATGATGAGAAAAGAAAGTACTTTTATGATGTATTATGCAAATATGGAAGTATTTTAACAATTATTTTATCTAGTGATACAGCATATTACAAAATCGGAAGAAACAAGATAATAGAATTAAGGAAAGCATTAGCGTTTTATCAAAAATTAAGAGCTACCGTAAAATTAAGATATTCAGAAACAATTGATCATAAAGAATATGAAGCAAAAATGCAAAAACTTCTTGATAATTATGTTGTAGCTAAAGAAATGATGCGAATAACAGAACCTGTAGATATTACAGATTCAGAAAATTTCGAGAAAGAACTTGAAAAAATAGAATCTAAGAGAGGTAAAGCTGATACTATAAGGACAAGAATTACAAGAACTATAAGTCAAAAAGCGAAAAGTGATCCAGCTTATTATAAAAAGTTTTCTCAAAGAATTGAAGAAACAATTGAAGAATACAGAAATAGAAGAATTTCAGATAGCGAATATTTGGAAAAAATGCAGAGTATAAGGGATGATTTTGTAAAAGGAAATTCTGGAATTAACTATCCTTCAAATATTACAACGGAAAATTCTAGAGCTTTTTATGGCGTAATATATGAAAGATTGACTCCTAAAATGAATGAAAAAGCAAATATTGAAGAGTTAGGAGATATTACATTAGTAATTCAAAAAGAAATAGAAAGTAAAGTAAAAGTTGATTGGCATAATAATAAAGATATTCATAATGAATTAGCACAATTTATAGAAGATACAATTTATACATATAAAGCAAGAAAAAATATAAATATTTCATTTGATGAAATTGACTTGATAATAGAAGAAATAATAGGAATTGCTTTAATTAAATACTAAAACTAGAAAGGATGTAGTTATGGAAAAAGAATCTGTTGATATCAATGGAGAAAAAATAGTATTTTTTATACAAAGAAAAAATGTCAAAAATATTAATTTAAAAGTTAATTTAGATAAAAAAGTAACTATGTCAATACCAATGAAAATGGAAATTGAAATAGCAAAAGAATTTATAAAAAAGAAAGCAGAATGGATAAAGAAACAACAAAATTATTATGATTCATTTACAGAAGAGAAGGAAAATATTACTTTTGAAAATGGTGAAACTGTTTATTTGTTAGGAAAACAATATAAAATGAAAATAATACCTGATATAAAAAATGATATTTTAATAAAGGGTAGATATTTCGAAATTCATATAAAAGAAAAATATGTTGAAAATAAAAGATATATTGAAAAAATATATTATAAGTGGCTAAAAGAATATGCTATTGGGATCTTAACTGAATTAGTTAAGAAATATCAAACAGAACTAAAAAAATATAATATTAAAGTTCCAAAAATAGAAATAAGACAGATGAAAAGTAGATGGGGAAGCTGCTTACCAAGTAATAACAAAGTGATTTTTAATTTG
>ERZ779851.2544-NODE-2544-length-13616-cov-25.356758_pt1 | contig 13616 bp, 9 predicted proteins | sample MGYA00511094_ERZ779851 | MGnify/ENA primary metagenome ERZ779851 (study PRJEB29588, sample SAMEA2155512) | human gut metagenome | biome: human gut; feature: human-associated habitat; material: faeces | place: Denmark | collected 2008/2010 ...
TCGCCAAGATCTGATGGACGCTTGCACCCTGCGCCGCAGCGATACGGCACGCGCCACCCGCACCATCCGCGCCACTCGCGCCACCCTCAACGTCAACGACCAATGGAAAGGCTTCGTCCTGCCACAGAGATAAAACCATGACAAAGAGGAATGTCGAATGTCGAATGCCATGATAATGTGGAACGTCGAAGGAATAAATAACAACAACATCACATAATATTTCGAAAACTCTGTCCAAGCAGTTCAAGGCTATACGTTTGTATGGAGTGAATTTATGGATTTACGTATTTTGCGAATAATTGTTTTAGGGTCAATTCTTTTGCCTCAACAACACCTCCACTATCTATAATATAGAAAGAAGGCAAGTGGTGGGCGCTATACGCTCCGGCATCAAGAATGCGCCGCTTTGTGTCGACGCCAACAATCCAATCTGAGGGAAAGGATAAATCTTGTGGCATTTTGCCGTCTATGTATATTGTAACGACCTGTAACTTAGAGCTGCGTATAAAATCATTGAAAGGCTTGTCTTCGGGTAAGGTTTTGAGCAACCTGTGACAATCAGGGCAAGTCGAGGAGGCAAAGACGAGTAGCAGTCGTTTGTCGGCGTAGCCATACAAGTCGATTTTATCTCCGGATGTGGTTGTTATTTCGATGTCTGCGCATTTTGAACCGATTCGATTTCGTTTGACTTCCTGTAATTTGGCTCTTGGCCAAATCTTGTAGTCGTCGGGCAAAGAGCTTTCGAGTACGTCCTCAAGTAATGTTCCCATAAGTAGGTCGTTACGGTATTCTGATGCCGGGTCCCCCATGATATAGTCAAGATGATACATTAAGGAAGAGTAGTAATCCGGATTGCTGAAAGAAGAATGGAGCAACCTCCGATATTCAATCGTAGCCACCGAATCTCGACAATAGGACGCAGTGTGGACAAATACTTGCATCATCTCGGGATTTGTAAATAGGGTTGAGTCGTCCGGTATATTGTCCCTAAAATGATGCAATAAGTATTCGGCTCGTTGCTGTGCGCTCGTCAGGCTGTCGGGTACGTTTGGTAGTGTAATCGCCGCATCGGCGGCAGGCCGGGTAAAAAAGCCTGCCACCAATACGACAACGAGAAGGATGCGTGACATCAGAATGGTATTGTGTATCCGATATTTATGCCCCAGCGACTTGTTTTGCCATATTTGATGGCATAATCAATAGAGCCCTTACTTAGATACCAGTTGGCACCGACGGAGAACTGCGGTTCAAAAGCTGAATCAGGCGAGATAATATAGCCTACGCCTACTCCGACAAACGGAGACAATCGTCTTGAAGAGAACAGACGGGTAAAGTAAAACCTTGAGGTGAGGTCTATGCTGAAGTTGAAGTCGTTTACAGACGTTGATTCTTCGGAGTCGTCGGATACTTCGCCAGCACCTTCAAGATATGAATAACCTATAGTAGTGCCGAGAGATAAATCGACCACTCGTTTGTATAGAAAAGTACCGATGCGGCCGTTTGCGCCTACAGTTATAGATGAGAAGTGGCTGTCAGCATTGAAATCTCCACCAAAAGAGAAGTACCACTTGTCTGTTCCGTGACGCTGCACTTCGACATACGCATATTTGTCAATAGGCAATGTCGATAGTGACCATGACGAAGGAATCCAGGCATCATTCATTTTCAACCAACAGGTTTCAGCGTCTTTTGAATGGACAAGGACACGAGCAGCTTGTGTTTGGTCAGCGATAGGTCTTATCATATTGAGCTGCTTCATTTGATCAAGAGCTTCAAACGCCGGAAGAGAGTACAATATCAGGCAATCATCAACCATTTCGGCTGAAGAAAAGTAGGATTCTATGTCGGGCGCGGAATACGTGGTTGTCGTCTCGTCCTGTGCTTGTACTGCCATTGCCGGCACCAGCAAAATCAGAATTATCAATAAATGTTTCATATTCGGGGTTTTGAATGTTAGAAGTAGAACGTTTTACCAACCGATATTCCCATTGATGCGTTTGCTCCACTGGAGAAAGGTCGTATGTATGTGATACTGATATCGAATGAGGACGTCCGTGCTTTATTAATAAACGATAGTCCGACAGTAGGAGTCATTGAGAATTGGTCATTCATCAATCCCAGACCAATTCCGAAGAATAATGTCCGCCATCTGTAATTCATACTTGCGCCGATGTACGTTGACGCGTCTCCCTCTTTGGGAATGGTGATATTAAGGTCTGCCGAAAAGCTTACGGGACCGCTATATATGCCGTAACGGCCTGATATTGTTGTCCCGGAATTATTGTAACCGATGCCGCCGTATATGAGGCTGCTCATAATGGCGTTCACATAATCGTTGCCTTTCTTGTTCGCTTTTTTCTTGAGTGTTTCTTCTTTTTTACTGAATGTCTCATCGGTCATATTGCTTCCTAAGTTCTTAGCCTGTATAAAGGCATCATAAGCGTTGGTGTAGCATCTAAGTTTTTCCCAGATGGAGGAAAGCATGAGATGTCCGGCCTGCCTTTCGGGGTACGCCTGTGTATATTCGTATGCATACACAAGGGCTTCGATGGTTCGATTCTCGTTTAGGCGCTCGGTAATGAGTTTCATTGTTTCCGCCGGGCTGCTGAGTGTGATTGTGCTTGGCATCCCATGTCTGTCATTTACTGTGGATGCATAGGATTTGAGCCAAGTCGGTTCTTTCCACTCTTTGTGCATAAACCCTTTTGCAAGGTTCGGATAGCCTATTACCGTGAGTACCTGGGCTATATAATAAGCTTGTGAACGATTGTCATTCCAGGCGAGAGACAACGCAAGGTCGATTTCCTGAAGCGCTTTTTCTTGGAGATGCCCCAAAGCGAGGGCGTAGGCGTATTCGCAGACGAGTATCGAATTGACTTGATAGCCTTGCGAACGGTTTATGCGCTGATACGCTATAGCGTCGCTATAATCGGCTATAGCTTGGTTGATATTGCCGCTGATGACGTTTTGCCGAGCGCTGCCAATTCGCACTTCCATGTCGTTATTATTGTAGATACCGTCACCATACAAACGGAGGTCATCTTGGCTGAATGCGCCTAAGTAGCAGACAGCCATCAATATGGCTGATATGATTGTCCTTTTCATTTTTTGGAAGCAACTTTGATTTGTAAGACAGAAGTAGATATGGGTTTAGATATATCCTTTAATCCTAGACCCTTAAAGGCTTGTATAGCTGAGACTAATCGATAGGCGGCTCTATTTTCCATCCATTTTTTAGAAGAATCTTTGGATGCGATGGCGTTATACATTGGACCAATTCTATGGCTAATTTTAATTTTATCGATAATGAGAGTCTCGCCCGTCTCGATAGTCTCTTGGCTGCCAAGCCTTAGATAAGCTGTATTCGTACTACTTGCAAAAATGACGGATTCCAGTTTCTCCTTTGGAAGGCCACATTCCATAGCCCTTTTTTCTATATTCTCTTTATTGATGAAAGGCTGATTGATATTGATGCTTTGGGATAAATAATCTTCGTTTGCAGCTGAACGAGCACCGGCAATCGCCGAATTCAAAGCATTTTCGGCGATGGTGACAGCTTCGTTTGGCGCTGCCGTGTAGGTGTGTATATTGTCTTGTCGTGAAAGATCGAGCTTATAGTGTTTTGCAGCTTCAAGAGATACGTGCGCCGGATTATATACATAAGTCTCACATCCGGTAATCATGCCGACTATAGACGCCAAACCTCCGCCGAGAGAGTGGCCTGTTATTTTGATTTTGTCTAACGGGATGCCGGATTCTTTGATAACCTGAGCCAAGTTGTAAGCTATATCGTGCTGTGGACTTGTTGCGAGTGAGGCAAACATTGCATCCGCAACTAACCAATCCTTATATGTTTCAGAGTCAAATAAGCCTTTAAATTCAGAACCCCGAATAGCAATGACATATTTATCTTGATCTTTATCGTAGTATATCTCGGAGTTAAATCCGCTTTTTCCTTCGTTTTCGTTTATGAAATTGGCTATCTTCTCGGCTCCATTGCGCTCTTGCGAGTTACTGATTACACTCATATCCCGTAGTGGGCTGGGCTTAAAGTTATCTTTAATAAGCTTTGTATTGTCATCTTTGTATACAGCAATAGAGTATGCCGCCATTTCGAGTTCCGGTACTCGTTCTTCCTCGGCTGATAACTTGTCTTGTGCTGATTTGCAGACCATATCCACGTATTCGTTATAGCTGTTGAGTATCTCCAGCTCCTCCGGCGTTGGCTTTATTTTTGCATTTAATTCATTTATATCGAAACCGGTAAGCGCTTTGAATTGGTCGCTTAGCATTCGGTCATAACGAGAAAGAGGACCTTGAGAGAGGAGATCTATAGAACGAGCATATTGTTTGTATAGGTCGAGCAACAGCCTTGCGGTTTCGGCTATACGGTCGTTGAGGTTGGGAATCATGCGCTTCAACACGACTTGGGCGTTGTTGCCGGACGATATATCGTTGGCAATGATTTTGTTGACGCTTGCGTTGTAGTCCGGAGTGCCGGGAACTATGACGCTGTTTGCGGCGTTGATGCCGTTTTGGATAGATTGCTGGTAGGCGTAGTCCTGCATTTCGTTGCGTATCGCAACCCCGGCATTCTGAGACGGCATCCCGGAAATTTTGGATGTACTATTGCTGCCAAAGCTGTTGAGCTCTGTTCCAGTGCAAGGTGTGGTCGTAAAGTAATACTCACAAAAACCATCACGATAACGAAAAGAAGCCGCTGCCGCTCGTTCTTGCTCACATTGCGCTCTCGTTGGATAGGAGATTTGGCTATTTATTTTGGCCAGTATTGAATTGCCTATACCGGACGCAGTTGAACATTCCCTTGAGCCTTTAGCATGGAATGTTGCAGTGAAGGTGTACTGGGCGTTTAGCTGTATGGCTCCGAGCAGAAAGGCCCATAACAGCAGTAGTCTTGTTTTTCTCATAGCAAAAAACAGGCATTGTCGAAAAGCCCTCCTATTTCGCTATGCTATATGGTTTTTAGGTAAATAAAAAAAAGCGTGAGGGCTTGTACTGTTGCTCGCTCCACGCCTTGAGGCTCTGGTAAGCCCATCACTGTCGAACGAGCAACATCGTAGAACCTCACGCCGATATGGTATACCACAAGGCACAGAACGCGAGTGCGTCAACCTTGCATGGCATATACATACCCATAAGGCGTCGTACCTGTTGCTTCAGTCTTGACAGTGATAGAAATTTACCAGATTTCAAGGCGTCAAGAAAGAGCGTTAAGTAAACGCTTTTCAAAATGTCAGTTACAAGCCCTCGATTACTCGTCTTTTGCAAGACGAGAGCGAATGGCTTGATGCACAAAAGTAGTGAATATATTTGAATTAATGCAAAATTGTAAGTGTAATTTCAAAGTTTTTAACCAATCCCATCGAAATCCGAAGAATCCAAGGGCAAATGCGATATTAAGAAAATTCGGGAAGGGCTGTGTCCGGGATGTCGTAGCATCGGTATGAAGTAGGGGTCGGAAATCGGTTTTGTGGATTAAACGATATATTTCATACAATATCGAGGGAAATGTTTGGGGGCGAAGGGAGATGGCGCGTAACTTTGTGTCGTCAGAAGCGTCAAGGCGACCATCTTATTACTTATTCTCCCCCTCCCCGCCTTACGCCTTGACATCTATTACAGGCCATAGGCCGCTCATCAACCAATACTAATCGTTAGACAATGGGCATGTATTCAGACAACCGTTTTAATAATGAACTTTCAGAAGACGGCAACGGACTTTCAGAAGAAGAAATGGCTCGGGCTACGGAAGTGATTGTCCCGGCGCCGGATGCGACGCCGACACCGGGCAATCAGGCGTCCGGCAATCAGGAGGCTGCGGATGTTTCGCAGGAGGATTTTCCGTCGGCGGCGTTGCTGCCTGATGCCGGGCAGCGTATGTCGCTCGGCCGTGCCATGGGCGTGAGCGCCGCCGTGGGTGTCGCCGGGGTTTGTGTCGCGTCCGTATTGACCAAGGAGGATGCCTCGCTGAGCCGCGCCGCCACGCCTGACAACGAGAAATCGGCAGACGATATTGCCGCCAATGCAGGCGCGGGCGATGACACAGAGCGCGTCGAAGTGCCTGCCGCGCCGCATGTTACGATTAGTTACGAGGACACGCCGATGAATAGCGGTATGGAGACATGCGATGCCGGGGATATCGCCGATGCAGGCGCGAACCATGTAGGCGGCGCCGAGGCCCCAGATCCGCTATTCGGCGGATTCGGCAGCTTGTGCGCGGACATATAGCGACAGCGTGTGCACGCAGCCTCCCCGTATGATTATGAAACAGGGACTGTTATGAAACAGAGGTTGTTATAAGACAGAGACTATTATGAAATCGGGACGACTACGGCTGTAGCCAGAGCTGCTATGCCCTCTTCGCGGCCTACAAATCCCAGGCGCTCGGTGGTAGTGGCCTTTACGCTCACCATATCGACATCTATACCGAGGTCGGCGGCCATATTGGCACGCATGGCCGTGATGTGCGGCGCCATCTTAGGCGCTTGTGCCATAATGGTAATATCCATATTATAAGGCATATATCCGTGGTCGCGTATCAGCGCAACCACGTGACGCAGTAGCCGGCGCGAGTCTATGCCCGCATATCGCGCGTCCGTATCCGGGAAATGACGTCCTATGTCGCCCAGCGCCATTGCGCCAAGCAGTGCATCGCACAGGGCGTGTATGGCCACATCGGCATCGCTGTGCCCCAGCAGGCCACGGTCGTGGTCAATGGTGACACCGCATAAAATCAAACGGCGTCCCTCGGTGAGGACGTGCACGTCATAGCCGTTGCCGATACGTGGATATTGCATATCTTCAAGTGTTTATGGAATATGGAATGCGAAATATGGAATGCGGCACTTCGCTCAGGTTGCGCCCTATGACGCCACCTGCCTCGAATACAAGTGGCATCAAAGCCGAAGGCGACAGCCGGTGTCAACGTTTGCGCTTGCCCAAGAGGTCGCGCAGCCCGTCCATATCGAAAGTCAGGGTGAAGCGCAGTGTCTGATCCAGAGGCGAAGTCTGCGCCGTGGCCAGCATATATGATGCATCCAGACGCACGACGTTGAGCGAGAAGCCGGCACCTATGCCGAAGTACTGGCGGTTGCCCTTGAACTTATTCTCGTAGAAATAGCCTGCGCGCAGGAAGAACTGCTGGTTGTAGCTGTATTCGGCACCCAGCGACCAGGTGATTTCGCGTAACTCCTCCTTAAATCCACCCGGGGCATCACTGAAGCTCTTAAATATGCCGGTGATTGGCGACATATTCTCCCAGTCTTCGAGTGCATCAAGATATGCCTGCTGTCCCTCGGTGGTCTGAGTATCGTAATCGCTTTCGCGCGGCTTGGCCGGCACAAGCAACTTATTGGCATCGAGGTTGATAGACAAGTTATGATAATCGGCCAGCGGGAAGGTGAACGATGTACCCAGACGCAGGTTGGTGGGAAGAAACGCCGGATAATTGCCATTGTCGTAAGACACCTTGGTGCCTATGTTCGAGATATTCCAACCCCAGGACCATTGACATTCGCTGCGTCCGATGATGGGATAGGTGGTGTAGTATCCCGAGATGTCGGCCGAGAAAGCACTGGCACCCGAAGTTTGATCGCCGGCATAACTGTCGCTGAAACCCAGGTCACTGTAGATGTAGCGGAAAACAACGCCCATGGAGAATTTCTCGGAGAGTTTGCGCGAATAGCCGACATCTACGGACATTTCGTAGGGGTTGAGGCTCTGTCCGGCATCCCCGGAAGGCCCGGCTGTATTGACTTCGCCCAGCGAGAAATAGCGCAGCGAGGCACTGATGGCCTGATTGTCGCCCGAGCCGATTTTGTAGTATGCCGACAGGTTGGCCAGGAAGATATCGTTGACCAATTTGCGCAGCCACGGCGTGTAGCTCAGGCTCACGGCGGCGCTTGAGTAGGCAAAAGCATATTTTGACGGGTTCCAAAACTGCGAATTGACGTCCGGATCTGAAGCGACACCCAAGTCACCCATGGATGCGCCGCGTGCGTCCGGGGCTATACCCAGCGAGGTCACGCCGGTGGTGATGGGGTTGAATTCGTCGTTCTTAATATCGTCGGCGGCCATGACGCCGAAAGCCGTCGCCAAGGCCAGGGCCACGGCGGCACAGCGTCCGCAATTGTATTTCTGTCTCATGGACATTATGTGATGTGTTTGCTTTGGTGATACGGATGACGGCCTGCACGCGTGAGCGAAGACCGGTCTATTAGTAAACGCAATTTTGCGCTTAATATTGTGGAGCACCGCCATATCATTGCGCACCGCCATATCATTGCGCGTCGGCGAGGGTGCGGTTGGCCTGCATGGCCAGGAACTCCTTGCGCGTGTACGGATATGTGGAAGTGCCTTGGCGCACCCAGTACTTGCCGCCGTACTCGGTGCCGAACTGGTTGGGACGAATCTCGATGACAAAAACGTTCTTGCCGCCGGATTCGGCCGGGTCGAGCCACAACGTGGATATGCAGTCGTTGGCGGCTCCGCCGAGATTGATGCGGATGTCGTTGCGCACACGTAGTTCGTACTTGTCGCGGTCTCCACCGAAGAGATGGTGATATAAGTCGTCATTGCCCACCACGTACCCATATCGGTTGACACCGATATACAACTTGCCGCCTTGGGCGCTGTTGAGAAATCCGCAAATACGTTGCAATATATGGTCACGCTGACGCGGCATGTCGATGTGCAGTCCGTCTTCGGGGCAGATGTAGCTGCTCTTGAACTCGAGCGTCTGTGTTTCTTCGCCCAAGAATATGGGCTGCTGTATTTTGACCTCGATATTCAGCAACTGCGATATGCGCCCGGTGATGGCGCCTTGAGCTTCGTCCACGTCCATTTCCATGGACAGGTTGGCCGTCAAAGCCAATTTGGCCAGGCCGACGGAGGTCTCGTCGTAGTCACCGGCGATGATGTCCCATAGAAAATCGTTTTTGGACGAATCGTAGATGTAACTGAGTATGCGCAACTGACGGCTGCGCATTTCCAGTACCGGATAGTCACCCGAATTTTCTTCGTCGGCACGAATATCATCCACGTTGATGTATCCCGAGCTGACAAAGGTGCGCAGGCGTCGGACAAAAGACATGCGCCGCGCAAAGTATTGCACCAGACCGTTGTTGTCTATGAGTCGCGCCAGCATACGCGCAAAGGCCATATAATTAAATCGGCGCAAATAGCTTGACTCAAGCGACCCCACGCGGTCTATGATGTGTATCAACTCGACCACGTGCTCGGGCTCGATGGTCGATTCGGGCAGGTCGTCATCGGTATTTTCCGATGCAAGGTCCATGGTTTCGGGAATATGGAACACCGAAGACTTGAGCAGGAACAGCATCGTGCGTATGGCATCGTGCGGCGAGAATGTATTAAAATCCTCGTCTACCGGCCTGTTGTATCGGCAGAGCAGTCGCCCGGTGGGCTCCATAGACATGTACGTAGCCACTACGTAGTCGCCTTTGGAAAGTTTGGTACTCTCAGTGACAATATTGACCGGGTCGCCCTGCGCCGATATACCCAGATAGGTTTCGCGGCCCTTGTACTTGGTCCATCCCATGACCAGACACTCGAGGGGAGTGTCTTCGTCGAGGTCGTTGCGCACCATATCCTTGATGGCCGGCAGCAGCGTATATCGCGGCTCATCGCCCGAACCCAACGACAGGACTTTGGCATCGAATACCAGCGCGTTGTTAAAGTCGTCCCTAAAATCATCTATGGCCATGCCGTACACATCATATTTCACTATCTCGGAAAGGCTCAGCGTACCCTCGCCGTTAGAAATGCTTTCGTCCACAGGTTTGACCCTGAACAGGCGTCCGTCGCCTTCGATTTCGGAGACATATACCCGGACCGTGTCCCCGGCATCGACGACACGCAGATTTGCACGAGAGGGACGTGTCAGACTACCGGGTTCGTATAGTGCATGCTCCACATCGGCCCAGAAGCACGACAGAGCATCCAAGTCATCACAGCCCTCGGGAAGAGCGGCTATGCGTTCGGATGTGTATATCTGGATGTTTTGCCATGGCAGCATATCGACGGGCAGGATGGCGCGATTGACACCGCCGCGACTTTGCGAAACAAGGTGCAGGCTTTCGCGCGTGGCCACGAGGCCGGCGCCCTTGCCCATGTAGTATTGGGCGGAGGACGGAGAGGTCGGGGAGGACAAGTCGGCAGAGGCGGCTTCCAGGGCCAATTGCTTAAGATTGTCAAGGCTCTTCCAGCCAAAGCGCAGGGGCGACTCGGATGTCCCGGCTGCGGCCTCGAAGGCCTTGCGCAGCAAGTCGGGAGCCAAAGCCTCGTTCTCAAACACAAGATAACGCACCAGTGCGGCGCGATATTCCTGTATATCGAAATCATCGTCCTTGGACGACAGCAGCAACCGCAGAGCCAGTACGCGTATCATGCGCTGCAACATATCGCGGCCGGCGCGGTCATCGTATGTCAGGCCGTCGGCTCGGGTCTTGTTGAGACGCACGTAAGAGTCAAGCACGCGTATGAAAGCCGAGCGAAACGGATCTTGACTCCAGTTGCTGTGATTGCCGTCGGAGATGATAGAAAGGATGTCATCCATGCGCTGCTCGATGATGTCCGGGCACAGTGCAAATATGGCGTTCATCACCTCGAGCTTGTCTCCGGGATTGTAGAGGTATCCGCTTTGGCGCATCTTGGCTATGATGTCGTCCAAGTAGGCGGTATGCTTACCCGAATCTATCATCTCGAGGGCGCGTATCGAAGTGCTGGCATGGCGCACATAGCCTTCGAGGCGCCGACGCCAGCGCGTGCGCCACGTATCGTCGAGGCTCGAAATCAGTCGGCTTTCTTCGAGTAGGAACAGACATACGGACACGTATGCCCGGAGGACGCGGATGTGGCGGCGCAATGTTCGGTAATGCATCGTCTCGATGGTGTCGCGCACCTTGGACAGGAACTTCAGCACCCATTCGCCGCGGTGGCTGCGGTAAGCCGCGGCGATGTCGGCATACGATGCATCGGCAAGCAGCAGGCTCTCGGCCAGGCGTGCCTCGGCTCCTATGCACAATTCGGCTCCTATGGCCGGGAGACTGTAAAATTTGACCTTACGTTGTACTTGCTCATCATCTATCAATTGGAGGCGCAGTCTGTAACGGTCAATCTTGGTCACCCGGCAGCGTATATCCTGATAAGGCATCAATTTGGCTTTACCGAAATTGGCGAGGTTGAAAATAAGGCCATGATTATCGCGCACAGTGTAATAAGGCAATTCGTACCCCTTAAGTCCGGACACTACCGTAAAGGGATATTCTTCGCCTACCTTGTAAAATTGGTCCAAAAATGCCGAATAATCCTGCACCAACGCAATAGTACCGTCTTGCACCTGCCTGGCGAGGCACAGCAGCGTTGCCGGGTCTTTTTGCTCTTTTTGAAAATCATACAGACGGATACGATACTCCACTCCGTCATGTTCTACAATAAAATACTGCGAATTGCCCTGTACAATGCGTTCCCTTACCGGAAGCTCGTACGAATTTCCTGCTTTGAATTTCATAATTTATTTACTTTTAATATGTTATGTGTATCTAAAAATCGTATGTATCAGAATCCCTATGCATATGTGCGTAATCGCACGCGCCTTGTCTCGCTTCGGAAGACACAGTGTACATCGCAACTGCAAAATGCGGCATCACGACCGTCCGGGAAATGGCGGGGGCAACATGTCTCCCTAAGATAGTCTCCCTAAGATAAATGTGTGTATACAAATCATACGTCGCTTTACGACAGCACAAAGATACACCAAAATGCCGCATTATCACATCGGCGCAGCATTAAAAAACTTAAAAGGCGCAATGTTTTTCGTAGGACCGTGGGTGCATGGTTGCGCAAATATTACGATGGATTTGGCCGTCACGACACAAAAGGCTAAATTTGTAACACGATATGCCGTTCATCGGCCAAAAGCACAACAGACGATAGTACACAGTGAAATACTTCATGATAGCCGGAGAGGCATCCGGCGACCTGCATGCCTCGCAAGTGATGGCGGCTCTGCGCCGCCACGACCCGGCAGCCGAATTTGTATATCTCGGCGGCGATGGCATGCGTGCCGTCAGCGGCATCGCGCCGGTAATAGACTATCGCGACATGGCGTTCATGGGCTTCAGCGAGGTATTGCGCAACCTGCGACGCATTTCCGCCAATCTGCACACCGCCAAAGAGGCGCTGCGCAGCGCACGCCCCGATGTACTGGTACTCATCGACTATCCGAGCTTCAATCTCAAGGTGGCCGCCGAAGCACACCGCCTGGGCATCCCCGTGGCATATTACATCTCGCCAAAAGTCTGGGCGTGGAAGGAATGGCGCGTCCGTACCATCAAAAAATTAGTGGACTGCATGCTCGTCATCTTCCCCTTCGAAGTCGATTACTACAGGCAGCGCCACCACTACGAGGTGGAATATGTCGGCAACCCCTCGGTGGGCGAAATTGACACCGCACTTGCCGCCAAGCCCGAGCGTTGCGAATTTCTTGCGGCACAAGGCTTGGATTCGAAGCGCCCGTACATAGCGCTTCTGCCCGGCAGCCGCCGCGGCGAGATACGCAACAATATGTCCGTAATGCTTGAGGCCGCAGCACACTTTCCGCAATATGGCGTGGCAGTGGCCGCCGCCCCGGGTATGGACGACAGTGTCTATGCACCCTATGCTTCGGAACGTGTACACGTGGTACGCAATGCCACGATGCCGCTGCTGGCCTATGCGCAAGCCGCGCTTGTCACCTCGGGTACGGCCACGCTCGAAGCGGCCTTGGCCGGCACGCCGCAAGTGGCTTGCTATCGCGCCAACGGCAGCCGACTGTCCTACGCCATCATGCACCGCCTGCTCAAAGTTGACTACGTCACCCTGCCCAACCTGATAGCCCGCAGACGCGTCATCGACGAAATGCTGCTGCACCACTGCACTGCGGATGCCGTGGCCCGGAGCATGGCCGCAATCATAGACGATAATGCCCCGGCACGTCGCGAGATGCTCGAAGGATATGCCGAGATACGACGCATACTCGGCTCGTCCGATGCCGCCGATGCCGCCGCCCGAGCCATCATCGACCTCGCATCCCATACGCATACATCCTCCAAATAACACAATCAGCACTCATTCAAGACAAACCTTGTCGGCACCCTCGGCATCAGTATCGAAGCCGGAGGGTGGCAAAACGAGCTACTATTCGAAATAAGGCGAGTTGTTAAAATGATATAAAAAGAAGCGAGGCATTAAACTTTTACCCTCGGAATTGCGTCTATATTTTAGACCTGCAAAAGATTATCGGCTTTAGGGTCGACAGCTCCGATGCACAGGATGCACGATGACACATAAATCTCGTGTCATACAGAGCACGGAGTACAAAAAACAACGAGAGAACATAGGCAAGGGAACCGATAAGCAAGCGCAAATCGTCCCTTCCTCAATCTTATACTTATAATTCAATTTTGTTTAGGGTTAAAGAACTGCTTAATAAAATGATTAGTTTTTCATAGGATTAGATTTTTAAGGTTTTAACAAGAATGGGGGTGTGTCGTAATTGGCTTTTACGGCACACCCTCCTTTTTTTCTCACGCGGT
>ERZ779851.2547-NODE-2547-length-13613-cov-3.979274_pt1 | contig 13613 bp, 10 predicted proteins | sample MGYA00511094_ERZ779851 | MGnify/ENA primary metagenome ERZ779851 (study PRJEB29588, sample SAMEA2155512) | human gut metagenome | biome: human gut; feature: human-associated habitat; material: faeces | place: Denmark | collected 2008/2010 ...
GCAATGTCCGCAATGCGACTGCGATATCCATTGCGACGCACATTCCGTTATCGTAGGATTTACACAGGTCGTGCAATCTGTGGAGTTGCTCAATGAGTGCTGTCTGTGGTGTACGCTCTGGTTTCATGTTTTGGTCTGTATGTTGTCGATGATCCGATTAATGTCTGCCGTATGGAATGAGTGCGGTTGTCCCGAGGCGGTAGGGACGTGGCGGCTCAATGAATATGTTGCTGCGAGCTTTAGTTGATTTTAATTATGGAGTATTTGAAAGGGGTGGCTTTTCCTTCTTCATTTAATAATTTTGAGTAATCTTTCCAGTTTATGGTATAATTGTGGGTTAGTGCAAGAGGTCCCAATTTTTTCTGCCAAACAGGTTGTTTATTTGACGTTGGATGCCATATGAGATTCTGTTTAGCGGAAATCGTTCTCCCGTCATAAATTCTAAAGTCTCTGAAGATGGTGGTGTCTGGGGACGTTTTGGGCTTGTCCCAATACAGGTGATCATTTGTGAGCATAATGGCAAATCCTTTTCCGAAGTTGTCGCCAAGTGATTTGGAGATGTGCTCGATTCGCTCCACATCTTTAAGATACAGATAGCAACCAATGTCGCAGGCGCCGTGTTGCTTTAGCTTATATTCTTCGGAGCCATCTGTGATAGTGCATTGAATTGTCTTGTATTTCAACTCTATAGGATATACTTTCTCGTTAATCTCTACCCAGATGTCAATATAAATATCTCCTGAATTCTCTTTTTCATTCCATTGCTCAGGTGCATCTGTTCTTTGTTTAAGCGCATCTGTCCTTCGCTCAAGCCTCACATTTATGGCACTTTGCGGGTTGCTGTCTTTTTGGAGCATTTCTTTTAATTTCCAAGCAAATGCGAACTGGAAGTCTGCTTCAGACCAAAATACTTTTCGTTCATTTGCTAGGGCGAGAAGAACGGTTTCAATGAATTGCTTAGTCATGTTTACATATGATTATTAATTAATCGTCTCGGTGGTACAAATGTATATCACCGAGACGAAAAATTAATAAGGATTAGATGATTTACACATTGGGGCAATGTGTAAATCCGTTGTTAATTTATGATAACGCCTCCTATATAAATTGCTCTAGTTGTTTTAGTTTGGGATATCTTAACAATAACGTTACCGAATGCTACTTCTTTAAGTTCGAATGCGTAATCGGTCATTGTATTGTTAATATTTTTGCTTCCGACAGACGTGCTGCCTACGAACACCTCGACTTTTGCATTTTTCCCTCCTGCTTTACAAGTGACAGTGATATTTTTCACACCATTAACAGATTCTTTGCCGCAGTATGAAGTGTAATCTAGCGTAAATGTTGCATAAGAAATCGTTTTTGAACCACTTCCCAAATGAATGCCACCATTGTCGTATGCATAGTAACCAGCGTTGTCTGTATCTAATGTCCAAGTGAGACCATTGATGGTCGCTGTTTTGTTGTCTGCTTTGAAAGGACATTCTGTTAATGTGCCATCGTATTTTTTATAAGTTGATTCAGTGGTTACTGTCAAAACGTAATTAGCAGAAGCTGCTTTGTATTCTTCTGTTTCTTCTGCTGTAGCTGTGATTTCAGTCTTACCTGCGGACAGAATGGTAACTTTTCCCGAAGCGGCATTTACAGTTGCAACTTTTTCGTCGGAAGAAGAGTAAGTTACTGTGGTCTTATTTCCACTCAAGACAGGTTCTGTAAAAGTGTCATTGATATAGCACTCTACAGAAGTTTTGCTGAACGAAATCTGCTGGGTGCGTTGTACGACAGGTTTGTTACCATAATAAACCATTACTTCGTCAAGGAAGAAACGATTATTGCTTTTCTGACTTGCAGCGAATGTAAGGGTGGTCGTTTCTGTGGCTCCGCTGATAGTGCAGGTATAATCAGTCCATTCGCCATTTTTCAATGTAATAGTTGACGGATCAACTGTTCCACCATTATTCGCGGTGATTTTAATTACCGTTTTTTCATCTTTGCTCACCCATGCTCCAGCCTTAAAGGAAAGTGTCGTAGTTGACGTGTTAATTCCGAGTGCTGGGGTTGTGGCCTTTCCGAAGTCTGAACTAGTCCCTAATTTTACACAAGCATTAGCTCCACCTCCTTTTTCAAAAGTCCAGTCAACATTATCAGCCGTAATAGTACTATTGGCGATAGAGCCATTCCATTTCCCATCATTGCCACCTGTTCCGTCACATGAGTCAAATGACTCATAGAAGAATGTGACATTTTTGTTTTCTGTCCAGGTTACATTGTCTTTATGAATCTTGTAGAGCTTTCCAGCTATGAAATTGCCTCCCTTGTTCTTGTTCAGTGTGAGTGTGTGGTTGGCAGTTTTCACCTCTAAAGACATTGACGTGTATGCCGTCGGGAGGACATTGTACCAGAGCTGGAAGTCGGATGCTTTCGGGGCGGTGCCATCTTCGAATGTGATGGTGATTTCCTTCAAATCTTCCTCGCAAGTAAATGCTGAAGGATCAAGTAATGCATTAGAACTTGCGATGTTGCCGCCTTCTACAGATAATTTTGCGGAGATGACATCTTCCTTGAGTTCGCTCCTTAAGTGGAAATAAACGATACCAGTCTTGCGTTCCATGTTGAATACGACATCATTTCCGTTGTCGTCTTTGCCGGCATCAGCATGGTCGCAACTGATCTTTGGGGCAATCATTACATCATAATTACTGTTATAAAGATTGCCTTTTTGAGTTCTATTCGATCCAAAAGAGATTTCCGCGTTTGCGGGGTTTGGATAGCATGCTGTGTATTCCCACATGCCAGTGTGACTTGGCATAGTCGCTTCGAATTTGGTGCCATTCCAAGTTCCTGTGGTTGGGGTTGCTGTTGTTTCATCGTTTTCATATTGAATGAAAATCTCATCCCCATTCTCCCAAGCGGAGGTGAAGAGTGTTTCTTGTTCGTTCGGGGTGAGGGTGGCTTTGGTGGCGCCTTCGATTCCGGCGGTGGCACCGAAGTGTACGGTTACGAGATTGTCCTTAGGGGTTTCTACTGGGGCAACTTCTTTAGCGCATGATGCTAATCCCAATGCGGCTACTGCGGCTGCAAAGAATAGTTTGGTATAATGTTTCATAAGGCAATCTGTTTAAATCCATTCACCAGACTCATTTATGATATCAGCTTCAGTGACGTCTTGAAGGCCTTGCGAATTACGGCCGTTGCTCGCGAATCCGGCTTCTGTTTCTACGTAAACGACCTGAACTGCAGGGCGTTCGTAATTGTTGGTTGATTTTTTCATGATTGTTGTTAATTATTTTTATTTATCAGTTTCCATTATTTCCGTAACTGTCAAGTTGTCAGATTAGTTACAATTTGCAAAGTTAGTCATTATATGTATAAATGAAAAATTTTATTCGAAGATGAAGTCGTCGAAAATCAGGTCGTGGTGGTCGCTGTCCGGATGGCCGCTGTCCGGGTCTATCTGGATGCGGATCTTGGCATTGACCTTGGCCCCTAAGTCGTAGGTGAAACTTTGCTTGGTCTTGCGGTCGCTGTAGCTCTTCAGGGCGATCTGCTGCGGATTTTTCCATTCGTCGGTGTCGAATTCGCAGTAGGAAATCGTTGCGGATACCCAGAACTCGGAGAACCAGTAGCTGAAGCTTACCTTCGATAGATTCTCGATGAAGTATTCCATTTTCAGGTGGCCGAACTGTGACTGGCCGTAATAGTCCGAGTCTTCCTTGTAGATGCGCAGTTGGGCGCTCTGCTTCCCTGTAATAGGATTCTGCCAGGAGAATGAGCCGAACCAGGTGCTCCACTTGAGGTTTTCGCGTCCTGCGGTCAGGCCGTATTTGTAGTATGACGGCTTGTCTGTCGTCGGGAATCCGTTCTCAAAGCCTTCTTTCAGAGGCAGGTCCACGCGCACGAGCGGTCCGTATTCCTTTTCAATGCCGGTCTGGAAGTCTTCCTCGATGAAGCCGCCACGGTAGCGGACTTTGATGCTGTTCATCTCCCATCTTTCGCTCTGTGTCGTGCCCATGCAGTAGAAGCAGACTTCGTCGTATTCGCCTTCGACTGTATAGGAGCCGCCTGCGTCAATGTTTTTTGTCTCCGACTTTTTCGCACGCCCGTCCACCGAGTGGGCGATTTTTGTCAATGTTGCAGAGCCTACTGTTACGCTGAGGAGTTTGGCTCCGTTGTGGGCGCGGACGCGGATGTATCCTCCGTTCTTCGATGCTGAGGTGCTCTGATAGAAGCGGATGCCTGAATAGTCGTCGAGCACGCGTGGCCAATCCGTTCCCTTACCTTGAGCGCAGACGTAGTCGATATTGCCGAAGTCATCGAGGTAGTCCTGAAGGGGATTGTAGAACGCGTGGTACTCTTCGTTGTGGATGAGGTCCGGATGCTGCGGGGTGGGTTTGGTCTCCACCTTTGTCGCTCCGGGGTTCAGAACTGTCACGTTTACGGTCTCTTCTGTCGAGCCTTCGCCGGGATTCTCGCTTCCTCCCGGATTCTCACCTTCGCCAGGTTTTCCGCCTTCTTCAGGTTTGTTCCCTTCTCCCGGTTTATCTTCGCCGCCCGGATTTTCTTCTCCGGTTCCCGGTTTCCCTGGCTGTTCGGTTCCGTTTCCTTCATCGGGTTTTTACTGTCGTTTCCGGCGAGCAGGCCCCGGCAATGGCAATGAATGCTGCCAGAAAAAGTGTTGCTATATGTCTTGTATTCATATTGTTGAGTTGTAATTCCGCGAAAAAATCAGTTCACGCCAGTCGCGGCGTTCTGCAAAATGTCGGACTAATCGCCGAAGTTACGCATTATTATCGACAAATCGAAAAACGAAACAAATTGAAAATTCTGGGAGTGAGGTATTGAAAATCTTGGGAATCTTGCATTGAAAATGTCCGGAATGTAAATTTCATTGAAAAAATTCGTATATTTGTCAAAATATATTTGTTAGAAATGCAGTTCGTAAATTCAGCAATTCCGGAGGGTCTCACCTTCGATGATGTTCTACTCGTTCCTGCACGCTCCGAAGTCCTTCCGAGAGCTGTAGATGTTTCCACCAAATTCACAAGAGATATTTCTCTCTGCACTCCTATTGTTTCTTCTGCAATGGACACTGTTACTGAGGCTGATCTTGCTATCGCGATGGCTCGTGCCGGCGGTATCGGTGTGATTCACAAGAATATGACCATTGACCAGCAGTGCGAGCAGGTCCGCAGGGTCAAGAGAGCGGAGAACGGTATGATTTACGATCCGGTCACCATCAGTCCGGAGGCTACTGTAGGCGATGCATTGGCCCTTATGGCGAAGCATCATATCGGCGGCATTCCTGTAGTGGACTGCGCAGGCAGGCTCATCGGCATTGTCACGAACAGGGACCTGCGTTTCCAGGACAATAAGAAGATTCCGGTTTCGGACGTGATGACGAAGGATAATCTGATCACGGCGAAGAAGGGAATCAGTCTTCAGGATGCCACCGGCATTCTCCGCAGCAGCAAGGTGGAGAAGCTTCCGGTAGTGGACGAGGACAACAAGCTTGTAGGTCTCATCACCTATAAGGACCTTATGAAGATAAAGGACAATCCTATCGCTTCCAAGGATTCGAAGGGTCGTCTTCTCGTGGCTGCTGCAGTCGGCGTGAAGTCTGACACTCTCGACAGGATCGAGATGCTCGTGAGCGCAGGTGCTGACGCGGTCGTCATTGACACTGCTCATGGCCACTCCGTGGGTGTGCTCGAAGTGATTTCCAAGGCTTGCGAGGCGTTCAAGAACAGAGATATACAGATTGTTGCGGGCAATGTTGCCACGGGTGAGGGTGCCAAGGCATTGGCAGATGCAGGTGTGAGTGCGGTGAAGGTCGGTATCGGACCTGGTTCCATCTGTACCACGCGTATCATCGCCGGTGTCGGAATGCCTCAGCTGACAGCTGTGATGCTTGCGTCCAAAGCATTGGAGGGAACGGGCGTGCCTGTGATTGCTGACGGCGGTATCCGCTATTCGGGTGATATTGTGAAGGCATTGGCGGCAGGTGCAAGCACCATTATGGCCGGCTCATTGTTTGCCGGAACTGAGGAGTCTCCTGGTGAGACCATCATCCTGAACGGAAGGAAGTTCAAGGCGTACAGGGGAATGGGTTCGCTCGAGGCTATGGAGCATGGTTCCAAGGACAGGTATTTCCAGGATATGGAAGAGGATGTGAAGAAGCTTGTTCCGGAAGGAATCGTGGCTCAGGTGCCGTTCAAGGGCACTGTGGCTGAGGTTGTTTACCAGCTTGTGGGCGGTCTGCGTGCAGGTATGGGCTATGTGGGAGCGAAGGATATCGCTTCTCTGCGCGGCGCCCAGTTTGTGCGTATCACCAATGCGGGCTACCTCGAGAGCCATCCGCATGATGTGACTATCACCAAGGAATCACCTAATTATTCGAGATAGATTTGAGTACTCGCAGAGTCCTGAATATTATAGGCGTATGCTTTTTCGTAATCGTCCTGCCGATGTTGAATTCGTGCAAGACGATTATGTCGTTTGTCCGTGACGGCAAGGTCGTGGCTGAGGTGGGGTCTGAAAAGCTATATGATACGGATTTGGCGACGTTCATTCCGGACGGCATTTCGGCTGAGGACAGCACTCGGCTGGCGCTCCAGTACATAAATTCCTGGGCTACCGATATGGTGTTCAATGATGTGGTGGACAGGGAGTTGTCCAAGTCGGAGAAGAATGTCACCAAGGAACTGGAGGACTATCGCCGTTCGCTCCTGAAGTACCGCTATGAGCAGAAGTATATAAACCAGAGGCTCGATACGGCTGTGACTGACGGGCAGATAGAGAAGTACTATGAGGACCATATTGAGAATTTCCGTCTGGCTTTGCCGATTGCCAAGGCGAAGTTCCTCTGCATCTCTGCCGATTCGCCGAACTTGAACATCATCAAGAAGAAGCTGCTTTCGTCTGATGTGGATGATATAATGGAAGGTGACAGCCTGACGTATTCATCTGCATTGAGATATAATTTCTTCGGCGGGGGCTGGGTGAATATGGTGAGGCTGTCGCGGGAGTTCGGGACGGATTACGGGTCGTTGCTGGCGGTGATGAAGGACGGGATGGTGGAGATTCCGGACGGCAGCGGCAATCTGAACATTGCCTTTGTCAGCGAAATGATGAGGGCGGGCCAGACCGGACCGGTGGAATATTATAGGGAACAGATAAAAGATATTCTCCTGAGTACCAGAAAACAGGCTTTGATTTCAGGTTTGGAACGGGACTTGTTAGAGAATGCGCGCGCTCAAGGCGCTTTCGTTATAAAATGATGATTTATTGATTATGAAGAATATACTGAAACTTGCAGCAGCTGTGGTTGCGGTGTTGGCTTCGGCGCAGATGCCACTCAATGCTCAGAAATATGGTAATGGCCTCATTGACAAGACAATAGCTGTCGTGGGCAATGAGATGATTTCATTGTCGGAACTGGAGCAGGAGATTCTGTATATGCGTATGCAGGGGATGTATTCCGACAGGAATATGCGTTGCGAGCAGCTGGAGCGTATGCTTGAGTCGAAGCTTTTCCTGATGCAGGCGCGTGTGGATTCTCTCACGGTGAACCAGGAGATGGTGTCAAGCACTCTGGCGCAGCGTATCGACCAGATGCGTACTCAGCTCGGGGGTGATGACAATGTGGAGAAGGCCTACGGCAAGCCGATGTATAAACTTCGTCAGGAATGGAAGCAGCAGCTTGAGGATATGTCGCTTACCCAGCAGATGCAGTCTCAGATTGCTTCGGCGGTGCCTGAGCTGACTCCGCACGATGTGAAGGAGTATGTTTCCAAGACTGATGCCGCGGACCTGCCTATGGTTCCGGTGAAGTATCAGCTGAGCCAGATCTGTATCTATCCGGACCGCGAGGCTGCGAATCTTGCGGTGAAGGAGAGGCTGCTGAGCATACGTGAGCGAATTATCAACGGTGAGAAATTCTCTACATTGGCCCGTATCTATTCTGAGGACCCGGGCAGCGCGAGGAAGGGCGGCGAACTGGGGCTTGCGTCGAAGTCGATTTTCTGGCCGGCATTTTCTGATGCGGCGATGTCGCTCAAGCCTGGTGTGATTTCCCAGATTGTGGAGACGCCGGACGGCTTCCATATTATCGAGGTGCTCGAGAAGAAGGGGGATATGTTCAATGCCCGCCATATTCTCATGAAGCCGGTCTATACGGATACTGACAGGCAGAAGGCGTTCAAGACGCTCGACTCGCTCAAGACTGAAATCCAGAACAAGGCTGTCACTTTCGAGCTTGCGGCGAAGTTCTATTCTCAGGACAATCAGACTCGTACCAATGGCGGCCAGATGGCTGACCCGAATACCGGTTCCGCGTATTTTGAGATCGACCAGCTGAAGCCTCAGGACTATGCTGCCATCAAGAATCTGAAGGAAGGGGAGATCTCCGAGCCTGTGGAATCGCTTGACAATGAGGGCCGTAGCGGTAATACTGTGTATAAGATAATCCGCGTGGACAAGATCATCCCGTCCCATACGGCTTCGTTCGAGAATGACTATAGCGAGCTGCTGGACGAGGCGAAGGCCAAGAAGCAGAATGAGGCTATCGACGAGTTCATTGACAGCAAGATAAAGACGACATATATCACTATCGACCCGCTGTTCAAGGACTGCAATTTCTCTCGCGAGGGCTGGAACAAGATAGTGGCTCAGTGCGCGTCCGAGGCGGCTGAAAAGTAAGATATTGAGGGTCAATGAATTTCCGTAAGCTTTTCATATCTGTCGTTACGGTTCTCTCGACATTGACAAGTCTGTCTGCACAGGAAAATGGCAGTCAGAAGGACTCGCTCGTTCGTCTTCTGAGCGCGCAGTCCATGGAGCTTATCGAGAAGGACGGCGTCGATTACCGAAAGGTGACGGGCCCGGCGAGGTTTCTGCACAATGATACTTATCTCATCTGTGATACGGCGCTCTGGAATATGAGTTCCAATGAAATCTACGCCATCAGCAATGTGAAGATTCTCCAGGACCAGACGGTGCTGACGGGAGACAGGCTGACTTATTACATTGACAGGGACCTGGCTGAGTTCAGGGGTACATTGGTGCAGCTCGAGGACAAGGACCGGAATGTGCTGCGTACCGAGCATCTGGACTACAACACGAAGGACAGTGTGGCGGTTTTCTTCAACGGCGGTTCGATGAAGGATGCCGAGGGGCAGATAATCGAAAGCCGCACAGGTACTTACGATTCGAAAATCAGGACGTTCACGTTCAATGACCGGGTGAATATGTTCACGGATTCGGTGTTCGTGAAGTCCACTACCATCGTCTATGATGCCAGGACCAATGTGGCGACGTTCGGGTTCGACACGGATACCTGGCAGGATGACAATATGCTTTCGGCCAATGGCGGCTGGTATGACCGCGGACGCGAGATTTTCCTGTTCCGGAACAATGTACACGGCATGAGTGATACTCAGGAAGGCTGGGCGGACTCCTTATATTATTATAGGTCATCTAAGAATATCGAGCTGCTCGGCAATGCGCAGGTAACTGACACGACGCGTGATGTTTCGGCTCTGGCCGGGCGGATTTTCTATGCGGATTCGTTGTCCGAGGTGAAGCTGACGAGGGACCCGGCGGTAATCGGCGTGATGAAAAATGCTGAGGACCAGCCTGATACGGTCTATTTCGGGGCTGATACCATCTTCGCCCGTACCTATATGATGTTTCAGGTTAATGAATCTGAGATAAAGAATTCCAAGTCCCGCATGGAGGATCTGACGGTGGATGCTGTCCAGGCTTATCGTCAGAAGGCGGCCAAGGAGGCGGCTGAAGCTGCGGCCAAGGCGATGGAGAATGACCCGAACCGTCCTAAGCCGAACAAGAAACAGACGGAGGAGACCGGGGCTGTGGCTGCTGCAGGAGGGGCTGCGGAGACTTCGGGGGCGGCTGGTGCTTCCGAGTCCGAGGCTTCCGGGAGTGAAGCATCTGAGTCTTCGGATGTTTCGGAGGCGGATGAGACTTCTGAATCTGAAGAGACTTCCGGGAAGAATGGTGATGAGGCGACTGATGCAGCGGAGGTGGCCGAGGGCGCTCCGTCAGACTCATTGACAGCCAAGACATTGACCTCGGCTAAGGATTCGACCGCGTTGGCGTCTGGTGCACAGGCCTCTGAGGCAGATTCTGTCTCTCACGCGCCCGCATCGCTCGGCCCGGCGGATGGTGCACTTCAGAAACCGGCCGGCAGGCTCGCTCATGCGTCCGATTCACTTTCGCACATTGCTGACACGCTCTCGCATTCGGCAGATTCGCTCGCGAATGCAGCAGATTCATTGACAGTAGCCGCGGACTCGCTTTCCGCACCGAAGGACTCCACGAAACTGAATTTCATCACGGCCATCAAGAACGTGAAGATGTTCCGCAAAGATATACAGCTCGCTTGTGACTCATTGGTTTACAATGACTTGGATTCATTGGTCCGAATGTATGAGAAACCGTTTGTCTGGAACGAGGGCAACAGGCAGTACTCGGCCGACAGCATCTATGCGGTGATCAAGGACAGGGCCATGCAGAAGGCCAGCCTGATGTCCAACGCCTTCATCATCGTGAAAGAAGACTCGTTGTGCTTCGACCAGATCAGGGCCACGGAAATGCTCGCCTACTTCGACACTACCGGGGCATTGACACGATTCGATGCTCTCGGCGAGGCGAATGCCGTTTTCTATCTGCAGGAGGACAGCGTCTATGCGACCGTGAACAAAAGTGCTGCGAAAATGCTCTCTGCGCGGTTCCTGAACGGGGAACTGGACAAGGTCTATTACTTCGATGCCGCGAAAAACGATGGCTATCCGGTGGCGCAGATGACGCGTGATGAACGTGTGCTGAAGGGCTTTGACTGGCAGATAGATGCGTGCCCGCGCGGCAAACAGGACATTACCACGCTCTCTCTGCGTGCGTCGGAGCGCAGTTCATATTCGGCCCGTCCGCGTGCAACTTTCGAATACACAGACAGATACTATCCTGGTTACATCCCGGGCATAATGAAGCAGATCCGCGAGGGCAAGGTGGCCAAGGCCAATGCAGAGGCTCGCAGGAAGGCTGCCGCACAAGCTAAGGCCGCTGCCGCAGATTCATTGACGGTATCTGGCGACTCGCTGTCCGTGGCGCAGGATTCATTGTCACTCTCTCCTGCGGACTCGCTCGGAACGTCCCTCCCGTCTGCCGCGGATTCGACAAAGGCCGCAACTGATTCTCTGTCAATGTCTTCTGATTCGTCTTCTGTCAATGCTCCTGTGCTGGATCCGTCCGCGTTGAAGAAGGCGCAGCGTGATTCCATCCGTGCGGCGAAGATTGCTGCCCGTGAAGCCAAATGGGCAAGGCTCGACAGTCTGGATGCAGCCAAAGCCAAGGCAGCCGCGGATAAGAAAGCTGCCAAACTTCGTGCGAAGAAGCTGAAACAGCTCAAGGCCCTGAAAGCCAGGGAGGAGAAGGAGAATGCCCGTCTCGAGAAATACAAGGCCGCATACCTGAAACAAAAGGAACGCGACGACCTCAAAGCCGCCGCAAAGGCCGCCCGTGAGGCGGCGAAAGCAGCACGGAAAGTAGATCAGTCGGCGGAAGTGCCGGAGAAATCAGAGCCGGCAGGTGGAGCGGAGAACGGCCCGACGTCAGAGGAGATAGTTCCCGCACAGAAAGGCTGAGGCGACTGAGTTCGTTTACCGACCGAGAACTTATTGATTGCCAGTGTGCTCATCGAGGTGTGCAAGTGTAGGTTGTTCTACATCATTCAGATAGCACGTGCGCGATGAACCTTCAGCAGAGTCATATCCATCGACCAAGCTGCTCAGTGCCGATCCGATGAGGTCAATGTTGAGCGCTGTTTCTATGCGTGATATCGTTTCCAATGTCATGTTAGAACTCCCTTTGAGCAGATTGGAGACATATTGTTGACTACATCCCATCCGCTTGGCAAGTATGGACTGAGTGACAGACTGCTTATCCATAGCCTGCATGGTTTTCATCGTTATGACTCTGGCATATTTCAGCCAGTTCTCATTCTTTCTTCTCCATTCAGCCGCATTCCTCCACTTTGAAGGTGTTGCAGATTGGTGGTCGTACAAAAACTCAGTTGCCTTGCTCATGGTTTATATAATCATTTAATCCTTCTTTGTCAAAAACGCCATTGTCAATGAAATAATTTCTAACCATCTCCATTTTAGCCAGTTCCGCGAGAGTGTGTGTTCTTTCGGACATCGTAGCCGTCAGTTTTATTGCTCCTCCGGTTACTACGTAGATGCCGTCTTCAATTTTGATTGCATATATCCTTAACCAAGAGGAATGTTTGTGGACGCTTTTTCCTCTCGCTTTCTCTTTTCCTAATGTCATTTCTGAGAATCTATTATTTTCAAGATGTCTGAAAAGTGTATTTAGGTTTGAGTCCGGACTTATGTCCAGCATCAGGCATTCCAAAGTGGATGCATCCTCTATTGTTTCCATTATGGCCTTATATACATCTGTGATGTGGAAGTAGGCGCTTAAATCCGAAAGATTATCTGTGAAGAATGACTTCAGCCACTGCATGTCATACCACCGGTCAAACAATTCATCGAAGCAGTTTTGTTCTTTTTCATCGTACCGTACTGCCCAGAGCCTTCCGTCATCCAATATTTTATCAAAAGTCATTTTGTAGTTCTTTTTCACAAAGATAGATACAATATTTACATTGTACAATATATAAGATGTTTTTCTTGTGTTTGACTATTATTTGTCAGATGCGTCTTCAATATCATTTACATTGTCAAAAAGAAATAAAATCTATGAGTCAGCTCTTTTGTTTCCTTTCTTCTTGAATATGCTGAAATAAGCAAAGAGTTATACCCGATATGCGCGAGTGTTGTTCTATAGGAAAATGCTTCTAATAGTCACCCAGCGGCTGAATTATGGTACCAATGAGCATAATGCTAATGCTGTAATGGTAGTTGTAATGCATTGACGAGTAGGTTGTTATGAGTATTTGAGCTAATGCGCAAAGATGCTCACTCCCCTAAAAAAATAGGGTGATGAGCATCTTTGCATTTTGCTTTTAGGATATGTAAGTGGTTGTATGTTAATTTGTTGCATCTGAATTTGCCAACTTGCAGGTATGCTCATTGGTTCAGTAATTACCTATGGTGGCACGCTGAGGTCGTGTTGCTGCGTCTAATGACTTTCCGTATCCCTATTCCGCGAACAGCTTGACGATGTTCAGGACTACTTCGGAGGCCTTCTCGATGTTCTCGAGAGGAGCGAACTCCATCTTGCCGTGGAAGTTCAGGCCGCCCGCGAAGATGTTCGGGCATGGGAGGCCTTTGAATGAAAGGTTCGCTCCGTCAGTGCCGCCGCGGATAGGCTGAATCTTCGGCTTGATGCCTGCCATCTCCATGGCCTTGACAGCCTTTTCGACAATGAAATAGTATGGCTCCACCTGCTCACGCCTGTTGTAGTACTGGTCCTTGACCTCCAGAGTGGCAGTGCCTTCACCGTATTTGACATTGATGAAATTGACACATTGACCTATAAGCTCCTTCTTTTCCTCGAACTTCTTGCGGTCGTGGTCGCGGATGATGTAGCTGAAATCAGCCTCCTCTACCGAGCCCTTGAAACTGATGATGTGG
>ERZ779851.2550-NODE-2550-length-13610-cov-2.627739_pt1 | contig 13610 bp, 6 predicted proteins | sample MGYA00511094_ERZ779851 | MGnify/ENA primary metagenome ERZ779851 (study PRJEB29588, sample SAMEA2155512) | human gut metagenome | biome: human gut; feature: human-associated habitat; material: faeces | place: Denmark | collected 2008/2010 ...
CGCCGGAAGAGTTCGCCAGCCGGACGGGCACCGCGATCAAACGCTGGGAGGATATTGATGCGGAACTTTACAACAAGCCGGATGCTTTCCGCGGCGAATATTACCGGTTCCAGCTGGAACTGGTGGAGGGATTTGCAAAACGCTGTTTCGCCGCTGTCCGTGAAACCGGATACAAAGGAATGATCACCCAGTTCAACAACGGAAAACAGATGAAGATGTCGATCGGGCGTGTTGCCGGCAACTCTCTGGTGACAGTCAACCAGTATTTTGCGCATGTCGACAATTTCAGCGGAAAAGGGTTGATGCGGCAGGAATCCGGAAGCGACATCGGACAGGCGGGCAAATCCCTGCGCGGCAGCCTCGGAATGCGGCTCGCAAACCATCCGCTGATCGTGACGGAACTCAATCACTGCTACCCGAATCTCTTCCTGCACGAACACGGACTGCTTTGGGGCGCATATGCCGGATTGCAGAATTTCAGCGGACTGCTCGGACATACCTGGGCAGGAGCTCCGGACTGGAAACGCTACGGCAAGACCACGGTTCCGTGGGTGTTCGACATCGGCTTCAATCCGATCATGAGAGCATCGCATTTCATTTTGTCCTCCCTGTTTCTCCGCGGGGATGTCCGGGCGTCGGAAAAGCGGATTGAAATCGCAATGCCGAAATCCTTTCTGGAAAAGCATCCGCTGGAACTGGAAAATATGGTGGATGAGGAGTTCTGCAAGCTGGGACTGATTTCCGGATTCGCCACATCCTATCCGGGATATTCCCGATTGGAAAAAACCGTTCCGTCGAAAAAGGCGGACTTGGTTCTCTCGTCTCTTCCCGGTTCAAAAGTGCGTCAGGAAGCGATGTTCTCCGAAATCGTCAAGGGAACTGGAAAATCAAAACTGGATACCGTGATCAGTGATATGAAACGGCGCGGAATCATTCCCGCATCCAACCGGACGAATCCCCGCGACGGTGTTTTTGAAAGTGACACGGGCGAAATTCTCATGCGTACTCCGAACAATAAACTCACGGTCCGGACGGCGCGTTCGGAAGGAGTTTCCCTGCTGGCAGGAGATACAGAAAAGACAGGCGCTCTGGAGATCCGTTCAACGGATTGCGACGCCTGTATATTTCTGACTTCGGCGGATCGCAATAATCTCACCGGAAGCCGACGCATAGTCCTTGTCTATTCGACCGCAGCCGTCAACACAGGCTTGCGGATGACTGCGGACCGCAGTACCGTTTTGGAAAAAGGAAAAAATCCCATTCTTCTGCGAACCGGAAAACTGCATGCCTATCTGCATCTTCCCGATAGAAACTGGCGGCTCTACGCGTTGAGCGTAAACGGCATCCGCCGGGAAACCATTCCCTGCACCTATGGGAATGGACGGCTGCAAATCCTTCTGGATACCGCAGCGCTGAAACACGGTCCGACGCCATTCTTTGAACTTGTCGCAGGAAAATGAAAGACGGGAGACGAAAAACCGCAGTTTCTGTTCTCAATTCGGCTCCGACGCTGAAAAAATTGCAGTGTCATCGGATTTGTGCAGGATACAGCCAACTTTCCGGAACGGGAACATTTTTCCCGCTCCGGAGCCGCATTACCGGACCAGCAGGAACTGCGGATAGAGATGCGGGCGGTTGAACGGTTCCCCCAATGCCGGATTGGTATTTATTAAAACCGCTTTTGCAGGGAGTTCCGGTCCGGCGGCATCACGGTCCCAGATCATGATCCCCATGCCGAAAGAACTGCCCTCTTTCAGCCGCAGCGGCATCAGCTGGCGCGATGGAAATTTCACCCGGTAAATCCGCAGCATGTTTTTGTAATACGAAAACACCGACGGGATTTCCGGAACAACCTGACGCGGAAGAAGACCGCCAGTCAAAAAACAGATGCTTTTCGGATATGGAATCATGTTTCTTTTCCTTATGTTTTTCTATATTTTCATGATATAATTAAAAGATATACAGGTTGATTCTCAACAGATTTTGTTGTAAATTAAACAAGAGTTCTTCTTCCGGCATTGAAAGAGGATAAATTTTTTTAAGGAACGGAGACCTGAAAAAGTTTACTTAAAAAATGTCGGTATGCATTGCTGAAATAAAAAACTGTAGCAAAGATTCTCCGTCTAACAGGTGAACTTATGTTAAGAAAACTTCTTCTCACATGGTGGATTTCTGTTGCCCTGACCGGATATGCAACTATCCAAAATCCTGCATCCATGTATCAAAGCGTTCAGAAATTTTCAGATGCACAACCGCCCAACGGCTGTACTACAGAAGAAAATTGGGACCTTGAAGACGCATGGCAAATAACAACTCCTACCAGAGCAATCGTTTCGTTGAATGGATTATGGAATTTTTATCCTATAACAACACCGGAAGCGGGCAAGAAGATCCCACCGCATAACTCCGGATGGGGATTTTTCAAAGTACCAGGAATATGGCCTGGAATGGGAAACCGGAAAACGCAACCGGGAGACAGTTCCACATTTTATGGACTGAATTCGGAATTGTTTGTCAATTTGAACCCAGCTGCGCTCACTTCCGCATGGTATCGACGTACAGTGAAAGTTCCACACAGTTGGAAAGGCAAAAGAATTGAGTTGGAAATTACGATGCTCCAAACCGGCGGACGCATCTTTATTGATGGAAAGGAAGCTGGAGATATGCTTTTCCCCGGCGGTAAACTGGATATAACAAAACATGTTGTCCCGGGAAAAGAACATGAACTGGTGATTCTGGTATCAGCGACCGCCTCCCAAACCGGCGACAGCGTTTTCATGGCACCGGACAGAGCGCACAAAGCAGCAAAGACAATCAGCAATCGGGGAATCACCGGCGATATCTATCTGTGTGCGGAACCACAACGCGAAGCCATTACAGATTCACACATCATCACAAGTTACCGCAGGAAAACCATCACATTCGACACCGGGATTATCAGAGGCAACGGAGAATACTATATTGAAGTGGACATTTTATGGAAAGGCAGAATCGTCAAGCACATGAAATCAGAGCTTTTTCAAATACAGTCTTCCAACCGTCCGAGCCGATTCCAATTTTCCGGAGACTGGATTGCCCAACACCTGTGGGATACAGATACTCCGGAACATATCTACACGGCAAATATAAGCTTGAAAAACAGAAACGGTGTTACATTGGACGTATCCCTGCCGCAATCGTTCGGATTTAGAGAGTTTTGGATCGACGGACGTAATTTTATGCTGAACGGCTCTGTAATTCATCTGCGCAGCCTGTGCAGTTCCGCCATGAGGGACGGCGCAGCACATTCCTCTGCGAAAAGCATGGCTCTGTTTGCCCATCGCGCAAAGGAAAACGGATTCAATCATCTGATTGCTTATAATTATTTCTTTACGCCCGGTATTATTGGTTATCAGGATAATTTTTATCTTCAGAGCTCCAACTCCGGGATCCTTACCTCATTGACATTACCTCATATCAAGGATTTTAAATGGGATCTGAAAAAGAATGAAACACAGTACCTGAAAATGGCGGAATTCCTGATCCGCCGCTTTCAAAATGTTCCGGGCATTGTCATGTATGCGATCAATCACAATGCAACAGGATACTATGGAGACCAAAACCCGAAAAAAATCGATGGGATCTATGCGCCGGATCCATTCATGAAAAAGGCAGGAGCTGTTGACTACAAAAACCGCGGACAGGCCCTGTTAGCCGCAGATCTGATTAAACAGTTGGACAACACCCGTCCCGTTTATCACCACGAATCGGGCAATCTTGGTGAAATCTTTTCCATCAACTGCTATTTAAACTGGGTCCCGGCTCAAGAACGCAGCGACTGGTTTACTCACTGGGAGCAGAATGGGCAGAAACCGCTGATGCTGGTGGAATGGGGAAATCCGCATATTGCCTCATGGTCTAGCTACCGTGGACCCGGTTTCATTTGGAGAGACAAAGGGGTTCAGTGCATGTGGTTCAACGAATACAACGCTGCCGTATTGGGTGAAAAAGCATACAAAACATCAAAAATCAAAGAAAGCCGCTATAAACGCCAAGATCGGATTTCCGCCTTAAACAGACCGATACATTATGCCGAAATCGGCGGTTTTTCTTCGGATGAAGATGCAGATGATGTTATTGCGGAAATGATAAAACGGAATTACCGGGACATGCGTGCGAAAGGCATTTCCGCACTTCTTCCATGGGATCAGGGAAAATTCTGGAAGTGTGAAAAGGAAGCTGCAAAACATATATTTCAGGATCGTTTCAAGCATTTGAAACAACCCGGTATCGTGCCGGATTATACCCGGCGCGGCGGAGACTACCTGATTGATGCAAACGGTACATATAAAATCAGTGAGATAGGCAAAGCTGGCCTTCCGTATATGAAAGAACAACTTGCTTGGATTGCAGGAGGAAAAAATGACATCACCGGGCAATCCTGCAACTTCTACCCGGGAGAGGATGTTGAAAAACAGGTCGTAATCTTAAATGACAGCCGAAGATCACGCAAAGCAGAAGTCCTTTGGAATGTTCCGGAACTTGGAATAACGAAGCAATGTAAAGTCACACTGCTGCCGGGCACACGGAAAGACATTCCGGTAAATTTCCGCATTCCAAAAAATTCAAAGAAAACATCTTTGCAAATCAAGACTATGGTACATTTTGACAACGGGGTGGAATGCTCGGATACTTTTCAAATCAGACTCATCTCCCGTTTTCCTTTTCTTCCGCAGTCCCATCTGGGGCTTTATGATCCGGAAAAGCAAAGCGAAGCAGTCATCCGAAAGTTGAAAATCCCTTTTCAGATTGTAACGGACAATATCAATTTAAGAGGAATCGAATTGCTTATAATTGGACGCCATGCGTTGCAGGGATGTCCGCTGAATCTGACTAACTTCATGAAAAACGGAGGAAAACTTCTGGTTTTGGAACAGGATTCTGCATGCTTGACTCAACTGGGATTCCGCAGCAATGAATATGGTATCAGGACTGTTTTTCCTCTAATTACAGATTTCTCCTCGAAGACTATTCACGACTGGAGAGGCTCTGCGACTCTGACTGCGCCATATTTGACATTGCCCGATTGGGAGCGACATGATCCTGTTTGGAACTGGCAGGATTTTGTCAATACCAGAGCTTGGAAAGCCGGGAACCGGGGGAATGTATGCAGTATTCCGTTGGAAAAAGCGTCCATCGGTAATTTTATGCCACTGATGCAATGCGGTTTCGATCTGCAGTATTCCCCCGCGCTTGAAGTAAGACACGGAGACGGAATCGCTATTTTTTCGCAGTTTGATCTTTCCGGACGGACGCAGAATGATCCGGAAGCATGTGAGCTGCTGCGGAAATTGATTTCCCGACTGGATTCCAGCCGGGTACAATCAGTGCGAAAAACATGGTTCAACGGTGGAAAAAAAACAGAAAAGCTGTTGCGTGAACTCGGCATTGATTTTCAAGAATGCACAGACATTCCGAAATCAGGACTGATCGTTGTTTCATCAGGAACGGAACTGTCTGATCTGACTGATGCAGTAAAACAAGGATTGAACGTCTTTGCCTTAGCTCTTTCAAAGGAGGAATTAACAAGACTTTTTCCTGGAAAATTCCAAATGGAAAATAGAACCAGATTCTCCGATTTTGTCGCCCGCCTGAATGAAGTTCCGGAATTCAAAGGGATCTCCAACTCTGATCTTCATTACCGGACGGAATTGACTTTCGTCGGCTTCTCCGGCGATTCAAACGGAGGAACCGCCATGCAATCAATGCGGATAGGAAAAGGAACTGTTGTCGTACTGCAAATCGCTCCGTGGATGCTGCGGGAGACTGATTTTCAATTCCGGACAAGCCGCCGCAGAAATGTCTTTCTCATCTCGCGCCTGCTCCATAATCTGGGTGCAGCGGATCGGTATTGTGTATGGGACAGGCTGAATCTGGAAAATAATCGTTTGCAGACTTCGATGCATACTGTAAAAATCCTCTGCAATCGTCACCGTCCGGCAGAAGCCAGACGGAACATAAACGCAGAATTCTCCAGCCATTTCGATGTTCCTCCAGAAGTCCTGAACAATAGCAGGAAAGCAGCTCTTACGCTCTCCTCTCCCTCTGCCTCTCTTAAAGTTGAGATAAACGGCAAAGCTGTTCCGGAAACCTCTGTAAACATTGCCGGCAACAAGAAAGGAATATCGCGCAGATTTGTTTTTGAAAAAGACATTCTGACTGAGCGGAACAACTCCATAAGGATTTTACAACAGCAGGAAACAAAAACTTTTGGAAATGCCCCCCTGCCCGTCTCGGTATTTCTGGCACCCCAAAACAGCTTGTACTGGGATATTCCTATTTCATCCGACGATCCGTACCGATATTACCGTTGGTAATGGCGGTACGAAGTCCTTTTTCACAGATCATTATCCAACATTATAATCAGAAAGGAATTGAAAAATGATTTATAAACTATTTTGCAAGAGCTGTTTCAACAGCCGTCAATCTGTTTGTGAAAGCGGCAGAAAGAAAACACCACGACTTTCGCACTTGTACTTTTCATATCATTCCTGTAAAAAATTCACCTTGCTTGAACTCCTCATTTGCATCGTTGTGATTGTAATCCTCATCAGTCTGCTTCTGCCCGCATTGACAAAAGTCCGGCAGAAGGCAAGATGCATAACATGCATTAATAATTTAAAAACAACAAACCAGTTCGTTTTGCTGTATTCTCTGGATCATGCGGATATTATACCTGTGAGTGGTTTGAATGTGGAAAATTATATCGGAGCATTGCAACAAGGCTCGTATTTGCGCACGACCATCAAATATATGTCCATGTGCCCTGAAAGCAATTTGAGCATTGCGGAGAAAAGTCCGGGAAAAGCTTCGTTTATCCGGAATTACAGCTATGGGATCAACTATCTCGGAAGCTGGCGGAATTCCGACCAAACCGGATCCATTAAGCAAGTCGTATCCAAAGAAAACGACGGTGACTGTGTTTTGAATTTCAGACTTTTGCGTTTTCCAAGCCGTTTTCTCCTGCTACTGGATACCAAAAAAAGGAATCTGCTGAACAACGGTCCCAAAGCAGTGCTTTTTGGCGGAGATGTTGGAACGTGGGGAGCGAATCCATGGATCATTCATACGGCAAACACCGTAGCTTCCGCATTTGGAGACGGGCATGTGCAGATGGCGTCCGAAACTTTATTGAAAGAACAGGCGAACAAGAGTGTCAAATGTGCTTTCTGGAATACCGATCCTCTATGACATGCATTGATAAAAGATTCGGACGGATCTTGGCGGCTGATCCACCAGTCTGTCGGAAATGCGTTGAATGTACTCTTGAATGCTGAAGCTGGAATTTTTACAGTGCAATATGAATTCCATCTCACTCCAGTCCTCTGAGACTCTGCGTGCAGCGAACAACATTCCGGAGTTTTTCCAAGCATTGCGGAGCATTGAGTTCCTTGCGCAGAAAAGCACAGAGAACCGGGCTCAGATCGGAAAAAAGACGCCGCATGCCGACAAAATCCGGCTGGGGAACCGATTTCTCCAGAATATTTTTCGTAAGCTCACATACGGCAGGGTTCACCTCCGCAAGATAGGGAACTCCATCCCGGCGGACCGTCAGAGTCATGGTTTGCGACCACAACTCCTGCGCCTGACGGCAAAGAAGAAATTTGATCCAGTTCCACGTTCCCAGCAGCTGTTCCCGGCTCCGGATGCCGTCGCGGAAAATCCCGACGCTGAAGCCGGAACGGAACGGCCGGTAGACCGTCTCAGGAAGAATCGCCGGCAGGGTCCCGGGAACACTTTCCCACTCCGTATTCATCGTTGAGAGGAGATGATGGGACCACGATGATGCAAACGGCAGGATCCCCACCCGGCCGACCGCAAAGTTTTCACTCGGTCTGCCAAACAGGATTCCGCCCGGATGAATGGAGAGAAACTCCCGCAGATTCTCAAGCGCGTTCAGGGCGCTTTCCGACAAAAGGATTCGCTCCACCGTGTCATTGGAAATGGAATCGTAGTCATTGTTGAAAACGTTCTGTCCCATCATCTCCAGATAACATTTGACTCCATGCCACGCGTTTGGCTGCTGGATCGCCCCGGCGTAGATACCCGCGGGAGCGTTTTTTCTGTTGGAACGGCGGAGCATCCGGAAAATCTGCGCCCAGTTGAAAACCTTTGCCGGAAGGGAAATCTCCAAAGCGTTCAGCCAGCGCTTATTGACAAGAGTATGACTCGGCAGGCCAAAATACTGATAGATCGCATGACAGCGCGGCTCTCCGGAAGCTCCGCGCGTTTTATAAAGCGCCTGCGGGAGAAGATCCTGCTGCAAAGCGGCAAAGCCGGGAAGTTCGTCCAGCGGGAAAAGAGCATCGAGTTTGGCATAGATCGCATGCCAGAAAAATTCTCCGCAACAGGGAACATCGCCGTCGCTGATCCGCTGAATGTAGGGGTCACTCTGATGACGCGACGCCTTGATCTCCACCAGCCGGACATTCACATCGGTATAGACTTTCATGAAACATTCCGCAAGCTGCTGTGTCACGAAGCGGGAGAGAGGCGACGGAGAAAACAGCGCGTATGTGACCTCGATCCGCCGACCCTCCCGTTTCACGAACGGAAAAAACATGTCCTCCCTGCGCCATTTTACATAGGTCCCGCTTCCCTGCCGGGTCTCCACAAAACCTTTCTCCTCCGCCAGACGGACCGCGCCGATGACCGTGATCATCGAAACCTTGTATTCCCGCCTCAATTCTTCAAAGGACGGCAGGCGCATCCCATGCGTCCATTCCTCATTCCGGATCCGGCGGATCAGCTCCTCGCAGACTTTTTCGCGGCGCGTGACTCTTTTTTCCGTTTTCATTTTCACTCCCCAGAAAAGTTTTTATAAAAATATAATAAGAATCTTCAAAAATTCAAATATTTTTGAAATAGATATTGCGGATTTTTTGTTTCATGTTATAATTAAGGAAAGCAGAAAAGGAGGCATTTGAAAAATCATGAAAAGCAGAATCGGATGCAATTTGGTCGATACCGTTTCAGACGGTGTTGACGGTTTTTACACGATCAAGGCGTACCGGAAAGTACTGAACGACTATGCGTGCTACCGGGATCTGATCGGCGCTCTGGAATTTTCGCATGTCACGGAAATCTCTCCGGATGAGGCTGTAACCGTCGGAAAATGGGCCAGGGAACTCGGATTCGACACATGGAGCATACACTCCGAGCACCTGAACATCGGCGACCGCGTGGAAGATTACCTTGCCATACAGAAACACGAAGCGGAAGTCTGCGCCGCACTGGGATGTAAAGTCATGGTCTGCCATCTTCCGAATCTGCGGCCGTATATCGACTTTGAGCGCGATCTGGACGTCATTGGCAAAGTCGCGGAGCTGACGCATGCCAACGGAGTGCGTCTGGCGGTGGAGACCTGTTTCTATCCGGATGAAAACAACGACCTCCAGCCCGATGCGGATCTGATCCTTCAGATCGTCGAAACCTTGAATCTGGATGACGTCGGCGTCAATCTTGATACCGGACACTGCCTAGTCAGTCAGACTCATGCCAGAGAAGAAAACCTGGACCGGATCCTTTCCGGCAAGGAGAAACAGACTCTGCCGGATTTGATACACCGTATCGGCAGCAGACTTTTCACGACGCATCTTCAGGACAATTTCGGCATGAACGACGATCATCAGGCCCCCGGATTCGGTTACATTGACTGGGAAGCGGTGATCCCCGCCATTCTGAAAACCGGCTATCAGGGTCCACTGATGATGGAACTGACCGGACCGTCTGTAAAAATCCGCCGCACAGTTCCGCAGATGCGGAATTTCCCGCTGGACAGGGAAATCGTATTTTCGGCGAGCTATTTGAACTTCCTGCTGAAAGAGAAAAAAGGATAACCGGGAAAGGGAGACATTATGAAAATACACCGGTCAGGGAAAATATTAAACTTCACTCTCATAGAACTTCTGATAACGGTTTCTGTTATAGCAATTTTAATATCCGTAATGCTGCCCGCTCTGAATAAAGCCAAAACGGCAGCCGGCAAAAGCTCCTGCATCGGCAACCAGCGTCAACTCCTGACCGCACTGATGCTCTATATGGACAGCAATAACGGATATGGTTGTCCCGCGAATTTCGGCGACAACTATGTACTCGACGGAGGAAAATTCTATTTCTGGCTTGATGGAATTCTATATGGAGGATACGCGGGAAAATTCGGCTATAAACCTCAAAGCTGGGGACTTGCCGCTGTCAGCTCAAGCTATAAACGGCTAACCCTTTGTCCGGCTCTTGCCAAAAATCCTGAATCTACGGTCCAGAAGGGCTATGGGATGTTTTTCGTCAAACCGGGGACAGAATTTGCAGATACGTTCTGCTATAACACCGGTTTGACAGATCCACAGAACTTCAGCACCAGCGCATATTTTCTCCCCAAGCTGAAAATGGCATCGGAACTGGGATATATCGGGTGTTCCGGGAGAGTCCGCGAAAATATGCATGGGGATCAGTATCCAGTTATTAGCCAAGCATCTACAACATCCTGGAACAAATGCTCCGAAGGAGCTGAAACCGCAGTCTATTACGGAGCGTTTGCGTTCTGTCACAACGGAACGGGAAACATGGGGATGGCGGACGGTTCCGTCCGAAGCTGGAACAGGGCGGGGTATGAAGCAAAACTGAATCCGAATGCCGGGATCGGATACAAACAGCTCTTCCGGCTGTTTCCTTTCAACTGGAATAAATTTTCCCAATAAAAACAAGGACTCTCAGAATGAATTATCTTTCCAAAATCACAGTGACGCTTTTGGGGATATTCCCGGCGGTTCTTTCCGCATTGAACGAACCGGGAAATCTTCTCAAAGATTTTGAGTTGAATTCCCCGAAAGAGAACTGGAATTGCAAACAAAATGTGCAGCGCCAGACGATCGAAGCATTTGAAGGTCTTGCGGACACCCTGTGCTATCTTACCGGAAAAAGCGGAACAACACTGTCGCAGCCGGTTGCCGTCAAAGAGAACACATGGTACACAATGGCATTTCTGTTCCGCACCCGCGGAGAATATGCCAAGGATAAAACCTACGCCTACAATCTCCTTGCCGGCATTCTCCCGGAGGGCGAAACCAGCATTTGGAAAGGAATGGAAACAAGAACGTTCGGCGGGAGTCATGAATGGAACCGCGGAGTCGTTTTCTTCAACAGCGGGAAAAACCGGACCGTCACCCCGTTTGTCGCATTTCTCGGAAACAGCGAATGGGATGTCGGCCGCATTTTCCTGCGGGAAACCACACCTGAGGATTTCCGGACGAATGCAGTTCTTGATCCCGGCTTTGAACGATCCGCTCCGGGAATGATCCCCGTGGAATTCCGGCGGACCGGGAAAAGCAAAGATTCTGTCGTCAGCGTCTGTTCCGGAACCGATGCTAAATCCGGAAAACAGGCGTTGAAAGTTCAGTTTACCGATTCGCTCCGGCTGGTCGGCGGCCGCTTTCTGGCGAAAGCCGGCGATAAATTCAAGGCGGGGATCTATCTGAAAGCGTCGGAAAAAGTCTTTGCGACCCTCCTTGTCACCGGAACCGCCCCCCGGAGTAAAATCCGGCGTTTGAGGAGACTTGAGGTCGGGCAGGAATGGACCTTTCTCAGCGTGGAGGGGGTCGTTCCGGCAACAGGGACCGGAACCGCCATCCATCCCCTGCAAATCTATCTTTCTCTGGAGAGCGGAAAGAAAGGCGCCAAAGCAACAGTTTGGGGAGATGACGTCTCCTTTGACCTCTCTTCCCCGTCGGAAGCACAAGCCGGAACGGAGCGCCCGCGGATCTGGAACGACTCGTTTGAAACAGGTCCCTACGGCTGGCAGATCTCTTTCTACGAAGATCCCCGGTATACGGGAACGCAGACACGCGGGTATGCGCTTGACAATACAACCGCCGGGCACGGCACCCACTCTCTCCGTATACAGAAGTCCCGGATGCCGGAAGAGCTGAAGAAGCTCTGCAGAATAAACTCCATGCCTTTGCGGATCGACAATGAGAAAAAATACATTTTCAGTTTCATGGCAAAAGCGGACCGTCCGACCACAATCGCCGCCGCATTTCCATACAAAGGGATCGGGACATTTCAAATCACGGAAAAGTGGCAGAGGTTTTACAGCGCTCCCGTTCAACCGGGGCGTTGGTACGTCCGCCCCGGATACAACAGGATCCGTCTTACCTCCCCGCTCGACGGGAGCACGATCTGGCTTGATGCGTTTCAGCTGGAAGCCGCGGACACCCCGTCCCCGTTCCGTCCGTTTGCCGATTATGAAGCGGGCATCTTCTTTGAGGACTATTATAAGATCTTCCCGCTGAACGGGAAACGGAATCTTCAGATAATGGCAGTCAGCCATCATGTTTCGCAGGAAGGGACCATGGAGCTGAAAATCACTGATTTCTTCGGAAAGACATGCTTCCGCTCAAGCCGTCCGGTCACTCTGGAAGCGGGAAAAGCGGCACATTGGAAACAGGAACTTCAGTTGAACCGGCCCGGTTATTTCCGCGCGGAAATTTCTCTTCTGGACCGGAACCGGAAAAAACTGGCGGAAAATATCACGACCTATGCCGTTCTCGCTCCTCCGCGGGACATCGCCTACCCGGAGTCCTGGTGCGGGATTCTCGGCGGTCTCGATGATTCCGGCAGGCGGGGAAGCCGGGAGGCGCATATCCGTCTTACCGGAGCGTCTCTGGACGAAGCCCTTGAAACGATCCGTTCCATCGGTTACAAATGGATCCGCATCATGGGGATCGGCAACTGGCGCAACACGGAACCGGTCCGCGGCACATACGAATGGAAATGGGATGAGTATCTCACAACTCTGAAAAAGCACCGTTTCGGGATCCTTGCGGAATACCTCAGCCACGACGCCCAGCCATGGAGCAATTCCGGCGTCACGGTCAAGGAAAAACTGCAGGGAGGATTCCATTACACCGCAAAAGCCGAAGATGTCGCGAAGTTCTCCGTGGATTTCGCCCGTCGTTACCGTGGAAAAATCGACAGCATCAATCTGATGAATGAAACCAACGGATATCCGCCGGAAGAGTACCTGAAAATCATGAAAGCGGTTTACACAACGTTCAAAAAAGAGGCTCCGGAAATTCTTGTGCAGGGGCCCGGATATCCCTCGGACTGTCTTCCCCAGCTGGCAGGCGAAGATACGACATGGATCACCAGAGCGCTGAAACTGGGACTGAACGACTACAACGATGTGATGGGAATTCATCCGTATGATGTCGGACATCCTTTTTCTCTTTCCGTGATCATGCCGGACAGTGTCGAACTTCTTCTGACCAAGGTCAACAAGACCTTTGCGGAAACACGCAGGCTCCAGGTCGAAAAATTCAAAAAGGAATATAAGAACAACCGCGTCTGGGATACGGAAAGCGGCGCCATCTTCAACACTCTTCCGCAGTGGATGAATTCTCCATCGGAAATCCGCCTCCCGTGGTACACCGAGCAGGTTGCCTCCGCACGGATGATCCGCTGGAACATTCTCCGGATGGCAATGGGCATCGAACGGCACTTTCATTTCATGTTCCATTTTCCCACGCTCCCGTACCATGTGCTCGACCTGCTGAATGTGGACGGAACGCCCCGTT
>ERZ779851.2557-NODE-2557-length-13540-cov-14.442121_pt1 | contig 13540 bp, 10 predicted proteins | sample MGYA00511094_ERZ779851 | MGnify/ENA primary metagenome ERZ779851 (study PRJEB29588, sample SAMEA2155512) | human gut metagenome | biome: human gut; feature: human-associated habitat; material: faeces | place: Denmark | collected 2008/2010 ...
CGTAGGTTGGTGCTTTGTTGCGATATGCTCCACGGTTACGGTGTATTGTTCATATTCTGTTTTCGGGAATCTTTATGAAATCTTCAAAATTGCCCGGTATGCTATCCGTAAAATCAAAGAAAGGACTTGATTATATGGATATGATTTTGAAAACGACTGACCTCTGCAAAAATTTCAAGGGGCAAATGGCGGTAAACAATGTGTCACTGAACATCCGGCGCAACTCGGTTTATGGTCTGCTGGGGCCGAATGGGGCTGGCAAATCCACGATCTTAAAAATGCTCACCGGCATTTTGCGCCCCACATCGGGAAGCATCGAGTTTGACGGCCACCCGTGGAAGCGGAATGATCTGGAGCATATCGGTGCTTTGATTGAGATGCCCCCGCTTTACGAAAATCTGACTGCATACGAAAATCTCAAAGTCAGAACTACATTGCTCGGCCTGGACGATGCACGAATTAACGAGGTATTGCAAATTGTCCAGCTCACGAATACCGGCAAGAAACGGGCCGGGCAGTTTTCTCTTGGTATGAAGCAGCGGCTTGGTATTGCTATTGCATTGCTGAACAGTCCCCAGCTTTTGATTCTGGATGAACCGACTAACGGCCTTGACCCTTTAGGGATTGAGGAACTTCGAGAGTTAATTCGCTCTTTTCCCTGCAAAGGGATTACAGTTATTTTGTCCAGCCATATTCTGTCAGAAGTCCAGCAGATTGCAGATCATGTGGGTATCATTGCTGGCGGCGTCCTTGGATATGAGGGAGAGCTTCGCGCCGGTGAAGATTTGGAACAACTCTTTATGGATGTTATTCGCAGAAATGGTAAGGAGGGATATTAAATGGAGATGGCATATATTCAGGCAGAGAACCTAAAGCATAAGAGAACTTTCACAAAAACGCTGATCGTTCTGGCCCCGTTTGTAACTGCGCTTATGAACTTTTTTGCCCCTCTTTGGTTCCAGCTCAATTCTTATAATTGGTGGTATATCCTGCTTTATCCTGGATTCCTTACGCTCACCTGTGCCTTGATTGAACAGCGGGATAATGGCAAACTAAAATATCGTGCCGTTGCTTCATTGCCTGTTTCGCAGAACAAAGTCTGGAAAGCAAAAATTGGAGTGGCCGGTATTTACTCCTGTGTGGGGAATTTCATTTTCCTGGCGCTAAATCTGTTGGGCGGTTTTGCAATATTAGTTATCAACGAAATTCCCCTGACAATCGGAATTTGGCAGGCTGCGGCCGGAACAGCTTGTATTGTCATTGCAAGCCTATGGGAAGTTCCGCTGTGCTTATGGTTATCAAAAAAAGTTGGTATCTTTGTCACGGTTATTCTTAATGCCGGACTTGGAAGCGTTTTAGGGATTTTCACGGCTACAACCTCTTTGTGGATGATCTGCCCGTATAGCTGGGTGCCGCATCTTATGATTTCCGTGTTAGGTATTTTGCCTAATGGTGAGCCGGTTGCAGATCAGAGTACGGCAATGGCATTTTGGATGATTATACTTGTATTGGTCATTTCGCTGGCCTGGTTTGCGGCGCTGTCATTTTTAACTGCAAGATGGTTTGAGAAAAAGGAGGTGGGGTAACTATGGTATCTGTGGTTCGCTGCTGGAAAGCAGAATATCAGAAGTGTAAACATAGCATTTTGCTCTATATGCACAGCATGATTCCGATTATATGTGCGGCGATTTTTGCGGGTTACTATCATATATCCAGATGGGAACTGGCAACCAAAATCAGTGCCTATCTGGAAGTGCTGGCCGTTGCGTTCCCGTTTCTGATCGGCATTATTGTGGGCCTGGTTGTTCAGATCGAAAATCAGGCCGGGCATTATCAGCTTTTGTTGGGAACAATCCCATCTCGCATGGCAACGTATATTGGTAAACTTGGTTTTCTGATGATCTGTGCTTTTGGCGCAACATTTTTAGCGTTAGGAACATTCGCTGCACTATATAGGGATGCTCCGGCAAGCCTTTACCTGAAAGCAGGGATTCTATTGTTGATTACCATGCTTCCCATTTACCTGATTCATTTGTTTGTGGGAATGAGCTTCGGAAAAGGTGCATCTATGGGATTGGGAATTGCAGGGAGTTTAATAGCTGCCCTTATGATAACAGGGCTTGGTGACGCTACATGGAAATATATTCCCTGGGCCTGGGGCGTTCGTGCTATGGATTACACTGTGCTTGCATGGGATAGCCCCCAACTGTATGCACAGGTAAAAACCGATTTTTTCAGCGGTATGATTATTTCTGTATGCTGCACTGTTTGTCTGCTGATTGCCAGTTTGGTTTGGTTTCATGGTTGGGAGGGAGGTAAAAACAGTGAATAAAAAGTGCCTGTTTGCCGTGGTAATTGTGCTTGTAAGTCTTATATGCTTATCGGCCTGCGGTGCGCTCCGCGATACCGCCGATAAAAATAAGGCGTTAAATGAATCTCTGCCGTATTATGAGCTGAACGCCGCAAACTATGATGAAATTTCATATAACGGCCTGACATATACCATAACGGATGAATGTCTTGAAATGTCAGAACTGCAAGAAGAAATCGGGCAGGTATCGAAACGCTTCAAAAATGTGGCGGGGGAAGATTTCAGTTTCGGCTACGTTTACAGTATTGTGGATGTGGATATAAGCAATGCCGTAGCTGTAAATATCAACAATGAATATCGGAAAGCTGACATTAAAAATAATGATGAGTAACCTCGACAATGTGGTATAATGGGGCGGGAGGTGATTTTTTGACCCACTTACTTGTAGTTGACGATGAAGTTTCTATCTTGGAATTGATTAAGAACAGTTTGGGGAAAGATGGATATTTGATAACAGTCTGTCAAAATGCGGATGATGTAGACATCAAAAAGCTGCATTTCTATGACCTCATTCTTTTGGATGTGATGATGCCTGGCACAGACGGGTTTGAGTTTTGCAAACAGATCAGGAATATGGTAGACTGCCCGATTCTCTTTCTGACCGCAAAGACATTAGAGGAAGATATATTGTTTGGATTGGGCATCGGTGCGGATGATTATATTACGAAACCTTTTCGTATTCAGGAGCTTCGCGCCCGTGTCGCGGCACATTTACGCAGAGAAAAAAGGGAGCATCACAGCACACTTTCATTTGAGCCTGATATAAGATTTGACCTTTCCGCAAAGGTACTGTATGTTTCAGAACAGCCGGTTCCCCTTACCAAAAGCGAGTATTCAATCTGTGAATACCTTGCGAAAAACCGGGGACAGGTTTTTACAAAAGAACAAATCTATGAAGCCGTTTTCGGGTTTGATGGAATAGGCGATAACTCTACGATCTCAACGCATATAAAAAATATTCGTGCGAAATTGGAGCATTTCAAAATAAGTCCGATCAGCACCGTATGGGGGATAGGATATAAATGGGAGTGAAAAAGAAACCTACATTGAAAATATTGTTTCGCCAGTTTGCTATCTCCCTCATTGTCATGCTGGTAGCGGCAATTATTGTCCCTTCTGGTTTGGAGGGACTTGCTGTAAATGCTGGATTAGCTACAAGAGCAAATCTAAGTGAATTGCAGGTAAAAGAGATCATTCCAACGCTGACGATTGCCCCGGATATTACAAAGGTTGTGATTCCACAGGGATGCGGCTACTTAATTCTGGACAAGAACTTTAATGAGCTTTACAGCAATATGGACGATGATGAAAAAGAAATTGCCCTGCTGTACGCAAAGGGAGAATATATTGAATATGCTACGGGGAGGCAGTTTGCACTTGTTGTCCGGGAAAACGAATTTTGCGTTTTAAGGTATTATATTGGTTCTCAATTTACAGTGTCATGGCTACCGGAATATTTTCCATCTCCTGACACGCTTGCGTTTATCCTGATGGCTGTAAATTCGCTGCTGGTCATTATCATACTGACCGCCAGATTTGCTAAGAACCTGCGTACACAACTGACCCCGCTTTTTGAAGCAACTGCGGAGGTTTCAAAGCAAAACCTTGATTTTGAAGTAGGACACGCCAAAATCAAAGAGTTTGAAGATGTCCTTGCATCTTTTTCAGATATGAAAGATAATCTGAAAATTTCGTTAGAACGGCAATGGAAAACCGAACAGACACAGAAAGAGCAAATCGCCGCGCTTGCCCATGATTTGAAAACGCCTCTGACGGTTATTCAAGGAAATGCTGATTTACTCACAGAAACAAATCTTGATGATGAGCAACGATTATACGCTGGTTACGTCGTGGAAAGCTCCGGCCAGATGCAGTCATATATTCAAACCCTGATTGATATATCACGGGCGGCGGTTGGTTATCAGCTCCATATTGAAAGTATAGACTTGCCAGCGTTCATGCAGCACTTGTTCGGTTATATGGAATCACTATGCCGGACAAAAGAAATCCGGCTGCAAATGAATACTGTTTCACTCCCTCAAATGCTGAAATTTGATAGGGTGCTGATAGAACGTGCTATTATGAATGTTATCAGTAATGGGCTGGACTACTCCCCGCAAGGCGGAACGCTTTATGTGGATGTTCAGAGTAACAACGGTTTCGTGGAAATTTCAGTCACAGACGAGGGAACGGGGTTTTCTAAAGAGGCATTATGCCACGCACAGGAACGGTTCTATATGGGCGATCAAAGCCGCAATTCAAAGTTACACTTTGGTATGGGTCTATATATTACAAATTCGATTATGGAACAACATAATGGTCAGCTTATTTTAGAAAATTCAAAAGAAACCGGCGGCGCAAAGGTTACTATGAAACTTCCTTGCTGATTTTCCGATAGTGTAATGGACGTCTTTTATGTCCGTCCATTTTTCAAATCTTTATGGAATCTTCAAAAATTCCTCTTATCATGTATCTAAAGAAAAAACATCTGCCCAGCGGCAGAAAAGAAAAAAACCGCTGCTGGGCAGACCCATTTTCACGCTTAATTTATATTCACTGGTGGCGGTTTTGAGAAATCAAGGCCGCTGCTTTCTTTCTGTCATTCCCAGCAGTTAAAGGCATGGCGGCCCACGGGAGGACGCCGCCATGCTGTTTTACTATCATTATAATCTAATCCACTTCTACCGCTTAAAAAAAGCCTTGCCCCGCCACGGGAATATTCCGGCTATGAGTATGAACTATACCATGTAAGAAAACAACAAAACGCTTCAAATCGTCGCCCGGTAGGTTTACGACCTGCCGGGCGATTTTTGTCGATTTTCGCGGATTGTCATTTCCGGCAAAAAATCAGATAGAGGCAGGCTCATCGGCAGGGTCTTGCGGAACAAGCTTGCCGTGTACAGCTTCTTGAAGAATTGATTTTTTTAGTTGTTCGGGAAAATCATGTTGCTGATTAACGATTAAATCGTGCGCGTTTTCATAGGAAGCTAATAATGGTTCAAGCAGATATAATTTCTCAGTGATTCGCTTTTGCTCTGTAACGGGCGGAACAGGAATCAATACTCTATTTATAGTTCCAACAGCAAGTCCGGGCTGTGCAGTTGCTGTAGCGTATTGGTTGAGATTAAGTGCTTTGAGAAATATACAGGCCCATGAAACATTTGTGTTTGAAAATGTTGTGACACATACCGCGTGTTCGGTTGCGTAGAAATCACCTGTTGCCCTGTTAATATTGCCACATAACGCACCTTGCCGACCAATAATAGGATAATCACCCCTGTGATTTGACTCCTTAACATATCCTCGTATACCATTTCCACCATAGCATGGAACGGCATTTGCAAATGGCTTTTCACTTATGGATGAAGATGAGATATTTTTTCCTGCTTGAAGAAAAAACAATTCTCCTATTCGACACCACTCCCAGCTCTCCGGGATGTCAAACGGCACTTCATCTGCAATGCAGACAGGCTCATTTTTGCCGACCTTCTCATAAGGCAAATTATCGGCTCCACGAAAAATCACAGACGGATTCTTTTCCTTTTTGATTTTGCCCTCTTTGATAAGCTGTTCTTTTTCTGCACGAATGCGTTCCAGCAGCACAGAAGCAGGCTCGTCATTGGGGTCTTGCGGAACAAGTTTGCCCTGCACTGCCATTTGCAGAATGGAATTTTTCAGTTGCTGTCCTGTCATTTTTTCTTCCTTATCTATGTAGCTCAGTCCTGTGCATCAAGGTCAATGCCCAGAATCTCCGTGATCTGAGCAAGGATTCGGTCAATGTCTGCGTTCAGGCTGGCGCGCTTCTCCTGATACTGCTGAATCAGCTCTTTGGGCGGTAGGATTTCCTCTTCCTCATGCGGATAGCCACACAAGTCAATATTATAGTTGCGGTCTTTGATCTCCTGTACGGTGTACTTTTTGGCCTTGTCAAACCCGTCCAGCTGAATTTCTTTGCGGTCACTCCACCATTCTACCGCAGGAGCAAAGTGTTCCGGCTTCATGGGCTTGGTCTTGCTGAAATGCTTGTAGCCTTCCGGCATATCCAGACGATAAAACCAGGTTTCCTCTGTCGGGCCAGTATGGTCAAAGAACAAAATGTTGGTCGTAATCGACGTATATGGGGAGAACACACTACCCGGCATACGGATGATGGTATGGACATTGAACTCAGAGAACAGTTTCGTTTTGATTGCTACTTTGGCATTGTCTGTGCCGAACAAAAAACCATCCGGCAGAATGACTGCTGCGCGGCCATTTTCTTTCAGTCGATACATAATGACGGACATGAACAGGTCTGCTGTTTCGCTGCTGGCAAGGTCAGCCGGAAAGTGATTTTTAACATCGTTTTTCTCAGAACCACCATAGGGAGGGTTCATCAAGATAACATCTACCTGATCGTCCTCGGTATAGTCCAGAACATCCCGAAGCAACGTGTTATCGTGGAACACCTGCGGCACATCCAAGTCATGCAGCAGCATATTGGTGATGCACAACATATATGGGAACTGCTTCTTTTCAATGCCATATATGGAGTTTGCATACAGGGCTTCATCCTCTGTTGTCTTGACCTTTTTATGCAGAGCTTTCAGCCAACTGGTGATAAAACCACCTGTGCCACAGGCAAAATCGGCCATCTTCTCCCCGATTTGTGGGTTGATCATCTGCGCCATAAAATCAGTCACGGCGCGCGGCGTATAAAATTCACCTGCAGAGCCAGCACTTTGCAGCTCTTTTAGAATAGTTTCGTAAATCTCACCAAACGCATGACTTTCTGCATAATCACTCAGGTCAAGTTCATCAATCACATTGATAACTTGTCGGAGCAAAACGCCATCTTTCATGTAGTTGTTTGCATCTGCAAAGGTAGTCTGCACGATTGCTTTTTTGATGGGCGTAGAAGCGTCCACAGGTAACTTTTTCAAAGTAGGGAACAGCGTATTGTTGACAAATTCCAACAGTGTATCACCCGTTATGCCCTTACCGTTTTCATCGTGTGCCCAGTTACGCCAACGGCAGGGTTCAGGAATAATTGACTGGTAATCCTTTTCGTCCCACTCCCAATCATTCTCTTTGGCATCGTACACTTTCAAAAAGAGCATCCATGCAATCTGCTCAATGCGCTGCGCATCACCGTTGATACCTGCATCGTTCCGCATAATATCGCGGACACGCTTCACAAAATTCGATAAATTTCCCATTGTTATGCAATTTCTCCTTCATAGATTGCCTGTTCCAGTTCCTTAACAGCTTTCAGATACCCGTCTTTCCCGCCAAAGTAAGAGGCAATCTTTTGAGGCTTGCCCATTTTCAGGAACGGGTCAAGCCGCAGAATTTCCGTCTTCTCAATCTCATAAATGCCAGTATTCATATACTTGTCCAGAAGTGCCTCCAGAACATCTCTTGCTGCACCGCTGTATTTGCTTAGAAAGTCGCGTTTTTTGACATTTTCTGCTCGTTCTCTGCGCGTCAAAGGCTTTTTATCAAACGCAACATGGCAGATAAAGTCAAAGTCATCCACATCCGTCATGTTCTGATCGGCCTTTAGTGCTTCAAGGTCAATGCCATGCTCCAGAAGAAGTTCCCGGATTTTTTCTTTCTTTTCTTCAGCAGACCATTGACGGATAAAATTGTCCAGCGAAGCGTACGAGCCACGGATATTCTCTTTTGTGTAGTCAATAATGCTTTCCTGCCGGAGCAGTTTTCCACCTGCATCATAAATGGAAACAGTTTTGTAGATGATCTCCACCCGGCAGCCATCTTTATCAACGATTGGTTTGGGTTTCTTGGGGTCTGGCGGCGTGGGAGGGTCAGATGTTCCTGCGCCCTTTTTCGGTACGGGCTTATCGTTCTCTTTTTCGGGATCGAAGTCTTCGTTCATTTCAATCGGGCCATCCCAATCCGGGTCGGCAAAAAGGCGGCTCACATTTCGGAAGTCCATCACAACAAAATGGGTCTTGCCTTCTTTTTCGCGCAGACGGGTTCCACGGCCAATGATCTGCTTAAACTCAGTCATAGAACCAATCATTTCATCCAAAACAATCAGCTTTGTCATCTTGCAATCCGAACCCGTGGAGAGCAGCTTGGAGGTAGTCGCAATAACAGGATATTTTGAGCCAACGGAGATAAAATAATCCAGCTTACTCTTTCCATAAGTATCGCTGCCTGTAATGCGGACAACATAATCGGGATTCTGCTTCACCATGTCAGCGTTCTGGTTTGCCAATGCCATCCGCATACGTTCTGCTGCCTCTTCTGTTGGGCAGAACACAATGGTTTTTGCCATACGGTCGGTACTTTTCAAGTACCGCGTGATTTCAGCAGCAACTTGATTGATACGATCCTCTATAATAATGTTGTAGTCGTAATCGCTATTTGTATAAATGCGATCTTCGATTTCGTTTCCGTAAATATCGCGCTGGCCCTTGCGAGGACGCCATCCCTCGCCGATGTCCGTCATGACATTGATTACCTTGAAAGGTGCAAGGAAACCGTCCTCAATTCCTTCTTTTAGGCTGTAAGTATAGATGGGTTCGCCAAAGTAGTCGATGTTGGAAACATATTTGGTTTCTTTAGGCGTAGCGGTCATGCCGATTTGCGTAGCAGAAGCAAAATATTCCAGAATTTTGCGCCAGTTGCTTTCTTTCTTCGCCGAGCCACGGTGACACTCATCGACAATAATCAGGTCAAAGAAATCCGGGCTAAAGAGCTGTGACAGCTTATCGAGTGCATTTTCAGCGTTCTCGTCTTGTTCTTCGTTCTTTCCAGCGAGCTGCTGATAGAGAGAAAAATAGACCTCATAAGAAGTAATCGTGCGAGGGTCGTCCTTAGAAAAATTCACCTTATGAATGACCTTTTCCAGCGGCGCAAAGTCCTGTTGGATAGACTGGTCAACAAGATTGTTCCGGTCCGCAAGATAGAGAATCTTTTTCTTTAAGCCGCTTTTGAGCAGACGATACACAATTTGAAACGCCGTATAAGTTTTACCTGTACCAGTTGCCATTACCAACAAAAGCCGATTCTGCCCTCTTGCAATCGCGTCCAACGTGCGGTTGATGGCAATGCGCTGGTAATAGCGCGGTGGGTAAGTGTTTTGGCTGCTATAATACGGTTGTGCAATCATTTTCTCCTGTACATCCGTCAGACCAGTTCCATTGTTTGCGCCTGCTTTGTACCGCTCAACCAGCTCTTTTTCTGTTGGGAATTCGTCAAGGCCAAAGGTGCGTTCTTTGCCCGTCAAGAAGTCATGTTCTGCAAAGCCATCCCCATTTGAGCTAAAGGCAAACGGAACATCCAACATCTGCGCATAGGTCATGGCCTGCTGCAATCCGTGGGAAACCGTATGATTGTTGTCTTTTGCTTCGACAATGGCAATCGGATTGTTCGCGCTTAGGTAAAGTACATAGTCTGCACGTTTCGACTTTTCACGGGCCACGATGTTACCTTTGAGATTGATACGGCCATCTGTGATTTTTGTTTCCAGCGTGATGTGCTGGTTGTTCCACTTTGCCGTGATTGCGGGTGTGATGTAGTGAAACTTAATATCTTCTTCGGACATTTGACTCTTTGAAAGCACCGCCATACAGACAACCTCCTGCATTATAGAATCCCGAAAACTTCCAGATAATCAATATTATCGGAAGTTTTATGCCGCAACGACCTTTAAGGTTAAACCTCTCCAATTATTACTATACCACGACTTGATTCGGTGGGCAACAAGACATATCAGTATTTTTTCGAAATGCTCTTAATATCTTCCAAGCATGAAAAGCACCCCTGCCAATCTATGTGTCATCGCACATTTCATTGGCAGGGGTGCTTGTGTTTATTGTAGGCTGCTTTCCGTTTTACTGATGCAAATTATCAAATTTGGTGGTAAGTTGGTGGTAAATCCACGTTGTTCCAGTATCGAACGCCACAATTTCAAACGAAACAAAGCCATTTTTTACGTTTTACTGCTCAATCGGCTTCATCGTGGGGACAGGTCAAGGAAGGCTCACAAATGGCTTTATTTTCCTTTATAAGCCTATCCATGCGGCTTCCTTTTTCCTGCTCCCGTACGTCACCCTACGCAACTCTCCACAACTTACCGGCAATTTGGTGTAAAAGTGGTGTAGTAGTTGGTGTAGTGGATTTCAGACCGAAATGCCCAGTTTACCGTTCAGATTTGCAAAGGAATGGGCTTTGGCTTCCTTGGTGGCTTCCGCGTAAATCTCCATCGTGGTGCTGATGTCCTTGTGTCCCATGATGTCCTGAATGATCTTCAGGTTGGTCTCATTTTCGCACAGCCGGGTGCAGAACGTGTGCCGGAGATTATGGCAGGAGAAAGGCGGCAGCAGCTGCGGTTCCCGCTTTTCCTTTTCGGCCTTTTCCAGCTCGGCTTCGTTGTAGGCCACACTGATGCGCTTGATGGCGCGGTTGACCGTCTGCGGATTCTGCGGCTGGCCGAAGCGGTTCAGGAATACGAAGTCCGAGATTCCGTCGATTTCGTATTCGCATACCAGTTCCAGCTCCTGCTGGTTGGTGCGTTCCTGCTCCAGCGCTTTCCGCACTTCGGGCAAGATTGGAATTGCCCGCTTACCGGCGGCAGTCTTGGGGGTGGACATGGTGAAATAGCAGCCACCGACCTCGTGGTCATGGTACACCAGATTGTGCTGGATGGTGATAAACCCACTCTCGAAGTCGATGTCACCCCAGCACAGGCCAACCGTTTCCGAGATGCGGCATCCGGTACCCAGCATGAAGGTGAACATCGGGAGCCAGTGCTGGAACTTCGGCGTTTTCTTGATGAAATTCAGAAACGCCTGCTGCTGGGGCAGGGTCAGAGCGTGTCGTTTGGGCGTTTCGTACTGGTGGGCGGCTTTAATGGCCGTCAGGACACCATCCGTGGGATTCACACGGATGTACTCATCGTCCACCGCCACCGCAAAGACCTGATGGAGAACATTCTGGATGGTTTCCAGCGTGTTCAACGCCATCTTGCCATTGCGGACGATGCCATTGTAGTAGCTGCGGATATCCGACTTGCGAATGTCCTTGAGCTTCATCATGCCGATCTCATCCCGGACAAACCGATTATACATATAAACGTAATTGGCGAAGGTATGCTCTTTCAAGCCCACCTTGTTCTTACGCCACAGTTCAAACAGGTCATTCAGGGTCAGGCTGCACTCCGGGATGCGGAGGCCATCTGCCAAGTCGTGCTGGATCTTCTCTTCCTTTTCGCGCAGCCCCTCCAAGGTTGCATCATAGATGGTATGGCGTTTTCCGTTTTTCGCAGTCCAACGGTACATATACAGCCCGTCGCTCTTGCGGTAGACCTCGCCATCCTTCAAAACACGGCCTTTATTATCTTTACGTCTTTGCATATAAACTCTCCTTTTCATTCACAGAATGTTGAAAAGGAGCCTTACGCCATGAGTATACCATGACGCAAGACTCCCTGCAACATCAAACGGTCAATTTTTGAACCGCATCAGATCGAGAATGCCTTGTCCAGATATTCGTCCAGCTTACGGCGTTTGATCAGCCGTTTGGTTCCGTTCCAAAGGACGAACTTGCATTCATCGCTATCGGTCATTGACCGCAGTTTATTGATACCGATCCCAGAGTAAGCCGCCGCTTCCTCCAAGGTCAGATTACTCTTTTGCCAAATCGGAACTTGTCGGGACTTAGTCCCTCCATCTTGCTGACGCAAGACCGTTCCGTTGCTTAAAGTCCCCACTGGGGACTTCATTGCTTCGCAAACGCAAACTTCTTTCACTTGCACCTCCATATCCTTGTAACCGGGTGCCGGGGCAGAAAGTGCCAGCTTTCTGCCCCAAACGCTCCCGATGAGGTTCAGATTTCCGAGTGCCCCTCCTGTGTGCGGGGTTGTGCCGCTGGTTTGTTTTGTGCCTGTTCTGCCTGCAAGCGGTTCAGCAGTTGCAGAACGGAATCCCGTGCTTTCTCCTTGACCTGCTCCTTGCCTTTCTGCCGGACTTCCGGCTTCAGCAGCTTCTCCTGCAGACGTGCGGCGGTAGTCTGCATGGTCTTGAGGAACTTGTCCAGCACGGTGTCCAAACGGTGGGCGGCATATTCCCTCGTGGCCTTGGGAGCCTTGCGCTCCGGGGACAGCACCCACTTCTTCGTGTCCTCGATCATCCGCATATCTTCCTTGCGGGTCTCGGTGCGCACCACATCGGTCACGACCTCCACCGCCTTGTCATAGGCCGCAGCCGAAACATCTTCCAGCAGGGTCTCCATGTCCGAAACTTTCAGGGTCAACTCATCCAGCTTGCTCTGCTGGGCGGCGAGCTGCTCTTTCTGCTTGGCAAGAATGAAGTCCTGTTTTTCAAGATAGGCTCGTCCTCCGTATTCCGGCTCTTGCTCCAAATGCAGACCATGCTTTTTTGCAATATCAAAGAGCATTGCACGACAGGCAGAATCGAAAGTCATTTTTCGGTTGTTGTGTCTGCCTTGCTTCTTGGTGGGGTCTGGCAGTTCAAAACCTAATTCTTCAAGTGCCTTTTCCTGTTGTGGGCAAATCTCGCCGTATTTGTTTTCACAGTCAAACACATGGCGTTCTTGAATGTGCGGTGTCGCTTCATCCAGATGTAATGCCCAATCCAGAATGTGAACATGAGAGCCGAAACGCCGTTCCATCTCCACAAAGAAATCCGTCACGACTTTCAGCAGAACATCCGGCGGAACATGGTCGCCCATCTTTCCGATCTGATAGATAGTTTCCTCTGGACAAGTCCTTTTGTCTTTGAGCAAATCCGTTGTGGTGCGGTTGCGTTCCGAGTGCCTGTTCTTATCGTTTCTGGCGTTCTGTGCTTCGACATAAGCACCGTATTTTGCGGAGTAGAACAGTTCCTCCACTTCCTCAAAAGTGTCTGCAAGCTCGCTCTGGACTTGCTTCTCTGCAAAGGTGCGATAGCCGTTGAAGCAGTCCCAATAGACATTGTGCTTGGCTCGTTCTTCGTCAATGTGTTCGCTGTTGCTCACATCAAAAGTGCGGTCATTGTGCTTCGGGTTGTAAGTGCCATGCTTGCCGGAGCGACCGTTGTGTCTTGTTAATTTCAAACCATTTCTAACCTCCGTTCAGATTTTCCCCGCAGGGGAAAGGGGCAGCGAAGCTGCATCCTTGCTGCAATTTTGCGACAAGTAATACCCAGTACTAAGTGGCGA
>ERZ779851.2560-NODE-2560-length-13527-cov-3.700787_pt1 | contig 13527 bp, 4 predicted proteins | sample MGYA00511094_ERZ779851 | MGnify/ENA primary metagenome ERZ779851 (study PRJEB29588, sample SAMEA2155512) | human gut metagenome | biome: human gut; feature: human-associated habitat; material: faeces | place: Denmark | collected 2008/2010 ...
GCAAGGCCGCCGCCAAACAACATGATAGCCAGCGCGGCACCGAGGCTTGCGCCGGCGTTTACGCCGAGTATGGACGTGTCGGCCAAAGGATTGGCAAAACAAGTTTGGAGCATGAGGCCCGCCGCCGAAAGTGCCGCACCGCCAAGCATGGCTGTCACGGCCTGAACAAGGCGCGACTCGAGGACAATAAACCGCCATGCTTCGTTGGAAGAACGCCCCAGAAGCACGTCGTACACTCCGGCAGCCGGAATATCGACCGACCCGAAGAAAACATTAAGGCAGAAAAGCACCACAGTTGCTGCGGCGCTACATGCGAATACTGACGTAATGCGTTTCATTTGCTGGTACATCTTAAAAATCCTGCCAGAGTCATAACAATACTATCATGCGTCTCCCGGAATCACAAACTATTTACTTGACCGGCGAAAAATAGCGGAAACTGTAGTCAGTGCATTTTTCGGGATACAGAATCTTGACCAAATCACCCAAAAGATAATCGGGACGGAAAGGCGATTCATCGAAAAACGGCACTTCAAGCGTATTGCACGAATAGATTCGGCGCTCCCGCCACGGGCGGAAATGCGAATATGCCTCGCGTTCCTTTTTGAGAGAAGCGTATGTAACGCCTGCCATGCCGCAACGCATTACCCACACGTCGGCATTAAGCGCACGGTCGTAAACCGCCTCGAAAGACAAAGGCACGGAGCCGGCCGAGTTGTTACCGCCGAAAATATATTCAGCACCTGCGTCCTTGAAAGCCTGCCCCATGGTGCTTTTTCCGCCCGGAACGTACCAGGCAGCGCCTTGCATAAGATCGCACATCAGCTTGGGATGTCGAGGCATGACCGAAGCAATTTTCTTAAACGACATGTAATTCTTCTCTACCACGGCAAAGAGAGAATCGGCTTCGGCAGAGCAACCGAACAACATGCCGTAAAAACGCATCCATTCAGCCCTGGCCAATGGCGAATGCTCCATGTAATCGGCGCATTCTATTATAGGGACACCCGTACCGGCAAGTTTGCCGTATGTCCCCGACCCGGAGAACGGCGACACGAGCAATGCGTCGGGATTTACTGAAACAATACGTTCCACGTCAGGACTGGCAGACGCTCCCAGGTCCTTTGCTTTCCCGCTTTCTACATGTCTGCGCACCGAAGGCAGCAATATATAACGGTAATCGCAAACCCCGGCTACGGAGCCAAGCCTGCCCAAGGCAGAAAGAAGACCGCAATGCACCGACGTAAAGACCGCCGCCCGCTGCAAGGGTACTTTTACAACCGTACCCGACGGCAAACGGTCTGATACAGGCATGTCGTGCGGTACAAGCACGTAGGTATGCAACGTTTCCCCTGCTTTCCACGGATTGCTTATGCGTGCAACGCTGTAATTACCGAACTTTTCAACATGCAAAAGCCGGGCGTGGCGAAAAGTCACAGAATCTCCGCTCCCACTCTGAGACGTGCCTTTACGACCGCACGAACAAATCGCAAACATAAGGCACAATATCAGGATTGTGGCGCTTATACCGTAAACTCTGGCATGGAATCTCATTTATCTTTGAAATTTCGCAAGGCAAAAATACGCTTTTTTATCCGGCTACAGGCCAATGGCGGCTATTAACACTCAACAGCCTCCCGTCGAAACGGGAGGCTGTTGAGTATTTGCAATAACTAAAAATTATTTCTTGTAAGAAATTTTCCACGTAAAGGTATCGTAAGCAACTGTCTCGGGATAATCGAACTCGATTGTGTAATAAGGCCCTTCGCCATACATGTGCAGCCACTCTTCGACCATGTATTCGCTTTCCGGATAGACTTGCTTCTTTACACCGTTGTAAACACGTTCAGTTTTCTCTACCCTTACCTTGCGCGTAAAGGCCACGGGGAAACCATCGCCGTCCATGGTCCATTCGCCTTTGATGTACCATTTGCGGTCGTAGTACGTACTCAAGACCTCCCCTACTTGCGGGAGAGTGGATTCGGTGTATATCATAACTGGTGAATTATCCATTTCCGCACCCGTGCTCAAACTCCGCGCCACCATGTAGTTCTTGCTCGGTTTACCGAACAGTCCCGCCATAGCCACGATATTTGTTTCATCGTCATTGGGCGAATTGAACAGGTCGTCGTTTTCCAGAAGCCCGAAGAAGAATGCGTTCAGGTCTATGCTCGTAAGCGTATTGTTTAAATACGGCGAGAATTCCGACACTCCTTCGCGGTCGTCGTTATATTCCGGTTCATTTGTCGGGCATACCCAACGCACCATATTGCCGTCGGCCCATTCGAAATTATAGGTCTCGGCGCTGTCCATATCCGACTCGCGCGTTGCTCCGCTTATGTATCCGTCGGCGTCGTACTCTACGGATATGCGTTCCCAGGTGTAACCGTCGTTGGTGGAAGCTTCGCTTACCTGTCCTTGTGCGTTAAGTTTGAAAATCCATGGATATTCATAAGAATCTTCCGACACCTTAACTTCGTCCTTTATGCTGTAGTCGAGCATTAGTTTCTCGAAAAGACTGCCGTCCTTGCCGTTGTATATATAATACTCCTTGAGCCTGTTGCTCTCGTCGTATTTGAATTCGTAATTGTAGGGATTGTACGTCCTGCCGTTTTTCTCGCTATAATAGTCGCTGCTGAGTTGCGCCGATTCGGTAATGGCCGTCACCATGCGGAGGTCTCCCGAAGCGCTTCCGTCGCCCGTCACCGTGACTGTGCACGAGGCCGACACGTCATTGTCCATAGACGATGTGGCCGTAATTACGGCCGTTCCCGCAGCCACAGCCGTTACCTCGCCCGAGACGGGGTGTACTTCAGCCACGAGCGGGTTGCTGCTCGACCATTTAACCGACGTGATAGTAGCGTCGGCCGGCGTTATGGTTGCCGTAAGCGCAGCTGTTTTCCCAACTCCGAGCGTAAGCGCCGACTTGTCGAGCTTTACGGCCGTTACAGGATTCGGTGCTTCGTTCGCACTGCCGTCCTGCTTGTTTGCTTCCTGCACCACGGTTACAGTGAACGTATTGTTGCCCGAACGTATGGTAATTGTGGCCTCGCGGCGCTCGCCCGTATAGTTTTGGTCGAGTTCTATGCGCAGCGTCGTGGGGCCGGCCGGACCGTTATAGGATTCCTTGTCGCCCACATAAAGCCTGAGCCATACTACATTGTTCCCGGCTTCGGCCGTTTGGGATTTCACTGCCTTGCCCACCGGCAGAGCAGCCTCAGCGGCAGTCGGCACCTCGGTAACGGTTGCCGTCCACGCGGCATTGGCCGTGAACGTGAAGCCTCCGCCGCCGGTGTTTTCGTTGTCGGCATACGCCGTCTGGTTGCGTTCGTTCTGCGACGGGGGAATGAACGAACCGCCACCGCCGCCTTCGTCGTCGCTGCCACACCCTGCCAAGAACAGCACCGACAGCAACATCAAAAACAAATTCTTTTTCATCATATTTGATTTATAAAATAAAAAACCTGATTCTTTTTTCAGTTTTCACAACAAAAATTTTTGTTTACAAGTGCAAATATAGTGAAAGTCGAGAGTAATACAAAAGAGCTGAAATAATTTGAAGTGGTTTGCCGGCGCTTGCGCCCTTTGCGGTTCGGCCGCAGCCGACCGAGACGAATCCTATATTCTGTGCGAAGCACGAAATAAGTGAAAGGTGAGCACAGAGACAAACGAAAACGAATGTTTTCAAGTTTTATACGCCGATGACAACCGCGCATGGAAAGCCGCAGAAAAGAGCATTGTTTTTCCGCCTTCATTTTTCACTTTTAACACCCCGATTTTTACACCGTATTTTGCGCCGGGTTTTCACCCGGTTTCCGAGAGGCAAAAATATGTCTGACATATTTTGAATTATGTCAGACATATTTCGAAATACAAGGCACATATTTTTTCTTTGCTCTCATGTGGGTGTAACGCGCTGAAAAAGAGTTTCCGTTTTTCGGCACAAAAAAGCTGCTTTCCTTGTCTGCGTTTTTTGTATGGGTTCCGGCCGTTCACATCCCGCTGCCACGAAGCGGAAACATACGCACCCGCAGCTGCGCGCTTCCATGCCGTGCTCCGGTATAGAAAAACAAACGCCCCGCCGCAATGGTTGTTTCTGCAGCGGGGCGTAAAGCGTTTCGTCCAAATGCCTGCCGGGCAATTAATAGTCGGTTATAATGGGGTCGAACGCAAAGTTGCTTACGTTTTCGTCGCCGGGTTCACCGTCCACGTACCAGTTGACGTGCATGTTGCGGAACACGGCGAGCACGGCCGAGGGGTCTTCGGTGCGGGAGGGCTGCCACTTGGTGCAGAACAACGGTCGTCCGAAGCGGTAGGCCACACTGTTGAGCCAGCCGAGTTCCGGCGCGTCCTGCGACGAGGCGTAGGCTATGACATCACTCATGCACCATATATCATAACACATCTCAACGGACGAGTTTGCATACTCTAGCCTGTTCCACCCCGCCTCGGCGTTGCCGTGCACGAGCTGGTCGATGTAATCGAAATCGGCGGGGAATGCCGTGGTCGACACCGTGGGCGTTGCGAACACGGGCTTGGTTGCGAATGCCTCGCGCGCGGCGGAAAACAAGAGGGGCAGCAGTTCGGCAACGCGCCCGCGGTCCACCGACTGTGTGCAGGGCTTATAATACAAGTCCCACGCCATTATGCGCGCGTCCTTGTCGTAACGGCCTATCATGTCGGCCACGTATGCAACAAGCGCGTCCTGGTTGCGCAAGGCATACTTGTCGTTCATAAGCGCGGGAAGAACCGTCATCCCGGCATTGCCGGCCAGTTCAAGAAGGTTGTTGAAATCCTCGAAGAACTTCTCGGAATTACGGAAATAGGTATCAAAATCGAGCTGCACCTGCACACTGTTGTACAAACCGGAAGAGGCTTTTTCGGTAACGCCCGTTATTGCCGCCGAAACAGAGTTATACGACAATCCTTTGGTAGGCACACGATTCATCTGCGCGTAAGCCTGCCAGCCCTCCATGCGCCCCGTGTAGTTCTCGTATGGCGCGGCTATCGGTTTGAATGCAAAAGCTGCAACGTCGTCGGCATTCAACTCTCCGGCGGCATACCAGTTGACATGGCGGGCGGCGAACTCGCTCTGCACCGACGCGGCATTCATGCATAACGTCGGGCGTTTGTATTCCTTGTACAATGCCTCGAGGAAAGCGTCGCCGGCCTGGCTGCCCTGCGCCATATTGTACCCGGTTACGTCGCTGAGCTGCCAAAGGATATTGGGTATGTCGCCGCCGTCGGCGTCGGGCGTTGTGGCATTCGACACCAAAGGCACGGCAAACATGGGCTGGTTGGGGAATGCGTAACGCACGTAGCGGAACAGGTAGGGAATGAACGTCGCGAGCTTGCTGTCGCTCCCGGTGCTTGTTTGCGTGTACAGGTTCCAGCCCTTCACGCGGGGATCGTTGTAATACTTCAATACGAAATTGTATATTGAGCTTGCCAGCAAGGCATCGCCGGCCGCCAGGTCGTCATCATCAAGCAGCGTGGGAAGGACGGTCATTCCGGCTTCCTTTGCCTGTGCGAGGAGGTTGTCGAATGTAGTGTAGAACGACGACGAGCCGTAATCGGAATAATTGAGCCGCACGCTGATGGTGTTGTAGAGGCCGTCGGTGGCGTGTTGCGAAATCAGCGACAGCGCGTCGCTCACGCTTTCAGCGCTAAGTCCTTTCAACGGGCCGCCGCTCATCCATTTCCAGGCGCGCCGTTCGGTCCAGCGCTCGGTATACTCTGCTCCGGGGTCGGTCCTCTCGCCCGGCGAGGCGAACTTGAAGTTCTTTATGAAATCGAGCTCGGCGGGGTTGTATGGGTCGCCGTCTGCGTAAAGCAGGTTGTGGAACATGGGCTCCCAGGCATAATACGTTGAGCGTCCCCACGACACTTCCCAATTGGCATCGCACGAATAAAGCCCCCAGGTATAGAAGTGTATGCCGTACTTGGAGAACTCGGTAAGCGTGCGGGCCACGCCGGAACCGTTGGTGCGCGTAAGGCATTCGGTGCATACGAGGGCATTGTCGTTAATCTTGCCTATGCGGTTCACCATCACCGAGACATTGCGGTTGTGGTCTTCCTGCACGGTGTAGTTGTGGAAATTGTGCAGGTCCATCATGCCTTCGGTCTCATTGCGTATGGCAGTCAAATCGTTTGGATTGGCCGACCCTATGCCTGCGTCCCAGATTATAGAGGAACTGATGGGCTGGGTGCAGCCTTCCTCGCGGCACCACACCACCATTTGCTGAATCCATTCCATTTGCTCTCGGCAAATCTCGGGGTCGGTCATCTCGGGCTCGTTCCATATATCCCAGAGCACAATGCGGTCGTCGTTGCGGAAATGGCGTATAACCTGCCGCACCATGCCTTCGAGTTCGGCAAGTGCCTGTTCCTTGTCTGCCCTGTTGTAATATCCTTGCGGGAAGCCGAACACCGGAGCCACGGTCATGCCGTACTTGTCTGCCCATGCGGCCCATTGCTCCACGCTGTTGATATATTCGTTAGCCGTCGACCCGCCCGGCCACCAGCGAACCGAATTGAATCCCAGCTCGGAAGCCAGTTTAATGGCTTCTTCCTGCGTAATGGCCGCACAAGGCGGATAAGGGCAGTTTATTCCTATTATGGGGCCGTATTTCTCGGCCCAGGCATCGCATTGCTCCTTTGTCCATTGCCCGCGCGCATACGGGTGGTCGGCGTTCGTTATGGCCGCAAACAAGCGCGGTTCTTCGTCATGTGTCGATTGCGCCGACACCCCTGCCGAAAACAACAGGGACAAGGCTGCCAATGCACATATTTTCTTAATCTTCATAGATTTTCTTTTAATATGTTGTTATTATTACATATCCCCGTCAACTCTTTACAAGCAGCAGGGTTTTAGTGAATATTATCAATTCATTATTTACAGACAACCTGATTTTCAGAATAAAACCAGGCATGTACATACCGCTATATTTCGGAAGACGGGACGTTGCCCCGCCGCGTCCTTTCTACGAAAGCAACATACGGTAACACACCTTATGTTCCAAGCTATGCAATATTAGCATAAAATAGTAAAAAAGTAGACTCTACGGATACTAAATTATGTTAACTTAACACGTATTTGTGAATGCACCTGATTTGCGTCCGTCTTTGTCCGTCATTCGGGAATACTCTCGGGGAATGGCTAAAAATATGTCTGAGAAATTTTAAAAAAGGTCGGACATATTTTGAAATATGTGCCTTCATTTTTTTCTTTTCTCCTACCTGGGTATAACCACCTGAAAATGAGTACCCGTTTTCGGGACTCGAAAAGCCCGTTTTACTTTCCCCGATTTTGCGTCGCCGTATGTCTGTTTCGGCCTTGGCGGCCGGGAATACTTGTGCGGCATGAACATCCGGCGGATTCAAAAATGCCCCGCATGCAAGAGAATTCCTTCATGCGGGGCATTCGTCAGTGCCGGTATTCTGTTTTGGCCGTTACTTGACCAATACCTTGTCTTTTCCTACTATGTAGATACCCTTCGTAAGGCCTTCGGTAGCTGCCGAGCGGAGAACGTTCCTCTTGACGAGCACGCCGTCGATGGTGTAAACGTCTACCTTCTCGTCAGGATCGCTTGCTACGACGGTCTCTATCTTGTTGAGCAAGCCTTCCTTGATTGCTATCTTGAGGTCTGCTTCGCCGGTCTCGCTTATGATACTGCCGAACTCGATGTAACCGCCCTGCCCGTTAATGCCGGTTTCTACAGACGTTGTGTCGAGAGCGGAGTTGACGAAGATTCCGTAACCTACCCTGCCCGGAACGGTGTAGTCCATGGTTGCCACAAGGCCGTTTACGGTCTTTCCTTCATTGGTGTAATCATCTACGAGAGGTAATGCGAGCTGTACGGTTTCGCCTGCCTCGGGATTGAACGCCGTGTAGTCGTTGGCTACCACGATGAACGGTTCGTCTGCCTGGGTTGAGGTGAGGCTCTTGAGGTAAAGCTCGGAGCCGTCGGCTGCAATGCCCTTAATGCCATAGAGGAAGATTCCCGAGCCTATGTTGTAGTCAACCGTATTCTCGTCCAATGCATACGGCAGCGACATTATCTGTATGCTGTTGTTGGGTATGTCGACGTAGAGGTTCTCGATGTCTTCGGCTACTTCTTCGAATGTCCAGGAAGAAGGAGAGTCTGCGTCGGCAGCCCAAGGAACAACGTAACCGTCGCCTGATGCGTGGATAGGTTTCTTGTTGACATTTTCCTTTATATCGCTGTACATCTTGTACTGGCCGGACTTGAGGAGCTCTACTGCGAACGGAGTAGGAGTTGCGCTCATACCCATACGCTGGCTATCATTGTACTCCGAGGCGAGATACTGGCCGGTGGCGCGGTTCTGGAGGGCATAAACCTTATGGTCTGCACCGTCTTCGGTGATGTCCACCAGACGCCACATGCAATACGGGTTAGTATAGGAGTTCGGGTCGCGCTCGTCGGTAGCGTAGTCGTAAGCGCCCCAAATCACTGCGTCGGCATTACCGTCCCAATGTGCGGCCTTGGTGTTGTTGCTTTCAGGAGCTATCATGAGACTTCCGTAAACCAGCGACTGGTAGATGTCGCCCGTGCCTGTTCCTTGTTCAGTGCTTCCGGTGCGGGACTGGTCGGTATTGGAGATGTAATACCACTTGCCAGGCTCGAACTGCTTCTGCTGGCTCTTGTAGAGGTCGAACGCGGCCTGCAATGCTGCTACCTTAGCGTCGAGGTCGGCACGCAACGGTTTCTCGTGGTCATAGTCGGCAGCTTCGTCGAGGGCGATGATTATGTCGTCGTACTGCTCGCCGGTAACGTCGCCGTACTGGTCATCGTAGCCGAACTTGTCAACGTAGCTCTGCACTTCACTGATAAGGTTTTCGAGAGGCTCGGTGTCGGGAGTGAGGTCGAGCACGGCCTGAGTTGCGGCAATGATTTCATCAACTTCTTCCTTGGTTACCGTGTTGGCTTCTATCTTAGCCTGTGCGTTGTCGATTAATGCCTTCAGGTTGTCGGCCGCTTCCTTCAGGCCGGGAACGTAGTTGTACGGCGAGTTCTCCTCGTCCAATACCGCTTCATAAACCTGGAACTCGCCGATGGTGTACATCATGTTGGCCTGCGGCTCGTAGGTGCTGTTCACTAAGAAGCGAAGGTAGCGGTACTCGTCGCCCATGCCGGTAATGCGGTAGTAGAAGCCGCGGTTGCTGCCGGCGTAGTTGTCGACGAATTCGCTTGTCGGGAAGTCGGTGTAGCGACCGATGAAGGTCCACTTCGATTCGTCCACGGTGGGTTCTGCTGCCACGGACGGGTCGTTAGTCACGTAGAGGCTTACGTCGGTCCACATTTCCTTGAAGCCCCAGTCGCCGTCACGCAGGCCGAAGTAGAACTCAAAGTCGGAAACGGGGTTGTCGCGCAGGTCAACCTGGAACGGCTGCGGCGGGGTGGCCACGTCTGCATTCCATGTGGACTGGAAGCATGTGCTGGTATTGCCGTCAATAAGGTTTGCGTAGCTTGAATAGTCTCCTGCAGCGCTAAGTTCCTGCGAAGCCCAAACCTGTCCGCTAAGCGGGTCGGTTTCGTTCACTTCGGTGATAAGGCCGCCGTTCTCGTGGTCGGCGGTGTATTTCATCACGCCCTTGTAAGCAGGTTCAGCCTGTACGAGCGCGTTGCGCATTTGCTGCGTGATACCGTCCTGTTCGCCGGCCTTTACGATACTGTCGATAAGTTGCTCGTCGGTCAGCTTGACAAGATACCACTCGGATTTCGCGTTATTGTCGACAAGACGTATGGAACCGCCCGTGTCGTGGCCGTATGTAGTAAGGTTGTAAGCCACATTGTCGGTGGTGTTCGACATGTACCAGCGTTCATTTCCGATATACTTGAACGTCTGTCCCGTGGTGGGCTCAGCGGTCATAACAACGGTAAGCGCGCTCTGTGAATAAGTATCGACGTAGTTGAGGTACTTCACGTTCTGTACGTTGAACGTGCCGTTGCCGTTATCGGTTATGTGGAACAAGTAGTCGGGCGTCTTTTCTTCCAACATACCCCATTTTAGCTGGTTGTTGTTTGTGCTGTACATCGCCGTAGCCCTGTCGGTTCCCGTTATAGGATCGTTGACAACATAATAGTCGGCCTGCACGATGTAGTAGTAGCCGTCGGTTACGGGGTTCATCGAGTGGTCTTGTGCCGCGAACTCTTCGGAAGCTGCCTTGAGCTGTTCTATCATCTGGTCTATTTCAGCGTCCGAAGCCATTCCTTCGTTGTACATGGTAACGGCCTGTTCTATTACGGCAGCAAGCGCGGTGGTGTCGCCGGCGTTCTGTCCCGGGTTCGGGCCCACGTTGGTTTCAACCATAAGGCCCCGGGCATCGGTTATTGCTTCGCGCAGCTTCATCAATACGCCCACGTCCTCGTCCGATACCTTCTCGATGTACCAGTAGCCGTCGCCTGCATAATAATCCTTGTTGTTGGAAACCAGACCCGAGCCGTCGGCATTGTAAGGATAGAGATTCCCGCTGCTGAATATCTTGTAGAGGTTACCTGCTTTCTGTACGAAGCTCTGTGTGGTCTGGCTCGTGCCGGTTACTTTCACCAAGCCCCAGGCATCGCCCTCGGCCACACCTTTTATATATGTGTAATCCTGCATACCGCAGTTTTTCATCACGTACCCGCCCTCGGGCGTAACCGTTACGTGCCAGTAGCTCATGGGGTCGAGGTCGTCAACCACCCCGTGCCAGAGCCAATAGCCCGTTTCGCCGTACTGCGTGGTCCAGTACGGGATAAGGTAATCGCCGTGCGTCTGGTTCACGAAACGGTAGTAGCCCTCGGTGAGGGGCACTTTCTGCGCCTCGATTTCCTCAACGGCAGCGTTTATTTTCCCTACCATTGCTTCCAGGTCGGCAACACCGCCGGCACTTACAGCGGCCTCGGCCTCGCTTATAACCTCGTTGAAAGCGGTGAGCGCCGCTTCGGGCACTTGTCCGGGATTGGAGCCGGCCTGGTAGTTTCCGCCCTTGGCGTCTGTTATGGCCTCTTGCAGTTTCAGCTCGGGCGTAACACGGCTGTCGTCAACCTTGATGAACTTCCACGACGAGTAGACGTTCGCATAGTCGCCCGTCTCGACCATTGCGGTCGTGGGGTTTAAGTGGTAACGGAAGTTCTGGCCCGCTGTATAGATATAAGCCCTGTCGGTGCTCAGGAATTCTATCCTCTGCTCGGCATTCTTGTTGCCCGTCATGAATACGTTTGGCGTGGAGTGGTCGCCGTAAACATAAGGCTCTATGTAAGTATCGTTCTGCTTGCCCATGTTCTTTATGCGGTAGTTGCCGTTGTCGAGCTTGGTTACATGGAATATGAACGCCGGGTCGTAATCAGCCTGCACATCGTCTATGATGTCGCACTGCGGACGGTAGTTCATGTTTTCGTCCGGGGCTGCGCACATATATACGTTGCCATTGTCGTAATCCGGAAGGTTGATGATATAGTAACCGCTCTCGAGGCTGCCTTCTACAACTTCGGGCTCCTGCATGTTCTCAACATACTCATCCTCGATTTTCTCAAAGTTCCATGCATACGACATGTTGTTAATGTCACTGCTGGCTTCGTAGTTATAGCTGGCATAGCCGTCGCCCCACGACATTACATAGAAATGGTTCTCCGTATCTTCAACGTCCTGCCAGTTGTAACCGTATACCATGTCGTTCCAAACGAGAGCATAGCTGCGCGGAGTCTCTACAAGCCCAAGGCCGGCACCGCGAGAACTGCCACCCCAGCGTCCCACATACTCCTTGGAAGCCATGTTTTGGAACTGGAAATAGCCGTTGTCGAGTTTGGTTATCTTGAAGATGTAAGGCAAATCCGCCTGATTGGGAATAGGATTCGACAGATAAGCGGATTCCTTCATTCGCCAAGGTTCTGCGTCGTCTTCGCCCGGATAGCTTAGATACAGCCCGTTCGAGCCGACTCTTGTAATGTAATAGTAACCGCTCTCCATTTCCTGTGCGGCTACCTGCCCACTGCTACCTGCAATGAGCGCCAAGGCTAAAATAAAAAGCCTGGCCGAGAAACGTAATAATTTCTTCATGCTGTTTTAATTTAAGTTAGTGAAACATATTATTGATATTAAAGCAAAAAGTGCACAATAGATTTGTTCTTCTTACCAATTATCCATTCATTTCATTTGGCAAATATATTATTTTTTGGCAATATTACCAAAAAAATACCCCCCGAAATGTCAACAATAGCAAATAATACATAATTGAGACTAACCGGGGAAAGAATCCGTATTTGTCTCCCATATCAACAAGGTGTAAGGAGGCGGCAAAAAATATGTCTGAGATATTTTAAAATATGTCTGACATAATTCAAAATATGTCCGACCTATTTTTTATTTGCTCCTACCCGGGTTTTTCACATTGAAAATCAAGCATACTAAAAAAGAGGCAAAAAATGCGTTTTTTCATATCGTATTTTATACCTACCTTTGTGAAAATTTGTTTAACGTCCGCCCGCCCGGCACGGCGGTATGCACTTGTCCGGGAAACGGCATTAAAAAACCTCACTGCAATGAAAAAAATATTATTCGCGGCAATAATGGCCGCAGCCGGCGCAAACGCCCAATACGTGGGCTACCCGCTGCAAGGCTTTGCCTACGGCGACAGCATTGCCCCCACGGGCAGCGAATGGCAATCGCCCGAAGCCCTTGCACTCAACAAGGAACAGCCGCACGCCTTGTTTTTCTCGTTTGCCGACGCGCAATCGGCCTTGGGCGTGCTGCCCGAACACAGCAGCTACTACGCCTCGCTGGACGGCATGTGGAGCTTTCACTGGGTTTCCGAGCCGGGCAAACGCCCCGAAGACTTCTACCGCACAGACTACGACGTTTCAGGCTGGGACATGATTGAAGTGCCCTCGTCGTGGAACGTGGCGGGCATACAGAAAAACGGCGACCACAAGTACGGCATACCGATGTACGTGAACATCGGCTCGATATTCTACACCAAGGTGGAGAAGGACGACTGGCGCAAAGGCGTAATGCGCGTGCCGCCCAAGGAATACACCACCTACACCTACCGCAACGAGGTTGGCTCGTATGTGCGCACCTTTACCGTGCCGAAGGACTGGAAAGGACGGCGAATAATGCTCAACTTCGACGGCGTGGACTCGTTTTTCTACCTGTGGATAAACGGCCGCTACGTTGGCTTCTCGAAAAACTCGCGCAACCTGGCACAGTTCGACATAACCAAGTACCTCAACAAACCCGGCGAGGAGAACCGCATAGCCGTCGAAGTGTACCGCAGCAGCGACGGCTCGTTCATAGAAACGCAGGACATGTTCCGCATGGCAGGCATAATACGCTCCGTTTACCTAACCGCCAAGCCTGAAGTGCAGATACGCGACCTCGCGGCCACACCCGACCTCGACGCAAACTTCATAAACGGCGCGCTCGGCATACGCGCCGACATACGCAACCTCTCGAAGAAAGACGCAAAGAACTACCGCGTGGACTACACTAGCGCCGCGCGTCCCGCCATTTCTCTCAAATCTT
>ERZ779851.2564-NODE-2564-length-13488-cov-4.142634_pt1 | contig 13488 bp, 5 predicted proteins | sample MGYA00511094_ERZ779851 | MGnify/ENA primary metagenome ERZ779851 (study PRJEB29588, sample SAMEA2155512) | human gut metagenome | biome: human gut; feature: human-associated habitat; material: faeces | place: Denmark | collected 2008/2010 ...
ATTAAAATAAGTGATATCTTCATCATCAATCATTCCTAAATTTAGTTTTAACGGTTTACCAATCCATTCTGCTGGAATTTCAAAACTACGACGGAACCATACTACTCCATCAAAATTTTTCAATCCATTCTTTTCCCAGTAATCAGGAAGGCACATATCCCACCATTGTCCTTCTGACAAGTCCGGTGCAATCCAGCAAGGCTTATCTTCCTCCATTCCCTTATCTTCCTTAGAAAAAAGAGATTGCCACTCAGAGCGCTCTTGATTATAGGCCTTTTCCATACGAATAGGGTCAAAGTCCAATTGTTCCATCTTAGCCAACTCTTCACGAAAGCCCAGCACCTGTTTCAATGTTTCATAGCTGGTCCACGCTTCAGCAGGCGTTCCTCCCCACGTACAGTCAATCACACCCACAGGGACATTTAATTCTTTCCATAATGAACGGGCATAAAAATAAGCGAGTGAAGAGAATTCAGGAATTGTGGCGGAAGAACATTCCTGCCAACCTCCCATAGTAGACTCCATATCACTCAACGGAATTACTGAAGTATTCTTCTTCACTTGAAACAAACGGATAGAAGGATAATTCGCCTCCGTTATCTCCTGCTCATAATTCATGACTTTCCCCCAACCCGCAACAGGCATCTCCATATTAGACTGACCAGAACAAAACCATACCTCTCCCACCATTACATTTTTTAATTGCAATTTCTTACCATCCGTAAATGTCAACGTATAAGGCCCTCCTGCAGCAGGAGTAGGCACAGACAAACTCCAATAACCGTCCTTATTCACCTGAGTCACATACACTTCATTATTCCAGCCTGTAGTTACTTTTAAGATTTTACCCAATACCGCTTTACCATGAAAAGTAACCTCCGTATTTTGCTGAAGAACCATATTGTCCGTAAAGTAAGCGGGTAAGACCACCTTGGCGTAAGAATTTACATACGCCAAGAGAGAAACACATAAAAACAATATTTTATTTCCCATATTTACCAAATTCATTTGTTCCACTATTATATTCTTCTTTAATCATACATCATCGGAAGCTACACCAATCTGAATTTCAAATTCTCCAAGCTCCACCAACTCGCATCTTATTTATTATTATAAGGTGTTACCAACAATTTATAGGAACCACCTTGCAATAAAGCCTCATCAAAAGTAATACATATATCTTTGGTTTCACCCGGCATCAATGTGAAATAATTGTCATTCATAATAGCAGGAAGAATACGCTCTCCATCCGAGGTCCGAACAGCCTGAACATATACTGCAAACGCCACACCTTTTGCAGACTTTAGGTGAGCTATAGCTGCCCGAATCTCTGCCTGACCATTTTTACGCAACAATTTAGAAGAAACTTTCAATTCGGCTGCCGGCAAAGTATTCAAAGCCGTAAAGTCCAAACGGTCGTTGCCACGCCAATAATTGTTTTCAGAAACAACCTTTCCTGATTTATCTTTCAACGTCAGGCGGATAAAATGTACATCGCTCAAACCCTCACTAGGCTGTGTTCCACCCAATACATCAAAACTCCATAATGAATAACCAAACCACCAACCTAGTTCCGTCCCAAACATACGTACATAACGGGCATCAACTTCGGGGAAAGTAATTTCATCTATTCCTCCACGTCCTTCATCAGTTTTATATACTTCTTTCCAAGTCTCGGTGTCATCTGACACCTGAATCTTATATCCTTTACCAAAAGATGCCTCCCAATTCAAGCGAACCCCACCTACGGGTTGCACACTGCCCAGATCCACATAAAGCCATTCATTTTCCGCTTTTGCCGCTGCCCAACGAGTATCTTTTTTCCCATCCGTAGCATCTGAAGGCTGTCCATAAGTGGTACTTGAAGCAAAGGTCGGCTTATTTAATGACAGATTTTTACGTTCTTTATTGAAATCTATCGTAAAACATTGCACAGTAGAATTGCTAGGAGAGTTCACAATAGCTGATTTTGTATAAGCCTCCACAGACTTTCCATCCAGATTGTAAACTTTTACTTCAGCAGTCAAACCTTCCATATCACATGCTGTGGTATTAGCAATCTTCACACCGTCCGTCACAGGATTCCAAAGAATATGCACCGGTTCACAGGCTGATTTTGCTCCCCAAAAAGCTCCTGTCAAATCATAATAATAATCATAAGTTTGCCAAACCATAGACGGATATGCCGACTGTCCCATCCAAGTCATGATACCTGATGCATCCTCCCACATACGATCCAGCCAACCCTCATACATAGCCTTATTAGATTCAATATTGACAAGCTGAGCCTTACGGCAATAATCTTCAATCCCTTCGGGCTTGCCAAAACCTTTGGTTATAGAAGCATCATAACGATCGGGAGCTGCATTAAAAGCATTTTGGCCAAAATAGTGCTTGTTCCACATTTCATCACGAGGCCACCAGTTCTCCTTGGGCATAAATTTCTTGAAGCTTTCAAAGGTAGGAACTACAGCTGTGCCAATTTCTGTACGAAATCCCCAGCCACGCGCCGGATCTCCTTCCAAGCCATCAGGATATTTAGTAAAATAAAAGCGAGGCTCAAATGCTCCCCACGGACCACTACCGGTCAAGCCCTGAGCATGGGAGTTTGCTTGAAAATAACGATCACCTCCATCAAAGGTCCTGATATTTTCCGCCATCCATCCTTCTAAAGGAGGCTGAGGATTAGATTCATTATCGCCACACCACACGGCTATACTAGGGTGATTACGCACACGTTTTATTTTCTCCATCATATTATTATTGAACACATTGAGGTCATAAGGCAAATTCGGATTAGAGTTTATCCAAAAATCATCCCATACCATAATGCCATATTTGTCACATGCCTCGTAGAATTCATCATCTGTAACAGAGCCGAGCCAATTACGTATCATATTAAAGTTCATTTCCTTATGCAGGCGGACTTTGGTATCATATTCCGCGCCACGGCAACGAAGCATATATTCAGACATCCCCCAATTCGCTCCCTTAACAAATACCGGAATATCATTAATATAAATATGGAATGTATTGCCCTCTTTATCATAAGAATATTTCTTTATACCAAAAGAAACATCTTTCGTTTCCGAAACTCTTCCATCCACCATCACCTCAAACTTACAATGATAAAGATTGGGGTCTCCATACCCATTCGGCCACCACAGACGCGGCTGGTCTATACACAGTTGTGGGAAATAGCGTTTGTCAAACTTTACCTGTTCAGTAGTATGGGCATTCACGTCTAATTCTTTTTGAAAAACAATGTTTCCTGGGGTAATTGTTCCGCGCACCAATACCTTCGTCTTTTCTACCGAATTATTCTTGACATCAAGCGCCACACTCAAATCCGCTCTGGCACGGGTAGGTAAATTAGTACGTATCCAAGGATCAATTAAAGTAGCTGTTCCCGTATTAGTAAGAAATACCTTATCGGTTATACCACTATTCAACCCCGGCACATAAGGCATCCAATCCCATCCGCCACTAGACAAATAGGTTGGACTGCCCTGATTAGCCAATGGAGTATCAGGCATATGAACAAGTACAGCCAATACATTTTCTTTATCACGATTTACTATTGAAGTAACATTAAAATGTCCACGATGCATAAACCCATCCAGTTTACCTAATAATGTTCCATTCAGATAGACTTCCGCACGACGGTTTACCCCATTAAAATTCAACCATATCAATTCTTTTGTAAAATCAGCAGGAACACGGAATGTAGTACGATACCAAAAGCTACAGTCGTATTTGTCGCGATTTACCTGATGAATATTGTCACCAAAGTTAGGATCTTTCTCCAGCCCTGCTATTACATACGAATTAAAAGCTGTTCCAGGCACAACAGCATCTACCCAAGCAGAAACATTGTATCCGTTTCCACAAAGTGACTTCACATCCGTTCCGACTTCAGCCTGAGGCTTTAACTTCCATTTCATTTGTGGGTTATCGCTATGTAAATACACAGTTTGAGCATGCAGTACTTGCATACATCCCAGTAGGGCTAATACAGCCCATGTTTTTTTTACGTTTTTCATATTATAGTCTTTTCATATTTATCAATCATCTATTTCTCTTTTTGCACCTGAAAACTAAACAAGGTGCAATGTTCATAAGCTTTCTCCGGTAACACCAGGCAAGAAGGAAAATCCGAATGAGAAGGAGTATCCGGATAAAATTGTGTTTCCAAACAGATGGCTGTATCCGGTCGGTCATAATATCCCGCTGTATACAAAAGAACAGCAGGCAAATCAGTCATCACTGTCATTTTTCTTCCTGTAACAGGTTCATATAAAGAAGCAGCCTCTAACATCTCCTCAGACATTTTATCTTTCAATATATAGCAATGATTATATCCTTTATTCCAAAGTAATTGCTCATGATCAGCATATAAGTCTGCACCTACCGGTTTTAGGGAAGTAAAGTCAAACGGAGTATTTTTCACCTTCATCTTTCTCCCTGTAGGAATAAATGCCGAGGTCGTATCCAATATCCGGTCGGCCGGAATATGCAACCGATGCTCCGTTATCTTTTTTCCCTTTCCACACAAATTGAAATATGCGTGATTAGTCATATTGATGTAAGTAGCACAGTCTGTTTCCGCATAATGCCGTACAGAAAGTTCATTGTCCTCATTGAAACGATAGTCTGTTATCACATGGATATTTCCCGGGAAACCTCCTTCTCCGTCTGGCGAATACAGACTAAAACGGATGCCATCCGGTAATTCTTCCCATTGCCACACCTTGTTATGAAAGCCGGAAAAACCTCCATGATTGGTATTATTCCCATCATTAACTTCCAAATGGAAGGTTTTCCTATCTATTGTAAAAGAAGCATCAGCAATACGATTGGCAAATCTGCCAACAGTTGCTCCCATATAATAAGAATCTTTCAAATAATCGGACAAGGTATCATAACCGATCAAAATATTGGCTAATGCTCCCTGAACATCGGGTACTGAAGCTGTAATCCAACGTGCCCCCCAATTAGTGAATTCCATATAAGCTCCCGAGGAGTTCATTACGGTAAATCGTAATACAGGTTTTCCGTCAGAGGTATAAGTTTCTATTTTATGTATTATTTTCATATTATTCCAAATTTCAGAAAAAGAAAAAGCATCAGGTAGGAAGCAGATGTTTCCTCCTGATGCTTCTAATTTATATGGATAGAAACAATTTATTTGCTATATCCCGGATTCTGGTCTTCAGGGCCGAATGCATCATTTGTTTTAATTTCAGTATCAGGAATAGGATAGCGCTTATGGAAATCTTGAATTGTTCCTGATTCTTTTGCCCAACGGTTACGTTCTTTTATCAATTCTACAAATTTATTAGTACGAAGCAAATCAATACGTCTCCAACCTTCGAAACAAAGTTCACGCAAACGTTCATCCATTACTTTATCACGGAATTCATCTTTGCTCATTCCCGAATTCCATTTCTTATCTTCTGGCAAGTTTCCTCCCCATGCACGAGTACGAATTTGATTATTTACGATCCGTACAGCTTCCGAAGTCTGTCCTAATTCATTCAGACATTCAGCATGCAATAATAATATATCAGCATAACGAATCATTGAAAAGTTCTTACCAGAATTCCACATGTTATTAATGCCAAGCCCTGAAAGAATATCTGTACGATAGTCTTCATATTTCTTTATATGTGGTTCCAATTCATCTGTAGTTCCCGTCCATTGAGTCTTTGACAAATCAGGAGTTACATATTCGAATGTTCCATCTTCTGAATATTTATTAGTATAATACGTAAAATCATAACGCAATGCTTCTTCTTTACGCAAATCTCCATCTTCCCAAATGCCACCTTCTTCTACCGTCTTATAAGCAAAAGGAGTCGGAACTAGAAAGTCGTAACCAGAGAAAGAGCATCCCTGACCAAACCAAGAGTCACATGCACGAGAACCACAATCAAACTCCCAATAATTACAATCAGGATATACATTATTAAATTGCAACTCAAACAATGACTCTTTTGTATTAGGATTATCATAACGATACAAGTCAGCATAATCATTTAGCAATTCATATCGTCCCATATTGATAATAGTCTTAAAACATTCATCAGCCTTGGCAAAATCCCGTAATCCTGTCTCTTCCGGAGCTGCCATATAAGCCTTTCCTAACATGGCCCATGCAGCCCCAACAGTAGCACGCTGCGGTTCACTATTATAAGACTCAGGCAAATTATTGGTAGCAGTAATAAAATCATTAATAATATATTCCCATACAGTCTTTAAAGGTTGACGTCCCAAGCCCAATTCATCAGTACGGTTCATATCTATCACAGGGATTTCACCCCAATACATACTTAATTCAAACATTAATAAACCACGAATAAAGCATGCCTCTCCCATCAACTGTTTAGCACGTTCCGGTTCTTCAGTGGTCATACCCAATGCATATATAGCTTTAGCAGCTGAAACGACAGCCGGCCAACGGTTGTTCCAAATAGAACTAACCTGAGTAGATGTAGGATTCAACTGTCCATTATATTTATCCATACCAGCTTGATCTCCTGAAGAAATCAACTGATAATTACCCTGCTGTGTTTCATCTGTCCCCAAATAAGGCATCAATCCATTACGTCCTTCTTTACAGCCCCTATAACTCTTATACAATCCAAGAACTAAAGGTTCTACATTATCTATTTTTTCAAATACTTGTTCTTCAGTCAAAGATCCCGTAGGTTCTACCTGCAAAAAATCCGAGCAAGAGGAGGTTTTCAGTGCAAAGGTCAAAGCCAAAGCATATATCGCACTATATCTATATATCTTTTTCATTGTTGTGTTTTCTTTTAAAATTAGACTATTTATTCTATCCTTCCATTAAAAAGCCAAATTAAGACCAAAAGTATACATACGTGTAGGAGGATACCAATCACCAGTTTCCGGATCATAACCATTATAATTAGTTAAGCAAAAAAGATTAGAACCAGTGGCATAAACACGCAGGTTAGTCAGTTTCAGAGCATTTATCACTTTAGTTGGGAAAGTATAGGCCAATGTCAGAGCAGACAAACGCAAGAAAGAAGCTTTCTGCACACTAAAATCCATAGAACTTGCACCATAATGATTATAATCAAAGCCAGCCAACACACGTGGAAATTCAGCATCTGTATTTTCAGGAGTCCAACGATCCAACAAATCCGTTGATGCGACTCCAGATCCAGTACTTCCAATCAAAGTTTCATACCAAGGACTCAATTTTTTAGCCCCATAAGAATAACTGAATACTACATTTAAAGACAATCCCTTCCAAGAAAAATCTGTAGAAAAACCGCCATAAAACTTAGGATCAGTGGAACCAATTACAACACGGTCATTTTGATCTATCTGTCCATTATTATCATAATCCAACGGATACAAATCACCAGGATTCACATTATATCCATTCCAATTTATTTTATTCAAACGATCCATATCAATTTCTTGGGCAATTCCACCTGTTTTCCAAATATAAATTGTGTTACGAGACTCACCAAGGAATAAATTACCTTCTTTTTGAATATTACGATCACTATCTACATTATATACAACATCATTATCACCATATAATTGAGTTACCTTATTTTTATCCATAGACAATGTAGCTGCAAAATTCCATTCAAAATCTTTAGCTCTTACCAAATTGGCATTCAAAGCAAATTCCAAACCTTTGTTTTCAATCGCACCTATATTTTCAATAGTACTGCTGAAACCAGTAGTCGTAGGCAACGAATGGCTCATTAACAAATCCTTATTTTTTATCAAGAAAGCATCAACAGACAAACGCACTCTATTCTGTAAGAAAGCCATATCTACTCCTAAATTCCATTGTTTTTGTTTCTCCCAACTAATATCTGGAGTACCACGTCGCCCATTGGAAACAAAAGAATTCGTATAACCTGTATCGGAAGTACCCGTATAGCTGACATTATATAAAGATAAATAGGCAAAATCATCAATATTCTGATTACCAACGATACCAAAACCAGCACGTAACTTTAACTGATCAAAAATCGTCTGATTTTTCATGAACTTTTCTTCTGTAATATTCCAAGCTGCAGACACAGACGGGAAAATACCCCACTGATTTCCTTTAGCAAATTTAGAAGAACCGTCGTAACGCGCTGTCGCCGTCAATAAATATTTACCCGCATAGTTATAGTTAACACGAGCGATATAAGATAATAATGTTTGCTCGGACCAAGCTGTACTTAAGCCACGCTGATCTTTTTTATAACCAGATCCCAAACTATGATATCCAAATAAATTAGTGCCAAACCCTGTTGCCGTAGCATTAATATAATTATACGTAGTCCGTGTAGCACTGGTACCAACCATCGCATTCAACTTATGTTTACCGAAAGAGGCTTCATAAGACAATGAATTATCCCATTGCCATACAGTACGTGTATCTCTATCATCTTTGGCTTCACCTTGTGTTCCATAACGTTCCGACTCATAAATATCATTCGGGGTATATTTATTTTGCTGCTTTTGAGCATAATCAATAGAGAAAGTAGAACGCAAGTTTAATCCTTCAATAGGATTGATATTAATATAATTAGAGCTCAACAAGCGATTATACACCAAATCATTATCGACTTTCAAAGAACGTAATGGATTAAAATTATTTTGGTCAAAAATACCTTGCCAATTTAAAGTTTCAATCTCATCAGAAATTTCCAACATCGGATTAGCACAACGTGCACGATTCATTACTCCATCATCAACCAACGTGTTCTCGGTACGTGTAAAAGTTGTATTAGTACCTACTTTCAGCCAGGATTTAATCTGTTGATCCGCATTAATACGTCCTGTGTATTTTTCTTGTTCAGACTTCTCAATTACACCTTTATTGTCTGTATAACCAAAACTAATATAATAAGAACCTTTATCATTGCCATTCGAAAGACTTACTACATGATTGTGTTGTACTCCAGTACGGCTCACAGCATCCAGCCAATCATAATTTTTATTATTGTCGTAAGCATCGAATTCATAATCAGCAAAAACAGTATTCGATCCCATTATCACATCATTGATATAAGCATTGACATCTCCATCAGGATTTGTTTGCATATAACCATTCGTATAGGCCTCCTTTCTAAGTTCAAATAATTGACGAGTATTCATAGTTTTTGGAGTATTAGCATAGGTCTGAAAGCCAATCCAGCCATCATAAGAAACTTTACCTTCGCCTTTTTTACCCTTCTTTGTTGTAATAACAACAACACCATTGGAACCACGTGAACCATACAGAGCTGTAGCTGATGCATCTTTCAAGACCTCAATAGAAGCCACATCATTCAAATTGACTGCATTAAATCCAGAGAATGAATTATCCATAACCATACCATCTATGACATAAATAGGGTCCGTAGATCCATTTATGGTATTAATACCACGAATTTTAATAGATGCATCATCCGTAGGACGTGTAGGCTGAGAAATGAACACACCTGCAACACGGCCTTGAAGAGCCTGATTTACATTCGTCACCGGTTTTTCTTCCAAAACTTTAGAACTAACACTGGCAACAGCTCCTGTCAAATCACTCTTCTTCATCGAAGTACCTACAACAACCACTTCGTCTAATGTTTCAGTATCTTCCGCCATCACCACTTTGACAGGCTGATTACCCATTACTTTTACATCTTGGGCAACATATCCTATATAAGAAATATGTAATGTTTCCCCTTTCTGAACTGATAATGTAAAGTTGCCATCAAAATCGGTAATAGTTCCATTGGTTGTACCTTTTACCACTACACTTGCACCAATGATAGGTTCGGATGTAACATCCACCACCTGTCCTGTAACCGTTATGTTCTGTGCTAGCATATTGCAGCAACAAAACATGATAAGGATTAAATTAATAAGCCTAATTCTTTTCATAATTTGTAAATTTAAGTACGATTTAAAGTTTATATTGGTTTATTCTTCCACTTTGAAAATTGCGACATCATATGCAGGAACCGTTACGTCCAGGTTAGTTTTAGCAATACTTTCAATACCACTCCATAATTCTTTCAACCTATATTCCTTTGACGAATCCAACCCCAGACGCTCTAAAGCTGTAGTCATCTTCAACTCTTGATCCATATAGTTGAACACAGCATAATAAGCCTTACCATCCTTATCCATGCGTACAAACTGATTTTCTGACTTTTCACCATTTCCATCTACAGGATGAAAAGATTCCCCATTGGCTATGGCATTGATCTCAGCATTCGTCAAATATTTCATCGCTTTCTCTTTCACCTCTTTAGAACCGCCTTTGCTGAAATCATCTCCAGCAATGAAAATTCCAGTGATAACCCCCGAAGTGACACGCGCTCTGTTCTCACCATCTGTAGCATCACGCAATACAATATGGTCAGGATCATTAAACTGATAAACCTTATCCTGCCACCAACCGTATGAAAGTGCATTCAAGGTATATTCAGTATCCTTCATCTTATTCCACGCATCACAAGCAATTCTTCTAGACTGAGCATAATGAGCAGGAAAAACAGGAGAAATAGAAAGATTGATATACATATCGCCAAAATATTTGTCAAGCAATTGCATTCCATAGTTATATCCCTGAATACCTGTTTGTATTTCCGGATTATACCATTTGTCAGCCTCCATCGCCCCATGTGTCATAAAATCCATTTTCACATATTCAAAACCTGCCCGATGAAAGAGTTCCGATGTACGCTTCATCATAGCTTCAATAGCCGGATGGGTAGGATCAACAGCATAAGCTCCGTCTAATTCCTGCGGTTTCCCATTTGCATAGAGATATACATCTTTATATTTATATCCCGGCATTTCTTTTATTTCACGTTCAGGATTTTTAGCCCAATCAGTAAACGGAGTCCAATAAACGCCGGCTACCTGACCGTTTGCCTTACATTTATCCACAAAAGCTTTCAACTCCTCTTCTGAAAAACTATTCCAACCAGAATCCAAACCTGTATAAACCAGATTATCCGAATTCACAAAATGATGGGACTGCAAATTCTCTTTATAAAAATCAGAAACTTCCAATGCTTTCGGATAGGTCAGATTAAATTGCAACGCTCCCCAGCTGTTCCAGCCAAAAGGAACAGCTTTATCCCAAGCTTTGGGCGGAGCAATCACAGCATTAGCCTGAGCGTATTCTTCCATACCTTCACGCCAGTCTTCAAAAAATCCTACTAAAATCTTAGGCGACTTGATTGTCGTACCTTTCAATGCACCGTGAGGTTTCGAATCACGCGTTGTCTTATCAGCAACACCCCCATAACATACCAATGAACCTACATTATATATATTACCTTTACCTATTGTTATACCTGTTTTCCAAGAATCGTGTTCCACAGAACCTATCACCATAGCTTCACGATCATCATTATTAAATATGGCAGTAACTTCATAACTAGTCAATTCTGTAAATGTGAGCGGATGAGATTGGTATCTGATCCAACAGTCATTATCGAAAGGAATGAAAAGCGCACGATTATTTTCACCCTGGTTCAGGACTTCAGGCATTCGGTCCACATTGACCGGCGCCATATAATTCGAAGCCATTTCAGACGTACTTTCCAAAGTAAAATCTGTCAACACATAATCCTTTGTCGGATATACATAAAAAGATTGAACCAGTACAGGCAAATTATTCCCAGTATAAGTCACCTCATAATGATACCCTTCTCCAAAATGATCATTGATTTTTTTTGTAGAAACATGATGCTTTGCATAATCACGAGTCGAAACAACACTGTCGGCCAATTTATAAGCTGCATATACATTATCATAAATAAGCTTAGAGCCTTTGCTGATATCAATACCATTAGCGTGAGCATCGTACTCCAAAGACCATTCACCGACATTTAGATTTGCATTTTCAGTACACCCGGATAAAATAAGACCGGAAACGCTCAATGCAGAAACACAGAGAAACAATGATTTTAAAGTTAACCAATTATTCTTCATAATATTATTAGTTTGTCAAAGAGATAAATCTACTTAAGGTTTGCTTTACTGTTCGGAATTCTTTTCCTTTCAAGCATGGTCAAAAGTAGGCATATCTTGACAACCTGTTAATATACAAACGCTGCAATAAATAGGATTTTTGCAGCAATGACGCATCTGCACCCGCAGAATCCGCAAATGCATCATTTTTTGCTGCATTTCTTTCAATCAGAGATTCCCGTCAGATCTATTTTAACTTTTTCCTTGGATGTTTGATACTGTTTCTCAAACTCTTTCGGAGTCATTCCAAATTGTTTTAAAAATAATTTGCTGAAGTAAGATGAAGAGTTTATTCCTACCATATAACAGATATCCCCAATACGGTATTTACCTTCCTGAATCAATTCGGCCGCTTTTTTCAAACGGATCAACCGAATGAAATCTATGGGTGAAAGATTAAACAGAATCTTTATTTTCCTCAATAAGCTGGAACGGCTCATACATAAGATATCAGCCATACGTTCCACATTGAAATTTTCATCTGAAATATTCTCTTGAATTACATTAATTACTTTATTCATAAATTCTTCATCCGCCTTGTTCATCTGCATATTATGCACAGGAAAAAAAGGACGTTTAGAGAATGCCTCACGTTCTTTTCTACGATTGCTGAGTAAAGACAAAATCTGACTCTTCAAATAATTGAAAGAAAAAGGTTTCTCCACATAAGCTTCCGCTCCTATCTTCAATCCGTTAATTTTACTCTCCAAATCATTCTTGGCGGTAAGGAAAATAACCGGAATATGACACAAATCAATATCCCCCTTTATTTCCTTACATAATTCATAGCCATTCATCACCGGCATCATTATATCACTGATTACCAAATCTATGTGATTACTACGTAAAACATCCAACGCTTCCTGTCCATTCACAGCAGTTTCCACCGTAAACAAAACTTCCAATCGTTCAAAGATAAAAGATCTCATACTTTCATTGTCCTCTACTAACAATAAAGTATAACCTTTCATCTGGTCTGTTTCTGTTGATGTTTCCTCATCCAATACTTCTATATTTTGCTCCACTACCTTCTCTATTTGCTGCCTTACTTCCTCCTTATTCAAAGGAATGGTCAAAACAAATGTATTCTCCGGTTGTTCTATATCCAAATAAAGCCTGCCTTTATGCAAAGTGGCTAGCGAACGAGCTAAAGGTAACCCTATGCCTACTCCCATCCGAACTGTATCCTTCTTCTTTTCTACCTGATAAAAGGGTTCAAAAATCTGCTGGCTGGACGCTTCAGGTATCTTTTCTCCATCACTGACAACACGAACTGTAAAATCTGCTCCATCTTGGAATAAATCTATCATAATGGTATGACGGGCATATTTCAAAGCATTATTCAACAAATTACTCAATACTTTTGTGATAGCCTCTACGCGGCTGGGGGAGTTGACACGTCCCATCATTTCCCGGTAAACTTCTTCGGCCGGAATTAATCCCAGCATCCATGCTCGGGCGAAGTCCGTAGCCTGGAGG
>ERZ779851.2572-NODE-2572-length-13441-cov-3.403033_pt1 | contig 13441 bp, 10 predicted proteins | sample MGYA00511094_ERZ779851 | MGnify/ENA primary metagenome ERZ779851 (study PRJEB29588, sample SAMEA2155512) | human gut metagenome | biome: human gut; feature: human-associated habitat; material: faeces | place: Denmark | collected 2008/2010 ...
ACCGGCCACGACGAGCCGCCGCATATTATCGAAGTGGATTTCGGCGCGGGGACGACGGTTTCGGGCTGGACATATCTTGCGAGAAGAACGAATTTTACCGGCGCGGTATTTACCTATAATATCTATTCCTCGGCCGACGGCGCGAAATTTGAAAAGATATATACAGGCGAGTTTGACTACGGCGAGAACTTTTCCGACATTGGCGAAAAGCGCGCGTCGTGGGGCGATAAAAAGATGAAAAAGATAAAGATCGAGATCTTAACGAGCCAGGGCGGCTACGGCTCCGCCGCGGAGATAGGCTTTCTTTCGGGCACGAATGCGGACGGGAAAAACAAAATGGGAAGCGAAAACATCTCCCAGTCCGGCAAAAAGCTTGTTGACAGAACCCTCTGGAGCGTTAAGGCAAGCTCCGACCGCGGCGGCACGGCAAAAAACATCATAGACGGCGATAAGTCAAGCTATTGGCACTCTTATTACGCGGCAGAGGGAGCGGCGATAACCGAGCGCGACAATCCGCCCTATGACATTGAGCTTTCGTTCGGCGGCGAGGAGACGCTCTCGGGCATCATCATATATCAGAGAGCGGATTCCTCCACCGGAAGAATATTATCGTCAGACATTTACGCAAAGGGCGAAACGGGCGAATATTACCCCGTGATGAAGGACGTTTCCTTTGCATCGACTCCCGGCGAGCAGGCGTTAAGCTTCGGCGTCAACATAAAGGCCTCCGGCCTTAAAATAACTGTCACATCGGGAATCAGCGGATACGGAACCCTCGGCGAGCTTTATGTTATCGCCGGGGCGGAAGGAAATAAGACTGTTCCGCTTTCGGACTCGCTTAATGCGGCCAAGGAAAATAAGAGCGTTAAGATCGCGACCGAGGCATTAAGCATCAGTTTTTTCGGCGAGTCGTGGGGCAATAATACGCCCGATAAGGCGACGGACGGCGACGATCAGACCTTCTGGCAGACAGCGGCACAGGACAAATTCCCCGTTTCCTTCACCGTCGATCTGGGGATAGTTCATGACGCGGTGACGGCGGCACATTACCTTCCGAGAAGCACGAAGGACAATCACGGCCTTTGGCGGAAGGTCAGCGTCTATGCAAGCACAGACGGCAAAACGGAGGTTTTGGCGGCGAAGGACAGGGAGCTTTTAAAAACGCTTGACGAAAAAGTAATCGAATTTGACAAAAGCGTGAGCGCAAGATATTTCCGTTTCGAAATTTCCGAGGCGGAGGAGGGAAGAATCTCCGTCTCAGAGCTCTCGTTTTACGAAACGGCCGCATCGGCAAAAGAGTCCGGAGAAAAGCAATTTGCCGAAAAGGAAAAATTCTGCCTCGTGATCGGTGAGAATTTCATCACCGTAAAAAAGGGCGATGAGGAGAAAAAGACAAAAATTGATTCGCCGCCCTTTATCGAAAACGGAAGCACAATGATTCCGCTTCGCGGCCTTTTTGAGCTGATGGGCGCGGATATTACCTGGAACGGCGACGATCAGAGCATCACGGTCACCGACAGGGATTTAAAAATAGAACTTCAGGTAGAAAACAAGCTTGTCTATGTTACCGATCCGGAGCACGGCGAGGTCAAGCTCACATTATCGTCCGCGCCGAAGATCGTTTCGGACCGCGCGTTCATTCCTCTGCGCTTTGTTTCGGAAAAGCTCGGCTATAACGTTCTCTGGGACGGTGAAACGAGAGAGATCACGATCTACAGATGATTGACAATTGATTATTTTTGCGCTATAATCTTTGACATAAGGAGAATAATATTATGTTAAAGATTAGAAAATTTGAAGAAAAAGACCTTCCGGAAATGGTCGAAATATGGAATCATGTAGTTAAAGAAGGAAATGCGTTTCCGCAGGAGGAGTACCTGAATGAGGAGACGGGAAAAGAGTTTTTTTCCTCGCAGAGCTTCTCGGCGGTTGCCGAAGATGAAGAGACGGGCGGGATAGTGGGGCTTTACATTCTTCACCCCAACAATATCGGACGGTGCGGTCACATTTCAAACGCGAGCTACGCCGTTAAGTTCGGGTTAAGGGGCCGCCGCATCGGCGAGGCGCTGGTGACCGACTGCATTAAAAGAGCAGGCTCTTTAGGCTTCGGAGTGCTTCAGTTCAACGCCGTCGTTGCGACGAATAAGAGCGCGCGGCATCTTTATGAAAAACTCGGGTTCATTTCACTTGGAACGATTAAAAAAGGATTCAGGCTTGATGACGGAACGTATGAGGACATCTGCCCATACTATATAGAAGTATGAATTACAGGAAAAGCTGCCGCATAACGGCAGCTTTTCTTAAATAAGTTTCATTTCTTGATAAATATATAACATTAATCCTATTTGTTTTATGATATGATTATATCAAAAGGGGGCATTAATGTGAAGAGGAAATATCATCCGCCTGAGGCGAAGGTGGTTCTGATTTCAGCGGACGATGTCATATTGGCAAGCGGAATCCGCCTGACAGACGTGTCACTCGGCGTGCTCGACATTGACGCGGTCGAGATCTATAAGTGAAATATATCCGGAGGGTAAAAAGATGAAGAAAATATTTACTTTTTTTCTGGCAGCGGCGGTCGTGTTATCGTCGTTTACCGCAGTCGGTGCCGCTGATTCCGCCGCGGCATACGGCTTTATAGAATCAAACGGCAAAACAGCGAAAGGAAATGTAACTTTTAACGTCTCTAAAGGGAAGTCTGCCGAGTCGCTAATGCTGAACGGCGAGGAAGTGAAAGAGGGCGACGGGACGACTCCGTGGGAGTCGGGGTTTTCGTCTGCCGAGAAAAACTGGGTCTATGATTCGGCTAACGGAACGCTCACGCTTTCGCAGAGGTATATCGTGACGGATATTGACCTTTTCGGCGCGAGGAGCCTTTCGTTCACGCTGAATTTCACGGACGGAACTAGCGATAACATTACATTAAAGGGCGTTTATAATTATGTGTCGGCGCCTAAAAGCTTCAAGGACTATTCCGAGAGCGCAAAGGAAGGATATTTAAATACCGAGCTTAAACCGGAGAGCTCCTGGAGGATAACAGCCTCTTCGGCCAAGAGCTCGCCCGACAGGTATTTGGACGGCGACGCGACAGAGTCTCACTCATATTATGAGCATAACGGCGCGTTCGTTTTAAGGTACTCTGCGCCGCACTATGTCGTGATCGATACAGGGAAAACGACCGAAGTCTCGGGAGTAAGATATGTTCCGAGAACCACAAACTCGGCCGGCTCGTGGGCGGACGTTGCTTATTTAGGGTCAAACGACGGGGAGACGTTCAGCCCGATCGGCGAATATAAATACCCCGGAGCGAAGGAAGAATCGATAACGGATTTCGGCAAAAATGTGACCTACCGTTATTATATGGTGAAGATCAACTCCGCGACGGGCGGATATGCCGCAGGCTATGAGCTTCACTTAACAAAGCCGGCCGCAAGCCGCGAGAGCGTTAAGGTCGACATTTCGTCCGGAGGGGACGCGGTGTGGAGCACGGGAAGCTACGGAAAAAGTGTCAGCGCGGTATACATAGATAATGCGGCCGTCAGCGAAGGCTTTTCTCTTTCGGACGGCAAATTCACACTCTCAAATGAATTATTAAAAAATATAGGCGAAGGATCACACACCTTAAAGGCGGTGTTTTCAGATAGCTATATGGAGGTCGGACTCGTGATAACGGACGACGGAGCGGCGATCGCTTCTGTTAAGGCTGACGCCGTTTCCGAGCTTTCGGTATTCGGCGACGGGGCGGAAAATTACAAAGCGGAAATAATGAAAAAAACGAGCGCGGACGAGGTATATGCCTATCTTGACGAGGCGGAAAAAGCGCTCGGCGCACAGATAAAAACTCTTTGCTATAATGAAAAAATGAGCCTTGACTCGCCGTCCGTCCTTAACCAGAGCGTAAGTCCTGACGGTAAGAAGGCCGGAGACAGCTCATCGGTATCGGCCGGGGGCTCATTTATAAAGGCGGTCGGCCTTGGCCGTGCGGCAGTTAGTAGCGGCGGAAAAATTTATATAATTAAGACCGTTCCCTCAAAGATCGCACTCGTTTTAATATCGGGGCAGAGCAATGCCGCGGGCGACGACTCGGACTATCGCCTTGCACCGTCGGCGACCGGGAAATATGAGGACCGATATTTCATTACAAATTCAGTCAACCTTTCAAGGCCGCTTTCCGATGTGACGAAAGAGGACGCGGTCTATACCGCGCGTAACGGCGGACGGCCGAAAATAGCGGACGATAAGTGGTGCAAAAACGGCGTTCTTCACTCCGCGGCCGCGGCCTCAGGGCTCGGCGCGCGGCTTTCGGACGAGTGGAATATGCCAGTCTGGGTCGTTAATACGGCGGTCTGTGCACGCACGATGCAGGGCTTTGACCCGACGCTTTCGGGAAGCACGGCATATACCGGCGCGGTGAACTACTTAAATAAGGTGAGAGAACTTATAGAGTCTGACGCTCACTTTTCGCTTGACGGGAGCAAGACGGGAATGTTCTGGCTTCAGGGCGAATCCAACGGAATCGGCGACTATTGCACGACGAGCACGATGGAAGAGTACAGATCGATGTTTATGAATATGTTTAACTCTCTTAAAAATGATGTTGGCATAAACTACTGCGGTATCTGGCTCGTGCGCGCGAGGGTCACAAACTCAAACTCGGACTCAGACTTTGAATTTTCCGGCCCGAGACTGGCACAGGTCTACCTTTCAAATTCCGGAAAAGAAGAGTATAAAAACATCTATCTTTTGTTAAATACAGACCTTTGGCGCTACGGTGTGAGCGAATATTTTGATTTAAGGCACCCCGATGCCGCGGCATTCAGAGAATATTACGGATATGACCGCCCGTCGTCCCTTTCCGAGGTTAAGCCCGGGCTTCACCACTCGCAAAAGGGCTATAACGAGCTTGGCGACGAGGCAGGCGAGGTTATCGCAAAAATTCTTTCCGGGAATGCAGAAGCTGTGACGGAGGGCTACATCGCTTCCTACGACGGCAGGGAGGCGGCCGGCTTTAACTTGGGCGCCGGAAAGAGCGCATATGCCGTTCCGATGGTGAAGACGCCTTACTATAACGCGAGCGCCGGCCTCACCGTAAAGATCGCGGACGAAAAGGTGGCGGTATACGACCCGGAAACATTTATGATAACCGGCGTTTCCGGCGGTACGACAGAGGCAGGGCTTTACTGTAACGGCACGCTCTTAAAAAGCTACCCTGTCAGCGTGACAGGAAATGTGATAGAAGATAGCGTACTATCGGACAGAACGAAGTGGACGCTTGAGGCTTCGAGTCGCTGGAACGAGGGACGCGATGTTAAATATCTTACGGATTCGGACACGTCGACCTCCTGGACAGCGGACATTAACCAAAAGCTTCCGGCAAACGAGCAATGGATACAGATTACGCTCCCTGAAAAGACCTATGTTTCGGGCTTTTCGTTTAATACATATTCGGACGCGAGCGGGTTCCCGACAGAGTATGTCATCTATGTTGACACCGGAACGGGCGAATTTACCGAGGCGGCAAAGGGCGCATATTTAAGGAGCGACTATGTCACGGCAAAAAAATACGACATTTCGTTTGAAAAAAACTATCCGGCAAAAAGGGTGAAATTCCTGTTCAAGAACGGACATAACGGTTATGCCGCTATGAGCGAGGTATATCTGACGGCGAAAAACACCGCGCTTTCGGACTATAAGGAGAAGGCGGAAATTACGATCTCCAAGGTCGAGAGCGGAGTATATAAAGGCGGCACGGGAATCATCAGATTCATAACGACTATCGGCAAGCTTCCGGCGAACGCAAAGGTTGAATATTTCGGCTCATACGCCGTTAAAAGCAGTGTTTTTGATAAGGACAATAAAGACAGCGCGCTTGTAAAGACAGCGTCACCCGAGAGCGGAAAGTCCGTTTCCGCCGGGGACACGTGGGCGCTTGATATTAAAAACATCGGAAGCGAAAACTTTAATGTGCCCGTGACGGCGATCTCCTTTATAAAGCTCGAGGGCGACGACGAGGTGTACTATTCAGAATCTGTCGTTTCAAATGGCGTTGACGGCACAGTAAAAATTGAAAAGTAAGACGGAGGGGAATATGAAAAGAATAATTTCACTTTTGCTCGCGATAATAGTTTTAATGGGAACGGCGGTCATCGCCGAGGATAAGATAACTGTTATCATAAACGGGTGCACATTGGAATCGGAGACATCGCCGGTCATCGTGGAAGGGCGCACGCTCCTTCCCGTGAGGGCGATATGCGAGGCCGTGGGCGCCAATGTGAGCTTTGATAACGAAACGCGCACGGTCACGGCGAAGGGCTATGACTACACGCTCGTTTTAAAGATCGGCGATAACAGCATAAAGCTTTATATGGGATCGGACGATTTTTTAGAGAGCCAATGCGACGTTCCGCCCATGATAATAGACGGGCGGACGTTCCTTCCGCTCCGCGCGCTTTGCGAGGCGCTTGATTTTAAGGTTTCGTGGGACGAGAAAACAAAGACCGTTACCGCAGAGCAGGCGGTTTTCCCCGAAAAGAATGAGGACGGAGGCGTGAAATTGGACAGGTCGCTCGTTAAGATTCACGGAAGATTTTATTCAGATAACGAGAAGATCGTTTCGTCCCAGCCGGCGTCCGGCATCGAGTTAAGGTTTAAGGGAACAAAGCTCTCCCTTTCGCTTAAGGCGGATAAGGACGCATATGTTCACATTTTCACGGACGGAAAAGAAGAGCTTTTCTTAAATTATGAGGACGATAACCGAAAATTTTTGCCGGCCGGAGAAAACAGGATTACGCTCTGTGAAAACTTAGATAACGGCATTCACACGGTGAAGATATTAAAGGCGAACGAAGGCGCTTATAATAAAATAACCTGGAACGCAGCATATACTGACGGAGAGATTTTGGCACCCGTGATCGCAAAGACGAAAAAGATCCAGTTCGTCGGCGACTCGATAACCTGTGCGGCGTCAAGCTTAAACTTTCCCGAAAACGCAAACGGATCGGCAAACGGCATTAAATATGAGGATTCGCTTCATTCCTATGCGTGCTATGTCGGCCGCGCGTTCGACGCGGATGTTGAACTTTTCGCAAAGAGCGGACTTTCTATGTATAACTGCATGGGCGAAGAGCCGCCGAAATATGAAAAGACAGACCCGTTTGCCGGAATCGGCGAGGCGTGGAATCACGAAAATTTTGAACCTGACCTCATCGTTCAGTTTAACTGGATTAACGAATATGTCGGCAAGGTTCAGCGTGACGGGATCAAGCCTGAGATAATAAAAGATGTCTACGTCGAGATGATAAAGATGTTTAGACGCGACCACCCGAACGCAAAGCTCATGATGGTTTCGCGCTCCGACCAGACGGAGTTTATAAAGATCTTAAATTCGGCGATAGAAGAATACGGAAAGGATAACGATATGTCGTGGATCGGAATTTTGACCTATGATAAGTCCGTGCTCGTAAATCCCGGCCATCCGCACCCGGAGGGGCAGGCAAACATTGCAAAAGCGTTCATTCCGCAGATCGAGAAATTTATGGGCTGGACGGCGGGAAAATAAACGCTTGACAAAAACTTAACACTGTGATATAATCATAGAAAGAGACGAGAGATGCAAAGCAATGCTTTGCGTCTTTCTGCTTTTTTGAGGGGGTGACGTTTTGGATAAAGAGAGTGTGGCCGACTGCCTTATAGCCTCGCCCGTCATCGCGGCGACGGATAAAAAGGGCTGGGCAAGCGCCGTTGAGTCGGACGCTAAGGTGATGTTTCATTTAAATGCCGGCCTTTTCGGCGTGAAGAGAGATATTGCGCTTGCAAAGGAAAAAGGCAAGACGGTTTTTGTGCATATCGATTTGACGGACGGGATAGGCAAGGACTCCTCCGGCCTTTTATATCTTAAAAAAGTCGGGGCGGACGGGATAATCAGCACTCGCGCAAATCTAATAAAGTCAGCCTCCGAGCTCGGCCTTTTGACGGTTCAGCGCTTTTTCGCACTGGACTCTAAGAGCATCCACGCGATACATGAAATGATCGCCCAGTCGCACCCCGATTTTATCGAGATAATGCCGGGCGTCGTTCCGAAGGTCATCAAAAAGTTTTCGCCGGGCAGGGCGCTCGTCATCGCCGGCGGCCTGATCGAAGATAAGGCGGAGGTTACGGCGGCCTTAAAAGAGGGCGCGGCGGCAATTTCAACGGGCTGTGAAAAGCTCTGGTCAATTTAATTTAAGGGGGGGATGTTTATGACAGCACAGTTTATCATTGAAACATTAATAAGATCGCTCGCGGCGGTTATAATAGGCGGAGTGATAGGAAGCGAGAGAGCGCGCCACGGCCGCGCCGCCGGAATGAGGACGCACATTTTGGTCTGCCTCGGCGCATGTATGACGTCGATGACGAGCGTGTACGTCGAAAACGCCGTAGGTATCTCGGGCGACGTTTTCAGAATTCCGGCGCAGGTAATTTCGGGAATAGGCTTTTTGGGCGCCGGTATGATAATCTTAAAAAACAACAATGTGATAACGGGACTTACCACAGCGGCCGGTGTGTGGACGACGGCGACGATCGGCGTCGCGCTCGGATACGGCTATTATGTCGGCGCGGCGATAGTCGCGGTGCTCTTTCTCGCGACGATCGTTTTCTTAACAAGGTTTGAGCGCTATAAAAAGAGCACGGAGATTTTATATATCGAGATCGACGACCCGAGGTGCTTGAACTCTGTTATAAAGGAGCTTGAAAAGGCGCTTCCCGACATGGTGTCCTATCAGGTTTTTGCACCTAAGAGCGGCTGTAATAATTTTGTCGGCCTGAACGTTGTTTTGGATTCGCACATTGACGGTGATATTGACAGCCTTTTGGATATTGAACACATAGTTTTTGCGGTTGCGGAATAGGAGCGGTTTTATGATTTACGATGTTGCAATAGTAGGCGCAGGCGTCATCGGTGCGATGACGGCGAGAAACCTTATGCGCTATAAATTAAAGGTATGTATGTTAGAGAAGGGCAACGACGTTTCGGTCGGCGCTTCGAAGGCAAACAGCGGAATAATCCACGGCGGATTTGACCCTGTGCCAGGAACACTTAAAGCAAAGATGAACACACTCGGCGTTCCGCTATTGTATGCCGCTGCCCGCGAGCTTAATGTGCCGCATGAGAACAACGGCTCGATGGTGCTTGCCTTCGGCGCGGAGGAGGAAAAGACGCTTTACGAGTTAAAGGAGCGCGGAGAGAAGAACGGCATTAAGGATTTAAAAATAATCTCCGGCGACGAGGCGAGAAAAATTGAAAAAAACATCTCACCCGAGGCGACGGCCGCGCTTTTATGCGAAAGCTCGGGAATAATCTGCCCCTATCAGTTAACGATCGCGGCGGCAGGGAACGCGATGGATAACGGCGCAGAGTTAAAGCTTAACTTTAACGTTTCCGCGATCGAAAAAGAGGACGGAGTTTTCACGCTCACCTCGGATAATGGCGAAAAAGCTTTTGCACATTATGTTGTAAACGCCGCGGGAGCGCACTCGGATGAGATTGCGGATATGGCCGGCGACGGATTTTTCAAGATCATTCCTCGAACGGGCGAGTATCTTCTTCTGGACAAAACGGAGGGAGGAAAAGTCACTCACACGATATTCAACGTGCCGACAAAAGAAGGTAAAGGTATTTTGGTATCGCCGACGGCTGATCACAACCTTCTGCTCGGGCCGACGGCGTATGTGACAGACAGTCCCGACGATGTAAAAACGACGAAGGACGGATTATCAACGGTCGGCCGCCTCGCGAAAAAGAGCGTTCCCGATGTCAATTTAAGAAGCGTCATAACTTCGTTTGCCGGGGTCAGAGCCTCGGAAAAAGACGGAGATTTTATAATTAAAGCTTCGGATAAGACTAAAGGCCTCGTTCACGCCGCGGCGATCGATTCGCCGGGACTTTCCTCGTGTGCCGCAATCGCGGTTCTTGTCACCGATATATTAAAGGACGCGGGATTAAAGCTTGACTTAAACCCGGACTTTAAGCCCGAAAGAAAGAACACGCATGCATTTGGCAGGATGACGACAGAGGAAAAGGACGAATACATTAAAATGCACCCGGAATTCGGAAGGATCGTCTGCCGGTGCGAGGGTATCAGCGAGGGAGAGATCAAAGAGGCGCTAATGTTAAACCCGAAGCCTTGCGATCTTGACGGAATCAAACGGCGCGTCCGCGCCGGAATGGGGCGCTGCCAGGGCGGCTTTTGCTCGCCTTATGTAATGCGCATAATTTCGGAGCAGAAATCGATACCGATGGAAAAAATCACAAAGAAGGGCGAAGGTTCAGAACTTCTGACGGGTGAGGCAAAATGAGAGTAAAACACGATATTGTCATAATCGGCGGCGGCCCGGCAGGAATGGCGGCGGCTGTCTCGGCATATGACGCCGGCGTCCGCGACGTCGTAATTTTAGACAGGGAGGAGTCGCTCGGCGGAATACTAAAGCAATGCATCCACAACGGATTCGGGCTTCACAAGCTGGGCGAGGAGCTCACCGGCCCGGAATATGCCGCAGTCTATGAAAAAAAGGTCAAAGAGCGCGGCATAAAGGTCTATTATAACACCATGGCGGTGAGCGTAACGCCTGAAAGAGTTGTCACAGCGCAGTCCGAAGAGGGAATGATAGTCTTCGAGGCCGGCGCAGTCGTTCTCGCTATGGGGTGCAGGGAAAGGAGCAGAGGAGCGTTAAACATTCCCGGCACGCGCCCGGCCGGCGTTTATAGCGCCGGAACGGCACAGAAGCTCATGAATACGGAGGGCTTTTCTGTCGGCAAAAAGGTCGTTATTTTAGGATCGGGCGACATCGGGCTCATCATGGCGCGAAGGATGACGCTTGAGGGCGCGAAGGTCGAGGCAGTCTGCGAAATTATGCCGTATTCCGGCGGCCTTAAAAGAAATATTGTCCAGTGTTTGGACGACTTCGGGATCCCGCTCTATCTTTCGACGACCGTATCAGAGATACACGGCGATAACAGGGTGACGGGCGTCACCATCGCCCCGGTCGACGAAAACAGAAACCCGATCGAGGGAAAGGGGCGCTATATCGAGTGCGACACGTTGCTGCTCTCCGTCGGGCTGATTCCGGAAAACGAATTAACACGCGGCGCGGGCATCGGTATTGACCCGATGACAAACGGTGCGGTTGTCGATTCGATGCGCCAGACAGATATTAAAGGAATATTTTCATGCGGCAACGTTTTACAGGTGCACGACCTTGTCGACTATGTGTCGGACGAGGCGGAGCTTGCCGGCCTCGGCGCGGCAAAATTCATAAAGGGCGTGCTTTCCGAAAACGGGAAGGTCGCAGTCCGCGCGGAAAACGGCGTGCGCTATGCGCTTCCCCAGGTGATAGAAAAGGATAATACCGAGGACGTTTCGCTCTATTTAAGGGTAACAAAGCCCTTCGGCAGAGTTAAGATAAAGGCCGAGTGCGGCGGAAAAGTGATCGCGAGCGCGGTCAAAATAAAAGCGTCGCCCGGTGAAATGGAAAAGCTTAAGTTAAATAAAGGCACGGTTACGGGCGAAGTCACCGTGAGTCTGGAGGAATTGTGATGATAAGAAATTTAACATGCATCGTCTGCCCCAGAGGGTGCGCCATGACAGTGGACGAGGAAACGCTTGAGGTAAAGGGCAACAGCTGTCCGCGCGGCAGAGAATATGCCGAAGCCGAGGTTAAAAATCCGGTGAGGACATTAACAACGACGGTTAAGGTTCAAAACAGGGCGGACACTGTCGTGAGCGTGAAAACCAAAGAGCCCATAGCAAAAGGCGAGATATTTAATGTTCTTTCCGAGATAAAAAAAGCTCGTGTCTCGGCGCCCGTCAATATCGGCGATGTGATAATAAAAGGCATTGCCGGAACGGACATTGTCGCGTCCATGGTCGTCTTTCAGGACGGCAGGCCACTCAAATCCGCCTATAAGCGCTTCCGCGTCGAGGGTCTGACCGATCAGGACGATTACGCGTCCATGCACCAGATTCTCCTGCGCCGTCTCACGCATTATGTTCAGCAGGATGCGGGCTTTTCCGAGCGGCCGGATGTTCTGCTGATCGACGGCGGCGTTGAGCATACAAGGGTTGCAGAGGAGGTCTTGCAGACGCTTGGACTGGATATTCCGGCCTACGGCATGGTCAAGGACGACAAGCACCGCACAAGAGCGCTCGTAACCGCCGAAGGCGCCGAAATTGCCATCAGCGCCGTACCGTCTGTGTTTGCGCTCATCGGGACCATTCAGGAGGAGACACACCGCTTTGCCATCACCTACCAGCGTGCGCTCCGCTCCCGCCGCATGAAAAAATCCGGGCTGGAGGACATTCCCGGCATCGGCGAAAAGCGGCGGCAGGCGCTCTTGAAAAAATTCCGCTCTGTCAAAGCCATTTCACAAGCAGAACGCAGCCAGCTGGAGCAGGTGCTCCCGGAATCCGCCGCGCTGGCTGTTTATCAGCATTTTCACCCGAAGGAAGGAGGCGCCGCATGCGCGTCATCACAGGAACCGCCAGAGGCGTCCCGCTGAAGGCCCCGAAGGGCATGGATACCCGCCCGACCATGGATCAGGTCAAGGAGGGCATTTTCTCCGCCGTCCAGTTCGAGGTGGAGGGCGCGCGCGTGCTCGACCTCTTCGCGGGTTCCGGCGCGTTGGCGCTGGAGGCGCTCTCAAGAGGAGCGGGAAGCGCTGTGCTGTGCGATCAATCGCCCGCCGCCTGCGGTATCATCCGGGAAAACATCGCGCTGGTTCGCATGGAGGATCGTGCGCGCCTGCTGTGCTGCGAAGCCTCTCAGGCACTGGAAAGGCTTGTCGGAGAACAATTCGACCTGATATTTCTCGATCCGCCCTATCACAAAGGGCTCATCGATGCGGCGCTGGAGGGCATGATCCGGCGAAATCAGCTGGCGGAAGGCGGCCTGATCGTGGCGGAAACCGCGCAGGACGAGGGTTTTGATCTGCCGGAAGGCCTGACTTTTACGGACGAGCGGAAATACGGCAAGTCCAGACTGCATTTTATTGAAAGGGCGTAGGAAAACCATGCGGCGTATCGCGCTTTTTCCCGGGTCGTTCGACCCGCTGACGCTGGGGCATCTCGATCTGATCGAGCGGCTGAGTGCGCTTTATGACGAAGTGGTCGTGGGCGTGATGAGCAATCCGGCCAAGAAGCCCTATCTGGAAGATGAAGAGCGTCTGCACAGCATTGAGCGATCGGTTGAGCACCTTGCCAATGTGCGCGTTGCGCTGTCCCACGGCGCGACGGTGGATCTGGCGCGGCAATGCGGCGCGCAGGTGATGGTCAGGGGGCTGCGCTCCGTGACCGATTTTGAGTATGAAACGGTGCTGGCGGCGGGATATCGCTATATGGCGCCGGATATTGAAACGCTGTTTTTGCCGGCCCGCGCCGAGTGCGGAGCCATCAGTTCCTCCATG
>ERZ779851.2582-NODE-2582-length-13410-cov-3.510670_pt1 | contig 13410 bp, 5 predicted proteins | sample MGYA00511094_ERZ779851 | MGnify/ENA primary metagenome ERZ779851 (study PRJEB29588, sample SAMEA2155512) | human gut metagenome | biome: human gut; feature: human-associated habitat; material: faeces | place: Denmark | collected 2008/2010 ...
TCCCATATCGTATCGATGGTGTAATACATCATGTCTATCCCAGATGCGGTTCGGCGATCCAGGGGGAGAAAAATGAAGAACAGGATAATGTACACGTGTAATGCAGCAATAGAAAAACAAACAGTTTTGCCATTGCTGTTGTTTTTATATAGAAAATCAAAATAGCAGGGGGACAGTATGAGACAGGAATACAAAAGAAAAATGAGAAAACAAATGGGAAGAAGATATCTGGCGATTTTATGCATCATAGCCATTTTCTGTACCAGTTTACCGATTACGACTACCCAGACACAGGCACGGGCTTACACGGACTGGGAGGTATATGAAACAGATACAGGAGATGCTATTGCTGCGGCATATGGCAATCATACATTTGTTTTATTGAATGATGTAGGAATTTTTTATACTTCGGAAGATGCATTAACATGGACACAGACCGGAATATTGCCGGGAGTTGATGGAACAAAGAAATATACATATGAAAAGCTGCAAATGAAGTATTTAAATGACAGATTTTTTGTATATGGCGTAAATGACATCTTTTTATGGAGTATGGATGGAAAAGAATGGGAAAGCATTAGTATTGGTAATGGATTAGTTACAGCCATGACTTATGGGGAGGGGGCATGGTATGTGGCAACAGATGGAGCTGATCGGAATCGTTATCAGGATGAAGGTGATACATTTTCTCTATGGAGTAGTCAGGATGGAGAAAGTTTCACAAAGCTGGGGACTGAGTCAGATATAAAGGCGTGTAACAGTCTGTGCTTTGCACAGAATAAACTTATTGTCACCGATCCGGTATCGGATACCATTAATACACTACAGCCGGATGGAACACTGCTGGCAAAAATAGACGCACATAATGTATGTTATGAACATTATTATGCAGAGAGCAGATATAAAAGCGGTATGTTCCTATGTTTTTTTGAGGGATATATCTGGTATTCAACAGATGCAATCACATGGAATTGTTATAAAATGCTGTATCAATTCTTAAGGAATAGCATGGGTGAGTGGGCTGAAATACGAGATAACTACTATATGCTTAATAAGACAAGCGGAGAGTTGTATGAGATTACACCATGCTACGATCAGCCACCTGTATTTACTTATATTAATTGCAGGATGAGTTATGGTTATGATATACAAAAACTGGTTGTATGTGATGATGTATTATGGGGATTTGGAAACAATATTGCTGCCAGAATGCCCATGAAATTTGATGCAGAGACAATAGAGTGGGATGACGCAGAAAAAACGCCAACCATCAGCGATGGCAGTGTTAGTGATGGATCGATCAGTGAGAATGTGCCCGCACTCATTTATGAGGAAGATTATGTCAGACTGACAAAGGATATCACATTTTCGGAGGATTATACGTTAAGAGGAAAGAAGTTATATCTGGATGGACATATTTTGACGATTCAGGGGGATTTTACCTGCGGTGATACTGTGATCGATACAGGACAGGGAAAATTGTATGTGGCAGGTAATATGATTGTTGACAGTCAGACCAAGATAAGCGGCAAACTCGAGGTGGATGGGTATCTCAGTATTCAAGGTGGCAGTCTGGATTGTGAAATCTGTGATATCGTGGTTCATGGTGATTTGAGAGTATATTATTATCGCTATAATTACGGACTGCAGATGCGTCATGAGGAAGATCATGTCTCTGTATCGGGGTACCTGGGCTATAATACTGATTATTATGGATTGCTAACAGCCGGTACAATAGATGCATATGGAACAGTCAGGTTATCTGCTGGCTTCAAATCAAGGGAAAGCCACATTTTGAGAGTCTGGGGAGATCTCTCGCAGTCCGTAATAATAAATGATTCTAATTGCGAAGTCGCTAATTATGAGGATATGCGGGTTGATATAACTCCACCTGAGCCTGTAGACAGTCTTTTAATGAAGAGTGCAACAGGGAAAGCCGTTTATCTGACATGGAAGGAACCGAAGGATAACGGGAAGATTGCGTCCTATAAGGTATATCGAAATGGAGCATGTATAAAAGAAGTAACAGAAACTGAAGTGCGGATTGAAGAAAAGTATGCCAATGAAGAAGCGACTTATTATATTACGGCGATAGATGAGGCCGGATGGGAATCTGCAAAGGGAAAAGAAATTACGGCAAAGGCAGAGCCTTTGGCATTTTATAAGGTATTACCGGAAAATGGGTCTGCTGTTGGAAAAACGGTTACCATTACACCATATATGAATTGGGTTCCGGGCTTCAATGATAATCAGTTTAGAATATATTATCATGATCCGGTAGCTGATACAGAAACAGAAGTAGTAAAGGAAAGCCTGACAAAATGGAAAGACAATTGGTTTGAGGGGAAATACCGATATACGAAAGAGTATCCAATAGATCTGTCTAAATTTAAACAGGAGCAGGACATCACGGTATATGCAGAATTGACAGATATAGATGGAGGTGTGACAGCGGAATCAATTACATTGCATTTAGACCGGACGCCGCCTGAACAGCCTGCTGTGACAGTGGTGGAGAATGAAGAAAACATTTATCTGGAATGGGATAAGATAGCTGATGCAAAATACTATGGTATCTATAGGAGAGAAGAAAACACAGAGATATATAAGAAACTTGCAGAGCGCTGGTGGAACAATTATTATGATTCAACCGTACAGGACGGAAAAACCTATATTTATGCAGTGACCGCAATAGATGCCTTTGAAAATGAAAGTGATAAGACGGAGATACCGGCTGTTTATAAGCATCCGGATACACAAGCCCCTGTTCTAAAGTCTTTTAGAGTAATAGGAGAAGAAAAAAATAGGGAAATTACAACTGTTCGGCTGTATGCGACAGATAACAGAAATGTGAATAGATTTGTTATCACTGGAAAACGGGAGAATGATACAGAAAATACGATTTATGAGGTGGTATCGGGGGTAAATGGGTACAGCAAAGATGTAACCATAGATACGCGGAAATATGAAGACGGTGATTACCTATTGACCGCATATGCGGAAGATCGTGCAGGGAATAAAAGTGATGAAAAGACTGCAAAGCTGATCATAGACAATACACCACCGGCTGTACCTGCGGGAATACATGCAGAGGTTACCTGTACAACGGTCAGACTAAGCTGGGATCAGACAACGGAGCCCGATTTAAAATATTATATTGTAGAGAGTAAAAATGAAGGAGAAGCTTACTGGAGAATGTTATCCGGGCATAACATAGTAAGCAGCCGGTTAATAACAGGTTTAAAACCGGAACAGACGATATCTTACAGAATATATGCAGTAGATGATGTGGATAATCAGAGTGCGTATTCTGACGAGATCAAAGTAACAACACCGCCGGATCTGGAAGCACCGTCAAAGACAACCATAGCGGTCAAAAGCAGCAGTGGCAGTGCAGTGACAGTTAGCTGGAAGGCAGCAACCGACAATGTGGGAGTTAAAGCATATCGTATTTATAAAAACGGAGAACTGCTGACAGAAATCTCTGATAAATTAAACTACCGGGATGAAGAAGTAGAGCCGGATCAGAGCTATCAATATGAGGTTGCGGCAGTGGACGAGGCAGGGAACGAAGCGGAAAAAAGCAACAAGTTATCCTGTCTGGTAACCCTGCCCGTCATTTTAAATATAACACCGGAGAATGGAGCTCGGATCGGTAAACAGAAATCCGAAATCGATGTAACACTTCTCAATTATGCGGAAGCAGGAAAGAAGACGATTACCTGCAGCTATTACAAACCGGACACAGATAGCTGGGAACTGATCGGGACAACCTCGGTGTCTCCGTTTATTGCCAATACAACTTCTCGGATTTATTGGGATACCTCTGCCTTTTTGGAGGATGCAGATATCCGTGTCCGTGTGGTTGTGCTTGATGAAGACAGGAATGCAGCACAGCAGGAGCTTACACTGCATCTTGACAGAACACCGCCGGCATTACCGGAGCTGACGGGAAGTGAGAAGGATGCAAAGATCACACTGACATGGAACCGGAGCGCAGATGAGGACTGTGCTGTATATCAGGTTTACAGAAAGGCGGTCAGTGGAAATGATATGGAAGAAGCTTATCGAAAAATCTGCTCTGTCAAAAACAATGGAAAGGACAGCTATCAATTTACGGATACCGCTGTACTTCAACAGAGTACATATGTTTACTATATACAGGTGCAGGATATATTTGGAAATGCCGCTCAGACAGAGCCCATAGAAATATATGTTGCAACAGATCTGACACCACCGACGCCCCCGACGGATGTGTGGGTGCATACAAGAACCGGTTCTTCGGTTACGCTTGGATACAGTGGAGCAAAGGATAACGTGGGTGTTGCAGGCTATTTTGTATACAGGGATGGAAAGAAGATCGCAGAGACAGCTAAGCCGCAATACACAGATTATGGAAAGGATCTGGAAAATGGACTGCAGGAATATGTTTTATACCGTTATACCATAAAAGCATTTGATCTGGCAGGAAACGAATCAGAAGAAAGTCAGATACGGGAAGCTTTTGTGAAGATGCCGTATATTACAGAGCTTAAACCTGCAGATCAGACTTCTATTGCAGCAAAGGAAACAACACTGCAGGTAATTTTTGAAAATACAGGTAACAGCTCTGGAAATTATGCTGACTTTTACTGGACAGAAGAAGGAAAGAAAAACTGGCAGAAAATAAATAAAGAGCCGGTTTGGCAGAGCCGCTATGGGGGAAATTATCTGCAGGCAACTATGAACTGGGAATTGCCGGAATTTGCCGGAACAGGGAATAAAGAGATTAGGATCAAAGCAGTGCTGACGGACAGAGATGGCAATCAGGCGGAAGAGGAGGTTATCTGTACGATTGACCGGACAATACCGGATCCACCAAAACAAGTAGAGGCGCAGTTAAAAGAAGATGTGATCCTTCTGACCTGGGATTTTTCTGACAGTGCGGATATCGCCGGCTATATTGTTTACAGGAGTACAGACGCAGGCAATTATGATGCATTGGAAACGATAGAGGATCCTATGTGCCGGGCATATATGGACAGAACCGTATCAGCCGGTCACAGTTACCGGTACAGAATGTCTGCAGTAGATGTATATGGACGGAAAAGCAAGCCCAGTGATTGTACGCAGGCATTGCAGGTAACAGAGGATACAATTGCGCCGAAGCTGACGGCTCTGTCACCGGATCCTGGAAGAGTAAATGGTAAACTGCAGATCAGTGCGGAAGGGTATGATAACCGAAAGATAGACAGCTTTGTTTTCTACATTAGAGAAGACAGTGAGAATCCATGGACAGAACTGGCAAAAGTGCAGGCGGAGAACAATAAAGCAACCTGTGTGTTGGACACAACGGGCTATGAAGACGGACAATATTTTGTAAAGGCGGAAGCACGGGACTGTGCGGGAAATGTAAGCCAGAATCTGTTCCAAAGACGGTATGAAATTGATAATACAGGTATCGCCAAAATCAAGATGGCTAAATGTGATACATTGGCATCTGTGATACGCTTGCGATGGGAAGATGTTACGGAAACGGATTTTGCATATTTCCTGGTAGAAAGAAAGACAGAAAAGGATGGCAGCATATTCTGGGAGAAGGTGGCGGAAATAACAGACAGTCTTGGATATGACTGCAAAAATCTGCAGCCACAGACAGAGTATACTTTCCGTGTGGCTGGATATGATGATCTTGGAAACAGAGGGGAAGAATCGGATGAGATCACACTGACTACAGTGCAGGATACGGTCAGTCCAGTTATAAAGAGGATCGGTCCCGTAAAAGGGTCTTATGGCAAACAGATCCGGTTGGAAATACAGGCAGAAGATAATGCCACACTTGACAAGGCAGTATTTTCTTATACGACAGATGGACAAGAGTATACTGTGCTGGCAGAAGTCAGGGCAGACGAGATGGAAAGCAGGAAGTGCTTCAGTTATTTATGGGATACGGGAAAAATGCCGGAAGGAGAGATTGGCGTTCGATTTGAGGTATATGATGCAGCAGGCAATCATAATGCTCTGACAGAGGAAGAAAAGCAGGTGGAGATCGTATATACGATCGATCATACACCGCCGCAGCAGGTAAAAAAAGTACGTGTTACGGATACGGACGGCTGTATCGGACTGACATGGGAAGAATCAGGAGAAACAGACATTCAGGCGTACAGAGTTTACAAAAAGTATGGCAGCTCCTTTAGAAAAATAAGAGAGGCTTCCATACTGAATACCTATGATACGGATGTGAAACCGGGCAACAGCTACACCTACAAAATATCTGCCATCGATCAGGCTGGAAATGAGGGCGAATACTCGGAAGAAATCACTGCTGTGGCTGAGCAGGACAAAGAGCAGCCCGTTGTATACGGGATCGGTCCTGCTGATACAGAAATACTTGGCATAGATCCTGTTATCACAGTATTGGCAGCGGATAATGCAGGACTGTCACAGATACAGCTTTCCTACAGGGAGCTGGGCGGTGAAAAAGACTGGATTGTATTTGCTGATCTTCCTGCATCCGGAAGACAGCAGTATAAAACTGCAGCCATGCAGACAGAAGAATTATCAGAAAATATCACATATGAGATCAAAGCGATCGCGATAGATGAAGCAGGAAATTACAGTGAGGCATTTACGAAAAACTATACCTTTGATCTGACCCCGCCTCAGAAACCGGAACTTACAACAAAACCAGGAAGCTTCCGGATAGATCTGCAGTATGGAACAGCGGATACGGGCACAGAACTGTATGAGATTTACAGAAAAGAATATGGCGAAAAAGAATTTACCTGTGTAAAGAGCACAACGGAAGGCAGCTATGAGGATACGACCGCAAAACCGGGAAAGGTTTATTATTACAAAGTCAGAAGCTATGACGAAAACGGAAATTACAGTGAAAGCAGTACAGAATACAACCATGCCAGCAGTGTTGATACCATTGCGCCGGTAGCTGTTTTGCCGCAGAACATGACAGGACTGACCGGAGTTGCATCACATCTGGATGGAACAGGTTCAACGGATAATGTCAGGATCAAATCCTATACGTGGGATTTTGGAGACGAAAGCGCAAAACAGACAGGAAGCAAGCCTGTTCACACTTATAAAAAAGCCGGAACCTATACAGTAACGCTGACAGTTGCGGATCAGGCAGGAAATAAAAACAGTACCTATGGTACAATAGAAGTAAAGGACGCGGAGCAGAACGGAAAGCTGCAGTTGTCAGTGATGGGATCTGATGGAAGTCCTCTTGCCAGTGCAGATCTGTATATCAGTGCGGATGAATCAGGACAGGAAGCATTTCGTACAAAAACCGATCAAAACGGTGCAGCAGAGCTTATACTTGAGCCTGGAACCTATGAAATAGCAGCGTTTACAGAAGGATATTTGCCGAAACAGGAGCAGATCACGATCAGCAAGGGTGAAATTTTGCAAAAGAAGATCTGCCTCCCTTCCGGGGAAGTGGTAACAGGAAACCTGACTTTCCATCGGATGACGCTTGAGGAGATCATAGAGGCAGGCGTGGATCTGTCAGATCCGGAAAACCTGCATACCTATACATTCTCCGTAACACTGGGGTATGAAGAACGCCCTATACCGGTTGTATTCAGCGGTATGTCAGCAGGCACATTAAAAAAGGGAAGTAGTAGAGGTGGCGGCTTCCGCACATATACAGCAGAGGGCAACGGGGGAAGTATTCAGGTTATCTGTAAAGAACCTGAAGCAGAAAATGAAGAGCCACAGCCGCAGGCACTGATCTATGTAAATACACAACAGACCGTTTCCTGGTTAAAGGATATGTATAATGTACAGCTCGCGGTTATCAATCAGGCGGATAGTGGATTCACATTATCCCAGTCCTCCGCAACCCTTTCTCTGCCGGGGGGACTCTCACTTGCAGCAACAAAATCCGGGCAGACAATGACAAAGGAGCTTGGTGATATAGAGGGACAGGAGTGTGCACTGGCAAGCTGGATCGTAAAAGGCGATAAAAGCGGAAGCTATGAGATCCGGGCAGATTTCAGTGCTAATATGGAGCCGTTCCATGTACCGATCCACCGGGAATTTGTTGCAAAACAGGATGTAACTGTCAGTGCGGGAGAAGGACTGTATATGATCGTACAGCCGGACAGTGCTGTTTTTTATGACGAAGAATCCTATATTTATTTTTCATTGCAGAACAGATCTGACCATGATTTTTATAATGTAAAGACAACATTTGGATCTACGAAAGAAGGAGCACAGCAATATGTCATTTCGGAAGGAACAGAGAGTACTGCTGTTCCGCTGGTCAGAGAGCAGGATATATTGGATGTGGGTATCTTACGCCCCGGACAAAGCGTTACCGGAATGCTGCAGCTGGGAATAGCACCAAGTGATGAAAAACACTATCTGGAGCTGGTAGAAACAAAGGCAGAGATATTAAAGGGTGAAAATCTGGGCGTTACACTTATCATTGCTCCGATCCGAAATATGTCTGCCAATCATAAGATGTATGTAAATGAGGATGGAAGTACTTATTACGGCGATCCGGTCAATGTGGCGACAGGTGCATTTACACAGGAAATCCATGCTTTTACGAACAGAGAAGGAGACAGCCTTTTAGATCTGTCTTATGATTCCCGGAAGGCTGCTGAGATCGGAGAGGCAGGCAGAGGCTTCCGTCACAGTTATGAGTATAATATCTCAGAAAAGCACGGAAAAATCGTACTGCATACATGGGAGACGAAAGAAGAGTATTTTGAAATGGCAGCCCTTGCAACTGCAGAGGAGCTGGAAAGCGATAAAACAGCAGTAACAGGCAGTATAAAGACAGTGGATATTATAAATGTACCCGATCACGCATTCCCCGGAAATTATGTATCGGAAGCTGATCCGAATGTGTGGATCACAAAAGATAAGGATGGCAGCTATCGGTTGACAGATTCCGAGGAAAATAAATGGTATTTTGATAAAGAAGGTGTGTTATATAAAAGAGAAGATACGAATGGGCAGGTGATCAGCTATGAAAGAACCGAGGAAGCACTTACGATCCATAACCGGACAACAGATGAAACTGTGACACTTTCCTATGACACAAATGGCAGGCTGGTAAACGCCGGAGATTCTCATGGAAGAGGCGTAAGCTTTGCATACGATGAAAATGACTGCCTTACCGGTTACCGGAATGAAGAAGGAAATCTGACGACTTATACCTATGATGAAAAAGGACGTATGCTGACTGTTGTCAGCCCAATGGGAACTGTTCTGGTGGAAAACAGCTATGATGAAGCAGGCAGAGTGATCCGGCAGAAAGAGGCGGGCGATGACAGATATGCAGAACTTACTTACACAGAACCTACTTCCCGCGTAGGCAGGACAGAAATCAAAAAAAGAGATGGAGCAGTCAGAACCTATTATTACGATCTGTTTGAGCATATTTTATCAGAAACAGATGAGAATGGAGCAGAGACCTCTTACCTGTATGAAAAAGGAAGACTGATAAAGAAAATAGAGCCGGATGGAAAAGCCACAGAGTATACCTATGATGCAGACGGAAACCTGACGAAGCAGGAAACTGCGACAGGACAGCAGGCGCAGATCAGCTATGATACAGATGGCAATCCGGTAAATATTGCATCCGGGGAAGGAACCGCCGGAACCTACCGTTATGATGAAAAGGGCAGGATCAGCGAATATATCTCAGCCCTTTCAGAAGTGCGTCATTATACCTATAATCCGGATGGAACACTGCGCAGCATGGAAACGGAAGGGCTTGGAACAGAGTTCTATACCTATGATACATACGGAAACAGGACCAGTGTAACAGACAGACGGGGTAACTGCACAAAATACGCTTATGATCAATATGGAAATCTCATTAAGACAACGGATGCGCTCGGAAATACTTCCGGTTGTGTATATGATCAGATGGGACGGGTGCTTTCGCAGACAGATGCAAGAGGAATCCGGACCGAATATACCTATGATGCAGAAGGCAGGCTGCTAACTGAGAAAACAAATGACAGAGAGATCCGTTACAAGTATGATGCGGCAGGCAGACTGATCCAAAAATCAGATGCAGCAGGCATTATAACGACATATGCCTATGATACGGAAGGAAATGTAACAGAAACAGACAGAGCGGGACAAAAAGAACTGAGCAGCTATGATGCGGCAGGGCAGCTTTTGTCAGTATCCGATGCAGTCAGTGCTAATACCGTCTATACGTATGATAAAAACGGATATGTTACCTCTATAACAGAAAACGGTCTGACAACCTTCTATACAAATGATACATATGGGAAAATGTTGAAAAAACAAAATCCGGACGGAACAGTTTTGCAGTATACTTATACCAATGACGGACTGTTAAGTACGGTGACTGATCAGGATGGCAATACCGAGAGCTATGTTTATGACAAGGTAGGAAATCTGACCGGACAGACAGATGCCCTTGGTAACAGGATCACTTATGCATATGATATCCATGGCAGATTGATCAGGCAGACAGATGCCAGAGGCAATAGTGAAAGCTATGCCTATGATGCGGTCGGCAATTGCATAAAACGGACAGATGCGATGGGCACAGTCACGGAAATGACTTATGATATGGCGGGCAGAATGACAGAGCAGTCTGTACTGACCAAAGCAGGAAAGATCACAAACCATTATACTTATGATGCAGCGGGAAATATCCTGACCACAACAGATGCTGAAGGCAGCAGGACGGTCTACAGATATGATGATTACGGAAATTGTATCAGTAAAACAGACTGCATGGGAAATGTTACAGAATATACTTATGATGCCCTGAACAGACAGACAGGGACAAGTGATGCAGCAGGAAAAGAAGCTTATACCTATGATGCACAAAATAACCTGATCCGTCACAGGACAGCCTGTGGCAGTGGACAGGAAACAGAGTACTTGTATACCTATACGCAGGATGGTATGCTGAAAGAGAGCAAAGATCCGCTGCAGGGGATCAGCAGCATTGCATACAACCGGAACAGGCAGATCGCATCGGTGACAGATCCTCTGGGAAATGAAACAGTTTATCAATATGACAGTGCAGGCAGGATCAGCCGGGTAAGAACTGCAGCGGATACGCAGACAGAGTATACCTACAATGCACAGGGACTTCTGGCAAGTGAGAAAACCGCAGATGCCAAGACGGATTATACCTATGACGCACTTGGCAGGATCCTTACCAAAGTGGATGCACTTGGCAGGGTCACTTATACTTATGATGCAAACAGTAACATCACAAAGGTAAAGGTCGGCTTTGGAGAGTGTACTCTTTTGGAGTGAAAAATATGGAAGTAACATATAAAAAACATATAAATGTAGATAAAGAAAATAGAACAGAGTTCTTGTTTGTTAATTGGGATTATGAGGATGGCAGTGACTATTTAGCAAAGATTTTCTGCAAGGAGTTTGGTATGTCAGCAGAAGAAAAGGTGGACTATATATATTTCAGTGTAATAAAATTACATTTAGATAAGATTACCTATGAGTTACTGTGGCATGAGGATTTTGGAAACATGATATATTCTATAGAACAAGAGGAACAGGTTGTGGATATGTTGGAACGAATGGTGAAAGTTGTATTAAGTATTTTGAATGAAAAATTGAAAGCAAATTAATTCAATTCTGGTTAGGATATTTAAAGATTGACTAGATATAAGATGGTATCCTGAAGGATATACACCTTGAGCAGGATCTGAGTTTATACCAAGAGAATCATTCCCGGAATAAGAGAGGCGACGAATAGTGGATTGGATAAATAGTATAAGTAATATGGATAATACTATAAATGAAATTTGTATAAAAGACTCTTGTTTAATTATATATATCAAAACATGGGATCAAAAAATTAGACAAATTATTTTTTCAGATTATTATGCCTTTAAGGAAAAAAATTCTATAGGCAGAGAGATTGGAGATATAATAATTCAAACTAATTCTTCTTTGTTAGAAGAATTGAAAGAAGATATTGTAAACGGTGATGGTACAATTGATGAAATAGCAGAGGTTAAAAGTATAACCTTTTATGATTCTTGGAATGAAATAATTCTATTAGAGATTTTAGCTGAAAATATAGAATTTGTTTAGTTAGGCATGTAAATGTAATAATTTTACAATAATCCCTTGGAAAACTGTCATCATAGAGACTTGTTTTGAAAATGTACAAGAATATGATACATGTAATAAGGCTGGATACAGTGTTAGAATGCTTATAAACGAAAGAGGAACCGATAAGCTAAAGCAGATGATGGAGAGTAGAATATGAAACAAAGTATGAATATGGGCGGTTCAATTGCCCCAAAAAACATTTTGGAAAACCTTTACTAATTCAATAAGCCAAGGAAAACCATTATATACTTTAAAAGTAGGTATTGAGGCTGGAAATGTAATCACTGTTTTTCTTAAAAAGTAGGCAGGAGGTTGTTGAAATGAATTTTTATATAGGTAATTCAATAGATGAAATTGATGAACAAGATGTCAATGTAGAATTTAGCGATGAGTTGATTGATTTTATCTATAAGATGAGTGGACAAGTATCTTTTGATATGAGTAAATTGTATAAAATTGATCCTTATGATGATGTTGAAGTTTTTAAAAATGATTTGCCTCAAATAGTGGAAATATGCAAATCTATATTAGACTCAGCGTTGCTTCAGGATTACGAGAAACCAGATGAAGGAAGACAAATGTTACAAGATTTATTAGAGATTATCAAAAAAGCAACTACAAGAGAATTGGGATTAGTTTCAATAGGAGATTGATAATTTGCATTATGTAATAAAAATGTAACAATTCCCTTAATACCAAAACCCAAACACACATAATGGGAGATGCTCCGTTAGAAGATTTACACGGTGTGCCAGGTAGGTGATAGTATATGAAATATGATGAATTATATAAAACTTATAAAGAAGAAATTCCGGAAGGCTACACCTTTTTTGAGGTTAAAGAAAAAGAAAATTTGATAGATGAAACTGAGGGGATACATTTGGTATACAAATGACCATTATGCATTTATACAAATTGAATGATGGAGGTGATAAGGTTGATTCATGAAGAAAGTATAAAGCTGCTGAAACTGCAGGGTGTTGAATTTGAGACCGGACTCACGATTGAAGAAATAACAAAAATTGAAGATATATATACAATAAAATTTCCGAAGAGTCTAAAAGAATTCTTAATGATGACTTTACCAATATCCAAGGGATTTTTAAATTGGAGAAATCTTGACCAAGATAATGTTATGTTTATCAAGAAAATTATAAATAGACCAACTGAAGCTGTTTACGAATTAGCAGAGGAGGTTAGTTGGTGTGATGACTGGGGGAAGGAACCAGAGAATGAAACAGATATTGCACTGATTGTAAGAGAAGCTGCATTTACAAGGGCATATCGTAAAACACGAGAGCCACGTTTGGACATCCT
>ERZ779851.2584-NODE-2584-length-13407-cov-91.959781_pt1 | contig 13407 bp, 10 predicted proteins | sample MGYA00511094_ERZ779851 | MGnify/ENA primary metagenome ERZ779851 (study PRJEB29588, sample SAMEA2155512) | human gut metagenome | biome: human gut; feature: human-associated habitat; material: faeces | place: Denmark | collected 2008/2010 ...
AATATATTTTTATATTTATATATATATAAATATAAACTTTCTCTTTCACCCTTTTCCCTCAAGGGGGGAGTTGCGGAATTTTGGACTGTCAGTGTCAGTGTCAGCGCTTCTGTCCATTTTCGCCTGTTGACGCAGGCAAAAATTTGGTGGTATCGAAAATAATTTGTAATTTTGTGAGCAAAATAAAAAACGATACATGGGGGTGAGAATATACAAGATTTCTGAGTATGAGCATGCGGCCGAGATCAGGCAGTTTGATGCACTTTGCCGAATCCTGGGCGAGTTGGAGGCGCAGACGGGTGGGGAGTACGTGCTCGTGGGCAACTACAACATCGAGGGCGTGGAGCTCGATGCGCTGCTCTTCACACCGCAGGCGGCATTGGTGATAGAGTTCAAGAACTGGGGCGGCAGCATCGTGGCAGGCGAGAACGGACCCTGGACCAGCGACGGCAGGACGATAGCAGGTGGAGCCTACGGCAAAAGTCCCTTCGCACAGGCACGGCTCAACCGAAGCCGAACCGCCGCAGGACTGCGCAAATATCTCGGATGTGAGCGCCTCGAAGTGGGAGTGGTGGTCGTGTTCAGCCGGGATGCGGAGATCGACGCCTCGGGCCTCTCGGAGAGTGTAGGGAAGTGGCTCTCCGTGTGCGACAACCGCCACCTGGGAGCTGTCCTCGGCAGCAGAAGTCAGGGCGCACAGCTCTTTACGGCCGAGCAGATGCGCGACATTCCCCGACGACTCAGGATAGAGGCCTACGATGTGCAGACGGCAGGCGAGGGGCTGGCAGGGCTGCACGTGGAGAGTGTGGCGACCGACCTCTTCGAACAGGTCGACCAGATACCCGCCGACATTGATATCCGTCTGCGCTACCGTCTGCTCAGCGAGGTTTTCCATCAGGCCGTGGAGGGAAAGTTGCAGCAGTCGAAGACCAAGTTTGCCGGCTTCTTCGCCAAGGTGGACTATCTGCTCACCGAGAACCGCGACAAGATGCGCGACGCCTCTCTCTCGGCTTCGGTCAACGCCTTCCGCATCCGCTTGCGCCGTCTTCAGAATGCGCCCCTTCAAGCTTTGAATGCCCCCCGAAACCCACAGAACGCTCCCGAAGCCGTACTCACCGATGAAGAGCTGCGCCAGTCTGTCGCCCACGACACAGCCGCCCTGTGCAAGTTTATCGCTCTCGTTTACGACATTCCCGTGCCCGCCAGTCTCGACCATCGTTTCCCCTATGTCGTGGCTTCCTATTACCGTCCGCTCTATCGCAAGGGCAGCGAGATGCGGGTCATCATCGACACCTGGGACGACACCCTCATCACAGCCACCGACAGCGAGACGGGCGAGTCGTGCCGCATCTACTATCGCAAGGCCGACAACCCGTATGCGCTGGGCGACCGAGCCTATCTGGCCGACATCCTGCTCAAGGGCGAACAGCTCAACCTCATCCTGCCCCGCGAGGAGGCTGGCATCATCTATCCCGCCATCATCATCTACAACCCCGACTATCTGATAGACGTCACCTCGCTGGCAGGATGCTTCTCCGAGCAGGAGACCGCCACCCCCTACGCCTACATGCTCAGGAAGCTGGCGCCCGCCTTCAGCAACGAGGCCATCATGCTGGGTAACTTTGCCGGACAGCTGCTCGACGAGGAGGTTTACCACGTAGACCGCCCCTACGAGAAGAGCATGGCCGACTTCTGCGCCCGCAATGCCGTGAGCCTCGCCGTGACGCCCCTCTCAGACCATTTCCGTGCCGATGCCGAACTGCAGCGCCAGCACATTCGCCGTGCCGTGCAGGGAGCCCTGGCCGAGGCCTCGTCGGTAGCCTTCAGGCGCGACGGCAAGAACACCATCCTGGAGCCTTCCTTCTTCTCGCCCACACTCGGACTGCAGGCCCGTATGGACTTCATTCAGAAAGACCTCACGCTCATGGTGGAGCAGAAATCGGGCAAGGCGTCCTATAAGTCGAGCCCCGAGACACCCCGCATTCGCCCCGACCACTATGTGCAGGCGCTGCTCTATCGTGCCATCTTCAGATACAACTACGGCGTGGCCTACAAGGACTTCCATTCCTACATGCTCTACTCGAAGTACACCAACAGCCTGCTCGACATCGCCTCGGCGCCCGACCTGCTCTTCAAGGCGCTCAGGTTGCGCAACCAGGTGGCATGGCTCGAACTGCTCCTCACGCGTGGCGGATTCCGTATTCTCGAGTCGCTCACCCCCGAGCTCGTATGTCCGGGCGAGAGCGGAACGTTGTGGGAACGCTACAAGCGGCCACAGCTGCAGGCGCTGCTCGACCGGGTGCGCACGGCCACACCCTTGGAGAAAGACTATTACTACCGCTTCCTCACCTTTGTGGAGAACGAGCAGATGCTCTCCAAGGTGGGCAACCGAACCAAGGAGGAGTCGGGATTCGCCTCGGTATGGAACTCCACACTCGACGAGCGACGCAACGCCGGCAACATCTATTGCGACTTGCGCATGATGCCCATCCGACAGGTCAAGGGAATGCCCATCGAGCGGGTGGAGTTCGCCTTCGCCGACGGACAGGACAAGGACGTGTCCAACTTCCGCAAGGGCGATATCGTCTTCTTCTATGCCTACAATCCCACCCTTGAGGGCGAGCCCAACGCCACACGCCACTATGTGTTCCGTGGGTCGATCGTCGACATTCACGAGACGAGGGTAGAGGTGTCGCTCCGCAATCCGCAGACCCAGTGCGAGGTGTTCGATGGCGAGGTGTGGGCGATAGAGCATGACTTTATGGAATCGTCGTACCGTGCTCTTTATCAGGGTCTTCAACTCTTCCTCGAAGCCCGTCAGGAACGCAAGGACTTGCTCCTGTTGCAGCGCAAGCCGAGGGTCGACACCACGCTCAAACTCCAGGGCGACTACGCCAGCCAGGGCAACACGGAGTTCAACGACCTGGTGCTGTGCGTGAAGCAGGCCCGGGACCTCTTCCTCATCATCGGACCTCCCGGCACGGGTAAGACCTCCTTCGGCATGGTCAACGTGCTGAAGGAACAGCTCATGGAGGAAGGCACGTCGGTACTGCTGCTCTCGTTCACCAACAGGGCTGTGGACGAGATGTGCAGCAAACTGGTAGGCGAGGGCATCGATTTCGTGCGCTTGGGCAGCGAGCTGGGCTGTCATGAGGCTTACCGCTCCCACCTGCTCGGCAAGCGGTCGGAGGCGTGCCGCGACGGCCGTGAGATCAGGCAGATGATAGAGCGTTGCCGTGTGTTCTGCGGCACCACCACAGCCTTCAACAGTCAGATAGCCCTCCTGTCGATCAAGCATTTCGACCTGGCTATTGTCGACGAGGCCTCCCAGATACTCGAGCCACAAATCGTAGGTCTGCTCTCGGCGAAGAATGCGCGCACGGGCGAGCACGCCATCGCCAAGTTTGTACTCATAGGCGACGAGAAACAGTTGCCAGCCGTCGTGCAGCAACAGGAGTCGGAATCCATGGTGCAGGAACCCAACCTGCGGGCCATCCACCTCACCGACTGCCGGCTCTCGCTCTTCGAGCGCCTCATCAAGGCTTATCGCTCCGAGGGTGTCAACAATGAGTACAGCTACATGCTCACCCGCCAGGGACGTATGCACCGCGAGATAGCCATCTTCCCCAACTATGCCTTCTATCAGAACAAGCTCATCCCCGTGCCCCTGCCTTATCAGGAGGAGCCCACGCCGCTCACCTCTGAGAGCCACGACGGGCTGGAGGCATTGCTCACCACCCGCCGCATCGCCTTCGTCACCTATCCCGAGCCACGACAGACAGGACTCGACCCATGGCAGCAGGAGACCTCCGACAAGGTGAATCTCATCGAGGCAAGGATGATCGCCGCCACGGTGCATCGCATCTACCTCATGGATCCAGAGGGCTTCGACAAAGACCGCACGGTGGGCATCATCGTGCCCTATCGTAATCAGATCTCCACCATACGCAACGAGATAGACAGCTACCACATCGAACCGCTCCACGACATCATGATCGACACCGTGGAGCGCTATCAGGGAAGCCAGTGCGAGAACATCATCTACGGCTTCACCATCAGGAAATACTATCAGTTGGGATTCCTTACCGGCAACCAGTATGTGGACCGTGCGTCGGGCGAAATCATCGACCGCAAGCTCAACGTGGCGATGACCCGTGCCATGAAACATCTCATCATGATTGGCAACGCCAGACTCCTGCGCGAGAACGTCATCTTCTTCAAGCTCATGGAGTTCGCCCGTAACAGGCAGAGCTATTTCGACATCTCGCCCAGCGACTATGTGAGCGGAAACTTTGTCGTTGGTTCTCTCGACTCGGCTGGTTCTGTCGGTTCGGCTGATTCTGTCGGTTCGCTCAAGGAATTATCATCCGATGAAACCTTTGACCGTACGTTTCGTACGGTCGTCGAAGAGCCCGTCAAGGGCGATGCGATGACCCGTTGGCCCCAGTATGTTCTGGGCAACGAGTTTGCCACCAACCAGGCGCTCATCGACTATGGAAGGAGCCATTTCGTGCAGTCCAAAATCATTCAGACCGACCTCAAGGATGCCTCGGGCAGAAACCGGATGCGCACCTTCACGCCCGCCGACCAGGTGCTCGTTTACTGTCACAACATGATGCCTGCCCACTATGCCTGCGCCAAGCTGATGTACAGCTCGGTTCGGGAGTGGGTGGAGGAGAGGCTCTCCTCCACCTCCCTGCGCACCATCTCGGTGCATCTGGGTTGCGGACCGGCCACCAATGCCCTGGCTTTCATGCAGGTTTTCGGCGACAAGATAGGATGTTTGGAGTACGAGGCTGTCGACATCTCGGAGAGCATGCATCAGATGGGCGAGCGGATGCTTCATGCCGCTTACGCCGACCGGGTGGTTTATCACAAGCTGAGCCATTTTGAGGAGTTGAATGACGATGATTGGAATGCTTTGTCCAGCGTTCCTACGGTCATCTTCTTCCATTTCTCGTACATCTTTGCGAAAATCGGTCCCCAGTCAGCCGAGAAGTTGGCTACACGCATCGCTTCCGTCATGGCTGCCCATCCTCTCAACAGATATGTTTTCTTCATCCAGCAAGCCGATGCCGACCGTACTCTCAAGAGTTATCGAGTGTTCCGCAAGGCGCTCTCTGCCCGGGTTCATTTCTTGAAGGGGGGCTGCGCCTCGGCAGTATGGAATGCGGATGCTTCTCAGGTGCAGGCGGATGTTTCTCAGATGCAGGCGGATGCCCTTGCCTTTCCGTTCTCTTATGAGATTTGGGAGGGATAGTTTTCTGAGGCGCCCAGCGAACATACTGTTTGCTCAAGTTTCGCAAGTGGATTATGTACGGGCTGAAGGCCCAGAAGCTCTTAGCCCAGAGCAATGGAAACAAGCAGCACGCCCTGAAAGGGCAGAAGCTCTTAGCCCAGGGCAGCGCCCTGGGTTATCATGTTCCCAAACCTGTCGCCCTGTAAGGGCAAAAGCATTAAAACTCCTGGCAATATTTAAAGCTTTTGCCCTTACAGGGCGCATTGCTGATTGCCATTATACCCAGGGCGCTGCCCTGGGCTAAGAGCTTCTGCCCTTTCTAGGCGTGTGGGGCAAAAATTGCGAAACTTCAGCTGTTGAGCCCACTTTAAAAAGTAGTTTTTAGTTCTTTATCCAACAAACGCCATTTGATTATCACATGGTTACATTTGAAGAAATTATCAAAATTGACTTTTTCAAGTGGGCTCAGCTGTTTGTGCGTCCCCCAAGAGTCCGTTTTTCTCTCTCTCAGGGCTTATCATTTTTTAAGGGGTCTGAATCTGGTGAACGACTGTTCTAAATGTCACGAAATAAGGAATATATGTACTCTTTGATTTCTTTTCGAATGCAAAACTATTTCGTAATTCAGGTTTTTTGATTACCTTTGCAGCCGTATGAAAAAAAGAAAGATGAGATTTATCTGGGCGATGGTTGGCCTGTTGGGGCTGTCGCTCGTCAGTTGTGACAAGGTGTTCGACGTGCATCCTTATGATGTGAATATCAAGGGAGAGAAGAATGTCAACGCCAAGCAGATAGTGAAAATAGAGGAGGCGACGAAGGACAAAACCACCTTTCGTTTCGCCTTTATCAGCGACTCACACCAGTGGCTCAATGACCTGAGTGACGAGGTGAGCGACATCAACCGCAGGCCAGATATCGACTTTGTGATTCATGGTGGCGACATGACCGACTTTGGTGGCACAAAGGAATTTCTCTGGACTCGCGACCGGCTCAAGAAACTCAACAAACCCTTTGTGGCACTCTTGGGCAATCACGACTGTCTCGGTACAGGGACAAAGGCTTACCAGGTGACTTTTGGCAATCCCGACTTTGCTTTTATCGCAGGCAGAGTGAAGTTTGTGTGCCTCAATACCAATGCGATCGAGTACGATTATTCGCAACCAGTTCCCAATTTCGACTTTATCAAGGCCGAGTGGACCAATCGGGCAGATGAGTTCGACCGCTCAGTCGTTTGTATGCATGCTCCTCCTTTCAGCGAGCAGTTCAACAATAACGTGGCAGAACCCTTCAATGATTACATCCACAAGCTGCCCCAGCTGATGTTCTGTCTCGACGGTCATGGCCATCACATTCGCATACAGGACCTCTATGATGACGGTACTATCTTCTATATGACAGCGAGTGCCAAGGAGCGAAAGTATTATATATTTACCATTACTCCCGACGATTACAGCTATGAGATTATTGATTTTTAGGATATTTCTTCTTTCGTTTCTGATGCCAGCATGTGTTCAGGCGCAACAGAACGCCGTGGCAGATACAGCGTTGGCTGCTCGCGACACGGTGGTGAAACATAGTCGCTATGACAACCGCATTCACCGTTATCGCCGCTACTGGGGAGCACTCATCCCTACGCAAACCGTCCTGCAGACTTGTGGCAACATGGGACTGTTCTCCTTTGGAGTGGGCTGGGATTATGGCAAGCATCGCCAGTGGGAGACGCAGTTGCTCTTCGGTTACATACCGAAATATGACTCCAACAATGCCAAGATGACGATGACCCTGAAGCAGAATTATATACCCTGGTCGGTGATGTTGGGTCATGGCTGGGCCTTCGAGCCTTTGGAGTGTGGCTTGTATTTCAACACCGTCTTTGGCTCAGATTTCTGGACGAAGCAGCCGTCAAAGTATGGCAGTGGCTATTATCCTTTCTCCACACGCATCCGCCCCAACATCTTTGTGGGAGAGCGTTTCACGGTGGATGTGCCCGAGAACCGCCGCAAGTTTGTGAAGAGTGTCACCTTCTTCTACGAGCTGAGCACCAACGATATTTATTTCATGCGTTTCTATCGCAATGGTTCTGCCGGTTTCTGGGATGTCTTCGGCTTGTCGTTAGGCATCAAGACACAGCTGTTCTGATGGGATATGTGATAGTTGATACTCCTTTTGGTTTGGAAAAGTATCGAGACTGTGCGCTTTTGGATAAGATAAGCGATACTGTCTGAGATTGATTATGGGTTCCAGAGTTGAATATCCATAACTTTGTTGCCACTATGGTTAGCACTGTCTTCTTCGAGATTCTGCTCCGTAGTGGCTTCTTTTTGTTTGGTCACTTGGTGCCGATGATAGTAGGATATGCCAATGGCTACAGCCAAGAGAAAGACTATGCAGCCGAGAAGTATGATGATGTTTTGGTTCTTTGGCTTTTCTAATAGTCTTTTGCGCAGAATCTCAATGCTGCCTGGACTCAGTAAGTGATTGTGGGTAGTGCATATCTTAGCAATTTTCTCCAGTTTTTTATCTCCGATGGTCGTGGCTATTTCTTCGATGACTATTCCCAAGGAAAAGATATCAGTCCTTGGTTCTGCCTTTGCATCTGGCATGAACTGTTCTGGGGCGATATATCCATTATATTTCGAATAAACAGAGATACAAAAAAATACGAAGGGCAGGCTGCAGATCCGTAGCTTGCCCTTCATGATTAATATCTTTTTTAAAAGTTTTTCCTTTCTTAGAATCGCTTTCTTTAAAGCATCTTTTCTTAGAACTTCTTTCCGAAAGCGATATTGCAGAAAGTCTTTAGCAATATCTTGGCGTCAAACCACCACGACCGATGCTCCAGATAGTAAAGGTCGAGTTCCAATCTTCTCAACATCTTCTCCATGGTGTCAGTATAACCATTATAGAGGGTGGCATAGGAAGTGACGCCTGGACGAATCTGATACAGGAACTGGTATCTTGAATCGTGCTCCATGATCTGGTCGATATAGAACTTCCTTTCTGGTCTCGGACCGATGAACGCCATATCCCCTTTGAACACATTCCACAGCTGAGGAAGCTCGTCGAGGTGATGGTCACGCAGGAAATGTCCGATCTTGGTCATACGAGTATCCTTTTTATGACCAAAGAGTTGTGGACCATTCTTTTCTGCGTCAACTCTCATAGACCTGAATTTATAAATATAGAAAGGTCGTCCAAATCTGCCAATACGTTCTTGCTTAAAGATAGCGGGGCCTCCATCTTCTCTTCTTACTAAGAAATAGCAGATAACAAAGAGAGGCGAAAAGGCTACGAGGCTAATTCCTGAGAGGAAAAAGTCACCCACTCGTTTTACATTGCGTTCGAACTCATTCATGCCATCAGCAATGAATTGAGGATTGTTTGCATCGGAATTCATCTTGATATAAGATGGTATTTCAGGTAAGTCTTCTGAGTTTTTAATTATGTTAATAGCGTTTGAAAACATAGTTTCTGTTTCTTTATTATTTATTATCAAAACGGCATAGTTTTCTTTTTATTGTATCTTTCTTAAAGTTTTTTGCTTCTTTTATGTTTTGCAGTACTGGGATAAAAATAAATCCGCAGATTGTGCTCATCGCAAAGGCACCTATGACAGGGAGGATATAGTGTATCATTGTTGTTCTATTTCTTTATTATTCCGTTTTGGATTGTGTGTATTTACTTTTCTTTATATATATAACCCCTAACTTTAACAATTATTGCATAGTAATCAAAAAAATGAATTTTTTGTTGTAAGTATGTATAAAATGTTTCCTCTTTGTTGGTCCAATGAGCATGGTTCATCATACTTTAGTTCTGCCATGGTGCGAAAAGATGCGCATAAGCGAACGATTAATTTCTGATGTTTTCATTAAAAATATTTGGATGGTATTGAAAAAATGTGTATTTTTGTGCTAAAATATTAGCAATATGAACAATCCAAAGCGCATCCCATACGGCATGATGAATTTTGTGGCGTTGAGAGAAGAAAACTGTTATTATGTGGACAAGACGAGGTTTGTTGAAGAAATAGAGCATGCCAACATGTATTTCTTCTACATACGTCCTCGTCGTTTTGGGAAGAGTCTTACCCTTTCAATGTTGCGTCATTATTATGATGTGAATGAGGCTGATAAATTTGAAACATGGTTCAAAGGATTGTATATAGGTGAGCATCCTACACCTTTGCATAACAGCTATTTAGTACTGTATTTTAATTTCTCTGTTGTCAATGGAGAAATTAGTTCCTATAGAGAGTCTATGGATTCGTATTGCAATACGGTCTTTACTTCTTTTTGTGAGAAGTATTCACGGCTTTTGCCGGAAGATGCCTTGATAAAACTGAAGGAGAAAAAGGGAGCAGTAGAACAACTTTATTGTGTGTGCGACCTTTGTGACAAAGCAGGTCAAAGTCTCTATCTCTTCATCGATGAGTATGATCATTTCACTAATACAATACTTTCAGAGGTTGCGCGTCAAGATGACTATGCTTCGGAGACACATGGTACAGGATATCTTCGCTCCTTCTACAACGCAGTTAAGTCAGGTACAGATTCAAGCATCAAGCGAGTATTCCTGACAGGAGTGAGTCCTGTGACGATGGATGATCTTACAAGCGGTTTTAATATAGGAACCAATTATTCACTCGATTCTCGTTTTAATGAGATGACAGGATTTACAGAGGTAGAAGTACGTGCCATGCTGCAAGAGTACTCAGAATATTATGATTACAATCATTCTATTGATGAATTGATTCAGATAATGAAGCCTTGGTACGACAACTATTGCTTCGCCAAAGAGTCTTACGGAAAAACTACAATGTATAATTCCAATATGGTTTTGTACTTTATGGATAAATATCTCAATAATGGTTGTGTGATTCCTGAGGACATGTTAGAGGAGAACATCCGTATTGATTACAATAAGCTTCGTATGCTTATTCGCAAAGACAAAAATTTTACCCATGATGCATCTGTTATTCAAGACTTGGTAACTTGTGGCTTTGTCGTAGGTGAGTTGAAGGCAGGTTTTCCTGCAGAGAGAATCTGTGAGCCCGACAATTTTATTAGTCTTTTGTACTATTTCGGTCTTGTTACAATAGCAGGAACTTATCGTGGAAAGACCAGGTTTGTGATACCTAATGAAGTAGTGCGTGAGCAGGTTTTCAAGTACCTGTTGGATACTTATGATGAGAACGGATTGTCCGTAGATGTCCGTAAGCACGACGGATTAGAAGAAGGATTGGCTTATGATGGTAATTGGAAACCCTATTTTCAGAACATATCAGACACCATTTATCTTTTTTCCTCACAACGTGACAAACAGAAAGGCGAGTCGTTTGTACATGGTTTTACCTTGGCAATGACTTGCCAAAATCAGTTCTATAGACCAGTATCAGAATACCCTAATCAGGAAGGGTATGCCGATATTTTCCTCTTGCCATTGCTTGACATTTATAAAGATATCCAGCATTCCTACGTGGTAGAATTGAAATACGTGAAGTCAAATGCTTCAGAAGCAGAGATAGAAGTAAAAACTCATGATGCGGAGAAACAAGTATGTAAGTATGCAGAAACCGAAATGGTAAGGTTGGGTGCGAGGAGCACTCATCTCCATCGTATTGTGATAGTATATCGTGGAGTCGAAATGGTTGTATGTAAAGAATTATAGATTAGCTTGGTTGTCGATAGACTCAGTACTATTCCTGCTGTTCCCCAAAGCAGTAGCTCCTTATGGGTTCCCATTTGCGAAAGATGCGTTAAAAGAAGAGTAAAATTTTGGAAAATCCGATGCCCCCCTATATACTGAACGGTTTCACGCCTATGAGCTTCGTTGAGAGTTTGGTGGGAATGGGTGTAGCAAAGATTACTTCCGCTGCTCTTTTAAACATCTATCAACCCTTGTTAAGTTATCCTATGTGAAACATTTAGTGTTTGCATATATTGTATAGAGTCTATTTTTCTCTTTAGAACTTTGCATCCGTAGCTGGGTAGAAATAGTAGAAAGAAGTATAGATATGATTTTATTCTGCTGAATTTCAGAATGTTTTCATATACAATTACATAATAGTGAATGAGTTGCATCTTTTTTCAGGAAACAGAATTCTTTCTTACACAATAGGAGGCTAGGGGCTTTTTAGTATAAGCATAGCATACTTTGCATTGTTGACGTTTTTGCAAATAGTTAAAGATGTTTACCTTATTGGAGACTAAAACTCGCGGTTCTTCGTTGAAATCCTTTGTTATTTTCCCAGAAAGAAGCGTGCGGTAATCTCATTCTTTTTCAGTAAGTTTACAATCAGCCAAGATATGAATCCACATATAGTGAAACCTAAGATAATCAGCATTACTTCGTTACGGAATGGAATTATGAACCTTAAGGATTTTACTATGTTGTCCATTAGGGTAAGGTGGCAAGTGTATATGCCTAATGATAGTATTCCAATCTCTTGGATAAATTTGTTGAATCTATTACTACTATTCAAATTTTTACGAGCAATACCCACAATAACCAGAACGGCAAGTATAGCTGTAACCCCTCTGTATGTATATTGCAATAATGATGTTGGGAAATGTGGAATCGTTGGCATCCAAGCAGGTAATTCATGTATGTTCCAGAACCATGCTAATACAGCCCATAATAGTCCCAGGAATATCATGGCAGGCTTGTTGGCAAGCTGAAGCTTATTAAACCTATGCATTGCATAACCCAGAAAGTAAAACAGATAATAGTAGGCAAGGAATTGAAAACCGAAAACTCTGAGGTTGATTCCTACCATGATGCCTAATAATAGAATACAGGTGATGCCTATTGGTAAAATCTCATCCATGTGGTATCTCTCTGCAATTTTCTGATTCAGAATAAAGATGACTTTAATCCAAAAGAGAACCCATAAGAACCAGAAATATGAGTCTGGATCGATGACGATTCTGCTTAGGTTTTCAATGGAATAATCCATAGAAATAACATAGCGCAATAGCGACCAAGAGAGGTAAGGTACCATCAGTTGGTCAAACCTACGTTTACACACAGCCCCTACGTTAATGTTTTTTGTTGTAGTGGAAAATGCGAACCAGCCACTAATAGCCATGAAGGCTGGCATGTGGAATGAGTATATGAGATTCCACAAGTGGTTTTGAAAACAGGCATCTCTCAAGGATGATTGGATTGCATGCCCTAATACGACTAGTATTATGAGTACACCCCTTATTGAATCAATCCAAATTATTCTTTTCTTGTCTGACATAATTTTATTTTTAGATATATCAATTTATAAAATACATATCTATTTTAGAATATAGCTGCTATGCTTTTTTAGATATCTATAGCTGTCAATCTTTCTTTTCATGATTTTCAAGAAATATGAAGGTATGAAGCACAACAGAAAAGCTGCATAAGCTTTAATGAGATTATAACCTAATATTTTCTGATATACCGATAGATTGTATTTTATCATTGAGATCTTGTTGCTTGATAAGGATTCGCTTCTTAGATAATAGTATGCAAGAGGTTCCTCTGTATAGGCATAGCAATCCTTACATGCTTTTATTATTTGTAGGAATAAAGCCCAATCTTCACTTTTGTATAGTTTTGGCATGAAGTATTTCTTACCTAATCTTTTAATATCATATATCGCAGTAGTACAGCCAATCTTATTATCATATTTCATTTGATTTAATGTAATGTGCTTAGGAGGGATGTTTATGCCAACGATATTGTTGTTAATATCACAGATACAGTAGGCACTGCAGCATAGTGCGCAATTCTTTTTCTCCATTAAATCAATTTGTTTTTCAATTTTTGCGGGATGCCATCTGTCATCACTGTCACAAAAGGCAATATATCGCCCTGTGGCTTTTTCAATAGCAATGTTACGGGCATAACTTGGACCATGATTACTTTTCAGATAGGTAACATTGACTCGACAATCTTTCTGAGAAAAATCGTTTAGAATTCTTTTTGTTTCCTCGTCTGATGAGCAATCATCTACAATGAGCAATTCTATATTAGAATATGTTTGGTTCAGTACGCTATTAATGCTACCAATTAGTAATTTGCCTGTATTATATGTGGGCATAATTACAGAAACGATATTGTTTGCCATTTTTATTCTTGAGCCCACTTTAAAAAGGGGCATATTTTGAATCCAGTCTGACCAGTGTGGTCAT
>ERZ779851.2590-NODE-2590-length-13368-cov-3.724630_pt1 | contig 13368 bp, 10 predicted proteins | sample MGYA00511094_ERZ779851 | MGnify/ENA primary metagenome ERZ779851 (study PRJEB29588, sample SAMEA2155512) | human gut metagenome | biome: human gut; feature: human-associated habitat; material: faeces | place: Denmark | collected 2008/2010 ...
ATATCGGCGGGGTCTTATGTGCTGCTCAAGAATGAGGACAACCTGCTTCCGCTTGAGAGGAAGGGAACGATAGCCCTCATCGGGCCGCTCGCTGACGCCGCCAGGAATATGCCTGGAACATGGTGCGGAGCCGCAACACTTGACAAATATTCCAGCCTGCTTGAAGGAATGAAGAATGTTGCCGGCGGCAATGTCAGGATTCTATACGCAAAGGGTTCCAATCTGACAAGGGACGAGCGGCTCGAAAGAAACTCCACGCTGTTCGGCAAGACTCTCGTCAGGGATTCCCGCAGCGAGAGGGAAATGATTGCCGAGGCCGTCGCAACCGCACGCAAAGCGGATGTCGTCGTGGCTGCTCTCGGGGAATCCGCCGAGATGTCAGGAGAGTGCTCCTGCCGCTCGGATATCACGATTCCTGACGTACAGAAAGACCTGCTCAAGGCGCTTATAGCAACTGGCAAGCCTGTAGTGCTCGTGCTTTTTGATGGTAGAGCCCTTGCCATAGACTGGGAAAGCCGCAATGTTCCAGCCATCTTGAATGTCTGGTTCGGAGGTTCCGAGGCGGCATATTCCATCGCAGACGTGCTCTTCGGTGACGTGAACCCGTCAGGAAAGCTCACTATGACCTTCCCGCAGTCAGTCGGCCAAATCCCGCTCTACTATGCGCAGAAGAATACCGGCCGTCCGGCATACAAACCCAAAAATCCCGAGGACTGGTTCTGGAAATACCGTTCCAACTACCTCGACATCAGCAACGATCCCGTCTATCCTTTCGGCTACGGACTGTCCTACACAAAGTTTGAATATGGGCCAGTGGAACTGTCCTCTTCTCGAATAGCGTCCGACGGCAAAGTCGTCGCGAGCGTCGTCGTGACAAACACCGGCAAAAAAGCCGGCAAGGAAGTGGTGCAGATGTATATACGCGATGTCGTCGCATCTTCGTCACGCCCTATGCGCGAACTCAAGGGATTCGAGAAGATAAGACTTGAACCAGGAGAGAGCCGCACCGTGAGTTTCGAAATCGAGCGCGATGCCTTGTCTTTCTGGAATATGGATATGGAATATGTCTGTGAGCCGGGAGAATTTGAAGTTTTCATAGGACCGGACTCTATGACTGAGAACAAGGCGTCGTTTGTTCTGATGTAAAAAGCTTCTAAGTCAGTGTAAGTATGAATATTCAGAAGTTTTTGTCCATAATCATCGCCATGGCCATCGGGACAGCCGTTTCTTTCTCCAAGGTTATCCCAACGCCCGTCTTCTCCGACAATATGGTGCTCCAGCAGCAGAGCAAAGCAGCGATATGGGGAGAGGCAACTCCAGGAAAAAAAGTGAAGATTTCAGCATCGTGGTCAAAGTCAAAGTTTGAGGCGTATGCCGATGAGAACGGGAAATGGTTCACGAGGATTTCGACACCCAAGGCCGGCGGTCCATACAGAATCGTTCTTGACGATGGAGAGCGGACAGTCATCGACAACGTCCTCATCGGCGAAGTCTGGCTGTGCGCCGGGCAATCCAATATGGAGATGCCTATCAAGGGATTCAACGGGCAGCCGGTGAAGGGCTCTGCGGAAACCATACTGAACGCAAAGCCGGAAATCCCCGTGCGGCACTGTTACGTAAAGAGGGAGACCTCGCTCACTGTGAGAGACAAGTGCATGGCGACATGGACGGAGAACACACCGAAAGACGTAGCCGAGGCCAGTGCGCTCGCATATTTCTTCGCGTCCAAACTCCACGATGTCCTCGGTGTGCCGGTAGGCGTCATCAACGTGTCATGGGGTGGCAGCTGCATAGAGGCATGGATGAGCAAGGAACTGCTTGACAAGGAGTTCGCGGGAGAAATGGACATGAGGGCATACGAACTCGGACGTTGGCCGAAAGATTTCAAGGGATTTGTCCCGGCATGTCTCTACAACGCCATGCTTCATCCGTTGGCTCCATACACGGTCAAGGGCTTCATCTGGTATCAGGGATGCAACAACCGCAACCGTCCGGAGCAGTACAGAAGACTCCAGCCGGCATTCGTAAAGATGCTCCGCGATGAGTGGGGCGATGATTCCCTGCCATTCTATTTCACCCAGATAGCCCCGTTCAAGTACGGAGGCACCGAGGATGATCCTCGGACCGGCTATTTCATGTGGGCACAGGCTCAGACTTTAGAGAAGATTCCGCACAGCGGGATGGCAACTACCGTTGATGTCGGGGAAGCCAACTGCATTCATGCAGCAGACAAGGCCACGCCCGCGCATAGGCTCGCATATCTCGCTCTGACAAAGGACTATGGCATCTCCGGCCCAGATGTGGATACTCCCGTTGCGGAGTCGTTTGCCTTCTGGAACGGCACGGCGACAGTGACATTCCGCTGCGGTCCTCAGGGTCTCTCGCCCATATCCACTGACCTTCATGGATTTGAACTGGCCGGAGCAGACCATGTTTTCCATCCCGCGACCGCACGAATTGACGACAATGACTGTAAGGTCATTCATGTCCGCTCCGATGAGGTCAAGACACCGGTGATGGTCCGTTACTGCATGAAAAACTGGTTCGTGCCCACGCTCTTCAACTGCTTCGGCATCCCTGCCAGCCCTTTCCGCTCCGATGACCAGGAATAATACATAAGTCGTCTGCGGTAAAATTTCTCCAGCGTCTTGCATTTAGGACTACTTCCCGGCCTTAGCTGTGGCAAGAAGAAACTGGCCGGAAGCATTGTCGTAGAACACTTTGCCGTTTAATTCACGGAAGTTCCAGACGATATAATCCCCGGTGGCATTTTCCAAAGGCCTTATATCATACAGTTCCTCAAGCGCTTCCGAGAACCCTTTCCTGAAACGGGAACGCAGAGCCGCCCTTGCATTGACAACATCATTTCCGGCAGCGTAGGCGTGCAGGATATATAGGAAATTTACCTCAAAAGTCATTAGTATCAATGTGTCTCTGTCGAACAGACGGTCCGGGAACTGGTACTGCATATCGTACTTTTTGCAGAACGGTAACTTGTTGATATACAGTTCAGTAGTGCTGAATGGATTATCCGATTCAGTGAAAAACTTGCCACGGATAAAGAAGTTTGGGGTAGGGCAATAGCCTTCTGTCAATGAATCTCGGTATCTCAGGTCCAGGCGTCTGTATTCTTCTGGCTGTCTGTAGGAAAGGTTGATACATTCCTGAATGACATTCCGGGCATACGTATATTGTTTATACACAGACTCTCCAGCGATTTCATTGCCATCCAGATAATACTTGCTGTCTCCGATATAATAAATCTGTCCCTTTCCGAAAGGCGCCTCATCTCTATATATATGGTCAATGATTTTTCCGTCCCTCTGCTCGCGCAGACCATCAGGCAGACTGTCCTTCTCATCGCTGATGAGTCTGTCCGTCATCGCCTCGAAAATGATATTGAAGTCTCTGGCTATCAACCCCTCACCGCGAGCTTTCTTGGCATTGACCTTTTCACTTTTCGCGAAAAATGCGTAGAGCAGGTTCCAGAGCAGCACGAATTCATCTTTGAAGTACCGTTTCCTGATCGATTTCAGAAGACGCGTACCCTTTCCTGACAATATCATTGACCTGATTCTTCTCGGCGGTATGATTTTATAGGCCAATGCCGGTGCCGCGTCGAACATAAAAATGTCCTTGAGATAATTCAGGACAGAGTAGAAGAGCGAAATCAGCTGCTCGTTGTAGTCTATCTGCTTGTCGTGGTTGAGCGTGTCGAGGTAAAAAGGCTGATTGTCAATGATATATGCCTGCGAATGATTGACGGTCTTGGCCCAATGGATCCTGTTCTTCCCGCTGTACGAAATGAGACTGCAGTATGTCAGGAGAGTCTGATGATTCTTGTGGAAATCGATGAGGGAAAGGATTATGTCAATGAGAGTACAGGAATCCGGTCCTCTGCGAGATGTCACACTCCGGGTCTTGTTTCCCTCCATGATTATCCCGGAGTCAGGATAGTCGCCTTGGAACCGCTTGATGGCCAGGTATATCCAGACTGATATGGAAAAAATGTTCCGGGCCAATGAATTGTCTGCATTGATCTTGTCAAGGAAGGGATAATGCGTGAATTCGTCAATGTCGTATTTTCCGAATGCGGTCAGCCTGTCTCCGGATGCTTTCAGAAAGACTTTCGGGAGAATGAATATCGCGTCAGCTGCAGATGGTGAAAAGAAATATCCTGTACAGTTCATGCGTACCCTGTCGTCTGCCGGTGCCGTATAGCAGGTGGCCGGAAGGTCCAATGCCTTTATGAAAGAGGCATCATAGTTTGCATTTTCGAACAGGATAATCATCTGAGTTATTGCTTATTGGCGAATTCTATGGCTCCGGAGTCCCGTCTTCGCCGGTCTGTATCGGAAGTACGTTCATGCTGTACATGAAGCCGAGCAGAAGGTCCGAGCCTCGATCTGTAAACAGGTCATTGAACGAGAACTCCTCTACCGAGTACTCACTGATATGGGCGCGGAAAAATTCATCGCCGCGCTCCTCGGAATCCCGCTGCTTCATGCTCTCCTTTGTCATTGACCTCATGAAATTCTGCTCTGTCAGGTATTCGTCTTTACAGACTTCGCTCCAGAGATAGAACATGACTTTGCTCTTGAATTCGGCTTCGTCAATGTCGGATTTTATGAAGTAGTTTCCGAGCTGTTTGTCTTCGGATTCGGTTACGCGGCGGATTCTGTCATTGACCGCTTTCAGGAAATCAATCCAGCGGAACCTCTTGTCACTGAGCTTGATAGTGAAATGGTCCGAGGTGGTGCCGCTGTATTTTATCGGCACATATTCCCAGTCCCAGCGCCGCTTGAATGCGCTGTCCATCGGGAAAAGCGACTGGTCAGACGTGTTCATCGTGGCAAGTATGTGCAGGTTCGGCGGAAGTCGAAGTTTGCCGCCCTGTATCCCTTCAGGCTCAGTGTCCGGGTCAATGCCTTTGGCCTTGGTCAATTCCGTTTTGATGTAGTCGCGAAGGTCTTTGTCTGCATTGATAGGGTACTCCGAATAGCCGTCGCTTCCTCTGTCGAGCAACTGGAAAAGGTCGCCGAAAATCTGTGCGCAGTTGCCGCGGTTGATCTCTTCGATTATCAGATAAACGGGTGTGTCAATGTTCTTGCATGCCTCGATATATGCGTTTGTAAACGTCTGAGGGACAAATGTATATCTGATAGAAGTTCCGTCACTCAAAGGCTTGTAAGTGCCGACAAATGTAGAGTAGTCCGAATCTGGATGAAAGGTGGTACGGAACACCTTCTTGCCCTTGGTATCGGTCTCGACCTTATATGATTTTCCGCTTCCCGGGTTCCCGAAGTAGATCTTCTGGAGGGATGGGGAGGAGGTGGTTTCTGTGTCTATCAATGACACTACTTCTGGATGTTCTCCAAAATATTTCCAGATATCGACTATGAAGCCTTGAGATGCATTGACTACATTAGCGATAGCGAGAACAGATGATGCCAAGCAATCATTTCGGTCAAGTGTTTTGCCGGTTGAAGACATTCCTCCATTCCACCACTGTTGGTCTGTTGCAAATCTTATCAAAGCAGATTTGTCTGCTTCGTTAATTTCCTTAGAAGAATTGATCAGTGATGCTATCTTGTCAGAATCTTTGTCTTTCAGGAACTTATCATCTACGATATTTCTCAGAGCATTTCGATATTCGTGAAATGGATTATAGAGCGGAGCAAGAATTGCGGCAATGTAAAACCATGTGTTGCTGATGAATATCCTTTGTCCTGTTGCGTTTGTTGCGCATGAATTATATCTGCCATACGTCATGGTGTTACTGCCGATTTGACTGAAAGTATTCTTGAACGCGTCGGATAATTCGCAGTCAAGAGAATCAAATTTTTCCAACGTGTTTTTTATAGGAATGACCAGTTTATTCAGGTTCTGTAACATGAGCAAGTAGTTGATTATAAATTTCTGTGGCTAAAGTTCTTACAACGGGAACCGCTACGCTGTTTCCGAATTGGTGATAGGCTTCTTTTGGAGAGACAACAATACGCATTTCCGGTAACCCGTCTTTGTTGTTTTGATTCTTTGCTGCTTCGTTGTCTTCCCAGCCGTTACCTATGATTTTGTATCCTTGAAGTCGTCCTGCCTCTACTGGTGTCAGACGTCTTGGATTCTTTCCGATTTCTGATTGGTCTATGAGTATTTCGCTGCCGTCTTTCCAATATCTGGCAGAGATAGTGCTGCAATATGTGCTGTTGTCATTAAATAGTGAATAGCCGAAGCCTTTACCGTTCAATCTGTTCCGTTCCTTTCGAGCTTTATGCCCAGCCCACATTTTGTCGCTGATTGTTATCTTTTCAGGCAATGTGTCTTTCGGTTCAAAAATGTCGCTGACTTTAGTTGGAATACAGTTGTCCAGTTCCTCTTTTTTGAAGATAGGCCTCAAGTCTTTGTTCAAGCCTACGGGAAACATGAAATCTTCAACATTGATTTGACTTTTGTCCCAACATACAAAGAAAAGACGCTCCCGATTCTGCGGAACTCCAAAATATTTTGCATTCAAAACTAATGTTCTCGTTTCATAACAGAGATCGTTTTGAAGAACATTGAGGAGGGTCTCAAAAGTTTCACCATGCATGTGATTCTTTAGCCCTTTTACATTTTCAAGCAAAAGGACTTTAGGCTTTTTATTATGTAGCGTCTTTTGTTTGACTATGTTTGCAATATTGAAGAATAGAGTTCCTCTGGTGTCTTCAAAACCTTTCCTCAATCCAGCAATAGAAAATGGCTGGCACGGAAATCCGGCACATAAGACATCGAAATCAGGGATTTCTTCTAGTTTTGCATCATTGATATCTCCATTAAAGTACAGATATTCTCCCAACTCATTCTTCTTAAATAGTTCAGGGTCAATCGCTTTAAAATTTTCTTCGTATGTAATTCTGGCATTCTTATCCCATTCGCTCGCGAATACGCATTTAGCACCGATACTGTTGAATGCATAATGAAATCCTCCTATCCCGGCAAATAGGTCAATAAATATGGACCATCATCGGAAAAGCTGAATAACAGGGAGTTGCACCTCGTAGAAAACGAGATGCAGGCGCTGCCGGTTGCGAATTTCTTAAAAAGACTGTAAATTTACGGGGATTTAAAGAAAGCAAGAGATTATGCCAAATAAACGGTTGACATTTATTGACCCTTTACCCACCCGAAGCGGGCGAGGAAACGCATGAGGGTCTTGCGGTCGACATGGCATTCTGCTGCGATTCTGCGATACGATGCTCCGGACTCCAGCATTGACAAAATATAATCTTTCCTATGGTAGAGCTTCAACTTCACAGGGTCATTGACGGAACCCCTCGGTCGGCCGAGCACGATTCCCTCGGCTTTTTTGCGGGCGAGGGCTTCCTTGGTGCGTTGGCTGATGAGGTCGCGCTCAATTTCGGCGGACAGGCCGAACGCGAATGCGAGAACTTTGCTGGGGATGTCATCGCCGAGCCGGTAGTTGTCCTTGATGGTCCAGACTCGGCAGCCGCGCATCATGCAGATATTGAGTATCTCCATAATCATGAACAAGTTGCGACCGAGACGCGACAGCTCGGAACATATGATGAGATCGCCGCTGCGGACTCTGCGGAGAAGTTTTCCAAGTCGCCTGACCGACCAGTCCTTGGTGCCGCTGATAGTCTCTTCTATCCAGCCGTCGATGGAAATGCCTTGCCTGTCGCAGAACTTGAGAATTTCAAATCGCTGATTCTCAACTGTCTGCTTGTCACTACTCACTCTGATGTATCCGAAATTCATAATGCTCACACCACAATCATGAAAGCCGTCCGGATTATCCGGGCCGCTTTTCCCGCACTATGTCGGATGCATAGACAAGCACAGTCGTTCCAAAATTAGCAATTTCAGGTAACAAAGCCAAGGCAAATGAAAGAAATCTCAACTTCAAAACTTGTTGACGGATACAAGAGGGCTTTCATTGATTCTAATGTCAATGCGGAGCCGTCATATACTCCTCAATTTGTCTCCAACTACAACGGCAACAAGGTGTTGACTGAAATCGAAAGCGAATTGCGGGAGTGCTCGTCAATGCTTATGTCCGTGGCATTCATAACAAAGGGCGGAATCACTCCGCTTCAGGGCGTGTTGAAGGAACTGGAGGCCAAAAATGTTCCTGGCAAGATTCTGACGACCGATTATCTGACGTTCAGCGATCCTGAGGCTCTCGATACGTTGGCCGGTCTCAAGAACTTGGAAGTCAGGATGTTCCGTACTGACAAAGTGGGCTTTCACACGAAGGGTTATCTCTTTCATAATGGCGATGACATCAGGATATTGGTAGGCAGTTCGAATCTTACCCAGAATGCCATAACGAGGAACTTCGAGTGGAACACTAAAGTAATAGCCACAGCAGGCGGCCAATATGCGAAAGACATTGAAACTGAATTCAATAGTGTTTGGGAAAGTTCGGTTGATTACAATGAATGCAGGGAAGAGTATTCGCGGCAGTTCCGGGAGTCCAAGGCGCAGAAGTCTGCATTGAACAAACTGGTCTCGGAACTGGACCTGTCGTATTCGCGTGTCATTGAACCGAACAGGATGCAGCAGGAATTCATGTTGGAGGTGCTGCGTCTGTTGCGCTCAGGTCAGAAGAGGGCCCTTCTGGTATCGGCGACCGGAACAGGCAAGACCTATGCTTCGGCTTTTGCTGTCAGGGCAATGTTGTCTGCTGAATTGTTGTCCAAGAGGAAGGTGCTGTTCCTGTCTCATCGAGAGATGATCAATGTCCAGGCGGAAAAGAGTTACCGCAAGGTGATGGGTGCGGCGTTCAGGACTGCGCAGTTGTCAGGAAACTGCCAGGATATGTCAATGATAAAGTCGGCGGATATGCTTTTCGCTACGATGAACATGATGGCAAAGGATGATTTCAGGGCGTCGAATTTCGCTCCGGATGAGTTCTCGGTTATCATCTTGGATGAGTGTCATCGGTCAGGTTCAGAGAGTTACCGTAAAATCATCGATTATTTTACTCCGCAGTTCCTGCTCGGCATGTCGGCTTCTCCTGAAAGGACTGACGGATTCGATGTGTACAGCCTTTTCGACCACAATATCGCGTGCGAAATCCGTCTCCAGACTGCGCTTGAAAACGACCTTCTCTGCCCGTTCCACTATTTCGGAATCCAGGATTTGAAGGTCAATGGCGGTCAGGTGGATGTCGGTGATTTCAAGGACCTTACGAGTGAGGAGAGGGTGAAGAACATCATTGACGTGGCTGAATATTACGGGTATAGCGGGGACAGGGTGAGGGGCCTTGTCTTCTGTAGCGGGACTGATGAGGCCCAGGCGCTGTCCGCATTGTTCAACAGCATTGACAAGAAAAATAGCGGCCGCAGGTACCGTACTGTGGCATTGACAGGAAAAGACAGCGAAGCGGTTCGCCGGAAGGCGGTGGAGATGCTCGCGGCGGATTCGGTGGATGTGGATGAGATTCTGGATTATATTTTTACGGTCGATATTTTCAATGAGGGTGTGGATATTCCGGAGATCAATCAGGTGATTATGCTCCGGCCTACGGAATCGGCGATTATTTTCGTGCAGCAGTTGGGACGCGGCCTGCGCAAGGCTAAGGGGAAGGAGTATGTGGTGGTGCTGGACTTTATTGCCAATTACGACAATAACTATCTGATTCCTATTGCGTTGTCTGGTGATAGGACCGGAAATAAGGACAATATCCGCCGGTATCTGATCGAGGGGAACAATGTTATCAATGGTGCTTCCACGATTTATTTCGATGCTGTGACCCGCAAGCGTATTTTCGAGTCCATAGACGCGGCGAGTATCAATACCAGGCAGATTATCATGGACAGTTACCGTCAGTTCAAGATGAAACTTGGCCGCAGACCGGCGTTGACAGATTTCGACAAATACGGGGAGATGGATCCGCTTCGGATTATTTCGTATGTGGATGGTGAGTTGAAGAAGCGTCAGATGGCTTCGTATCATGGCTTTCTGGTGGCTTTCGATGATTTGGACGAGACGCTTACGCAGGAGGAGAACCATATTCTCGAGTTCGTTTCTCAGAAGTTCGCGTCCGGGAAGCGGCTCAATGAGGTCCTGATGTTGGAGGTCCTGTCTCGTGCAGGTGCGTCTGATGATGTCCTCGATTTATGGAAAAGGTCAATGTCGGAGCACGGGCTGCCTTGTGGAGAGTATGCTGTGCGCAACATGATTTCTCTGATGACAGGTGAGTATTATGACTGCGGTTCTGGAGGAAAGCGCTTCCGTGACTGTGTGCTGATGGAGGCTCGGGCTGGTGGCTACAGGGTTTCGTCAATGTTGAGGTCGGCATTGGCCAATCCGGATTTCTGTTCGGCGCTTGAGGACGTATTGGCCTTTGCTATAGGGCGTTACGAGACATATTATATGTCTGATGAGGGGCTTGTTGTCGGACGGAAATATACTTATGAGGATGTGTTCCGTCTGCTGAATTGGAATAAGAATGCAGTGGCTCTGAATGTGGGCGGGTATAAATATGATGCCGAAACCAAGACTTATCCGGTGTTCGTGAATTATGACAAGCCGCTGGAAATCAATGATACCATACGTTATGAGGACCGTTTCGTGGATCCTACGACTCTGGTGGCGATTTCCAAGAGCAAGAGAACTTTGGACTCTGCGGATGTGATGACGGCTGTGGACAGTGAGCGGCTTGGAGTGCGGATGTTCCTGTTTGTCCGTAAGAATAAGGATGACAAGGAATCGAAGGAATTTTACTATCTTGGCAGGATCAGGCATGAGGCGGGTGGTGTGCTCAAGCAGTTCGTGATGCCGAATACTGATGTGTCTGCCGTGGAGATTGAATATAAACTGGAGACCCCGGTGGAGAAGAATCTGTATGATTATCTGACGTCGGAGAATGTGTGACTGGTCGGAAAATGTGTGACTGGTCGGAAAATGTGTGATGACTTTATAAAATGTTGACAATGAAGACAATAAATGTGGTGGCTGCGGTGATTATGAAGGAAGGCAAGGTGTTCGCGACGCAGCGCGGATATGGTGAGTTCAAGGACGGATGGGAGTTTCCCGGCGGAAATATCGTTGTTTCCTTGCTGTGATGTGCTGAATCGCTGTTTTTATCTAATTATTGTCTGATTGCTAATTAGTTAGATGCGATTTTATTATACTTTTGCGATATATTATGCGAGTGAAAAAAGTTCCTATTTTGTTCCTTTTTAATTAAATTTGTTTCTCGTTTGTTTCTCGAAATATGGCAAAGTATGATATTAAAGAGCCTGTAAGGCTCAGGAGCAAGACGCTCAAGAAAGGAGTCAAGTCACTTTACCTTGACATCTATCAGAATGGGCAAAGGCATTACGAGTATTTGAAATTATACCTGAACCCAGGAACGGATCCTCTTACCAAGTTAAAAAACAAAAGTGCCCTGGACGCGGCCCGTGTGATACAGGCCAAGAGACTTGTCGATATACAGTCAGGTGTGGCGAACATTATGACAATTGACAAGCGCAAGATAAAATTTGTTGATTATTATAATCATTATTATGATTCTCGTACTTCAATTTCCGAAAAATATAGGCGAGGTGCGGACTATGCGTTGTACCGGTGGATTACATTTGCCGGAGAAGATGTGTTGCTGTGTAAGGTGACATCTGAGATGTTGGCTGATTTCGTGAAGCATTTGAGAGCGACTCATAATATGTTCCAATCCCGAAAAGTGAAGATATTTCCTGGAGAAGGTCGGGAGGAAGGATACATTTCCACGAAAGAAGCGGAAGAAATTGTGTGGGAGTTGTCCTGTCGCCAGAAGAAGACATTCAGCCAAATTTCTGCTGAGACGGGAATACTGCTCAGAACTGTCGGATATATACACCAGAGGATTGTTATGGGCGGAAAGGAATCTCCTTTGACCGAAGCTACTGTAAGAGCCTACTTCAAGTATATAACGGCAGTCTTGAACGGTGCTTCAAGTAAGGGGCTTATCGCAGTTAATCCAGTAAGCGGACTTGATTCAATAGAACGTCCACATGGTAATAGCCCAGAGAGGATTTTCCTTACATTGGAAGAGGTCGTCAAACTAATTGATACACCTTGCGATTATCCTGTGGTTAAACGCATGTTCCTATTCTCGTGTTTTACTGGCTTGCGCTGCTCAGATGTTAAAGCTCTTACGTGGAATAAGATTGACGATAGCATGATTGCTACAACTATGCAAAAGACACAGCAGCCTATTTATATACCATTGTCCGATAATGCGAGGAGATGGTTGCCGGAAAGAGAGGGAGCGACGGGGGACGATCTTGTCTTTGTCGGATGGCCTACAATCAACACGATCTGCCGGTGCATTGACAAGTGGGCGAAGAATGCGGGCATAGACAAGCATGTAACATTTCACACCTCAAGACATACGTTTGCGACTTTGCTCATAACGAACGGGGCAGATCTGTATGTGGTGAGTAAACTTCTTGGCCATCAGGATATCTCAACTACAACCATTTATGCAAAGGTTGTCGACAAGCGGCGGGAGGAGGCCATAAATGTTATACCGACGCTTGATATCGGTAAAGGAATGTAATAATCCCCCAAGAACATCTCTGCTGTCGGGGGCTACGAATTACAATTATTATTTAAGTTTATGAAAAACTTCTAAAAAGTTGTATGCTAAACAGTTATCTAAAGTAGATGTTTATAGACCATTCTGATCTGGGATTTTGGATAACTGTATCAGTCTTTCCTCTATTGTGAGTTTCTTACCTTCTTCGGTACTCAAATCGACGGCCTGAAGTTTAGGAACAGTATACTGCATAAGTTTCTCGCTTATAAAGAGCCGGTCCTTCGGCTCCAACTCCATGAAGTCTTTAATCATTTGTCCGCTGTTGCTGTAACTGTCGAGAAGTTCAGCAACGGCGTCTTTCATTTTTTTCGTATTCTTGTTTGGAGTCCCTTTCTTTCGGCCTCCAGTTTTATTTCCGTTCGCATCCATATTTGAAAAAATACTACTACGTAATTACATAAACCTTTCATGCAAATATACTTATTTATTTTTGAACCACTTAATTAAGTATTAACTATTAAATATCAATAATTATGGCACTTCCAGGTATAGGTAGCATGATAGGCGCAGGGATGCCAGTATTTATGGTGGTATTAAGAACGCAAAAGCGTACAAGGATGTTATTGGAAACACCAAACAACAGATGCAGGAGAATCAGGACTGGTTCGACAGACGTTATAATGAAGATGCGACTCAGCGAGCCGATGCGCAAGCATTGCTCACACAGACGGCAAACAGCATAAGGGAGCGAAACAAACAAGCCGCCGGTGTCGCCGCAGTGATGGGCGGAACAGATGAAAGTGTTGCAGCGGCAAAGGCTGCAAATAATGAGGCTCTTGTGG
>ERZ779851.2595-NODE-2595-length-13353-cov-3.256580_pt1 | contig 13353 bp, 8 predicted proteins | sample MGYA00511094_ERZ779851 | MGnify/ENA primary metagenome ERZ779851 (study PRJEB29588, sample SAMEA2155512) | human gut metagenome | biome: human gut; feature: human-associated habitat; material: faeces | place: Denmark | collected 2008/2010 ...
GATTTCCAGACTGTCAGCATCCAGTGCGGCAGCAATAATTGCCGCTGTATAGTCGGAACCACCTCTACCCAGGTTCGTTACCTCTCCCGTCATTTTGTCTGTGGAGATAAAACCCGGAACCAATACGCGTTTGGGCAGGCTACTGAATGTCTCGCGCACCAACGAATTTGTCAGCTCCGTATCCAGCACATGCTTGGAATGCTTCTTTTCCGTCTTGATAAACTTGCGTGAGTCAAACCACTCCGCTCCCGTCAACTGGGCAACGATGATAGATGAAAGACGTTCGCCATAGCTCACAATCGTATCGGACGTCTTCTGCGAAAGGTCCTTTATCAGATAAATGCCCTGAAAGATGTCCTTCAGCTCGTTGAGCAGCTCACCAATCTGGCGTTGCAAGGCAACCTGCGCCTCGCCTGCCGGAATCACTTCCTTAATCATTTCCACATGACGATAGACAATCTCCCGGAACTCATTCTCGTAAGAAGCATCACCGGCTGCCGCCATTCTAGAGGTGTTTATCAACTTGTCCGTGATGCCGCCCAATGCGGACACCACCACGATAACCGGTTCATCGACTGCTTCTACAATTCTCTTGACGCTCAAAATACTGTTCACGGAACCTACGGAGGTTCCGCCGAATTTCATTACTTTCATTTCTCTTTATATTGTTGAGATGGTTGATACAATGTGTCGGAAACAAGCTGCTACGGCTTGCATTGACTTTAATTAAATGGAAAAACTGCTTGAAAATGGTGTAACACATAGAAACACAAAATACTATCCCTAACCCCTAAGGGTCATGGTCCACATGGATGTGACTGTATGTTGATAGTACTTGTTCATAGTCTCTTGTTTCTATCATTTATGATAAGTGTTGCAAAAGTAACAATAAAAACATTCAATCTATCACTTTTTGCGACTTTTTTGCGATAAAAATACAGAAAGCCTCTAAAAAGGCAAGAAATATGCACAACTTACGGCTTACACTTTCACACTTTCCATACCTTTTTTCTGTATATCCGTTTATTCTTTTCTAACATTTTGCTATCATTCTCAATATATATCATTATATTTGCATGGAAAACATGAAAGAAAAGTGCGCATGAACCCAGAAAACACTTCCGTTTTGCTAATATACACCGGTGGAACTATCGGAATGATAGAGAATGCAGAAACCGGCGCCCTGGAAAGCTTCAACTTCGAGCAGTTGCAAAAACATGTTCCCGAACTTCAGAGATTTGCGTTCCGTATCGACACTTATCAATTCGACCCACCCATGGATTCCTCGGACATGGACCCCGATGCCTGGCGCAAACTGGTACGCATCATCAGCAACAACTACAACCAATATACAGGCTTCGTCATCCTGCATGGCACAGACACCATGGCCTACACAGCTTCTGCACTCAGCTTCATGCTTGAAGGGCTGAACAAGCCCGTCATCCTAACCGGCTCGCAACTGCCCATTGGCGTGCTCCGCACAGACGGCAAGGAAAACCTGCTGACCAGCATCGAAATAGCCACCGACCGCCACTCCAACGGACAGCCCATCGTACCCGAAGTCTGCATCTTCTTCGAAAACCACCTGATGCGCGGCAACCGTACCACCAAAATGAACGCGGAGAACTTCAATGCTTTCCGTTCCTTCAATTATCCGGTACTCGCTTCCGCCGGTATACATATTAAATATAATAATGTGCAAATTCATACGCACGGCACTCCCCACGAACTGGAGCCTCATTATCTGCTTGATACCAACATCGCCATACTGAAGCTTTTTCCAGGTATTCAGGAAAATGTCGTGGCAGCCATACTTGCCACTAAAGGACTGAAGGCCGTAGTCCTCGAAACCTACGGTTCCGGCAACGCTCCCCGAAAGGAATGGTTTCTACGCCGCCTGCATGATGCCTGCGAACAAGGCATCATCATTGTCAACGTCACCCAATGCAGTGCCGGCACTGTTGAAATGGAGCGCTATGAAACCGGTTACCAACTGATGCAGGCAGGAGTTGTCTGCGGATATGACAGCACAACGGAATCTGCCGTAACCAAGCTGATGTTCCTTCTGGGGCACGATTATCCACCTGCCGAAATACGCGAACTGATGGGACGACCGCTGGCAGGGGAAATTACCGTGTGAAGCACAACTATCACTGCACCGGGGTCAATTCTCCCGTCACAGAATCTATTATGAAACCGCTGACATTGATATCATTCGGTATCAGCGGATGATTGATAATAGCTTCCACCGTACCTTTTACCGATTTCTCCGTATCTTCGAATCCATACAGCCAAGACTCGAAATCCACTCCGCAGAAACGAATCATATCAATCGTCTCCTGCTTGATGCCCCGGGCCTTCATATGCTCTATCATCTGGGCGCTGCTCATGTGGCACGCACCGCAATCGGAGTGGGCAATAACCATCACTTCCGTCACGCCCAACTCGTAAATGGCCACCATCAGGCTACGAATGACACTACCGAACGGATGTGAAATGATTCCACCCGCATTCTTTATCATCTTCACATCGCCGTTCTTGATGCCCAAGGCTGCCGGCAGTAAAGCGGTCAAACGGGTATCCATACAAGAGAGGATGGCAATCTTCTTATCCGGGTATTTATTCGTGATGTATTTCTCATACCCCTTCTCGGCTACAAAACGCTTGTTGTATGCAAGAATATCTTCTATCATGGCTTTTATAACATGTTATTGTTTTCTACTCACAAAAATAAAAAAACTCTATGGGAGTCTGCAAGCCCTGCATCGAAAAATTGTACCTTTGGGCAATCATTTTAGAAGAGAATGCACAACTATGGCTAAAGAGAAGACGGTTTATGTATGCAGCAACTGCGGACAAGACTCTCCCAAATGGGTAGGCAAGTGTCCGTCGTGCGGAATGTGGAACACGTATGTGGAAGAGGTGGTACGGAAAGAAGTGGTGAACAAGCGTCCCGTATCGGGCATAGAGACCGCCAAAGCCAAACCCGTAACCCTCCATGAAATTGTAGCCGATGACGAACCGCGCATCGACCTCCATGATGCCGAACTGAACCGGGTACTAGGTGGTGGTCTTGTACAAGGATCTCTTGTTTTGATTGGCGGCGAACCGGGCATCGGGAAATCCACCCTGGTGCTACAAACCGTACTCCGTATACCGGAGAAACGTATCCTCTACGTCTCCGGCGAAGAAAGTACCCGTCAGTTGAAACTGCGTGCCGACCGCTTGACAAGTGCTTCCAGTGATTGCCTCATCGTATGCGAAACTTCCCTGGAACAGATTTACGTCCATATCAAGAACATCCGCCCGGACATCGTCATCATCGACTCCATACAGACGATTTCTACCGAAACCCTTGAATCGTCGCCGGGGAGTATTGCCCAGGTACGGGAATGTTCCGCCTCCATCCTGCGCTTTGCCAAGGAAACGCATACGGCGGTTATCCTCATCGGGCATATCAATAAGGAAGGAAGCATAGCCGGCCCCAAGGTACTGGAACATATCGTGGATACCGTACTCCAGTTCGAGGGCGACCAGCACTACATGTACCGCATCCTGCGTAGCATCAAGAACCGCTTCGGAAGCACTGCCGAACTGGGTATTTACGAAATGCGGCAAGATGGATTACGGCAGGTGAGCAACCCATCCGAACTACTGCTGAGCCAGGACCATGAAGGTATGAGCGGCATAGCCATCGCCTCCGCGATAGAAGGCATCAGACCGTTCCTCATCGAAACGCAGGCATTGGTCAGCAGTGCCGTATATGGTAACCCACAACGCTCTGCCACAGGGTTCGACATCCGCCGCATGAATATGCTGCTGGCCGTATTGGAAAAACGTGTAGGCTTCAAACTGGCACAGAAAGATGTATTTCTCAATATTGCCGGTGGATTGAAAGTGAACGACCCGGCAATAGACCTTGCCGTCATCAGCTCTATCCTCTCCAGCAACATGGACACGGCCATAGAGCCGGAGGTGTGCATGGCGGGAGAAATAGGTCTGTCAGGTGAAATCCGTCCAGTGAACCGCATAGAGCAGCGCATCGGAGAAGCAGAGAAACTTGGATTCAAGCGATTCATACTTCCCAAGTATAATATGCAAGGACTGAACACGAAGAAGATTAAAATGGAATTGATACCGGTACGGAAGGTGGAAGAAGCATTCCGTGCCCTATTCGGATAATCATTATGATACAAGAATACCAACTGCGCGTATTGCCCGAAGTAGCGGCAAACGAGCAACGCCTGAAAGAGTACTTAGTACATGAGAAAGGACTGAATGCACGGGAGATAACAGCAACGCGCATCTTGAAGCGCAGTATCGATGCCCGCCAACGGACAATCTATATCAACCTCAACGTACGGGCATATCTGAACGAAATGCCGAAAGAGGACGAATATCAACATACCTTATATAATAATGTAGAAGGAAAGCCCCAAGTAGTAGTGGTAGGCGCCGGTCCCGGAGGACTCTTCGCCGCCCTGCGACTGATAGAGCTCGGTCTGCGCCCCGTCATTGTGGAGCGTGGAAAGGACGTACGGGAACGCAAGAAAGACTTGGCGCAAATCAGCCGCCAGCAACTCGTCAACCCGGAGTCCAATTACAGCTTCGGAGAGGGAGGTGCCGGAGCTTACTCGGATGGCAAGCTGTACACACGCAGCAAAAAGCGCGGCAATGTAGACAAGATTCTGAATGTCTTCTGCCAACATGGAGCCTCCACTTCCATACTGGTAGATGCACATCCGCACATAGGTACGGACAAACTGCCGCGTGTTATTGAAAACATGCGGAACACTATCATCCAGTGCGGTGGCGAAGTCCACTTTGAAACACGCATGGACGCCCTGCTCATAGAGAAGGATGAAGTCAAAGGCATTGAAACAAATACCGGCAAGACTTTCCTTGGCCCGGTGATACTTGCCACCGGTCACTCTGCCCGGGACGTATACCGCTGGCTTGCCGCCAACAATGTAGAGATTGAAGCTAAAGGCATTGCCGTAGGCGTACGACTAGAACACCCTGCCACCTTGATAGACCAAATACAATATCACAACCGGAACGGACGGGGAAAATATCTGCCTGCCGCCGAATATAGCTTTGTAAACCAGGTAGACGGACGAGGAGTATATAGCTTTTGCATGTGTCCCGGCGGCTTCGTTGTGCCCGCCGCCAGCGGTCCCGAGCAGATTGTAGTCAACGGGATGAGTCCCAGCAACCGCGGTTCCCGTTGGAGCAATTCGGGAATGGTGGTAGAGCTACGCCCGGAAGACATAGAGCAATTTACTATTGACAATCTACAATTTACAATTTCTATGCAGCACGACAGCGCGGCTAATTGTCAATTGCCAACCGTCAATTCCCAATTAAGCATGATGTATTTTCAAGAGTATCTGGAGCGCCTCTGCTGGCAACAAGGCAATATGAAGCAGACAGCACCGGCACAGAGAATGGCAGACTTCACTAAGAAAAAACTGAGTTACGACCTGCCGGAAACTTCGTATGCACCGGGACTGGTTTCCTCACCTCTCCACTTCTGGATGCCTTCTTTCATTGCAGAACGCCTGAGCAAAGGTTTCCAGCTATTCGGGAAATACAGCCGTGGTTTCTTGACGAACGAGGCGACAATGATTGGAGTGGAAACCCGTACTTCGGCGCCGGTACGCATAACAAGAGACAAGGAGACACTGCAACATGTACGCGTAAAAGGATTGTTCCCTTGCGGAGAAGGCGCCGGATATGCCGGAGGCATTGTTTCTGCCGGAATTGACGGCGAACGATGTGCGGAAGCGGCAAAGGCATTCTTTGATTAAGCTATAATATTTACATCCAAATTTTGATTTTTCACTTTTTCTCGTTTAATTTGTAAACTATTATCACATATATGTTGTTATATTGTATTTATTATGAGGTTCATCATAAACATTGTATGCTTTCTATTCCTTTTGCCTCTCATAGCTACGGCGCAAACATATAAATACATAGGGGTGGAAAACGGATTGAGCAACCGCAGAATCTTCGACATTCAAAAGGATTCGGTAGGTTACATGTGGTTCCTCACCAACGAAGGCATAGACCGGTACAATGGAAAAGACATCAAGCATTATAAATTAATAGAAGAAAACAAAGAGTCAAGTTTCCCCATCCATCTCGGTTGGCTATATTTTGAAGAGAAAGGGAAATTATGGGTCATAGGTAAAGCCGGTCGCATTTTTCAATACAACCAAGAACACGATGTGTTCAACAGAGTATATAAACTGCCCAAGACACCGGTCAATATCAGCTACGGCTATATGGACTGCAATCACAGGATTTGGCTCTGCAGCAGATACAGCATCGCTCTCTACGACACACAAACCGGAGAGGTCCATCAAATGTCCAATGAACTGAAAAGCAGCATTACAAGTATCGAACAAGTGGACAATAACCACTTCTTCATGGGTACCGACAAGGGATTGCGATATGTCAAACTCGAAAATGAGACATTGCAGATTGTCCCTCTTGAACCTCTTGACAAAATCCAGGCCCAAATCAGTTCACTCTATTTCCACCAAGAATCACAAAGACTTTTCATCGGTACTTTTGAAAAAGGCGTCTTTGCCTACGACATACGGCAACAACGGATTATACACTCCAATACGGATTTGAGCGATGTAAACATTGCCCGAATCAAGCCTCTGAACCAGACAGAGCTATTGATAGCGACAGAAGGTATGGGTATACACAAAATCAACATGAACTCGTGTATCTCGGAACCGTACATCGTCTCCAGCTACAAAAGCCACAATGAGATGAACAGCAATAACATCAATGACATTTATATTGATGAAGAAAAGCGGATATGGATAGCCAACTACCCGGAAGGAATTACCATTATAGACAACCGGTACAAAAGCTACAACTGGATAAAGCATTCTATCGGAAACAGACAATCGCTGGTCAACGACCAGGTACACTCTGTCATTGAAGACAGTGACGGAGACCTATGGTTCGGAACAAGTAACGGAATCAGCCTTTATCAATCGAAAACCGGGCAGTGGCATTCATTCCTGAGCTCCTTCGACCATCAACTGAAAAACAAGAATCACATCTTCATTACGCTATGCGAGGTATCACCCGGCATTATTTGGGCAGGAGGATATACTTCGGGAGTATACAAAATAAATAAAAGGACACTCTCGGTAGAATATTTCTCCCCTTACCTGCTCAATCCGGACAACATTCGTCCTGACAAGTATATCCGCGACATTGTAAAAGACTCCAAAGGATATATCTGGTCCGGAGGGTTCTATAATCTGAAGTGCTTCGATTTGTCCCTGAATTCCGTCCGTCTGTATCCCGGAATAAATTCCGTCACCGCCATTACAGAAAAGGACGACGGACACATGTGGATTGGGACAAGTGCCGGACTGTATCTGCTGGACAAAGAGTCGGGTAGATTCCAATATGTCGCCTTGCAGGAAGAGACGACCTACATCAACACACTTTACCAAGCGGAAGACCTCTCTCTATATATAGGAACAAACGGCTCCGGAGTGGTTGTCTACAACGCAAAGGACAGTACGTTCAAGCATTATCACAAGGACAATTGTGCCTTGATTTCAAACAACATCTACACCATACTCCCCGAGTCGGACGGGCATATCCTGATGAGTACCGAAAACGGAATCAGCTGTTTCCACCCTACGGAGAAGACATTCCACAACTGGACTAAAGAGCAAGGGCTGATGTCCTCCTGCTTCAGTGCCTCTTCCGGAACGCTACGCAAGAACAAGGGTTTTGTCTTTGGCAGCACAGACGGAGCCATCGAGTTTCCCGAAGGAACCCGTTTGCCCAAGTACATCTACTCTCCTATGATACTCAGCGATTTTCAGATACTCTATCAGACAGTCTTTCCCGGCAGTCCGAATTCCCCCTTGAAGGAAAACATCAACCAGACAGACCGGTTAAAGCTGAAATACAACCAGAACACTTTTTCCCTCAGTATTTCATCCATCAATTATGACGCGCCGGACAATGTCACTTTCTACTGGAAGCTGGAAGGCTTTTACGATGACTGGAACCGCCTGGGTGAAGAAGGGCATCTCCGCTTCACCAACCTTGCCTCGGGCGATTACAAACTTTACATACGGGCGGTATCCAAGGAAGAGCCTTATCTTTATTTTGAAGAGCGAAGCATCGACATCAGCATTGCGCGCCCCGTCTGGTTCAGTTTTTGGGCCATAGCCTGCTATGTCCTGCTGACAGTACTGATGTCCGTTGTCGGTTTCCGTGTCATGGCACTGAGAAAACAGAAAAAGATATCCGATGAGAAAACCCGTTTCTTTGTCAATACCGCGCATGATATCCGCACGCCATTGACACTGATAAAGGCACCTCTGGAAGAAATGCTTGAAAACAAGACACTGAACGAAGCCGAGACCAACAATATGCACATGGCACTGAGAAATGTCAACTCCCTCCTGCGCATGACTACCAATCTGATAAACTTTGAACGGGCAGAAGTATATTCCCCTCATCTGTACATAGCAGAATATGAATTGAATACTTACATCAAGGAGATATACAACAATTTCCAGACCTATGCCACCATAAAACATATCACTTTCAGATACGAAAGCAATTTCAGCTACATGAATGTATGGTTCGACAAAGAGAAGATGGACTCTATCCTGGAAAATGTCATATCCAATGCTCTGAAGTATACTCCCCAAAATGGCGATATACTCATTTCTGTTTATGACATGAAAAGCTCCTGGAGACTAGAAGTCAAAGATAATGGAATAGGAATTCCCGCCAAAGAACAAAGAAAACTGTTCAAGATGCACTTCCGTGGAACAAATGCCATCAACTCCAAAATAACGGGAAGCGGTATCGGTCTGATGCTGGTGCGGAAGCTGGTAAGCCTGCACAATGGAAAAATATACATTGAGAGCACCGAATGCCAAGGCAGTACTGTCAGAATCATCCTTCCCAAAGAGAAAGAACAGTTCAAGAACTTCACTCTGTCCGTTAAGGATAAGAAGACCTTCTATGAACCGGATGTCCCCACCGTTCCTTTGAAACTTGCCGGAGAACTCCGGACTGAAGACAATGACAAACTGCATCGCATCTTGATTGTAGAAGACAATGACGAGCTGCGCAACTATCTCTTCCAGTCGTTCTCTCCGATTTACAATGTACAAGTATGCAACAACGGCAAGGAAGCGCTGACCATTGTAAAACAATTCTGGCCGGGACTGATTCTTTCCGACATCATGATGCCGGAAATGCGAGGCGACGAATTATGCATCGCCATCAAGAACGATATTGAAACATCCCACATCCCGGTAGTACTGCTGACGGCACCGGGAGATGAAAAGAACATTCTCGAAGGACTCCATATCGGTGCGGACGAATATATTGTAAAACCTTTCAGCATAAACATACTGAAAGCCAGCATTGCCAATCTGCTTGCCAACCGCGCATTGCTGCGCAAGAGATATGCGGATTTGGAAATCAATACAGAAGAAGAGCCCTCCACAACTACCACTTGCTCCAACAGTCTCGACTGGAAATTCATGTCGAATGTAAAGAGACATATCGAGGAGAACATGGATAATCCCGATTTCACAGTAGACGTATTGTGCTCGCTCCTGAATATGAGCCGTACCAGTTTCTACAGTAAACTGAAAGCGCTGACCGGCCAGGCACCGGCAGATTTCGTACGGAATATCCGTTTGAAACATGCTGCCGAGCTATTGAAAGAAGGGAAATATTCCGTGACTGAAGTAGCAGAAAGAACCGGTTTCTGCGATGGGAAATACTTCCGGGAAGTCTTTAAGAAATATTTCAATGTCAGCCCCAGCCAATATGCGAAAGGAGACACTCCCCGCTCCCCAAAAGGAGAGGGAGAATAGTTCTGCATAGGAGAATTTTTCATTTTGCAGCCCCGCACAGACAAACCCTAAAAAATAATCCGTATTTTTGCAGAAACAAAAAAACGAGAATGACTCCTGAAATAGCAATCGTCGACTCCAACACCCTCTCCTGTCTGGGACTGCAGAACTTGCTGGAGGAAATCATCCCGACAGCCATCATCCGCTCTTTCCGTTCCTTTGGCGAACTGATGGATGATACGCCTGACATGTATGTGCATTATTTCATCTCTTCACAGATTTACTTCGAGCATACCGCTTTCTTTCTGGAGCGCAAGCCCAAAACCATTGTGCTGGTCAATGGTGAAACCGTCCCCCAACTGTCGGGCATGCCGACGCTAAACATCTATCAGGACGAACAAAATCTGGCAAAAAACATTCTGCAGCTGCGCCAATACGGAAACCAATACAGACAAAACCACGGAAAGCCGGCACCCGCCAGACACTCGGATATGGCAATAAATACAGCCGCCGGGCACGACCTTTCCGCCCGCGAAATAGAAGTGCTGGTGCTGATTACCAAAGGTCTCATCAACAAGGAGATTGCCGACAAACTGAACATCAGCCTGACCACCGTCATCTCACACCGCAAGAATATCACCGAGAAGCTGGGTATCAAGTCCGTGTCCGGGCTGACTATCTATGCCGTGATGCACGGATATGTGGAAGCGGACAGAATATAATCCTACAACCGGATACATCAGAAGCGAAGTCTTTTCAGAAAGACTTCGCCCCAATTAGTGTGCTAATGTGCTAACATCTAATCGTTCCTCCGTGGGGTAAAAATCGTTCCACCATGGTGGAACGATTTTTACCCCACGGAGGAACGATATTTTTCGCATGATGGAACGATTTAAGATTAGCACTCCAGGAACGAAATCCTAATAAATGAGGATTGTCCCTTCCGCAAGAATCCCTTTACTTTGCAGGTGCTTAAAAAAACAGTTTATGAACAGATATAGAATCTTAGCCGGTATCTTCTGCCTCCTGGCAACCGGCAACGTACTTGCCGAAGAGGCAGACACCTTGAAAGTGGTGGATGTAGAGGAAATAACCGTCATTGCCGCCCCCAAAGAAAACCGGAAACTGCGCGAACAGCCCGCCGCCGTCACCCTGCTTTCGCAGCAGGACATGCAGAACGCACAGGTGAACTCCATCAAGAATCTGACATCCGTAGTGCCCAATATGTTTATCCCCGACTACGGCTCCCTTCGGCAGTCTATATCCGCGGCATCGGCTCGCGCATCAACACTCCCTCCGTAGGACTTTATGTAGACAATATACCTTATATAGACAAGTCAGCCTTCGACTTCAGCTATGCCGACGTAGAGCGCATCGACGTGCTACGCGGTCCGCAGGGCACGCTCTACGGGCGCAATGCCATGGGTGGATTGATTAAGGTGCACACCAAATCGCCCTTCTCCTACCAGGGGACGGACTTCCGCATGGGGGCAGGTACGTACAATGCCTATAATACCTCGCTGACCCACTATCACCGCCTTTCGGAACGGTTCGCCTTTTCCACCGGAGGTTTTTACGATTATCAAGGAGGATTCTTCCGCAACACGGTGAGGGACGAGAAAGCGGACAAGGGGCAATCGGCAGGTGGACGCATCCGCGCCATCTACCTCCCCTCGGACAACTGGAAGGTGGACCTAAACATCAACTACGAATACAGCGACCAGGGTGGCTACCCGTATTTCTACCAAGGCAGCCTGGCCCCCGAAGCACAGAGCGAGCCGCTGAAGCCCTACATCGGAAAAATCTCCAATAACGCCCGTAGCAACTACTACCGCAACCTGCTGAACACGGGTCTGAACCTGGAATACCAGGCACAGCACTTCACGTTGAGCATGGTCACCGGCTACCAGTTTCTAAAGGACTGCATGGACATAGACCAAGACTTCACCGCCAACGACATCTATACCCTGCAACAGAAACAACGCTCCCACGCACTGAGCGAGGAAATCATCTTGAAGAGTAAAAGCGGCAGCCGCTGGCAATGGACCACCGGCGCCTTCGGCTTCTACCAATGGCTGAATACGGAAGCTCCCGTCACTTTCAGGGAAGCCGGAATGGGGATGCTGAACCAGATGTTGGGCAGTGTCATCCCATCGCAAATACAAGTAGAGATGGGACCATCCATGAGTATGAATATCCTGCCCTCACTGGGCATCAGCAGCCGGACCATGCCCATCGGGGGCAGTTTCAACACTCCGCTGCTGAATGGGGCACTCTTCCATCAATCCACCTTCAGAGATTTATTCGGGCTGAAAGGAGTGTCGTTCACTGCCGGGTTACGCCTGGATTATGAGCGTATGAAGATGGATTACAACTCCGGCACCAGCCTGGACTACAAGGTGGGCATCAAGGGAGAAATGAAGCGGGGCGACGTCGTCATCCGCGAAATAGAGATGATGCCGGAGACGGCGCTGACCGTAGAGTCGCGCTACCAAGGAAACATTGATAAGGATTATCTTCAGCTGTTGCCCAAGTTTGCTTTGCAGTATGACTTTGCGCGAAACAGAGGAAATGTGTATGCAACGGTCAGCAAAGGTTACCGTTCGGGAGGTTACAACGTGCAGATGTTCTCCGACCTGCTGCAATCCAGTTTGAAGAATGACATGATGCGGCAAAGCAAAGAGGCGATTATGCCCAACGTGCCGGATGCCTACAAAGAGCTGGTGGGCAAATACTTCCCCGATGCGGGAGAGAATCCGGATGCAAAATCCGCCACCGTCTACAAGCCCGAACAGACCTGGAACTACGAAATAGGAACACACTTGAATCTGCTGGACGGACGTCTGCATGCCGACGCCGCCATCTTCTGGCTGGAAACCCGCGACCAGCAGATTTCACGCTTCGCCCCAAGCGGACTGGGACGCGAAACGGCAAATGCCGGCAAAAGCCGCAGCCAGGGGGCAGAGGTTGCCTTGACGGCTGCCGTTGCTACGGACTTCACGCTGAATGCAAGTTATGGTTATACCTATGCCACCTTTAAGGATTACATCACCAACGAGAAAGTGAATGGGGAGCTTCAGGAAATCAGCTACAACGGCAAGTACGTACCCTTTGTTCCCAAGCATACCATGAACGTGGGCGGTCAGTACATCTTCCGCATCCGTCCGGGGCACTGGCTGGACTGCATCCCGCTGAACGCCAACTACACCGGTGCCGGGCGCATCTACTGGACCGAGAAGAATACCGTGAGCCAAGCCTTCTACGGCACGCTGAACGGACGTATCAGCTTCCAGAAAGGACATGGACAGATTGATTTCTGGGTGCGCAATGCCCTCAACAAGGATTACGCCTCCTTCTACTTCGAGAGTATGGGGAACGGATTTATGCAGAAAGGACGTCCCGTGCAGGCAGGGATAGAGCTGCGATGCAGATTCTAATTTCCTTATTCATTGATAGCTCCGCAATGCGGGCAGACTCC
>ERZ779851.2597-NODE-2597-length-13347-cov-9.108486_pt1 | contig 13347 bp, 9 predicted proteins | sample MGYA00511094_ERZ779851 | MGnify/ENA primary metagenome ERZ779851 (study PRJEB29588, sample SAMEA2155512) | human gut metagenome | biome: human gut; feature: human-associated habitat; material: faeces | place: Denmark | collected 2008/2010 ...
CCAGAGGGTCGAAGACCCTTTGGCAGGGTCAAGGGGCAGCGCCCCTTGGGTTCCCTAATCAACACGCGGAAGTTGTATGAAAAAGTCACCAACTCAATCGCGCGAAAGGGTCAAAGGACGAAGTCCCTTGCGGGGTCAAGGGGCAGCGCCCCTTGGGTCACCCCACCCACACCGTCTCTTTCAGCAAGTCCTCGTCCTTCGCACTGTGCCCCGCCATCAGCATGAAGTCGCCCGGCGCGAAAACACGCTCTTCCGCACGGTTGATGTAGGTAAACGCGGTGCGGTCAAGCTGGAAGGTGACCTCCTGCTCCTCGCCCGGCTGCAGAAGCACCTTGCGGAAGGCAATCAGCTGCTTCACAGGCTGCATCACCTCGCATACGCAGTCGCGCAGGTAGACCTGAACCGTCTCTTCGCCCGCAATGTCGCCCGCGTTGCGCACCTTCACCGACAGCGTGAGCGAATCCGCATCCACCGCCAAATCGCGGTAGACAAACGGCGCATAGCCGATGCCCTCGCCAAAGGTGAACAGCGGCTCGGCAGGCAGGTCGCTGTAGTGCCCCCAGTGCCAGCCGGGGAGATGGTTGTAGTACACCGGCACCTGCCCCGAATGGTGCGGGAAGCTGATGGGCAGCCGCCCGGACGGATTCAGCCGCCCGAAAATCGCTTCCGCGACCGCCTGACCGCCGAACATGCCGCCGTTGAAGGCGCACACGAGCGCATCCGTCGAATGCGCAATTTCCGGAATCGCCAGCGGCTTGGAGGACAGCAGCACCGTCACCAGCGGAATCCCCAGCGCACGCAGCTCGCGGTAGAGCTCCAGCTGCCGCCCGGACAGGGCGAGGTCGGCACGGTCTTTCGTTTCGCCGTACTGTGCGTAAACATCGCCCACGACAAGCACAATCGCATCCGCATTCCGGCACGCAGCCACCGCACCCGGAATATTGTCAGCATCCGAAGGAAGCACGCCGCACCCGCGGTGGTACGCAACCTCGAAATTCTCCTGTGCGCCGATGGCCTCGATGCCCTCGCGAATCGTCACATATGGGCGGACGGCAGGACGGTTCGGGATGAGTTCGGGATGCGTGAAGTACGTCCAGTCGCCATACTGCGCGCGAATGTCGTCCGCGCTCGCACCGATGACCGCCACACGGCGGACGGATGTCAAGGGCAGGGTGTGCGCGTCGTTTTTGAGCAGGGTGATGGACTTGCGTGCCGCCCGAAGCGCCGCCTGCTGATGCTCTTCGCACCCGATGCACCCCGGACGCCCGCTCTTCTCCGGCTGCGCCAGCAGATTCATGCGGCACTTGACGGTCAGGATGTGGCGCACCGCGTCGTCCAGCACGGCTTCGTCGAGCTTGCCGGAGCGCACCGCGTCAATCGCCGCATCGTAGAAGCCGAGGGAGGTCATCATCATGTCGTTGCCTGCCTTGGCAGCCAGCACGGACGCTTCGGGCATGTCCGCCGCGACGTGCTGGGCGGTCAGAAGCGAATGGCAGTTGTTCCAGTCGGTGACGCTGAAGCCGTCAAAGCCCGCGTCGCCGCGCAGAATCGCCTTCATGCTCTTCTCGTCGGCGGTGAAGGGCGTGCCGTCGATGGAACCATACGCCGTCATGACCGTTGCGCACCCTGCCCGGAACGCCTTCTCGAACGGCGGCAGGAACGTCTCGCGCAGGCGGCGGTATGTCATTTCCGTGTCACAGGCATCGCGCGCGCCGACCGCTTCGCCGTAGCCGATGTAGTGCTTGGCGCACGCCAGAATGTGTTCGCCGTCGGACAAATCGTCGCCCTGATAGCCGCGCACGATCGCTTCGCCTAATTCACCCGCCAGATAAGGGTCTTCGCCGAAGGTTTCGTCGACGCGCCCCCAGCGGGTGTCGCGCCCCAAGCACAGCACGGGCGAGAACGTCCAGTGCAGCCCGTCGGTGGCGACTTCGCGCGCCGTCACTTCGCCCATTTCGCGCGCGATGTCCTTGTCCCACGCGCAAGCGCAAGATAGCTGCGACGGGAAGATGGTGGCGTGGTCATTCAGCCCATGCCCGTGGATGGCGTCAATGCCGAACAGCACGGGGATGCCCAGACGGCTATGGAGCGCCGCCTGCTGCACTTCGCGCGCGTCGTCGCCCAGAACGTGCAGGAACGAGCCTGCGCCGAGCTTCGCCCAGCGCAGCGCTTCCTCGCGCCCGACGACGGTGTAGGGAACCTGCACCATTTGGGCGGCTTTTTCTTCCAGTGTCATTTGGGACAGCAGGGTTTCCACCTGCTGGTGGATGGCTTCGTTGGAAAGCATGGAGAATCCTCCTTGTTGGCGTGAATCGTTTTGGCACCGTGCGTGGAATACCCTCATGATACAGGCAAAAGAGAAAAAAGGCAAGCGGGGGAGCGGGGAAAATTTTGCGAAAACGATTGAGAAGTCAAGAAAAAACAGACGTTTGGGCTGATTGCACGGATTTTCGGAAAAGTTTTCGGACATTTTTTTGCTTTGGCGCAAGGATTTTTCACTTGTTTGTCGTACTCTTTGAGTGGAAAATCGTATTGTTCTTTTCATTCTTGAAAGGAGTATGCAATGAATCGGGAGCGTTATTTGCAGGAAATCGACGCGGTGAACGCAGCGGGAAAATATCACCCGACGTGGGAATCGCTCAGCACCCACCCTGTGCCGGACTGGTATCGGGAGAAACGGCTGGGTATCTTCCTACACTGGGGCGTGTTTTCTGTTCCGGCGTATCATGACTGGTACGCGCGGAACATGTACATCAAGGGTTCGCCGGAATACGAGTACCACTGCCAGCATTACGGGCAGCCGAAGGATTTCGGGTTCAAGGACTTCATTCCGCAGTTCAAGATGGAAGCGTTCGATCCGCAGGCGTGGGTGAAGCTGTTCCGGGAAGCGGGGGCGGATTACATCGTGCCGGTGGCGGAGCATCACGACGGCTTCCAGAATTACCGGAGTGAACTGTCCCACTGGAACGCGGCGGAAATGGGCCCGCACCGGGACATCATGGGCGATTTGCTGGTGGAGGCGGAGCGTGCGGGCATGACGCTGGGCGCATCGAGCCATCGCGTGGAGCATTGGTGGTTCCTGGGGCATGGGCAGGAGTTTGACAGCGACATCAAGCAGCCGATGCATCTGGGCGACTACGCATGGCCAGCCATGCCCGAACGGGAGAATCAGGACTTGTTTTCCGAGCCGATGCCGACGGATGAGTTCCTGACGGACTGGCTGCTGCGCTGCTGCGAAATCGTCGACCGCTATCATCCGCGCATCCTCTATTTCGACTGGTGGATTCAGCATTCCGCCGTCAAGCCGTACCTGCAGCGCTTCGCCGCGTACTACTTCAACGTGATGGAAAGCCGCGGCGGGTGCGTTATCAACTACAAGCACGACGCATTCCCGTTCGGCATCGGCGTGCCGGACATTGAGCGCGGGCAGTTCGCGGAAGCGAAGCCGTTCCTGTGGCAGTCGGACACGTCCGTCATGCGCGGCAGCTGGTGCTACTCTGTGCAGCCGGACAAGGCGGTCTACAAAGCGCCGCAGGAGATTGTGCAGGACTTGCTGGACGTGGTGAGCAAGAACGGCCGCCTGCTGCTGAATTTCGGCCCGAAGCCGGACGGCACGCTGGCGGACAAGGACGTTGAGATCCTGCACAAACTGGCGGACTGGATGCGCGTCAACGACGAGTGCATCCACGGCACAGGCTTGTGGCGCATCAATCAGGAAGGCCCGACGAAGATTCAGGAGGGGCAGTTTGCCGACGGCGCGTCCCGCAACTTCACCAGCGAGGACTTCCGCTTCACCTGCCGCGGCGGAAACATCTACGCGGCGTGCATGGCGTGTCCGGCGGACGGCAAGCTGCACATTCGGTCTCTGCGCGAGGCGGACGCGAGCCACTTGCCGCTCTGGCACGGCATTGTGCGGAAGGTGGAGGTGCTGGGCAACCCCGCGCAGGCCGCGTGGACGCGCGACGGCGAAGCCCTGCATGTGGACTTGGGGGATTACCAAAGCGACATGCCGGTTGTGGTGAAAATCATCACGGACTAAAGACGGCGGTTTCCGCGCCCTGTGCGCATGAAAAGAACCATCAATATGATCATAAAGGAGAGCATCAACATGCGTTTTACGCAAGGTTACTGGGTCATCCGGCAGGACTATGTGATGTCCTACGCCACGCAGACCGTGCGCGTCATCAAGAGCGACAAGGAGCTGCACATCATCAGCGCCTGCCGCCCGATTCGCCACCGCGGCGATATTCTCGACGGCGGCTCGCTTGACATTGTGTTCACTGCGCCGCGCAGGAACATCATTCGCGTGCAGGTGACGCACTTCGCCGGAACGCCGCGCAAAGACCCTAAGTTCACGACGTATGAAGAGGATGTGACGCCCGAAATCCGCGAGGATGACGACTACGCCTACTTCACCTCCGGCGACCTGACCGCGCGCGTGAGCAAGGGCGGCAATTGGGCGGTGGACTATATGGTCGGCGACCGCATCCTGACGACGTCCGGTTGGCGCGGCATGGGTCGTGCGCTGAAGAAGGACGGCACGCCCTGTTCGCTTCTGCCGCACGGCACGTCCTACATGTCCGATAGCCTCCAGCTCGACGTGGGCGAATGCGTTTACGGTCTGGGCGAACGCTTCGGCGCGTACGTCAAGAACGGTCAGACGGTTGATATGTGGAATGCGGACGGCGGCACGGCGTCGGAGCTGGCGTACAAGAACATCCCGTTCTACATGACCAACCGCGGCTACGGCGTGCTGGTGGAGAACGCAAGCGACGTGTCCTTTGAAGTCGCGACGGAAAAGGTGGAGCGCGTCCAGTTCTCGCACGAGGGCGAAACGATGGTCTACGACGTGATCTACGGCGGCACACCGAAGGATACGCTGGACTTGTACACCGCGCTGACGGGTCGCCCGGCGCTGGTGCCCGCGTGGTCGTTCGGTCTGTGGCTGTCCACCTCCTTCACCACGAATTACGACGAGCAGACGACTTCCTCCTTCATCAACGGCATGGCGGAGCGCGACATTCCGCTGTCCGTGTTCCACTTCGACTGCTACTGGATGAAGGGCTTCAACTGGTGCGACTTCGAGTGGGATCACGACACATTCCCTGACCCGGTGGGGATGCTCAAGCGTTACCACGAGAAGGGGCTGCACATCTGCTGCTGGATTAACCCGTACATCGGTCAGGCGTCGCCGCTGTTCAAGGAAGGCATGGAGCATGGCTACCTGCTGAAAAAGACCGACGGCAGCCTCTTCCAGACCGATATGTGGCAGGCGGGCATGGCGATTGTCGATTTCACCAATCCGGACGCCTGCAAGTGGTACGCTTCTTACCTCTATAAGCTGATGGACATGGGCGTGGACTGCTTCAAGACCGACTTCGGCGAGCGCATCCCGGTGCGCGACATCCGGTGGTTCGACGGCAGCGACCCGGTCTATATGCACAACTATTACACCTACCTGTACAACAAGGTTGTCTTTGACGTTGTGAAGGATCGCAAGGGCGAGGGCGAAGCGATTCTGTTCGCCCGCAGCGCAACCGTCGGCGGTCAGCAGTTCCCGGTGCATTGGGGCGGCGATAACTCCGCGACCTACATCTCGATGGCGGAAACGCTGCGCGCGGGTCTGTCCATGAGTCACAGCGGCTTCGGCTACTGGAGCCACGATATTTCCGGCTTTGAGTCCACCGCGCCGGCGGATGTTTACAAGCGCTGGGTGCAGTTTGGTCTTTTGTCCTCCCACAGCCGCCTGCATGGCTCGACGAGCTACCGCGTGCCGTGGCTGTTTGACGAGGAGAGCGTGGATGTCTGCCGCAAGTTCACCAAGCTCAAGTGCCGCCTGATGCCTTATCTGTACGGCAAGGCGGTGGAGGCGCACGAACACGGCGTGCCGATGATGCGTCCGATGATGCTGGAGTTCCCGGATGACCCGGCGTGCGATATGCTCGACCGCCAGTACATGCTGGGCGATTCGCTGCTCGTTGCGCCGATTTTCCGCAAGGACGGCGAGGTGCAGTATTATCTGCCCGACGGAACGTGGACGTCCCTGCTGGATGGCGGCAAGGTCGAAGGCGGCCACTGGCAGACGGAGATTCACGACTTCATGTCCCTGCCGCTGATGGTGCGTCCCGGCACGGTGCTGCCGCTGGGCGCGCATGACGACCGCCCGGATTACGACTATCTGGACGGATTGGAGCTGCACGTCTACCAGCTGGAGGACGGCGAGAGCGAAACGGTGGAGATTCCCGACACGAAGGGCAATGTCGCCGCGACATTCACCGTGACGATGAAGGACGGTCAGGCGCAGGTCGAAACCGATTCTACGAAGCCGTATACCGTGGTTGTGCATCAGTAAATAACAACAGCCCTCTGGCGCGGAGTTTGCGTCAGAGGGCTGTTTGCGTAATATGCGATATTGTTATTTCTATATGCAATCAATGTTGTGCAGAGGGTTTCGCGTCTGCGTACGCGACAAGGGGGCAATGGAAACAGACGAATGTCTGCGGTCGCCCCCTTGACCCCTTCGCAGTCGCCTCCCATGTTACTTGGTTTTTATCGTTACAAGGGCGACAAAAAGGAAAACAATATTATAGGCAATACCGCACAAATGAGTTGGTGCGATGGCAAATGCATTTTTTGTCAGATGCGATTGCAGAAATCGAAGGTTTACTGGAGGTAAATCGAGATTTCTGCAAGAAGCAGATGGCAGAAAAGGCATCGCCAGCGCTGCCGACGAATTGTGCGGTATTGCCTATACTTCCGGTGACGCCGTTGCTGCCGCATCCTCCGCGACATACACCGCCGCCCCATCCATGCTTGCATTCTCCAGCAGTTCTGTCAGGAACAAGTACAGCGCATGATGATCCCGCGCCAGATTATACCCCGATAGAATCAGCAGTTCGCCGGAATCCGCCAGCACCATCAGCGTAATTTTGTCCTCGCCGTCGTCAAAGGCGTCGTTCACCACGCCGCCGAGAATGCAGAAGCCGGGCTGGGCGTCAAAATCCATCGTCTCGCTGGTCTTGGGGTCGAAATCCCGCATCAGGATGGGCAGCGCCGCCGCCGGGTCTTCATCCGGCACGCGGGAAATCACCATCGCCACCACGCGCGAATCTCCCCGCACAAGCGTGATGCGCCCCTCCGCCATCTCCACATGCGCGTCCTCCGGCAAAACCACGTTGAAGGGCGCAAGTGCGCTTTCCGGCACGGCGGTCAGCATCGGCGTGGGCGCGGGTGTGCCGGTCGGGGCGTCCGTTTCTTCCGCCAGCGGGCAGGAGAAGGTTATCAGGGAAAAAAGAAGCATCAGGCAAAGCAGCCGCGTCATGCGCCGCATGGTCATGCACCTCCGTCAAAAGCAGTTTCGTGTCTTCATCATACCGCATTTGCGCGCGGATGTCAATTTGCGAAATGTAACACTTCCTTTTAGGGGAAAATTATGATATGATAAGGGCAGAAATTCCCGCAACACGAAGGAGGTTTTTCCCTTGATGCAGAAAATCATCCGCCACCTGTTCTGCCAGCCGCACATGGCGCGCCGGATTGTTGTGCTGATTCTCAGCGTGACGATTATGGGCGCGTGCGTGTCGGTGTTTGACCGCATTCAGTTCGGCACAGACCCCGCGTCCGTGCTGAATCTGGGCGTTGCCAATAAGCTGCACATGCTCCTTGGCACCTACCAGATGCTCTTCTACGGCGCGCTGCTCATCGTCGTGATGGCGATGCGGCAGTGGGAGTTCATCGGCCTGGGGTCGATTGCAAACATGGTGCTTGTAGGTTACTCGAAGGACTTGTTCGATGTTATCTTTAGCAGCATGAACATCCTCAATCGCGACGCAATGGGCATGACGGAGCGCATCTGCTGGCTTGTGCCGACGCTGGGCGTGTTCATGGTCGCCGTGGCGTTCTATATGGTGGTGGAGCTTGGCAGCGGGCCGTATGACGCGATTCCGCAGATTATCTCGAAGTACGTCAAGAAGATTCCCTATGCCGTGATTCGCATGATTTATGACCTGTCCGCGATTGCCATCGGCTGGCTGCTGGGCAGCACGGTCGGGGTGGTGTCGATTGTTACGGGCTTCTTCCTCGGCCCGATTATCGCGGCAATTGCGAAGAAATTCCGCCCGTGGTTTGCGTGATTTCCCGGAGGTGACATGATGCTCACCGAAAGAATGGAATTGCTGACGAAGCGCCCGCGGGGAACGCTTTTCCCTCCGGCGCAGAACCGCGCGGCGTGGGAAGCGCTGCACGCCGACGACCGCATGGACATGGAAACGTTCATTGCCAAGTGGCGCGGTACGCCCTACCCGATGCTGCTGCTGAGCGACTACGCCGCATTCGTCCGCACGGGCAGCCGCACACAGTGCGAAACGCCGTATTTCGCGCGTCGGCGGAAGCTCATCGCGGCGGTATTAGACGTGTGCCTGCACGGAGAATCGGCGGATTTGTCCGCAGTGGAGGATGGCTTGTGGTGCATCTGCGAGGAAACGACGTGGGCGATCAGCGCCCATGCGAACCTGACGGCGGCGCACCCGTTCCCCATCAGCGGCGAACCGATACTGGACTTGTTCGCCGCGCAGACCGCCATGGTGCTGTCCTTTACGCTGACGCTGCTGGGCGATTGGCTTGACAGCTCCCTGCGCCAGCGGGTGACGGCGGAAATTCAGCGCCGCGCGATTGACCCGTTCCTGCACCGCAATACTGACTGGTGGATGGGGTTCACACGCAAGGATTTGTGCAACTGGACGCCGTGGATTGTGTCGAACGTGATGTTCTCAGCGCGGTGCTTGCTGGACGATCCGCTGCCTGTGTACCGCCGCGCCTGCGGGATGCTCGATGCGTATCTGCGCTGCATTCCGGCGGACGGCGGCTGCGACGAGGGTGCGGCGTACTGGAACATGGCGGCGGGCAGCCTGCTGGACTGCCTTGAACTGATGGCGGAAGCCGGACTTAACTGCTGGGACGAGCCGAAGCTGCGGAACATGCTGCGCTTCCCGCTGCTGATGTCGCTGGGGAACGGCTATTTCGCGAACTTCGCGGACTGCGACGCGCGCCCGGTGATGTATGGCGAGCGATTGCAGCGCGCGGGCGAACTGCTTCGCGATGCGCCGCTGACGGCAATGGGGCAGAACCTGCGCGGTCAGCCGACGGACTGCATCGGCGACGTGCCGCACTTTTCGCGCCTTTTGCAGCGGCTTTTTCATCCGGTCGGCGCAGGTCAGACGGCAGCGGACACGCAGGACACGCTGCTGCCGGACTTGCAGGTGCGCATCATCCGCCGAAGCGGGTGGACGCTGTGCATCAAGGGCGGGCACAACGGCGAAAGCCACAATCACAACGACGTCGGGTCGCTGATGGTGTATGTGGATGGGCATCCGCTGCTGGTGGATGCGGGCAACATGGTTTATACCGCGAAAACTTTCTCCGATGCGCGCTACACGCTCTGGAACTGCCGGAGCATGTACCACAATGTGCCGCTGATTGGCGGATTCGAGCAGTGCGCCGGGGCGGAGTACGCCGCGCGGAACTTCCGTGCTTTGCCGGACGGCGCGTCGCTGGACATGGCGGGCGCGTATCCGGCGGAAGCGGGCGTGCTGTCGGCGATTCGCGGCGCATTGGTCACGCCGGACGGGGTTCAAATTGCGGACGAAATCACCCTGCAAGCGCCGGAAGCCGTCACGTTCACCATGCTGGCGCGGGAGAAGCCGGAAATCCGTCCGGACGGGATTGAATTTGCGCACGCACGGATGGAAATCAGCCCCATGCTGGCGGCAGCAGTGGAAGAAATCCCCATCACCGACGCGCGGATGGCGAAGAACTGGCATGGGTCGCTCTGGCGGATTGCGCTGACGGCGGAAGCAGGCAAACATCATCGGCTGACCATCAAAATCAGCAGAAATAATTTTGCAAATCAGGAATGAAGTTGGAAGGGTCATTCGTTGTATCATTGGAAAGCCGATGGAAGGAGGAAACTTCCTTATGAAGAATTTCTGGAAAATTGTGATGTTGACCGTCTTGTGCGTGTCGCTGCTGTGCGGCGTGACGGCGATGGCGGAAGCCGACCGTTTTCAGTTTGAAAAAACAAATTTGACCGTCTTTGAGGGCAATACGCTGGAATTGTCGCTCATCCGGCAGGGAAATTGCGCGGCGGACGGCGAATTGACATTTGTCAGCGGGCGCGAGAACATCGCGACGGTGGATGAAAACGGTGTGGTAACGGGACTGACGAAAGGGCAGTCGACGATTACTGCGACGCTCAAAACCGAGAAGCGGACGTGGAAAGCGTCTGTCACCGTGACCGTGGCGCGCGCCGTGACGGACATTGCGGTGTACGAAACGAGTCTCACGCTCTATGATGCGGCAGATCCGCTCATCAGTCACCTGACGGGCGGCGCGGACGGCCGCGTGCTGCTGCTGCGCAAAGGCAAGCAGGTGTCGATTCGGGCGACGCTGTCCCCCAATGACGCGAACAACCGCCGCTACACCGTCGCTTCGTCGGATACGGACGTGGTGCGTGTGAGCGGATCAACGCTGACGGCGCGCGGCGCGGGCGAGTGCATCGTGACCGTGGCGAGCGAATCGAACCCGGAAGTCAGTGTGGATTACCGCGTCATCGTCATCACCCCGGTAACGGGCGTGACCGTGACGGCGGACACCAAGACGCTCTTCATCGGCACAACGGCGCAGCTGACCGCGACGGTGAAGCCGGCGGATGCGTCCATCACGGGCGTGAAGTGGGAGAGCACGAACGAGAAAGTCGCCGTTGTGGATGAATACGGCGTGGTGACGGGCGTTGGGCGCGGACAGGCGACCATTCGCGCGACGGCGGCGGATGGCGGCGGTCAGCGCGCAAGCGTGAACGTGACCGTCAAGCAGCAGCCGGAAAGCATCACCCTGGGCGGCTTAAGCGGCAATATCCGCGTGGGCGGCGGCGTGACGCTGAAGGCGACCGTGCTGCCGAACACGACAAGTGACAAGGCGGTTGTGTGGTCTACGTCGGACGCGAGCGTCGCGACGGTGAGCGCGAACGGCTACGTCAAGGGTGTACGCGCGGGCAGCTGCACCATCACCTGCCAGAGCAAGACGTTCCCGGAGGTCTATGCGCAAATCGACGTGACGGTGTATGCGCCGGTGACGTCCATCACCTTCAACGAGAAGAAACCGTCCGTGGCGGTGGGGCGCAGCATTGCCCTCAGCTGGACGGTGAAACCGCAGGACGCGACGGATTCGTCCGTCAGCTTCTCGACGAACAAGCCGGATGTTGTGTCGGTGTCGAATGACGGCATCGTGACCGGTCTCAAGCGCGGTGAATGCTACGTCTACGCGACCGCGAACGACGGCAGCGGCAAGAAGGCGACCATCCGCGTGACGGTGACGCAGCCGGTCACGGGCGTGACGATGAAGTACACCTCGCAGAACGTGGGGCTGAACAAGTACACCACGAACACCGCTATTCTGGAACCCGCGAACGCCGACAACAAGAAGATGCAATGGACAAGCCAGGATGAGCGCATTGCGACGGTATCGGGCAACGGGCTGAATCCGAAGGTGACGGGCCGTGCATGGGGCACGACGACCATCATCGGTACGACGGATGACGGCAGTTATGTCGTCACCTACACCATCAATGTCGGCAGCAGAAAGGATGCGCTGCGCATCACGAACCTGTGGGCGGAAAACAACGCGGCGAAGATCGTCGTTTACAACGCCAGCAACCTGACCATCACCAAATTCTACTACACGATTTGCCTTTACAATGCCTTCGGCGAACCGCTGGTCTGCAACACCGACGGGCGGTCCTTCTCCTTCACGGGCACTTACAACTTCACCCTCGCCCCTGGTGAAGCGACCCGCCACGGGCAGTTCTCCTTCGGGCGCGAGTACATCAAGCCCTATGGCGTGGGGCAGGTGGTCATGCGCATCAATGGCTACGACATTGAGGGCGGTGAGCACTACGATATTCCCGCCAATGACCAGCCGGAATTCACCTGGAAGGCCACGATTGATGACGGACAAGGGTAATCCCGATGCCGCTTCTGGAAACAGGAGCGGCGCTTTTTAATTGGAAATGAGAAACCGGAAATAAGTGGCGAAAATGGGCGATTTCTTATCAGCGTCAACAAACAAAAAAAAGTATTTTGCAGCTATCTTGACACGCTTTTTCACCTGTGCTACACTGGGGGCGGTTGAAGAATGCCGTGTTCTTCGACCCTTTGCGGTATCCCAATAAATTGGATCTATCAATAGGTAATGTTTTTATTCACAGGGGAGGTCATCCGAATGAATACAACCCTGCTGGCAGCGCTGGCGCTGGGCGGCGCTGCGCTCTCGGTCAAGAAGCCGACGCAGAACCATAACCTGATGCGTCTGCCGTCCTTCCGGGGCATTGCGGAAGTCCGCGCAAGTCTGCCGGGACGGATGCGGCTCTATCTGCCCGCCGTATCCGCCAACCGCGAAGCCGCAGAGGAAATGAAGCGGCAGCTGGAGGCAACCGGCGTGGTGCATGAAGTGGCGCTCAACTTCCGCCTGTCTAGCGCTCTCATTCGCTACGACGAGACGAAGGTCGAAGCCGCCGTGGTGCAGGGCGCGGTGCTGAAGCTGATGGGATTGACCGACGCACTTCAGAAAGAGCCGGTCAGCCGAATTCAAAGCGGGTTGAATACGCTGATGGCGGCAATCAACCACGGTTTGCTGGAAGCGACGAACGGTCTGCTTGATGTGCGGACGCTGGCGGGATGCGCGCTGACGTTCGCGGGCGTGAAAAGCCTTGCGGTTAGCGGCGCGGCTGTTCCGGGCGCGATGACGCTGCTCTGGTGGGCAGCCAGCATCTGGAGGCGAAACGACAGTGGGACGAATTGAAACGGCGCTGATTCGCCACTACCTGAAGCCCACTGTGACCAGCGACCTGCCGGGGCGCTTGCGCTTGAGCTTCAAGGGATATCAGATGCTGCCGAAGGAAGCGCTGCCGTATCTGCATTATGTGCAGGATGTGATGACGATGCTGCTGGGGGTGCGGGGCGCGCAGGTGAATCCGCGGATTGGTACGGCGCTGGTGACGTATGACGCGAACATGACCAATCGGGAGGAAATCCTGCGGTGGATTGCGACGGCGGTGGATACGGGGCTGGAATTGGCTCAGGAGATTGACTGGACGAAGAGCGATGTGGGGGAGGAAGAACTGGCGACGATGGCACGCCGCCGCCTCGCGCTTCGCTTGGGACAGGTAAAAAAGTAACGGCAAAGGATAGCAAGGAAACGCGACCAAGCCGGGCGCCAGTCAATGGGTGTCGAGAGGGGCCTTGCCCCTTCGCAGGGTCAAGGGACAGCGTCCCTTGTGGGGTTTGGGGCAACGCC
>ERZ779851.2598-NODE-2598-length-13340-cov-46.268423_pt1 | contig 13340 bp, 9 predicted proteins | sample MGYA00511094_ERZ779851 | MGnify/ENA primary metagenome ERZ779851 (study PRJEB29588, sample SAMEA2155512) | human gut metagenome | biome: human gut; feature: human-associated habitat; material: faeces | place: Denmark | collected 2008/2010 ...
TGTAGTACAACAGTAAGACGATTACTCATGCCCATAGGGGTGCTGAGTAGTTACATAATAATGCTCGTTTTATAAAAAATTTTAATTTTATGGGATTTTTCTTGGCTATTTAGCATTGTATATTGATTTTTTCTTATCTTTGCAAGTACAATTCAAAAGATTGATTATTATGCAGATATTATTGGCAAATGCCAAAATTATGTTTGAGAAGGCAGACAGGAAGCCTATCTCCGTGCCACTATTCCAATCAGTTGCCAATGACTTGGCCAAAGAAATGGCAATGATGAATGTAGAGGAATTGGCTAAGCAACTGGATTGCAGCAGCAAGATTGCAATGACGAACTGGAAGCGATATCATGATTTTATGGCTGCAGAGAAGAGGCCGGCTATCCTGGCTTACAATGGTCAGGCATACAAACATTTGCGTGCCAGTTCTTTGAGCGAGGAGGCGTTAGAATATGCCCAGAAACATCTCTGGATTACCTGCTTCCTTTATGGATTGCTTCGACCGTTGGATGGCATTGTACCTTATCGTATGGAGCATTGCGTATCGCTCGAAGCTACAAACGACAAGCCTATCAATCAGTTCTGGAAAGACAAACTGACAGATGTTCTCATCGATAGTGTGAAAGCTGATGATGGTATACTCATCCATCTTTCTACAGAGGAATATGAACATCTGTTCGATTGGAAGAGAGTATGTAAGGAGATAAAGGTCATTCAGCCACTCTTTTATGTCCGCCAGAAAGACGGCAGATTGAAGATGCAGGCTGTATGGGCTAAATCTTGCCGTGGAGCCATGGTGAGATATATCCTGAATAATCAGCTTCTTACTCCAGAGGAACTGGCAGGCTTCAGTTACGAAGGTTTTGAATATGCGCCAGAATTAGGAGAAGCTGCTTTTCCTCATTTCGTTCGTTGAATAGAACAAAAGCAAACGAACGTTATAAAAGGAAGATACTGTATGTTTGGATTGAATGAGAGCACCCAATATATCATAGAAGTATCATCATTTTACGATTGTACAACTAAAAAGTGTATAGTTGTACGACTAAAGAGGTTATAGTTGTACGACTAAAGGGTATACAGTTGTACAACTAAACAGGTTATAGCTGTACGACTAAAAGGTGTTGTCACTAGGCTCAGCAGAGGTGCTGACTGCAGTCAGCAGACCTGCTGACTAGGCTCGGCAGAGCTGCTGAGCCTAGTGGCAATGTCTGAGAAGGTATATGCTTGTACTCTAAAAGACGCTTGTTCTGACTCCTGGAAACGCTTCTTTAAACTCTCGGATACGCATCCTTCAACGAGAAGAGACGCTTCATTCAAGTTAAGGAGACGCTTCATTCAACGAGAAGAGACGCTTCATTCAAGTTAAGGAACCGATTCCGTCAACCTAAAGAGCCGTTTCAACAACTACGTCTTAGTTACTCCTTCTTCCACAAACGATAGAGCGTTATAGGACCTTCATTGGTAGCATACATTCTGGCAGCCGGTTCCTCACAGAGATCATTCAACACCTTATTGGCATGATAGCGGGTGACACCGAATTCACGAATCATATCCTTCACCGTGATATACCCCTGCTGCTGACAAATCTCTACAATATCAGCAAACTCCTTATCCGCCTCTTTTGGAGTAGATTTCACACTCCAATACTGTCGGCTGCAGCCATTAGAGTGGCGCTTTAGCCTTTCCAGAAACTCCTTCGTGGGCTGAATTTCCAAGCCGCAGATATCCACCTCATTGGCAGGAATCAGATCCCCCTCATGATAAGTCCTTTTCCATTCGATTCCATTTTTGTCCTTATGCTTCACCATCCCCAGCTTAGGCTTGACGATAAACATATCGCCTACCCTCACCTCGTTGCCTTCAGCCAAGGCATAAAGCGTTTCATCCTCCAGCGTTTCCAATGCGGAGATAAAGGACGAAACGTTCATCGCACAATGATCGCGAACACGCTTTTCCATCTTCTCCCTGTCAACGACATCCTGTTTCACGAACATCGGATGTATCTGATACTTACCGCTTTCGTCCTTCAAGGGCGTGCGATGCTCCAAATAATTGATTGAACCTGTTGCTCTAGCCATATTCTTAGTTGTTTTGATTCTTTAAAAGATTATGCGCAAAAATACTGATTATTAGCGAGATAAGCAATTATTTTGTGTTAACTTTGTTAAAAGATAGAGTTATAAAGACATGTTTTGTGATAAAAGATAGAGTTATCAGACTCATACGAGCCATTATAATCAAGATTATCTGTGTTAAAATTCACAAGAACACCTTGTTTTTCATTATTTTTTATTACCTTTGTCCCAAAATAACAATTTAAAACAAAGGATATGAGCACATCAACTAATGCGATTACTCCCGATTTGCAAGCGAAGCTTGACAAAGCGAGAGAAGAAATTCATAGTGGACAATGTATCACATTGAAGTCGCATGATGATATCGACTGCTACTTTGCAAGTTTATGATTTGCATAATCATCACTTCCAAAGATGCAGAAAATGATATCTGGAACAGGAATATAATAAAAATCATGATGGCGCTATAACCATCCTTGTATTGGGATGCCACAAGGCATTGCAATGAATGTATAACAATTTAAAAAGTAAGAAATATAAGAAACAGAAAAGAAAGATATAACATAGTAAGATTATAAACTTGCGTTTACTAATTTGTTCGGAAACACTTAAATTTTGCCAGAATATAAGTATGTAATCACGAATGAATAAGTTCTGTAAACGCCTACGCTATAGCGTGGGCGGAACTTATCGTGATTACGGGCCCGGCAAAAGCCTAAGTGTTGATAAGGGAAGCTCACGCTTCTTCTTTTTCATCACTTCATCAAGGCTTTTCGATGGATGGCTTTCTGCTAATCCTTCTGTCCGCTGCCCGTTTTACTCCGATAATGATTTAGTTCCAAACGCACCCATCAGCTATAGCAAAAAACGTTGGAGTTCGCTTCAATGTTTGTTGCTATACTTTATTATATATAGTAACCAACAATGAAAAGAGCTACGAATGGACAAATTAAGAATGCAGAGTAGTAATGGTGTCGAGGACAACATTACGAAAATTGCGCAGCTGTTTCCCGACTGCGTTACGGAGACCGTGGATGAAAGAAGCGGTCAGCCAAAGCACCTCATAGATTTCGAGAAACTCAAGCAGAATCTTTCTGATAGCGTAATATCAGAAAGAGCAGAACGCTACCAGTTTACCTGGCCCGACAAGAGCAAGGCGATTCTCCTTGCCAACTCTCCTATCAATGCCACACTTCGCCCTTGCCGTGAAGACAGCGTTGATTTCGACAATACCCAGAACCTTTATATCGAGGGCGACAACCTCGATGTTCTCAAATGTCTGAAGGAGACTTATCTCCATAAGGTGAAAATGATCTATATAGACCCACCTTACAACACAGGGAACGACTTTGTTTATGAAGATGATTTCGCTCAGTCTTCAGAAGAATACCTCGCCAACTCAGGACAGTTTGACGAGCAGGGCAACCGTATGTTTACCAATGCCGAAAGCAATGGTAGATTCCATACCGATTGGTTGAATATGATTTATCCGAGATTGAAGGTTGCAAGAGACTTGCTAACTGATGATGGTGTGATATTTATCTCTATTGACGATAATGAGGTAGAGAACCTTAGAAAAGTTTGCGATGAAGTGTTTGGAGAAAGTAACTTTGTTGCTCAATTCATTTGGAGAGGAGGAAGAAGAAATGCAGCAAAATTCATTTCAACATCACATGAGTATATAATCTGTTTTGCTAAAAATCTTACTTTTTGCAATGAACACAACATCAGTTGGCATGAAAAGAAAAAAGGATTAAACGAAATATACAAAAAAGCAGAAGAACTAAAAAAAATCAATGGAACAGATTACGAGAAATCATCTGCACAATTAAAATTATGGTATAAATCTTTACCTGATGATTCTGAGAGTAGAAATCATTCTCACTATAGTTGGATTGATGAGAATGGAGTATACTTTGCTTCAGATATATCTAGAGGAGGAGGTGGTGGTCCCAAATGGGATATTGTAAATCCCTATACTCACAATATCGTTAAAACGCCTCAACGAGGTTGGGCTTATTCAAGCAAAGAGGACTTATTGAAAGACATTAAAAATGGGTTAATTCATTTTAATGGCGATGGAGTTCCATGCAAAAAAAGATACCTAAAAGATAATGAAACGCAACTGAAAGAAACCGTATTTTATAAAGATAGAAGAGGTAGCAGTAAGAGATTACGTTCCCTCATGGGAAATGATTGTTTTTCATTTCCTAAAGATGAAGAAATATTAAGTAGTTTCATCGACTCTTTTACTGACAAAAATTCTCTCATCCTCGACTTCTTCAGTGGCTCCGCCACAACTGCCCATGCTGTCATGCAGCTCAACTCAGAAGATGGCAGCAACCGCAAGTTCATTATGGTGCAGCTCCCAGAAAAGACCGATGAGAAGAGCGAAGCTTTCAAGGCTGGCTATAAGAATATCTGTGAAATTGGAAAAGAAAGAATAAGAAGAGCCGGCAAGAAAATCAAGGAGGAATCTCCTTTAACCACCCAAGACCTCGATACTGGCTTCCGTGTGCTGAAACTCGATTCCACCAATATGCAGGACATTTACTATTCTCCAAAGGATATTTCGCAAGCCGACCTCTTCTCGCAGGTTGATAATGTGAAGCCGGATAGAACGGGCGAAGACCTGCTCTTCCAAGTGATGCTCGAACTCGGTGCAACCCTGGATTCGAAGATAGAAACGACAACGGTAGCTGGCAAGACCATCTATAACGTTGCCGAAGGATACCTCGTGGCTTGTTTCGACCCGAATGTTACCGACGATGTGGTAAAATCCATCGCCCAGATGCAACCAGCCTATGCGGTGCTCCGTGATACCAGCATGAAGGACGATTCCACCGCCACCAACTTCGAGCAGATCTTTAAAACATATTCTCCTGACACAGTAACAAGGATCTTGTAAAGGTAAAAGGGTAAAAAGGTAAAAAAGTAAAAAGAGCTTTACTGATTACGATTATGAAACTGAAGTTTAAGATACAACAATATCAGACCGATGCCGTGGAGAGCGTCATCAACGTCTTCAAGGGGCAGCCCAACCAAGCCAACCTGGAATACAGGATGGATAAGGGAAAACTGTATGTGGTTGACAGCAAGAAGCATGACATCAAATTCGTTCAAACCAATGTTTTTGCTGATAGCAATGATGCCGGCAATAGCCTGGGTTATAAGAACAACCGCCTTGCTATGGATAAGGTGGCTCTCTTTGACAACATCCGACAGATTCAGACAGAGAACAACATCCATCAGGATGAAGAACTCTGTCAGAAACTCGGTGCCTGCCAACTCGACGTGGAGATGGAAACCGGTACGGGAAAGACATACGTCTATATCAAGACCATGTTCGAACTGAACAAGCAGTATGGCTGGACCAAGTTTATCGTGGTGGTTCCAAGCATCGCTATCCGAGAAGGAGTGAAGAAGAGTTTCGACATCACGGTAGATCACTTCATGGAGCAGTATGGCAAGAAGGCTCGCTACTTCATCTACGACAGCAGCAGCCTCAACGACATCGACACCTTCTCACAGAGCAACGACATCAGCGTGATGATCATCAACACCCAAGCCTTCAACACCATGAAGGAGGGAGCCAAGAACAAGGCGGCACGCATCATCAACTCCGAACGTGATGAGTTCGGTTCCCGAAAGCCTATCGCCGTTCTTGCTGCCAACAACCCAATCATCATTCTGGATGAACCGCAGAAGATGGGAGGTGCCGCTACACAGACGGCACTCAAAGCCTTCAATCCGCTCTTCACCTTGAACTATTCCGCTACCCACAAGGAACACCACAACACGGTGTATGTACTCGATGCACTTGATGCCTACAACCACAAACTGGTGAAGAAAATAGAGGTAGTAGGCTTCGAACTGAAGAACCTGAAAGGTACCGACAGCTATATCTATTTCGCAGAGCTGCTGCTCTCGAAAGACAAGGCACCACAGGTAAGGCTGGAGATAGAACAGCAGAGCACTACGGGAGCCATCAAGCGAATCTACAAGAAGTTGGGCGAAGGCGACGACCTCTATAGTGCCTCTGGAAACATGCTGCAATACAAGGGATTCATGATTACCGACATCGTGGTGGATGCCCGTCAGCCAAGCCGTAGCCAGGTGAAGTTCAGCAACGGCGAAAGTCTGATGCTGAAGGAGGTAATCGGCAACGTAACTGCCGACCACAAGGCTCGCATCCAGATAAGGGAAACCATCAAGGCGCACTTCCGCAAAGAGAGTGCGCTCTTCCATCGTGGCATCAAGTGCCTCTCCCTTTTCTTTATCGACGAGGTTGCCAAGTATCGCCAGTATGATGAAGACGGCAATGCGCTGCTGGGACGCTATGGAGAAATCTTTGAACAGGAATATCGGGCAGAACTACTGGAGAATCAGAATATGTACGACCCGGAATATATGCAGTATCTCAGCTGCATCCCTGTCAACAAGACCCATGAGGGTTATTTCTCCATTGACCCCAAGACCAAGCGCATCAAGGACAGCGATGAGAAGAAGGGAGCAGGAAGCGACGACGTATCGGCTTACGACCTGATTATGAAAGATAAAGAACGACTGCTGAGTCTCGACCCAACTTACTCGCCAGTTCGCTTCATCTTCTCCCACTCTGCCTTGAGAGAAGGTTGGGACAATCCGAACATCTTCCAGATCTGTTCGCTCAGACAAGCGAACAGCATCTCGCAGAAGCGTCAGGAAGTGGGACGAGGATTGCGACTCTGCGTTGACAACAAGGGAGTGCGACAGGATGCCGATACCCTGCAGGGACAGGTGCAGCAGATTAACCGTCTTACCGTGATTGCCTCTGAGGGCTATGCTGATTTCGTAAACGACCTGCAGAAGAATATTTCGGAAGATCTCTATGACCGTCCGAAGGTTGCCGACATCGATTACTTCGATGGAAAGACCTTCACGATTGAGGATGGTAGCAAGCACAGCATCACGACATCAGAAGCCAAGAAGATATATTTCTATCTGGTAAAGAACGGTTATGTGGATGACGAAAGTCATGTAACCGATGCTTACCGCTCTGCTGCAACATCAGGAACACTCGCCTCATTGCCAGATGAAGTAAAGCCATACGGCAAATGGATTCACAAACTGATAGAAGGCGTTTGGAATCCTTCTGCCCTTGACAGTATGATAGAAAACGGAAGTACGCCGCAGACTCCGGAGAACAGACTGAATGAGAACTTTACGAAGAAGGAGTTCCAGGAACTTTGGAATCGCATCAACCACAAATATGCCTATACGGTGAACTTCGAAAGCAAGGAACTGATAGAGAAAGCCATTGCTGCCATCAACAAGGAACTGGTGGTTTCGAAACTGAGCTACGTGGTAACCCGAGGAGTACAGAAGACGGAACTGAAGCACGACGACATGAAGGCGGGCAGCATGATGGTACAGGAAGAAATGCAGCATGATGACCTGAGAACGGATGTAGTAAGCACCGTGAAGTACGACCTGCTAGGCAAGATAGCCGCCAACACCCGATTGACCCGCAAAACCATCGCCGGGATTCTATCCCAAATCATGCCAAGCAAGTTTGATATGTACAAGGTGAATCCTGAAGAGTTTATCCGCAGGGTAAGCCGTCTGATACTGGAGCAGAAAGCCACCATCATCGTAGATCATATCAGTTACAACGAGATAGAGGGGAGCTACGATTCCGCCATCTTTACGGAAGAGAAACATACCTCGCTCGACAAGGCTTACCAAGGCAGGAAGAGCATCGTGGATTATGTGTTTACCGATGGAACGGCAAAGCAGAGTGTGGAACGCAAGTTCGTGGAAGACCTCGATACGAGCACCGATGTTGCCGTATATGCCAAATTACCAAAAGGCTTCCACATTCCTACCCCTGTGGGCAATTATTCTCCCGACTGGGCGATAGCCTTCAAGGATGGTGCCGTGAAGCATGTCTATTTCGTAGCCAAAACCAAGGGCAGCATGTCAACCCTCGACTTGCGAGGCATAGAAGATGGCAAGATAGCCTGTGCCGACAGGCTCTTCGAACAACTCTCAGGTTCGGGCATCTACTATCATAAGGTAACCAACTACGACGACTTGATGGAATGGGTGAAGTAATTCGTAATGTTAAATGTTAAATGTTAAATGTTGAATGTTAAGCAATAGGACATGGAACAGCCGAAACAGATAAACAATACCAGCGAACGATTGGTGGACGACCTGAAGTCGAGGTTGTCCACCCAAAGTCGCATATCCATCGCCGCCGCCTCTTTCTCCATCTACGCCTTCGAAGCCATGAAGGCGGAACTGGAAAAGGTGGAGGAAGTACGCTTTATCTTCACCTCGCCAACCTTTGTGGCAGACAAGACGAAGAAAGAGAAACGGGAGTTTTACATTCCGAAATTGAACCGTGAGCGCAACCTCTATGGTACTGAGTTTGAAATCAAGCTCCGCAACCAGCTGTCGCAAAAAGCTATCGCCAAGGAGTGTGCGGCATGGATTCGGAAGAAAGTGAAATTCAAGTCCAATTCTTCACAGGAAGGAATGGGCGGATTCTTTCATCTCTGTGATGGGGAACCTTCTGCCCTACCTGTCTTTGACATGAATGTGCCCAGCAAGCAGCATGTTTATCTTCCTTTTGATGATTTCAGCACCACCCAACTGGGTTGCGAAAAGGGCAACAATGTCTATACGATGGTCAATGTGCTGCCTTCTCCTTCTGCCGAGGCTTATCTGCAGATCTTCAACCAGCAATGGGAGAACGATGAGAAATTCAAGGACGTAACTGCCAGGGTTTTGGAATACATCGAGACGGTTTATCAAGAGAATGCGCCCGAATACATCTACTTCATCGCTCTCTACAACATCTTCCATGAATTTCTGGAAGATATTTCTGAAGATGTTCTTCCCAATGAGCGGACCGGTTTCAAGAACAGTCTCATCTGGAACAAGCTATACAACTTCCAGAAGGATGCGGCACTCGCCATCATCAACAAGTTGGAGAAATACAACGGTTGTATTCTTGCCGACAGTGTGGGATTAGGAAAGACCTTTACTGCACTAGCTGTCATCAAGTATTACGAAAACCGCAACAAGAGTGTGCTGGTGCTTTGCCCGAAAAAGCTGAATGAGAACTGGATTACCTTCCGTTCCAATTACAAGAACAATCCGATAGCTGGCGACCGTCTGCGCTACGACATTCTCTTCCATACCGACCTTTCACGAGAACATGGAAGTTCCAACGGCTTGGATCTGGACCACATCAACTGGGGCAACTACGACCTCGTGGTCATTGACGAAAGCCATAACTTCCGCAATGGAGGAAACGTGGATGAAGAGGAAGATGATGATGAGCAGCATGAGGAAAGAAAGGAAAACAGATATCAGAAACTGATGAACCGGGTGATTCGTACCGGTGTGAAGACGAAGGTACTGATGCTGAGTGCTACCCCTGTAAACAATAGGTTTGGTGATTTGAAGAACCAGTTGCAGCTGGCTTACGAAGGCAGAAGCAGCTCGTTTGACGAAGCATTGGGACTAGGCAAGAACGTAGATGACATCTTTACGAATGCCCAGAAGGTATATAACCACTGGGCAAAACTAAAAGCAGAAGAACGCACAACGGAAAGGCTGCTCAACGACCTGAGCTACGATTTTTTCCAGTTGCTGGATGCCGTGACCATCGCCCGTTCGCGCAGCCACATCATGAAGTATTATGATACCAGTGCCATCGGTGAATTTCCACATCGTCTGCCTCCTATCTCCCGTCGTCCGAAACTCACCGACATCAGCAATGCCATCAACTTCAAGGATATTGCCACAGAACTGGACAATCTGAATCTGTCTATCTACACCCCGTCGCTCTATCTGCACGATAGCGCCAGGAACAGCTATACCATCGACTATGATGGAAGCGGCTTGTCTATCGACGGACGAGAGAAGGGACTACGGAATCTGATGGCTACCAACCTGCTGAAACGACTGGAAAGTTCGGTCAACTCCTTCCGCCTCACCTTGGAGCGCATCACGGCTTACATCAACGAAACCATCTCGCTCATCGATCAGGAAGCTGAAGAGATAAGAGGTTTCAGACTCAGAGATATGGATTATATCAGTTGGCGAAGAGATCTGTCGGCAGATCAGGAAGTACTCAGGATGCTGCTCCTGATGCTGGAAGATATTACGCCAGCCCATGACAGCAAGCTGCAAATGCTGATAGCAGACTTGAAGGAGAAGTTTGCCCATCCTATCAACAAGGACAACCGGAAGGTACTCATCTTCACAGCCTTTGCCGATACGGCAGACTACCTCTATCAGGAACTTGCCGAAAGAATCAAGGCAGACTGCGGACTGAACGTTGCCCTCATCACGGGTAGTACAGAGGGCAAATGCACCATTCCGAAGTTTGAGTGTACATTTAATAATGTACTCACCTTCTTCTCGCCCATCTCCAAAGACAAGGGTGACATCTTTGATGAAAAGAACGCAGCCAAGAAGCCATGGATTCATGAAAACATCGATGTGCTCATCGCTACAGACTGTATCTCGGAAGGTCAGAACCTGCAAGACTGCGACTATCTGATTAACTACGATATCCATTGGAATCCCGTACGCATCATCCAGCGTTTTGGACGTATTGACCGTATTGGCAGCCGGAACAAGGATATACAGTTGGTAAACTACTGGCCTGATATGGAACTGGACGAATATATCCAGTTGAAAGGCAGAGTGGAAAGCCGTATGAAAGCCACTGTTCTGACTTCTACTGGAGATGATAACCTGCTGAGTGACAACGAAAAGGGCGACCTGGAATATCGCAGAAAGCAGTTGAAGAATCTTCAGGAAGAAGTGATTGACATCGAAGATATGGACACCGGTATCAATATCATGGACCTAGGACTGAACGAGTTTCGTCTCGACCTCTTATCTTATATCAAGGAACATCCCGACATAGAGCATGCTCCTTTCGGGATGAATGCTGTGGCAGGTGCAAAGGGCGATGTCAAGCCCGGTGTCATCTATGTATTGAAGAATCGCAATAATGCCGTGAACATCGACAAGAAAAACCTACTTCATCCTTTCTATATGGTGTATCTGTCGGATGATGGCGAGGTTATCTGCGACCATCTTCATCCCAAGAAACTACTGGATACCCTGCGATTGCTCTGCAAGGACAAGAAGGAATACGACAGAAATCTTTGTGCCCTGCTGAGTAAGGAAACCAGCGACGGCAGACACATGGAACATTATAGCGACCTGTTGCAGAAGGCCATCGACAGTATGGTACGCATCAAGGAAGAGAGCGACATAGACAGTCTTTTCTCGTTGGGTGAAACCACGGCTTTGACTAATGATATCAAGGGATTGGATGATTTCGAACTCATCACCTTCCTGGTTATCAGATAAGCAATCTCTTTAATCATTAAGTTTCAAGTTCAATGTGCAAAGTAAAAAAGAACTTATGAATATATTAAATTTCCCCGACTTTACGTTGGTAAACCGAGTAGTACCCAAGATGGCTTTTTATAGCCATCTTGAGGTAACGGCTCGCATGAAATCTGCATTTATTGAGAATGTAGAGCAGGTAGTTTGGCTCTATAAGTTGGCACCCAGCAATCTGCATGTAGCAGATGGAAAGAATGTTCACGAACTCACCATCTTTCTTATTAAGCTTAAGAAAGGAATTTCAGACTGTTCAGACATCTTTCGCTATATTGATAGCAAGTTACCCCGACATACGATTTTCATCATTCAGCAGGATAATCGTTATCGCTTATTGGTAAACTACAAGCAATGGAAGGATGCTTCTGCTGGCACATTCGAGATCATCAAGTCATTTTCTACAGACTGGTTATCAGAAGAAATGCTATCTCTCTGTCTGGATAGTACTTCTAATATGGATACACTCTATGAATCCTTGGTTCGCCAGATTGCATCAACCCAGATTACTTCCTCGCAGCAGGATCTGCATCAAGCCGTTTCCCATACCATCCACATCGAAGCGATAAAAAAGGAAATGACAGCCATCAGAAAGAAAGAACTGAAAGAGCTGCAACCGCAAAAGAAATTCGCCTTGCATCAGAAATATATGAAGCTAAAAAAGAAATTGGAGGAACATATTTAGTAAAGGAGAATTATGCATACTATCATAAAAAGACACAGACTATAATAATAAGGGGCTGCCATATTAAGAGATTGCGAGGCTGCTTCTTCAGACTTAGCTATCCACAAACAAAAAATGGAGAAACTTGGTCCTCTTTCATACACATCTTGTTCTATAAAGATACTCCCATACCTCTCTTCCCGACTTCTTCAACCGGATAATCGGGTCTATGAAATACAGTTTGCCATCTTCATCACACAGCACATTATCACTGACATTAGAAACATCAGTTATTGCCAAATATTCATTTCCATAGAAATATCTATCCTCCTTTGTCAAGCCCAGTTGATTAATGAGATAATCGTCAATCGTTTTCTGCGATGGTACTTGAAACATATCGGATATATTTCGTTGCTGAAGAACAATCCGGATTCCCTTTATATCCTCTGAAAAGCCAATAAAACGATACCTCGTTGATGGGAATAAGATGTTATGAATCAGATGTTCATAAATGATATCCTCTGGCAAGATATGCTTCATCGGAGCCTTTGCAAAAGGAGACTTCATTTTGGTGAAAGTTGTTCCGTCTTCACTCAAAAAGACTATGCTTTCTCCCGTTGGAATCATTCGTCTGTCACCAAATTTACCCCAGTCCGACTTATCTATATACAAGCCTTGTTCTTTGGCGATTTTTATCAAACGTAGGCATTCCTCTTCCTCTGCAGTTCTCGTGCTTTGCCTGTTATCTCCATATTGTTGAGTGGATAGCCCAGTCTCAAACACTCGAATATCGCTTCGGTCGCTATCTGCCTGTACTTTTCGCTCAGGCTCATAACATATTGCAGGGCGTTCCGGCCATCTCTTAAATATATAGTCGATAATTTTTCTTCCATAACTCTTCATTATTATAGTTTTTGCTGCAAATTTACGATTTAATTGTGAAACAACCAAAGTTTTCACAGCTTTTTTGATGCACCCTTAACATTTGAATATAAAGCTCAAAAATTACAAGAAAAGTTTGGCAATTTCGAATATTCAACGTATCTTTGCAACAATAATAAAAGAAAGGAAAGCTATATGGAAACAAAAGACAAGAAAATACAAGTTCATACCATAGACAACAAAGACATAGACAAGTTTTTCCCTGCTCATAGCGAGATTACAATGTCTCCACT
>ERZ779851.2603-NODE-2603-length-13327-cov-3.559072_pt1 | contig 13327 bp, 12 predicted proteins | sample MGYA00511094_ERZ779851 | MGnify/ENA primary metagenome ERZ779851 (study PRJEB29588, sample SAMEA2155512) | human gut metagenome | biome: human gut; feature: human-associated habitat; material: faeces | place: Denmark | collected 2008/2010 ...
CGAGTCGGAACTTAGCGAACGTCGGTCATAGACCGGTGCGAGGTCGGCTAAGCCGAAAGTTACCGCCCGCAATTCGCCCGGTCATGCGGAGGCGGCGACAGCTACTTACCTTGGGGTAGCAAGGAAGATGAAGATGACCGCCGTTTCGCCTACCGCTGCATGATGCAAGCCCACAAGATGCTGAAATCATCTCGTCCCCAAAGAAACACCATAAAAGCACGGCTCTGCCAAAAGGTGAAATGGGAGCCAGACAATAATTTTTTGTCTGATAGTCGAACTTTTACGAAATTTTATTAAATTTGCGATTGCAGACCGCTTGAAGCCCCGGTCGGGGAACTGAGGGTGGGATGCAGACATAATGAAAAGCGTTTATCCGCGCTGATTCTTGACTGCTTGAAATTCTCGCAAAATTTCTATCGATAGTCAAGGATTGAGCAACGATGGATGCCCGTGGATATGTAATTATCTTGCATCCGGCAAGGTATTCCGGGAGGAGTACAGCCGGACACATTGGTTGCATATACAAGCGTAGGGCTTCTTCGTTGCCGTCCGACTATCGATGGGCAATGCGAGAAGCCTCAAGCAGTAGGACGGTAACCGATACAGATTCCTACGCTTTTCTCGTATAAACCAATCTAATGCCAACGAGAGGATGACCGCGGCACGACATTCTATCGTGAACCGATTTTTATTAACATTATTAAGTCTGGCAATCGGCTGCATCAGTTGGGCCGACAATGCTAAGAAACCTACGTTGATGATTCTTCCCAGCGACAACTGGTGCACACAGCGATATTTTACAAGGTCTTTCGACAATCAAGGTTCCACCGTCAAGGCCTCCGACTACCAAAGGGCATTCATGGAAGACACCGAGCTTCCTCAAGTCATATCCAAGGTCGGAGGAGTGTTGACAGGCATGGGCTACAGCCTTAAGGATGCCGAAATGGAAATCAAGTCGCTTGGAGTAAAACAGGCCGAAGACAATGTTATGACGAGCAAATCATCTGGAGCGGCAATCGCTGAAATGCCCCTCGACATACTGAAACGACGCATGAAATCGGATATTGTAATTCAGGTTTGGTGGAATATAACAAAAGATCCGAAGGGCAAGGTGATTTCATTCACCCTGGAAGCATTCGATGCCTACACAAACAAACGTATCGCTACAGCTACCGGCAATTCAAAACCTACAAATGAATCGATCCCGGTTGCTCTTGAAAATGCGGTCAAGGAAAATGTAAAGGAATTTGACCGACAGCTTGACAGCTGGTATGCCGACCAGAGGAAAAACGGACGTGAAATAACCTTGACCGTGCGCTGCTGGGATAACTGGGACAATGATCTTGAAACAGAATATGACGGCGAAGAACTGACCGACTGCATTCAGCAATGGATGCGGCAGAACACAGTCAACGGCAGTTTCAATCTCAGCGACGGCACGGAATCATTCGCACAGTTCGAGCAGGTACGTATCCCTGTGGTTGATCAAAAAGGGAATGCGATGGACGCTCGCGCCTTTGCCACTGCGCTGCGTAAGCACTTGCAGAAAGCGCCGTATAATATTACATCAAAAGTAATAATCCGCGGCCTTGGGGAGGCAATCGTGATTTTAGGAGAAAAATAGCTGCCACCATGAAACATATTATCACTGCAATAATTTCATTGTTCCTGACAGCAAATGCGTTGGGAGCAGACAACGATTATATCTCGTTAGGGGCATTTGTCAGCAACGCCCCGGCTTCCATACCGGAGGAGGCTGCATCATTGCTCAAGAGCCGTATGCAGCGGGTTATCGCCGCCGACGGGTTTGCCGACAATCAGGCTCCCGGACGGTTTGCTCTTGTGGCAAAGTGTGATGTGCTCGAAAAGGATATCGCGCCGACCACTCCTCCAAGAATTTCACAGAAACTTGAACTGTCATTTGTCGTGGTCGATCTTATCGAAAACAAGGTTTATGGCGGTTGTGACATGACTGTTTCCGGAATTGGCACCAATGAGACAAAGGCTTTCAGTGCTGCATTCCAAAAAGTGTCGGTCCAGAATCGACAGATAAAAACTCTCCTTAGCGAAGCCAAAGAAAAGATTCTGGATTACTATACTAATTCCTGCCCGCAAATTCAGACCGAGGCGAAGACTCTTGCCTCGACCGGACAGTTTGACAAGGCTATTTTCAGCCTTATGTCAGTGCCTCCGGTTTGCACCGAATGTTACAACAGCTGTCAGCAACTTGCCTCCGAAATCTATCAGCAGAAAATAGATGCCGAGTGCAGCCGTATGCTGGCGCAAGCCAAAAGCAAGTGGGCGGCCTCACAATCCGGCGCAACGGCAACCGAAGTCACTGAGATCATCAGCCAGATTGACCCGCGATCTTCAAACTATCCTGCAGTAGTAGAGTTTCGCACCTCTGTCTCTGTCAAACTTGCAGCAGACGCCAAACGAGAATGGGAATTCCGGATGAAAAAATATGAGGATAACCAACAGTTCAAGCGTTCGATTGTTGATGCCTGCCGTGCTGTCGGGGTCACCTTTGCCAAGAATTTTCAGCTACCGCAAATCAACTTTTTTAAACGCTTTTAATCAATCACACTATGAATCTAAAATCTTTTATTCTCGCATTTATTGCCATCGTCATGATGGCGATACCCGCGGTGGCAGAAGCACCGCAAGAAGTAACATTGACCGTATCGTCAGACGGGCCGTCCAAAGAAGACGCAATCAAAAATGCACTTCGGAGTGCCATCGAACAGGCCTTTGGCGCATTCGTCTCGGCCAATACTACAATTCTCAACGATGAAATCGTAAAAGATGAAATTGTTACAGTCTCCAATGGTTCTATCAAGGAATACAAGGAGATATCTGCCGTCCAAACCGATAATGGCAATCATTTTGTCACACTCACAGCCACCGTCAGTCTCCCCAACCTCATCACCTATGCCAAGAGCCACGGCAGTGAGTGTGAATTCGCCGGCAATACCTTCGGCATGGAGATGAAGTTGTTTGAACTTCAGAAAGAAAATGAACGCAAAGTGCTTGAGAATTTACTCAAACAATTAGAAGTTCTTATTCCGGCTACAATGTCATGGACTTTGGATATATCAGAGCCTGTTGTCTCGGGAGATAGTTATGAGATTGAGGCTAAAATTAAGTGGCTGGATGTAAATTATGATGATTATAAGCATAGATTATGTAGCGCAAATCTTCCGGAAGAAGCTCTTGAATGGCCAAGCGACTATCGTGATATTTGGAAGAAATATAAGAAACAATACAATGGTAACAATAGAAAATTCAGCGAAGATGTTGGTTTGGCAAGGTATATCCAGCGCGATAAGGAGAAAGGGGTTAAGTATTTCAATGAATTTACAAGATTTATCTATGATAATCTATCGGCCATTTCATTGAGCGATGAGGATAATGGGGTATGGAGGAAAAGAGGAATGAGAAATGGGAGCCTTAGCAATAAGAATATTTATGTTCCCGATCGAACGAATAGTTTTGAAGTAAGTGGTGTAAGTGATGATCACTATATCGATCACCGACATTTTCTTCTTAGAAGTGACGAAAACGCAGAGTTCTTTAAATCAGAATTAGATAAATTGATTGGAAAATGTTTCGCAAATTTTGTACTAAAAGACAATACCGGTCAAATATCAGATCTTATGCTGCCTACGATAGAGGAAATTAGAGAATGTAGTAATTGTAACAACGAGAAGTATTATGAGAAAGAAACATCCCCGCTCTATGGGAGGGCAATTAAACTGGATTACAATTATCCAGTCGGCAAGTTAAAAGGAACGGGGATATTTCAAGCTGGTTGTAAATTTAGATATAATCAAGAGGTTTTCGAGTCCTTAGGTTTAGGTGGAAGGTATTTAACGCCGTTGTTAGAGATTTCATTCACGATACCTAAGGAGGATATTGGGAAATATTCAAAGTTCTGGATAGAGCCGAAACAATAGGGATATGAATGGCTTTCTTTCAAAAGTGACTCTCTTCGACTTGTTGTCGATGATAGTACCGGGTTACCTTGTTCTCTTCTTAATATCCCGTTGTTTCATAGATAGCCCTGTATGGCCTTATGATGAGCTGACATTTTATGTGGCTACATTTACTGTCAGCTACATAATCGGTATGCTTATCCATTATTTGGCACGGTTCATCTTTAATTGCCTTCGTAATAACGAATGCCTGATAAAGTCAGCGAGGAAAAGATTTTATCGTTTTCAAAAAAATGCGAAACAGAAGGAGCATGAAACCGATCTGAACCATGAAGCTCTTATGGAAGAATATTATGCCGCATATTATAGAGTCTCGATGAACTATTGCTCTTCATCTTTATCGGTACTTGAGGCTCAGTATTCTTTTTTGAGAAGTATGGTGATTGTAGGAATATTATATCTCGTGTTCGGTTGTCTGGGATTTGGTGTCTTCATTCTTTCCGGGGTTGCCATTCTTGCTATCTTATCATTCGTGATAATGATGGTCATTCTTCGTAAAATTCATTACGTAGTATGGGAAGACAGTCATTATATTTCTGCGGAAAAACAAAAAGATTAAAACTCATGAAAAAAGTAATTCTATCATCGCTGTTTGGGCTAAGCGTAATCTGCGGCTTTGCCCAGAACTACAATCAGGAGCGCACAGCTTTGACTAATTTCCTTGTGCGTATGTATGAGAATGCACCGTTTGACGGTGTAAAGGCGGTTGAGGACTACGATAACGCTTATCTGATGTCGGTTGTCAAACTCGACAAAACAAAGTATAAATCTGAATCAGCACTCAACCGAGTGGCATCGGTCAAGGCTATGTCGCAAGCTTCTCGTTTTTTCAACGGCTCCAACATAACCGATGACATGATAATCCGCACGACTGAGAAAGCAGATGGCTCATCCGACACTGAAATAATCGAAAACATACGCGAAAACTCCGTTGGCTACGTCAAACAACTCGAACAGCTCACCAACTTCGCTGCCCCTGACGGGCAGCACGTATTCATCTTCATCACTCCTTTGAAAACAAAATAAAAGCTGAACTTCAATCTGATAAATTTTACACATAAGTGCGGAAAATCACCCAAACGAAAATCAGGCTGAAGTTATCGCATTTTATCGCCTTTTATAGCAAAGTTTGCTTGTCTATCTGAGGCAAATTCAGCTAACTAATTGATTGACAATTTGCTCGCATCTCTTCAACGAGGACGAATATTGATATAAAATCTGCCCGATTTTAAGACGTAAACAACTAATATATAGGCGATTGACAAGCAACAAAATAACTTGCCAATCGCTTTTTGTATCCTTTTGCTGCAAAATTCGCATGTCCAAAATACGATAGTACGCAGCCATCTCAAGCGAGGAAAACTAATTTTGATTTGCAAGTGTTATACAAATGCATTACCTTTGCACTACTATAAAATTATATGATATGAATCCGGCATCAATTACAAGAAAACAAACATCATTCCGTCTTAGCGAAGACCTTCTCTCTCGTCTTCAGGCGGAAGCGAAGCGTCATAATCGTAGTCTCAATAATCTTGTGGAGAGTGTACTAATGGCATTCGTGGCTGACCGGCCCAACAAGACCACTCTCGCCGCTATGAAGGAAGCAGAAACCTCCGACAATCTTGAGACGCTCGATTTGAACAGTTTCCGCAGTTTTGTCGATTCGTTATGAATGCCCTCAAACTTACGTCTCAGTTTAAGAAAGACCTCAAGCGTTATAAATACAAGATTGAGATAATCGACAAACTGGAGGTGCTTCTCAAACTGCTCGTAAATGGGCAACCGATTCCAGCTGAGAACAAGCCTCACATTCTGACCGGCAATTATCGTGGTTATATGGAATGCCATGTCGAAAGTGACACATTGCTGATTTGGTGGGATAAAGAGGACGGCATAATAAAACTTGTCCGTTTTGGATCACATTCTGAATTATTCTGATATGTGCTTTTCCCAAAAAAACTGGAGTAACAGAAGATTATCCTAACGGCAGGATGAACTTGACACCCTCAGCGAAAAACGCGATAATGCTCAAAAGAATTACCACGATTTCACGGAAAAGAATCAGGAACAGGTACGCATGAGACTGACCGATGTAGTCTTTGCGAGGATGGTTGTCGATGTGCGCTCAATGATTGAATCCATGCCACTGGAACATAAAGCCAAGGTTGACGGCAACTTTCTCACAGCAATAGCCGAGCAGCCAAACGAGATTCTGAAATGCGCGATGTATCTGTTCATCGGCTATCTTGATGGCGCAACCCAATACGTTAGTTTCGCGAGTCGGAACTTAGCGAACGTCGGTCATAGACCGGTGCGCGGTCGGCTAAGTCGAAAGTTATCGCCCGCAATTCGCCCAGTCATGCGGCGGTGGAGGCGGCAACACATCGCTCCCGTGGGGACGAAATCCGAATGAAGACGACCGCCGCTTCGCCTACCGCTGCATGATCCGGCCCCACAAGATGCTGAAACCATTACATCTCAAACGCGGAATGGGAGGAAGACGACAAAAATAGTAACAACCTGACAAGGCTGCCGCATGAGCTCAAGAAATAATACCGAATTGAAAAAAACAATTATCTTTGCATCTTGATATATACACCAACCATTAATAAACCGTCAAATATTTTAGCTTATGGTTAATACGATATTCCAGTCAGCCGCGAGAAGCTTGTTGATGTTTATCATTCTGGCGATTTCATCTGCTGCTGACTTAGCGGCACAAACACCGTCGGTGCCGTCTATAAAAGCACTGCATGAATATGCCGATAAAAACGGTGTATCGCCTAAGGACTACATATTCAAACTGTTTGAAAAATCGGATATTGTCGTGTTGGGAGAGCGCGACCATCGTGACTCAATACAGTATAATTTTATTCTCGACTTGTTAGCCGATTCCCGCTTTGCTGAGCGAGTAGGACATGTATATACTGAAGTTGGAGGAATAAATCTGACAGAGGAAGTAAACAGATTGCTAAATGCGACATACACCACGGAGAGTGATTTCATGGACAGCCTTTACGCCTATTACCGCAAAGGAGAATGTTTCTATCCGTTATGGGAAAAATACAACCGCATCAAGTTTCTCAAAGGCCTATATAAAATCAATAAGAAATCCTCCCGTAAAATACATTTGGGTCTTACTGACTTAAATTTCTCGTGGGATAGTATTCACACTGTGGATGATTACAAGGCTTTCTGGAAATCCCTAAACAAGACTAACCGTGACAGTCTCTTGTGTGCCAATTTCGCTTCGATGTATGAGCGCCAGCTCCCCGTCAAGGGTACCCGCAAAGCCCTGGTGATAACCAGTCAGCCACACGCCATCAGTTATTCGGGCTACTTTAAGCCATGGAAGCGCGACTACGGCACGCAAGGATGGTGGATGAAAAAGACTTTTGGCGAAGACCGGGTGAAGATAGTTGTGCTAAACTGGTTTGATTATGCACACTTCAACGGTCAGAACTGTCCGATGACAGGCAACGGCACCTGGGATGCAGTTTTCGAGCGAATGAATTGTCATCCATTTGGCATTGATTTGAAAGATAATCCTTACGGAGCAACGGATTATAAGGGAGATGCCGGTGGCGGTCCAACATTTATCAAGGGTATGAAATGGCAAGATGTGGCTGACGGTCTTATTTATGACGCGCCGTTGTATGACCATGTGGCAGCCATAGGGATAAAGGGACTGATCTCAAAAGAATTTGAACCGGAAATCAGACGTCGCACAGAGTTATTTTGGAGAACGGCTCACCCCAAAGACACTATCGTCCCATTTGATGCTTGTATCGAGGAATATAACGTTCCCATCACGGCTCCGGCTACTTTCAAAAGCAAGGAAGAGATAAAGCGATTGATTCAGGCAGTCGAGGCTCAGCAACAGGATTAACCCCGTATAATTGGTGAAAATACCGAAACAAACGTACAGAAGTTAAAAAATTGCGAATTGATACCTCATTTTATCGTAAAAAACACTTGTCTATTCATGAAATTTACTTTGTAATTTTCTGATAACAAGCATTTAATACATTCTTCAACGAAGATGAGTATCAAGCAGAATTTTTAACGTAAATGCCTAAAAACCAATGTCCAAGCAAAATATAATTTATTTGGCCATTGGTGTTTTATGGCATCAGACGGCGAAATATGTTTGAATAATAGGGAGATTTTGGGGCTTTTGTTTGTATATAATTCATTCTCAATATTACATTTTCTAATGGAAGACGAATATCATCTGGTTTAATATTTATTAATCTTGATGTCCTGTATTTTTGCACATATTAAATCGTATCTTTACGTAATAATTATTATACCATGATGAAGCATCAAACTATATCTATACGCAACGACAACGGAACGGAAGTCTTGGCGCAGGCTCCTTTGATAATATCAGCAAGTAGGGCTACCGACATTCCGGCATTTTATGCCGACTGGTTTTTCCGACGGCTTGACGAGGGATATATCAGATGGCGAAATCCTTTCTCGGGGCAGGATAGCTATGTATCGTTCAAGAATTCCCGCTTCATCGTTTTTTGGTCAAAGAATCCTAAACTGCTGTTACCATATTTGTCGGTACTTAAAGAACGGGGGATAGGCTGCTATATACAATTTACCCTTAATGATTACGAGGCTGAAGGGCTGGAACCAAATATACCTCCTTTGAAGCAGAGGATAGAAACCTTCCGTAGCCTCGTTGATGGTCTCGGCATTGGAGCGGTCGTATGGCGTTTTGACCCGCTTATTTTTACTGACAAAATAAATATAGATACTTTGCTTGAAAAAATCGCTCATATTGCCGATGCTCTGGATGGTTATGCAGAAAACCTCGTTTTTAGTTTTGCAGACATTGCGTCGTATAAAAAAGTATCTCGCAATCTTCATCAGAGCGGCATAGATTACCGTGAATGGGATGAAGAGTCTATGCGCGAATTTGCATCGCGACTATCGACGTTGAACCGTGATAATTGGAATTTCAGACTGACGACATGTGCCGAACGCATTGATCTTTCGGAATATGGCATCGAACATAACCGCTGCATCGACCCGGAACTGATAAGCCGTCTTTCTCCCGAGGATACCGTTTTGCAAAACTTTCTTTATAACGCCAAGACAGATAACGGACAGCGAAAGGCATGCGGCTGCATTCTTTCAAAAGACATCGGCGCATACAACACCTGTCCGCATGGTTGCCTCTACTGCTATGCCAATACCTCCCCGGCCTCGGCAGGTGCAAATTACAAGAAATTTCTCGCCAATCCACTTACTGATATCATAATTTAATCTATGAACTATATACCAAACACTCGGAAAATCTGCACAAACCTTTGTCAGCGTTTTACAAAAGGCAAAGGATTGGTTTGCCTTGCTTTCAAAAACAGAGCAGCAGAACCTTATTGAAGATTTGGAGCGTGGGACGGCTCATCTCACCAATACTCGTCAACTTAACGCTTACATCGCCAAGTATGGTGAAATTCATCAGGCCAAATTACTCCAAGCTTTTGAAAAAATTCCATCTAAAGTTTGGCACGAAGATGGCATCACTGTAATTGATTATGGTTGCGGTTAAGGTATTGCCGAAATGGTTCTTTCAGATTATATGGCTTCGAAGTATATTGACAATAACTATATCAAAGATTTTATCCTTATTGAACCTTCGAGGCAGAATTTACAACGTTGTGTCAAATATGTAAATGCATTCTTTAATGAGTCAACAGCATCAGCCGTTTGTAAAAAGGACAGTCAAATAAAGGATGACGATCTCAATCCAAAATCTTCAACGGTTATACATATTTTTTCAAATGTAATAGACTTGGATGATTTTGATGGCGATGGTATCTTATCCTTGTTAAATGAGGATAAATCCCATAACAACATAATCGTATGTGTGAGTCCCTATTATCAGGAGGCGACGCGGGGTAAGAGGATAAAAGAATTTGGCGAAAAACTTCATGGCTATACATTGATATACAAATTAGAGAAGCATACCGATGATTGGGATAAACCATATAGTTGCCAGATATACATTTTTGTCAGTTCGTATTATTGACATTTCGCGTTCAATATGTTTGTGTGAGAATATTCCTGACTGGCGTTTTAAGGTATCAAATGGCGAAATATGTTTGTGTTTAGGCCAAGAAATAATGGTTAAATAGCTGAAATACAGTAATTAAAAACTGCTGTTTTCCGACTTTAGGGGTCGTTGTTGCTTCATAGCGATTATCCATGGGGCTGTTTCAAGATTCTAAATCGTCAAGCAGGTTTTTTGTCCTCTATTAGCGATGTGTTGTCTTGTTGGAAATCTTTTGGTTCTAAATAGAATTTACTGAATGTTGAAAAGATGCTTTATGTTTGGTATATGTCTAATTATAAAAGAGTTGTAATGTGATTTATCGCAATTTGCGATAAATTGCGATAAGCCTTTATCTGATTTTACTAACCATCTCTTCGAAATTGGAAGAACGGATATAGCCTTTTGTCCTGACGTTCAAGCTGATTTCACACAGGTAACCTTTTTCGGTCAGGTTTCATTAGATAATTTGATATAGTTATGTTTATCAATTGACATTAAGGGTGTATTTAATCGCGGTTTTGTGGTTTCATTATTAATACCCTCAAGTTTATTTCCCGGTTTAAGATTTAGAAAGCATGCTGTCGGGTGAAGGGGCGATGTTGCGGCGGTGGTTACGGATGATTTTTGTAATTTTGCAGCCGGAATAAATCAGCTGAAAATAATAAGCCACAAGATGGAAATGAATAAGGCTAAAGGCCACCTCGCTATGTTGGGGGCCAACGTGATGTGGGGACTTATGTCGCCGGTTGCCAAGATGGTTTTTGCCGCCGGCGTTGTGGCCCCGATGATTATGGTTGATTTCAGGGTTGCGGGAGCTGCTGCTCTTTTCTGGCTCACATCCCTGTTTCTGCCACGCGAGCATGTGCCGTTGGGGGATATTCTTCGGCTTGCGGGTGCCGGAATGCTTGGCGTGCTTTTCAATCAGGGCTTTTTCATTGTGGGAGTGAGCCTGACGTCGCCGGGGGAAGCTTCACTTGTCACCACAACGATGCCGATGTGGGTGATGTTGCTTGCGTGGCTCATTCTCCGTGAGCCCATCACTCCGAAAAAGGCGGGAGGCATAGTGCTCGGAGCTGCCGGAGCCATTATACTGATTGCCGGGAGCGGGGGTCAGGTGCGTGGTTCCAATCCGGCGTTAGGCGACGTGATAGTGCTGTTGGCGCAGCTGAGTTATGCACTTTATCTGACGTTGTATCGCAATTTCATCCGTAAGTACAGTCTGGTGACGTTGATGAAATGGATGTTTCTGTCGGCCACAATTGTGGGGTTGCCGGCAAGCATACATTGGATCGGGGCAACCGACTGGAGAGCTATATCCCCCCTGGAGTGGGGCGGCATAGCCTATGTGGTGTTATGCGGTACCTTCCTCGCCTATATATGCATAATGATTGGCCAGAAGAGGTTGCGGCCCACGTTGGTGGGCATGTATAACTACGTGCAGCCCATAGTGGCAACAATCACAGGCGTGTGTCTCGGCCTTGACGTGTTCACGCCGCTCAAGGCCCTTGCCATAGTGCTGATATTCTCCGGCGTCTGGCTCGTCACAATAAGCAAAGCCAAATCCCCGGACTGACCCCTCCCGCTCCGATTCTCATCCGAGGAATTATAGCTGACGATCTTGAAGTTTGTTAATATCAAAACGATTTTCGGTTGAATGCTTTTGATTAAGGTTTCGGATAAACCCACAAGCACACCACAAGCACATAAGTGCAGATTTGTATTTATGCGGAGATAGTTTTATCTTTGTTGAGAAAACCGAACAGACAAAAAGCGCGAGCAGAGATGACACCGGAAGAACAAAAGGCTCTGAACTTGAGCCTCTGGAAGGAATGGACGCATAAGGCGTCGGCCGTGAACTGCTGCAAATTCTGTAGCGCCGTCGTGGACGGTGACACATCCGCCCAATTCCTGCGTTATGTCCAGGGTTTTCCGGCATCGGCGGAAATCATGAGCCTGATCGACCGTATAGTTGACGGGGATTATGTTCCGCCGGGACTTGACTGCACGCTTCAAGGCATACCTCAGAGGCATCACCTCATGTATAAGATCGAGCCTCTCGATCATCCGTCGGGGAATGCCCGATATGAGTTCCTTGTCGAATATGACCGCATGGAGCCGCACGTGGGTATTTATTTCGGCTGTAAGTGCATTACGCTCGGCGATGCCGACCATCGCGAGATGATCGAACTGTACATGCAGGAATGGAACCGGATCCGACATCATATATGCACGGTGTTGAACAACAGTTTTCCGACCAAGGAGTTCCGACATCGGTTCCGTGTCACCAACAATGGCGAGGACCGCACCTTCTGGCCGTCGTGGATCGGTCTGTATGATGACGAGGACATGGATTTCGCGCTGACCGTGCTCCGAATCTTCCGAAAGGCCTACGAGCAGTATTTCGACGGTACGCTTAAGGAATGCCGCCGCCTCGCCCCTATATCCTACCGCCATGTGGAGACAGCATTCACCGAGACAGCATTCACGAATCTGAATGAAGCATTCGGCAAGGCTTACGGTCCGGACAATATAGAGGCGGCCAAAATCATGTTCAGCAGATTCATACTCGTTGCCTCCGAACTCGGCATTCTGACACCTGATCCATCATACGATTACGCATGGCGCTATGTCGGAAATCCGGAAATGCGGCTGGGCGGCAGCAATATAGAGTTCTCGACATTGATCCATCTCCTCACGCAGGAGATAGGAATCCGGCTCGGAATCAGAAATCCGAAAGAGGAGGTCAAGACTCCATGGGAGCATATCTACAAGGTCTTCCTTGACGCTCACGGAGTTGCCTATAAGCGAGGGACGCGCACGCAGTGGCAGAATGCTTTGGCTGATACCGAGACATCGTGCCTGAATGCGGTTAAGAGATGCCTTGACCTGTAATTATAAGGTTTCGGAGTCACTTCCCATAAAAATATACGTATATTGTCGGTATTGCGCCGGAGATGTTATTTTGCGGCTGTAATTAATACAACTGCAATATGGATAAATCAGAAATGCCGGCGTTGGGCGGGAGAAACGATGTAGCTTCCATGAATGGAGGCCCCGCTAAGTGCGTCAGAGAGATTGATGAGTATCTTGCCAAGACTTTTGACATGATGATTCAGATAGACGAAACCTATGGGAAAATGGCGGCATTCTTCACAGATCATGCCAATCAGGTGCTGGGTAATCGGGATTATGAACAGTTGTCGAAAGATGAGCAGTCGTTGGCCAATGTTTACATGATGGCGGCGCTGGCTGTTAGTGG
>ERZ779851.2613-NODE-2613-length-13301-cov-2.876944_pt1 | contig 13301 bp, 16 predicted proteins | sample MGYA00511094_ERZ779851 | MGnify/ENA primary metagenome ERZ779851 (study PRJEB29588, sample SAMEA2155512) | human gut metagenome | biome: human gut; feature: human-associated habitat; material: faeces | place: Denmark | collected 2008/2010 ...
AAAGTCAAGTAAAAAAATCAGGGTCAAAAGTAAAAGAATCGCTCAACCGTGGGAATAGTCAGCAATATATTATTTTTTGATTACAAATTATTTAATTAAATTGTAAACTATCCGAATCTTTTGTAGGTATAATAAAAGTAAAACTAAAAAAGTGGTATGCTATAATAATAACATAATCAATGAGGGAGGTAAAGACGTGGCAGAAAAAAACATCTATTTTGTTAATGATGAAATAGAATTGAAACAAGTGTTAGAGTTTATTTCTAAAACTGACTACGGTGTCAACGTTGACAAAAGTAAAAAAGATGTTTACGCAGTCGTGACTTCTTATAGCCTACCTATTTAAGAGGATAGAAATGAAAAAAATTTTAGCTATTGATTTTAGCACAGCTAGTAAGAAAAACGAGGGAACAGGGTACGCTTTTAGAAAAGACGGTAAATTGTTTGTTGGTTCTATTAAAGCATATAACGCAAAGAAAAACGCTTGGGAACGTACCTATGACATCGTAAACGCAATTAAAGATATCATTGATGAGTTTGACTTGAAAGATTATCATCTAGCCATTGAAACTCCTATCATGGGTAGAAACAGAAAACACAGTATTACATTGGCTAATTGTAACGGTTATTTTATCGGTGCTATTGACGGTTTAGTAAATGGCTATACTTTCATAGATAACTCTAAGTGGTGTAGCTATCATCTTATTTCAGGCAAACGAGAACAACGCAAAGAAGAAAGTCTAGAGCTTTTAAAAGCCACAGGTTTGGTTGATTCTGATTGCAAAGATGACAACATAGCAGACGCTTATAACATCTTGACATATTGTGAACACTTGGGTTAATTGTTCCCTTATAAAAACAATAATAAAAAATGGAGGTGATAATATCAAAATATCTCAAAACGGTTTGAACTTGATTAAAGAGTTCGAGGGTTGCCGATTGACTGCTTATAAACCAGTACCGTGGGAACAAATGTACACCATTGGTTGGGGACATTATGGAGTCGAAGCAGGTACAACGTGGACACAAGCTCAAGCAGATAGTCAACTAGAAATTGACATTAATAATAAGTATGCACCTATGGTTGACGCTTACGTGAAAGGCAAAGCAAATCAAAATGAGTTTGACGCTTTGGTGTCGTTGGCTTATAACTGCGGTAATGTTTTTGTTGCTGACGGTTGGGGTTCATTCAGTCATGCTTATTGTGCTTCAATGATTCCGAAGTATCGTAATGCAGGCGGTCAAGTGCTACAAGGTTTAGTAAGACGCAGACAGGCAGAACTTGACTTATTTAATAAACCAGTATCAAGTAATTCAAACCAAAATATTCAAACAAAAGGAGAAATCAAAATGTATCTTATTAAAGGACTAGACGGAAGTGGTAAACCTAAACATTGGTATGTTTCTGACGGTATAAGCATTCGTCATATTCGTACAACACGAATGTTGGACAACTATCAAAACAAATGGGCTAAACTTAACTTACCAATTGATACAATGCTTTGTGCAGAAATCGAAAAAGAGTTCGGTATCAAAATTGACATGAATTCAGGAGAGTTCAAATAAGGAGGAAGTGAATGAGCTTATTTAATCTATCACGCAGAGCGGAAGATGTGAGCTTTTCAACTTTCACGGTCCAAGAACCTACAACTGATTTGTTACTTGGTAAACTCTTGGGCTTAGTTTCCTATTTTGATAATGTTGATTATTCAGAAGCGTCCAAACTAGAAGACTTATTCTTTTGGGCTTTACAGGGTCAAGAAGTATATCGTGTTTGGTATGGTGGTTTCAAGTATTACGCTCAAAGAGTAAACGCAGACCAGTTTAACATTTTAGTTAGAGAACCGAACCGCAGACAGGTCACTATTAGAACAAGCGACTATGAAATGCTGTTAAACCCTTTCTATGGTGCTAACCCACAACGGTTTGGTGTAATGTTTGGAATGGCTAGTAATGGAATTGGTAGACGACTTGATTCTCAAGCTCAAATCAAAATCTATTGGAAAACTAAAGTTTCTAGCGGTTTGAAAGAAGTTTGGGACAGAATTCGTGAACGTCTAACACAACAGCAACAACTTGCAAGAGAGTTCAACGGTGTGTCCGTTATTGGTTCAGATGATGATATTAAACAGATTCAGCCAGATTATAGCGGTTCACTACAAAATGACGCAAACCTTGCAATAGAAATTGCTTTGAGTGAGTATGGAATGCCAAGAGAGTTACTTTATGGACAAAGTAATGAAGTTACTATCATCGCTTTCGCAATTCAAAAAGTGTTGCCATTACTAAAACAACACGATAAGAACATTGTTTTCAATCAAGAAAACTTTGTCGCTTATATATCAACAACAGCAAAAGGGGGAAACATTGAAAGTAAAAGCAGTAAGAGGGATAGCGAACCCATTGGGAACGATTGACGCTCATGGCACGGTCATCGAGTCCATTTCCAACGCAGGAGAGGGAGTTGACATTCTTAACCGCCATAGAGAAAAGATTGGGTCAGGGTTTGTACATCTTGAGGGGGACAATGTAATCTTGACAGGTTACGTTGATGAAGAACAATACACAGCCGAAAAGATTGAGGAAACAGGGCTATCAGTTGGCTTTAATGCTAACGGTATGAAAGCACGTGAAATTGACGGAGTAGGTTACTATAAAGATGTTACAATTACAGAGGTGTCACTAACTCCGTTACCTAGCAACAAAGGTGCTAAAGTGACAAAAGTACGAGAAGAAGAAAAAGGAGAACAAAAACAAATGGGTGCAAACGAAACACAAGAAATCATGAAACAAGCAATCGAAGCAGGCGTAAAAGTTCGAGAACTTGAAGCTAAAGTAACAGAGCTTAACAAAGAACGTGAAGAACTTAAAAAAGAGCGTGAAGCGGGTATTCCTAGCGAAAAACCTGAAGTTGCTGAACAAAAATTTATGCGTGAACTTGGTAGCAAAATGGCTGAAATGCCAGAACAAGGTTTCTTGCGTGAATTTGCTAATAGCGGAGATTTGAATGTTGTTAATTCTCTTGGGTCTATCACTTCAAAATATGCTAAAAAGTCAGGTATCTATGACGGTGCTATGAAAGCACGCTTCCAAGGTTTGACACTTGCAGAAGACGGTGTAGATGATACTTTCATCGCTGGTACATTTAAAGCAGGTGCAGACAAAAACAAAGCTCAAACAGCCACAAAACGTTCACTTCGTCCACAAATGGCAGAGGCTTACTTACAAATGGACAAGGCAACCGTCCGCGGTGTAAATGATTCAGGAGCGTTATCTGAATATGTAATGTCAGACATGGTAAACCGTGTTATTCAAAAAGTGGAACATAACATGATTCTTGGTTCAGCTGACGGTTCTAATGGTTTCTATGGTTTGAAAACTGCTACTGACGGTTGGACTAAACAAATCGAGTACACAGACTTGTTTGAGGGTATTACTGACGCAGTTGCTGAATGCTCAATTTCTGACGCAATCACAATTGTTATGAGTCCACAAACTTTTGCTGAATTGCGTAAGCTCAAAGGTTCAGACGGTCATGCACGTTTCAATGAACTTGCGACAAAGGCACAAATCGCTCAATCGTTTGGTGCCGTAAATCTTGAAACACGTGTATGGATGCCTAAAGATGAGGTAGCCGTATACAATCACGATGAGTACGTACTTATTGGAGATTTGAACATGGAAAATTACAACGACTTTGACTTGCGTTATAATGTTGAACAATGGTTATCTGAAACTCTTGTGGGTGGTTCTATCCGTGGTAAAAACCGTTCAGCATACCTAAAAAAAAAGGGTAGTTTAGGTGTCTAAATAAGAAAGGGGTAAATAATGGCTGATTTTAATATCACAGACCGTTATTCTCAACAAATTAAGAATGTGGTTAATGCGGTTAAAGTAGAGGGACTGGGAAACTTGTTCCCTCTCTTGTCACGTATTCCTAAAGTTGAGACTGATTTATTACAAATGGTAGACTTACCAAAATTTCCTGAAGCTAAAGAGCAAGGACAAACTGGTGGCGTGTTAGATTTAAATGAAACGAGTTATAAAACCTTAACTCCTCGTGGTTTTGGTTTTGGTATCAACTTAGCTGACGCAGGTAATTTGACTGCTGACGGTGTACAAAACGCTTTGCAAATTGTACGAGATACTTTATATCAAACAATCGAAAGTCACTTAATTTGGGGCGGAATTCACGCGCTTGGAAATAGTTCAATTATTGGGGCTGTTAAGTGGAAAGCAAGTGCTGAGAAGTTTTCACAGTCCGGCGACGATATCCTATTTGTAAAAGAAAATGATTTCACGCCAGTTGTGGACGGAGTAACAAAAATTGAAACATTGAGCTTTAATCGTTATAATAAAAGTTCAAACTACACTTTTGATAAAATTCTTATCAACCCTTACAAGGGTATTCTAGTAGGGGACTTAGTGCCACAGTTTAAAGTAACTAAAGACGTTCGTTATAATAAAATTCAAGTGTATGGCACTATTACCGCTTGTGGTGGTTTCTTTCAAGATGGTGCTATTAAAACTTGGCAAACAGTAGTAGGAGGATAAAAAATAAATGACATATACATCCAAAAATGAACTGACCCACGGTCTAGGGTATGGGGTAGCGTTCATAGACCCTAAAGGGTTGAAACCGGGAATTCCAATCGCAGGCTTGCGTGGTATTGAAGCAGAAACCAATCAAGAAAACAAAAATTTTTATGCAGGGTTTAACGCTCCTTATCGTACAATCGCAGGTTCTAAAAACACACAAATTACAGTTAAGTCGTATGATTTGCCTGATGAATTCGCAATTCATGCTTTAGGGTTTAGTTTATGGAATAATTTCTTGATTGACGACCCAAGAAATTACAAACCTTATGGCTTCGCTTATGCTGAACGTTATCGCGACGACGACGGAACTGGGTATAAAGCGACATTCTACCCAAGTGTTCAGGCTACAACACCAAGTGACACAGCCGAAGCGGACGAAGAAAGTCCAACTGGTAAAGAGTACGAACACACAGCAACTGTGACACTTGGAGACTTTTCAATATTGAACACGAAACACTTGTTTGTTAAGTTCAAAGTATCTGACAAAGAATTGGCAACTGGTACAAGTGGACATGCACTTGCTTTCAAAAAGTTGTTCACGGAACTTAAACCGCTCACGGAGGAAGACATTAAGTTATAATTTTTTAAGAGTGGAGAGCTTGGAATTAATAGTTCCCACTCTTTTATTTTAATTTATAAGGAGAACACACAAATGAAAAAAGAAGATTTTAAATTTGATTTTAAAGCATTAGAACGTATGGAAGATAACGGAATTTACTTCGGAGATTTGAACGAACGTGACTATCACAGTTTGGCATTGTTCTTTTGGGCTTGCGCGCCACAATATACACTTGATGAAATTCTAGGAGCTTTAATTGGTGGTTTGTTGCCTGTTACGGTTGCCGAACTTATGGAACAATTGGTAGACGAAACAAAAAAAGCGATAGCACTAACAACGAAGAAATAGGGGAAACCGCAAGAATTACAACACTTGCAATTGTTAGTGCGATGACGGCTTTTAGAGTTCCCTATGAAGTATATAGCCATAGACCTTTAGCGTGGACACTAAAATTAATTTCAGCATTGACACCTAAAGAGAAGAAGAAAACAACCGCAGAAGAAATAAACAAAGCAGAACATGTGGAGGTAGAATTATGGCAACCACCAACAAAGTCACAGGACTAGAAAAGTTCACAGAGAAACAGCTTAAGAAAGTTTGGTTAGAAATGGTTGATAGTTTCAATTCTAATCAGAATACGGTAAAGCGGAGTTATAAAAGTTCATTGGGTGGAGATTTCTCACGTTACCCTGTTAAGTTTGATACCAAGAAAATTAATAAGCAAATAACACGTTCATACGGTTCACTAAAAAGCGGAAACATTGGTATCATCAACGGCTTCAAAGCAAAGGATGAAAGTTGGAGAATGCTCAATGTTTTATTACATGACCGTAGTTTGCACCAACGTTATGGACGAACATTAGTTAGAGCAACTCACGAAATGGACGATAAAACTAAAAACATTAAGCGTAAGTTAAGGAGTATAACAAACAATGGCTAAAGAAAAATATGTCATTCAGGCAGAACTTGACACTAAAGGGGTTCTAAGTAGTGCTAGGGAAGCACAAAGAGAAATTAATAACATTGGTCGTCTAGCTAAAGAAACGAACAAGAACGCTCAAATAACAGGTTCTGTGACTATGAAAGACAAAGGTATTAAAGAAACACAAAGAGCTTTAAACCTTGCTAAACAGAACGTTGATAATTTAACAAAGGCACTTGCAAATGCTAAGATGTCAGGTGCAACACAAAAACAAGTACAGGCATTAGAAAGCCAGTTGATAAAGGCACAAACTCAAGCGACTAGACTAAGCACAGAACTTTCTAAAATTGGCTCAAATAAAGGTTTCAGCTTATCAGGTGCAGTTGATAAGGTTAAGGGTTACGGCTCTAACATGCTTTCTACTTTCTCAAAAATTGGGAATGTTATAGGCGGAGTTAATGCAGGAATTGGGCTAGTCACTGGAGCAGTTTCAAAGGCTACTGACTTAGTTGGTGGCTTTGCAAACAACTTAATGGATACGTATGATAAGCAAGTTCAGGCACAGAAAACACTTAGCACAACTCTTTCAGACGGAGCTAAAGGTTACGAACAATTTAATAGCCATATTGACAAAGGTAGCTCACTCTTAAAATCACAAAAGAATGATTTGAATGAATTAGGGGCTACTATTTCCAGTTATATGAAAGTAAGTGGAGATGAAGCCTATAAGACTGTTAATGCTATTAATGCCGTAGGGGATAGCTTAGGTCTAGGAATGGACACTCAAAAGCAATTTACTTATGGTTTAGCTCAAGCATTAGGTTCAGGAACGTTACACGCTCAAGATTTCAACCAAATGATGCAATCGGCACTTGGTGCGCAGTTCCGCGATATGCTTATTCAGGCAGCAAACGAAATGCAAAATGTAGGAATGACAGCTGAACAATTGCCTGACGCTTTGAAAAAAGGTAAAGTAGAAGCAGACTTGTTGGCAAATACCTTTGGCGATAATTGGGCTAGTAAAATGGCAAAAGCTCAAACATCGTTAAAAGGCATTGAGGTTTCTACTGGTGGCGTTAAACGTATGCTCAAAGACGGTCAATTAAGTGTACAAGATTTTACCAACGTATTCGGCGACGGTTTCACAAGTGCATTGGTTAACGCCATGAGTGCAACTAGCGACGGTGCTGTCACTATGGAAAACTTCAAAGAAAAAATGGAAGACGGAGTTTTCAGTACAGAGGTTATGAATAGAGCTATTGAATTGTTCCAACAAAAAGGGGAGCAGTTGGCTTCAAGCGGTCCTAGCACTTGGGGACAAATTCGTGAAATGATTTCTAATGGTTTCAATACAAGTGCTTTGGACGGTTTCCGTAAAGCTCTAGGCGACACAGGCATTGACATGGGTAGCTTAGGAAACAATGCTACAACAATGGCAAGCACTATCGGTGGCCAATTAGGTCAAATGGCAGGTAAAGCAGTTGGGGCATTAACGAAAATTATTGACAAAAACCACGATGGTAAAGTATCAAATGAAGAAATGGAAGACGCAGTAAACGATGCTAAAGACGCAGTTACTAAATTTTTCAATAAAATCAACTTCACTTCTATCAGTAGTTTCTTGGACAAAGTTAGCTCAGCTATTAGTTCATTAAGAGATTTGTACAACTGGGCTAACGATGCTTATAGTGCCGTTCAAAGTGCATTGAGCCTTTCACGTAGCGTTGGGGGTAACACTGGTTTACTTGGTAAAGCGTTAGGGTTCAGAAAGAACAGTACATGGGGTGACGCTTTTAGTGACTTTCATTGGCTAACAAGTAATATTGACCCTCTTGGAATTAAAGAGCCTACTTCACTAGGTCAAAAAATTCTAGGCTCAAGAAACGGACAACTGCCATTGGACTTGCAATTTTTCGCAGGCGGTAGGGAAGCAATCAGCAGAGCTGTTAATGCAGTCCAACCTTATGCACAAGCGACAAAAGGAAAAACAGCAACATCTAGCATTGGAACACAAGATAATTCGCAACAAGACATCAAAATTTACGTACAATCTAGTGCGGACGGTCGTAGAATTGCGAACGAAATTTATAACAAACTAGAAAGAAATGGGGTAAAACTAAATAAGCGTTGATTTATACTAAAAGTAAGCTATACAATAACCCTAAGTGGATAAAAAAGGCACGTGAAGAAAAGAACAGGGTAGGACATTGTGAGAAGTGTTGGAGTACAGAACACTTAATTTGTCATCACGTTATTCCCTTACAATGGCAAAACGACATGTTAGAGGTCAACGACTTTGACAAAGAAGTAATAAACGTACCAACCGAAGTTCTTTGCCATAAATGCCATCAAGGAATGGAACGAAGTGGCGACTTGATAGACTATGCTAGAATAATAGCGGAGGGTTTAATATAAGGAGATATAAAAATGAGTTTAATTCAAGACTGGATAGGACAAGAGAAAGATAATGGCGAAATGATTAAGCTACTAAAGAAAAAAGTGGCTAAAATCGAACATGAAATAGACTACAAAAAGGCAGATAAAATCTTTAACTTTATTGAGGAGTTTATGACTTTGCCTAACAACGAACGTTTTAAAATCATACCATATCATAAGGCGGTGCTTACTTTGATGTATTGCACACCTTATCAAATTGATGAGGTTGTTGTAATTGTAGGACGCTCAAATGCTAAATCTATTCTTGATGTCATGATAGCTTTGATTGAACTCTTTTTGTTTCCTAAACCTAATAGCGTTATTGCTTTAATGGCTACCAAAAAAGACCAAGCTGAAAAAATTCTGATGAAGCATTTCAGAGCTATGGGAAACTGTCAAGGTACCGCCATTAATAAGTTTAAAAATCAGTTTAAACTAAACAAGGAACAAATACTTGTAAAAGATAACTCAATTCTAAAAAGCAAAGGCACAGAGATTTCTATCTATGCTAGTAACGAAGACACGCTAGACGGTGGACGTGAACAACTTGTTATCATAGATGAATTTGGTGCATTTAAAAAGAACCCTCTTATCACTATTAGACAGGGGCTAAGAAAAAATAAGGGTACGCTTTTTATTTCAACAACAAACAACGTTATTCGTGGCGGTGCTTACGATGACGAGCTTGAAAGTTGGAAAGAATGGGTAAAAGATGACGATTTCAGTCATTGGGTATTCTATTATGCTTTAGATGATTATGACGAAGTAAAAGACAGTTCTAAATACATTAAAGCTAACCCAGCTTTAGGCTACACTTTAAGTCTTGAGGATATTCAAAAGGACTTTATAGGGGCAATTGGTAACCCTGTAAAAATGGCTAAAATTATTACTAAACGTTTCAATTTGTCAATGACTGACAGCACCACTATTTTTACAAAACAAATTGTAGATAAGTGTCTAGTACCGCCATTAGACTTTGAGGGTCGTTTAGTTGCTATCGGTTCAGACTTTTCAGTACGTGGCGATGTTTGGGGTACTGTAATAGGTTACAGAGAAAACGGACACTATTATTTCAAGGCTATCCCTGTCATGCCAGAGAGTGCAGAAGACAAGTTTAAACACTTAGGGGAAACAATAACACACGAGGGTGTAAATAACATGTCTGACGAAGCATGGGACGCTTTTATGAGTGCTATGAACGGTAGTGTTCCTATTGCGTTGAATTATGACCCTAACTATGCCAGAAATTTCATTGATAAATTTGAACAAACCTATGACATTGAATTTTATAACAAAGTAATGCAGAACAGTTTCAAACTATCAAACACTCTAGAAGCCACACAGAAGCTCATGGAGGAGGGGAAAATACATTTTGATAGTAAATTACTAGCGGTGCATTTAATGAACGCAGAAACGAAAATAAACGATTTTGGGCTTATGCGTATTATTAAAAAGGGCTACACAGACAAGATTGATTTGGCAGACGCTTTAATTAATCTAATGTGGTGGTTCTTAGAAAGTGAAGAAAGTGAGGACTATTTCATCTAATGGCTATGACAGAAGAAGAAAACAAAAAAATGCTAGAGGCATTAAAAACCCTAGCTTTTGGAGCAAAAGAAACAAAAACGGTTATCCAATACAAAAATAACGCAAACGGACGGAAGACAGAAACAGGGCGAACAGTTACAGAAGTTAATAAACTGCCAGACCGTTCGGCATTGTTGAAATTAATGGAGATTGAGGGTGTTTATATTGACGCAAACGTTAAACTTAAACAACAAAAAGTGGACGAAGTAAGCACAGAAAAAGAACTAGTAGACTTAGTGGAGGGCTTAGCGATAGAATGACTATTTTTAAAGCATATTGTTGGAATTCTAACACTGGTAGAGATTTCACGATTAAAAAACCTAATTGGAACATTGTACAACGTTGTTCTTTAAAAAGTATCGAAACAATTGAATTATTGCCACAACATATCTATCTCTTAGACGGAACGACTGGAGCAGAAACAAGCAAGCGTTGGCAAAGAAAACAATGTCCTGAAGACTGGAACAGACCCTTCAGCTATGGTTCTATTGTTACTAAACCACAAGGGGAGAATAAAATAAGCGGTATTGCTTTTTGTACAGATTATGAAAGAAAACAACACCCCAGTTTATATCCTAACTTTGTAACACCGAACCTCACACAAGGGCAAAAATATGGCTTGTCAGGCACTTTGTATAATTCTAGTGTAAATGTATTAGAGGTAAGGTTAAAACTTTTATACGGTACTAAAAATGAGCTTGTAGGTACATACCAAGTTCAACCTAATCAATACTTAGATGTAAAAGAAGTATACACGCTACTTAGTACGGAAACGGTAGAAAAGTTTGGTATAGCCTTTGAAGTAGCACAAACAAGCGATTTTGTACAATTTGAAGTGTATTTACCTAAGATTGAACAAGGTGGAGAGGTTACTCCGTTCGTTGAGGATAGAGATGAGTTTAACGGCTATCGAAAAACTAACACAGATGACGGAACACCGCCATTTACTGGGACTTATGAGGGGACACCACCACAAAGTACCGATTATAAAGATTATATTTGGGCAGGTTCTAAAACCGGTAAAGAACTCTTTTATCTAGAAGAAAGAGGAATTTGCAAACAAGAAGCTATTTGGTGTTATAGTCGTCCATTAGGGCAACGTGTATTGATTGGTATTGATTCCGATACTTATGACACCGAAGCAGGTAGAACACTCAAATTTCACGTTTTGAATGGAAGCGAAGGCATATTTGATTTGACAGGTAACGTCATTTATCCTGAACAGTTCACAGACAAGCGACAAACTTTTGATAGCGACACAAAGGCATGGGCAGATAACCAAGAACCGTTATACGTTACTGACGCAAATACTGCAATTGATTGTACTTTCGGAGAAATGGCAAGTAACATCATAGAGGGGTATTATTACCGACAAGCTGATAAACGTTACAGAGTAGATGAACTACTTCGTTCGGCAATGGTTAATACAGGCTATAACATGGGTTCTTTTTGGTCTGATTGGAACTTTGATAGCTACGCGAATGAAATGCGTGCAAGTTATAACATTGAGAATTGTAGGATTAGTGAAAAAACAAATTATAGTTCTATGAATGAATGGACTGGAAGCGTGTCTTTTCCTACTGGTGTTGTTTTAGCGCCTTATAAACCAAAACTAAATGAAACGGACACTAAAAAACTCAAAGGGGTTTCTAGTGCAACAAGTATTTGGGCTACTGGTGTATTAAGAACAGAGCGAAGTACAGAAGATTGGTTTAGAGAATACGAAAATTCAAGAACTAGACCAGTACCAACGCAAATTCTTTTTGCTAACTATAACACTAAAAAAGCATGGTTATTTCAACAACAAAGCAATGGAACGTGGAGTAAAAGCGGAGAGTTTACGATTCCGGCAAGTAACACGGCTTTGGCTAGTGCTTGGGGTATCATACCAAAAAATGGAGAATTGAAAGGTAATGTTATCATGACAGATAAGAATTACGTTGATTTTCCTGCAAACGTTAGACCGATAACGCTAGGAGTGGAAGAACTGTTCCCAGTTATCAAGTATAACGAAGTTAAGTTTAACCCTCAAATGTACGCAACTGCTTACAATACCAAGCTATTTTGGTGGGGACAAAAGGCGAACGTAAGCAGCTTAACTTATGGGGAGTGTGGAGTTCGTTCGGTTAATTTTATGACTGGTTTATGCACAATAGAAAGGGTGTACAAGTAAATGATTTCATGGTTAAATTTTGAGGAGTTGTTAATACACAACCCTATTGAGCTTATTAATTTTAGTAAGAGTAATATACAAGTAGCATTGAGCAAAAAGCAATACATTGATTTCTTTAGTAATAAAACTGTTTATATGGGGCTATACTACAGCGAAGAAATGGACTTTTGTGTAATGTTTTATGCTGACCCTTTGCAAAGTTCTAAAAGTGGAGAGATGTATGCAGAGGGTTATATAGACGTAGACATGAAAATATATAGAGTTAAAGTATTAAGTAACGTTTCTATTAGTCGTTTTAACTCTAACTTTAACTTGTTAAGCGGTACTAAAGACTTTAGTGGCGATTGGTGGAATTCAACCGCTTGGTACAAGAATGGTACTTATAAGGGTTTGACTGTGATGTCATACAACGGAGCTTATAACGCAGGTATAACTAAACCTTTTACTATCCCCTCAGACGGTATTTATTCATTTTCTATGATTGTTAAAGTAAAAACTGGTTATGTCGGTAAATTTATTATTGAAACACTTAAACCCACAGGAATACCTCCAATAATAATAGATGTAACCGATACAGGCGGAAAATTTGTAATTCAGTCTTATACAGGTAGTTTTAAAGCAGGTCAAGAGGTCGCAATGTATCTTCGATTTAATAATGGCCCTACTATTAAAGATGGCTTATCAGTCGCAGGATACAAAATTGAACACGGAGAAACACCAACTCCTTATATGCAAAGTGAAAGCGAAACAACAAGTGCTGACTTACCTAAATGGAACGTTACAAAAACAGGCATGCGTGTAAGTCCACGACTTAAACAAATTACAATGGTTCAAGCAGGTACGTTGATGAAGTGCGAAATTAATAACAACATTACAGGTTGGACTGACGGAACAACACAATTAGAATACAGCGGTCAAGATTTTATCATCGACGGTTATGGAATGAGAGGGCTACACAATGGATAGTACAATAAACGGTAAAACGGTACATATAAATAACCCATTAGACCTTATAGGCTTGGGAC
>ERZ779851.2616-NODE-2616-length-13288-cov-3.424394_pt1 | contig 13288 bp, 8 predicted proteins | sample MGYA00511094_ERZ779851 | MGnify/ENA primary metagenome ERZ779851 (study PRJEB29588, sample SAMEA2155512) | human gut metagenome | biome: human gut; feature: human-associated habitat; material: faeces | place: Denmark | collected 2008/2010 ...
ATCTGGGCTATAATGAGCAATGACATTTAGCAGAAAGGACGTGCCCCGCGCACGATGGAATACCATGAGTTTCGAATTTATCAAAAAACTGCCCACTCCTGCGGAGATCCGCAAGGAACTGCCCCTTCCGGCAGAATTAGCCAGGATCAAAGAAGAAAGAGATGCTGAAATCCGTGACGTCCTCACCGGCAAAAGCAATAAGTTTCTGGTGATTATCGGACCCTGCTCCGCTGATAACGAAGATTCCGTATGTGATTACGTCAATCGTCTTGCCAAAGTGAATGAGAAAGTTAAGGACAAGCTGATCCTGGTGCCCAGAATCTACACCAACAAGCCCCGTACCACCGGAGAAGGCTACAAGGGCATGGTACATCAGCCGGATCCAGAGAAAAAAGAGGACATGCTGCAAGGACTGATTGCCATTCGACAGCTGCATACCAAAGCCATTGCCTGCTCAGGTCTGACTTGCGCCGATGAAATGCTGTACCCGGAAAATCACCGGTATCTCTCCGATTTGCTTTCTTATGTTGCAATCGGTGCCCGTTCGGTAGAAGACCAGCAGCACCGCTTGACTGCAAGCGGACTGGATATTCCAGTCGGCATGAAGAATCCAACCGGCGGCGATCTTTCTGTTATGATGAACTCTCTGGTTGCTGCACAGACTTCTCATGTATTCCTATACCGTGGCTGGGAAGTACAGACAGATGGAAATCCATTGGCTCATGCGATTTTAAGAGGATATGTGGATAAGTTCAATCATGCGCATGCGAATTATCACTATGAAGATTTGATGGAGTTGATTCATTTATATGAAAAGTCAGATTTAAAGAATCCGGCTTGTATTGTAGATTGTAATCACTCGAATTCAAATAAACAATATCTAGAACAGATTCGTATTGCCAAGGATGTTATGCATTCTAGAAGTAAATCGGAAGATATCAAAAAGCTGGTGAAGGGCTTGATGATTGAGAGTTATTTAGAGGATGGAAATCAACCAACAGATGGTAATGTGTATGGAAAGTCAATCACAGATCCTTGTCTTGGTTGGGATAAGACAGAACAATTGATTTTAGATTTATATGAGTTGTGCGATTAGGAAGCGTGAAGCTTCCTTTTTTGTTAGAATTTTTATTTTAAAAATAGGCAAAAATTAAATAGTCATTTATAATTAAGGTATCAATATGAGGAGGTCATACTATGAATCAACTTCTTCAAGAAAAAAGAGATGCCGAAAATTTTTTGCGATTAATAGCACCTAAATATGCAGCGGTTTATATTTTAGATCGAAGTACAGATACTTTTCGTGATATTTTAGCTCCAGAAGCATTTCGTGCTTTTGCCAAAGACTCAGAAGGTTTATATTCAGATGCGATGCGATTATATCGCAATCAATATGTGGCAAAGGATTATCAAAAAGTCATTGATCAAGTCTTAGACTATGATTACGTATATAATATTTTGGCTTCTGGAAATCAAGTGGATGTTTCATATCGGAAAAAAGATGGAACGTTAATTCGTTTGAAAATCAGTCGTTATTCGGATAAAGAATGTGATAAATATCTTTCTGTATGGGTTTATACTAACGAGGACAGTGAAGATGCGTTATACGGTGAGTTAGGTGAGGCTCGTTATCGTATTCAGTTTGATGATAATGAAAAACCAGTAGAGTTTATAGGTAGTGAAAGTCTGTCTAAAATGCTTTATGGACTCGCAAATGAGGCGCGAATTCCATTTGTGAGATTGTGGGAGCATATGCATCCACAAGATGTGGATGGGGTAAGAGAGGAATTGAAAGAGATACATATTCTTAAAGATTCTGAGGCAACATATGAAGCGGAATTTCGACTTCAAAACAAAGAACAACAGTATCGTTGGTATCGTGCCATTGGAAAGCCTGTTTTAAATGAAAAAGGAAAAATAGTAAGTGTTTGTGGATTCCTTATTGATATTCACAAACATAAAGAAAAAAACCTTCTTCAACAGCGTTTTATTTCTGGTTTGAGTCATGAATATGTCACGGTATGGGTAATCAATCATGATTTAACGGTTGAATTGTATCAACAAACAAAAAAAGGGGATCATATTGCTCAAGAAGCAATTGAGGAGTTTGCCAAAGAAAATAATTATCAAAAGAGCATGGAGAAATATGCTTCAGAATATGTTTGTGAAGAAGATCGAGAAGATTTTTTAAGAAATGTGAATTATCGTGTCGTTCGTGAACGAATCAAGACAGAAAAAGTATATCCGGTTGTTTTTCAAAGAAAATTTAATGGAAAAATAGATTATTTCCAGGCTTGTTTTGCGCAGATATCGGAGGATACAGATGATTTTGTGATGGGCTTTAAATTGGTGAATGACATTGTTGAGCATGAAAAAGAAAGAAATGATCGATTGGAAGAAGAAAAACAAATTCTAGAAAGTCTAAGCTCTGACTTTACAGCTATCTATTATTTGGAAGTTAACAGTGGTAAATTTGAATCTGTTCATATTCAGGATGAAACCAATGCGAGTGAATTAATAAAAAGTTGTTCAGAGTATAAAGATTTTTATGAATATGCTTATCAATATGCGATGCGTTATATTCCTAAAGATGAGCAGCCTGAGTTTTTATGGTGGTTTTCTCGTGATAATTTAAAATCCTTGTTAAAAACACAAGTGAGTCTAACGCAGAATTATCGTTGTTATCCAAATGCGCAGAATCATCAATATTTTGAAACGAAAGTTGTTAAGGTAAGTGAAGATGAAGAGTCGTGTCACGCATTACTTGGGTTCCGTTATATTGATGATATTATCAAAAAAGAAAAAGCGACGCAGAAAAGGTTACAGAATGCTTTAGAGGAAATAAAGAGGAGTAATGAAACGATTTCTACAATTGCGAAAAGTTATAGTTCAATTTATAAAGTTGATTTTGAAGCAGATACATATGAAAGAATTTCAGGAAGTGACATTATTCCTAAAACGGGGTGTGCATCTGAAAAAATGTTTGATGTATGTGAACAGGATGTTGCACCGGAATATCGAAATATCATTCATCAATTTGCGAATATAGAAACATTAACTTCACGACTTGAAAAAGAAGAAGATGTTTTAGCGGAATATCGAATGGCGGATGGCAACTGGCATAAATTGCGTATTATTGTTTCCAAAAGAAATGCGAACGGAAAAGCAATTCAAGCCATTGCGACAATTCGTATAATTAGTGAAACAAAGCGTAAAGAATTAAATTTATTCTTTGAAGCAGAACAGGCAAAGCGTGAGGCAAAAATAAAAACGCGATTCTTACAGAGTATGTCTCATGATATGCGTACGCCATTAAATGGTATTGCGGGTATGCTTCATATTGCAGATCAAAATCCAAAGGATTTAGAGTTACAAAAAACTACTCGAAATAAGGTTCATCAGTCGTTAAATTATTTGATTTCTTTAGTCAATGATGTTTTGGATATGAATGATTTAGAAAGTGATAATTTTACAGAGGAAGAAGTTGATTTTGATATTACTAAATTATTAGGAAACATGAATATTGATGCACAACAATTGGCACAAGAAAAGAATATTCAATATATTTTAGATTGGTATGAAGGTCAGTTAAGTCATTCAAGGTTTAGAGGATATCCAATATATCTTTCACGAATATTATCGATAGTTGTACAAAATGCCGTTAAATTTACACCAGAAAATGGAGAAATTCATGTATGGATGAATGAGAAATGTTTAGATGATTCGACATCGCTTTTAGAATTTAGATGTAAAGATAATGGTATCGGAATGAGTCAAGATTTTATTAAACATGCCTTTGATTTATTTGCGCAAGAAGATAGTTCTAGTAGATCTACATATCAAGGTACAGGTCTTGGTTTGTCTATTGCCAAAAAACTTGTGGAGTATATGCATGGAAATATTCAATTGGAAAGTGAAAAGGGTATTGGAACTACGGTTTCGATTCAGATTCCTTTTAAGTTGGGAAAACCAATTGAAAACAAAACTAAATTTACAGAATTAGTTTCTTTAGAAGGATTATGTGTGCTTGTGGCAGAAGATAACGACTTGAATATGGAAATCGTTGAATATATGTTAGAACGTAATGGTATTCAGGTTGTTTGTGCAAAAGATGGTCAAGAAGTAATAGATTTATTTGAAAAGAGTGAAGTAAATGAATTTGATTTTATTCTTATGGATATCATGATGCCAAAATTAAATGGTTTAGATGCGACAAGAAAGATTCGTGCTTTAAAACGATTGGATGCAAAGACAATTCCAATCATTGCGATGAGTGCGAATGCATTTGTAGAAGACATAATGAATAGTAAATTAGCAGGTATGAATATGCATTTGGCTAAGCCTTTGGATGAAACAAAGCTGATTGAAGCTTTAAAACAATGTAAAAAGGATGAAGATTTTAAATGATCTTCATCCTTTCCTTAATATGTTTCCTTTGTAGAAATTTCAGCTGGCTTATTTAAGATATACATGAATTCTTCACCCGTAATTGTTTCTCTTTCATATAAGAATTTGGCAAGTTCATGTAACTTCATTTTGTTGTCTTCTAGAATTTGATAAGCCTCATCATGTGCTTTTTTAATTAATGAGATGGTTGCCTCATCAATTTTAGTTGCCGTTTCATTTGAACAAGCTAAGGATGTATCGCCACCCAAATATTGGTTGTTTACTGTTTCTAAAGCTGTCATACCAAATTCGTCTGACATTCCTAATCGTGTAATCATGGCTCTAGCAAGTTTAGTGGCTTGTTCAATATCGTTGCTCGCACCGCTTGTGATGGAATTAAAAATTAATTCTTCAGCACAACGACCACCTGTATACACCATAATTTTTTGGAAAGCTTCTTCTTTTGATAATAAGTTTTGTTCGTTTTCTTCTACTTGCATAGTGTATCCCAAAGCACCTTTTGTACGAGGAATAATTGTGATTTTATGAACGGGAGCCGTATTTTTGCATTTGGCAGCGACTAGAGCATGACCGATTTCATGATAAGAAACAATCATTCTTTCTCGATTTGAAATTACAGCCCCTTTCTTTTGTTCACCGGCAATAACGATTTCAATGGCTTCTTCCAAGTCTTTTTGAACCACCGTTTTACGATGGTCACGAACCGCTAATAAAGCCCCTTCATTAATGATGTTGGCAAGTTCTGCACCACTAGCTCCTGCACTAGCTCTAGCGATAACGTTAAAGTCAATGTTGTTAGAGCATTTGATGTCTTTGGCATGTAATTTAAGAATGGCTTCACGACCGGCAAGATCAGGAAGTTCAACTGGAATTCTTCTATCAAAACGACCAGGACGCGTTAAAGCAGGATCTAGTGAATCAGGACGGTTTGTTGCGGCAAGCAATACAACGCCTTTGGAACCATCAAATCCATCCATTTCGGCAAGCAGTTGGTTTAATGTTTGTTCACGCTCATCATTACCATTCATGCCTGCGCCATCACGTTTTTTACCAATGGTATCAATTTCATCGATAAATACAATACATGGAGCTTTTTCACGAGCTTGTTTAAATAGGTCACGTACTTTTGCCGCTCCTCTACCGACAAACATTTCAACAAATTCACTACCTGAAATAGAGAAGAAGGGAACGCCAGCCTCACCCGCAACGGCTTTGGCAAGCAGTGTTTTACCTGTTCCAGGAGGACCTACTAATAAGGCTCCTTTTGGCATTTTGGCACCAATCTCTTTATATTTAGCTGGATTGTTTAAGAAGTCCACAATTTCTTGTAGATTTTCCTTCGCTTCTTCTTGTCCAGCTACATCTTTGAATGTTTTTCCCGTTTGTTCACCAACATAGACTTTGGCATTGCTCTTTCCTAGATTGCCTAGACCAAAACCAGAGCCTTGTGAAAATGACATTTGATCATCTCCGCCCATTTTCTTTTGCATACGCTTAAACATCCATGATCCAAATGCCCAGAAAATGATTAATGGTAAGAAAAAGGAAATTAGACTCGATAGAATTGGATTCATTTGTTCTTGATAGACTTGTCCAAATTTAGCTCCGGATTTATCTAATCGATTGACTAAATCTGAATCATTCATAACACCTGTTTTATAAGTCTTGTCTGTTGAGTCTTTCTTTAAAGTGTAATAAATATTGTGATCTTCAATTTGAACGGTATCAATCTTCTTTTCTTCAATTTTATTTAAGAAATCAGAATAGTTTGTGGTTTCAAGCTTAGATTGTTGAAACATAGGGAATATGATAAAGTTTAAAGCCATAATAACAATCAATATAATTGTGTAATATCTGTATAAAGGCTTCTTTTGTTTGTTCATGAGTTTTCCTCCTTAAGAAATTGATTACATTATACACCTTATTAGCACTTTCGCAAGCAGAGTGCTACACATTCCATAATTCCACATAATTTAAAAGAAAAAGTACCGCCATTGCGATACTTAATGAGTTGTGATACGCGTAATATGCACAATTAAATATATTTTTTCATCACGCGTAATTTGTTTATGTAGTAATCTATCGATATATTTTTCGATTTGTTCTACGCAGTCTAATGCAGAAGAATTCTTGATAATATATGTATAATATATATCATCATTTTCATTTTCAAGCATTTTATTTTCTAAAAGTCGTTGTAAGAAAAATTGCATGTGAACAACAAATCTTGAATAGTTCAGCGAATTCTCATCAATTGTATAGCCATAATGTAATTGAATGATTTGAAAAATATCTTTTAACATTTTGACCATCAACATACCATTTTCTGTTGAAAGATCGTTCGATTTGATTTGTGCATTCACAAAGTGAAAGGCAATATTTCCGGCTTCTGTTTCAGGCAATTGAATATGAAGTGTTTCATTAATGTAGTCTACAGCTTGTAAACCAAGCATAAATTCATTTGGATAAAATTTTTGGATTTCCCACAACATTCTATTTTGTAGAACAATGCCTTTTTCATATCTTTCTACCGCATATAACAAGTGATCTAACAAGGTCACAAAGATTTGTTTGTTGAATGGAGAAGAAATTTTAAGTTGTGCCATTTCAATGATGTGGTGCACAATTTCTAAATAGATGTCGGGTGCGTTTTCTAAAACTTGAAGATATCCATTTTTATTTGTACTATCTTGAAGAACATATGTTTTTTCTATATCTTCATCTCTAATTTCGTCTCCTACTTTATAGTGAAAACGCAGCCCCTTTCCCATCACAATCATTTCCTCATGATTATCATTCACTAGAAGCATATTGTTGTTTAAAAATTTTTCGATAATCATGTGAAGTACCTCATATACCTAGATATTCTTTCCGTTTTCCTCAATTACTTGTTTGTACCAATAGAAACTGTCTTTTTTATATCGTTTTAATTCTTTTAAATCAAATTCATCACGATCGACATAAATGAATCCGTATCTTTTCTTATAGCCTTGATGTGTACTAACAACATCAATGGCAGCCCAAGGACAATAGCCAAGCATTTTGACACCATCTGTAATGGCTAAGCGCATTTGGTGAAGGTGTTTTTGAATAAAATCAATACGATATTGGTCATGAATACATCCATCTGGTTCTAAAGTGTCATTGGCACCAATTCCATTTTCTGTAATCAGAATAGGAAGTTGGTAACGTTCATATACCTTTCTTAAAGTATATCGGAATCCAACAGGATCAACAACCCATCCATACTGCGTTTTCTCTACGTATGGGTTCTCACTAGGTCGATATACGCCTTGTTCACCTAGCATAATTTGTTGGTCACCCGCTCTTGCAGCTACATCTGAAGCATCTCCTTTACTTGCAGCTATAGTTGCGGTTGAATAATAATTCATGGCGATAAAGTCTGGATTTGCGCCTTTTAATGTTTCAAAGTCTCCATCTTGAATTTCTGGAGCGATATTACGATCTTTTAGGTAAGACCATGCCAAAGGGTGGTATTTTCCAAATGCACAAACATCGACAAAGTTCCAACAGCGAAGTACTTCCCAGTTGTGAGCGGCAATCGCATCATTTGGATTACAAGTAGCTGGATACATAGCTGTTAAATTTAGTGCAGGTCCGATTTTTCCTTCTGGAACCATATTATGGAAGAGTTTCATGACTTTTGCCTGAGCAAGCATCATATGGTGGTTTTGTTGATACAAATCTTTTTTAGATGGTAATTTTCCGCCTTTAGGTAATCCAATTGCACCAGGATGTAGAATCATCGTATTTTGTTCGTTGATTGTTAGCCAATACTTTACTTTTGATCCAAAATAGTCGAATAATACTTTGGCATATTCAACAAAGGCTTCAATCGTATCACGGTTTAACCAACCACCCTTTTCTTCTAGGCAATATGGTAAATCAAAGTGATACATTGTAACAACAGGTTCGATGTTGTATTTTAGACATTCATCAATGACATTGTTGTAGAATTCGATGCCTTTTTCATTCACTTTACCCGTTCCATTTGGTAAGATACGAGTCCATGCGATAGAGAAACGATAAGCTTTTAATCCCATTTCTGCAAATAGGGCAATATCTTCTTTATATCTATGATAATGATCAGAAGCTACAGAGAAATCAGCAACATCACTTGGGTGTTCATACATGTCAATGATAGATGGGCTTTTACCATCTTCATCAATGGCACCTTCAACTTGGTATGCTGAGGTAGATGCTCCCCACAAAAAGTTTTGTGGGAAGTCTTTTAATTTAGAATAGTGCATGGTTTACCTCCTAGGCTAAAGAAATCAATTTGTTTCCATGTTGAGTTGTTGATTGTTTTTCAATTTGAATCGAACTGAAATTCTTTGAATTTGTGATGATGATTGGAGTTGTTGTGTCATAACCTTCTTCTTTGATTTTGTCTAAATCAAAAGTTAATAGTAACTGCCCCTTTTTAACTTCTTCATTGACTTGAATTTGAGGACTGAAATATTTTCCTTGTAGATTAACAGTATCAATACCTACGTGCATTAAAATTTCTGTTCCATTCTTTGATTTTAATCCAATCGCATGACCTGTTGGGAAACATACAGTAATTGTTCCATCACAAGGAGCATATAAATTTCCTGTGCTTGGTTCGATTGCGATACCTTTTCCCATGATTTCTTGTGAGAAGACATCGTCATTTACTTCGGACAGTGGTTTTACAGTTCCATCACAAGGTGCGACAATTTCATCTTTTGAAACAGTAGCTACTACTTCTTCTTGTGGTGAATCTTCTTTAAATCCTAGAATCCATGATGCGACAAAACCTACAACGAAAGAAATAATGATTGTGACAATGGCATGAACTACGTTCATAGGGTTTTTACCAATGAAGGCTGGAATAGCAGTTAATCCTGGTGAAACAAAGGCATAACGAACTAGGCCAGTAATTCCTGCATAGATACCTCCGGCAGCTCCACCAATCATAGAAGCAACAAATGGGCGTTTTAATTTTAATAGGACACCATATAAACATGGTTCAGTAATACCCATAACTGCTGTAAATCCAGATGAAGATGCAAGAGATTTTAAGTTTTCATCTTTTGCCTTTAGAGCAACCGCCAAAGTAGCACCACCTTGTGCAATATTGCTTGCTAACATACCAGGTCCATTTACGATTTCATATCCAAGTGTAGAAATTTGACTTGTCGCAATTGGAGTCATGGCCCATGCAGTACCTGTTAGTGTTAAGAATGGTTGGAAGGCTCCCATCAACATTGGAATCAACCAACTTACGTGTGCATTTAAATAGTTAGCGCCAGATTGTACTAAATCGTTTAATAGGTTTCCTAATGGACCAACAATGATTAATGCGATTGGTACAGAGATAAACATCACTAAAAGTGGTTTTAAGAAAAACTTGATAATAGATGGTGAGTATTTTTCGGCAAATTTTTCAACGTAAGACATGATCCACACGCTTAAAATAATAGGAATTACACTGGATGCATAGTCAACTAATACAACAGGTGCTCCAAAGAATGTTAATGGACTTCCTGCAGCGACTAAGCCTGACCATGTTGGGTGTAAAAGAGCACATGCCATAGTCATTGCCATGATTGGACTTGTTTTGAATTTTTGGCTAGCTCCATACGCTAAAAGGACAGGCATGAAATAGAATGGAGCATCGGAAATAAAGTTGATGATTTCATAAGTGGAACTTGCTTCATTAACTAAGTTAAATAAAACAAGAATAGATAATACGGCTTTGATCATACCACCACCAATTAGGGCTGGAATCACAGGAGTAAATGTAGTGGAAATTACACTGATAATACGATTGACAATACTGCCTTTTTCTTCATCGGATTCTTCGTGAGAAGTAGAAGGAACATCTTTCATTTGGGATTGAATGGCTCTAAAAACGGACTGCACTTCATTGCCAATTACAACCTGGTATTGCCCGCCTTTTTCTACAACGCTGATAACGCCATTTAAAGATTCCACTTTTTTGGTGTTGACTTTATTCATGTCATAAAATTCGAATCTTAAACGAGTTGCACAATGTGTTAATTGTTTGATGTTGTCGATACCACCAATGCTTTGGATGATATCATTTCCTAATTGTTGATAATTCATATTCTCCTCTTTCTAGGCTGATGGCAATAAAAAAGACCAAGATAAAAGGAGCATTAAAAATGCAACTTAAATATCTTGGTCTTGCCTGCATTACCAGTAACAGCCGTTATTTACATGTAGGATGATAGCATAGCTAAAAATAAAATACAAGCACTTTTTGAAATCCCTTTCATGAAAAGACGAAAAAATAAGAATGAGTAGACATTAAAAAATGGTATAATTAAAGAGTTTATGGAGGATATATATTATGAAGGTAGTAACTTTTGGAGAAATCATGCTTCGTTTAAAAAACACCTGAAAACTTGCGTATTATGCAAAGCGATGGTTTTGAGGCAAGTTATGGTGGTGCAGAGGCCAATGTAGCCGTAAGTTTAGCGATGTATGAAGATAAATGTGCTTTTGTATCTAAAGTACCAAACAATCCAGTGGGGATGTCTGCATTAAGTGAAGTTCGTCATTATGGTGTAAATACAGAGTATATGCTTCGTGGAGGCGATCGTTTAGGAATTTACTTCTTTGAAAAAGGAAGTGATATTCGTAATACAAACGTTGTATATGACCGTGCATTTAGTGCTTTTTCACTATCTCAGCCAAGCGAATACCATTGGGAAAATATCTTAGAGCCAGGTGATGTTTTCTATTTTTCAGGCGTAACTCCAGCTGTATCTAAATATGTTGAGGATACAGTAAGAAGTGCTTTGAAATATTGTAAGGAAAATGATATTCAAGTGATTTGTGATTTAAACTATCGTGGAAAAATGTGGTCTAAAGAACAAGCGCAAGTTGTCATGCGTGATTTAATGCAGTATGTAGATGTATGTATTGCCAATGATGAAGATTTTGAAGCAACACTAGGAATTCATGCTTTTGATGGTAACTTATCTACAGGTATTGATCAAATTGATACGTATAAAGAAGGTATGTTAGAAATTACTCGTCAATTCCCAAATGTGAAGAGTGTGACTAGTGTATTAAGAAATATGCATACTGTAGAAGAAGGAGACTGGATGGGCATCTATTATGTGGATGGAAAGTTCTACCAAAGTCCAATTCATAGAGTACATAGCTTAGAAGCTGTGGGAGCAGGAGATGCCTATGGTGCTGCATTTGTGCATGGACTAATCAATGGATTTGATCCACAGAAAACAGTTGATTTCGCAATCAGTGCGAGTGTATTAAAGCTTATGATTCAACATGATTTTAATGTAGTAACACAAGAAGATGTATTTAAAATCATGAATTCTAAGAATACAAATTTATCTAGATAGTATAAGGGATATCAGTTCAAATAAAATGAATTGATATCTTTTTTTGTTAAATTTTTACTAAAATTAGCAAGCTTTTTGAAATGCATTAAAATTTTTTCAACATATCTATCATAAATCGCAAAATCTTTATCGTTATGGTGCGAACAAAATTTAGTTGCAAAAGAATAAAAAATTATCTTCTTTCCATTCTTATTTTTCAAACCAACTTTAGCAATTTCCTTAACCAATTTTTCATCGCCTTTTTGCAATCTATCGTCAAGATTTTCAATATTTTTTATATGTTCGGCAACTTTAAATATATTTAAAATATGCGTACTATAAAAATCGTTGAGAGTTGCAACTTTAATAAGAATTTCATTTATATCGTTATTTTTCGGATAAGTTTCATGAAAAAGTTTATTTAATGCATTTTCTTGGTTACGATAATTTTCCATTTTTTCCCAATTATCGAGCCACTTTTCTAATTCTTTTTGTGTTGGTTTTGGAATTTTAGCCATTTTTATTTATATCCTTTGTTATATTTAATTATTTATACAAAAACCGTTTTATCTTTTTAGTAGGATTTTTTATAAACTCTTCCGACTGAATATTAAAACTCGAAATTCTTGCATATTCGGGCAATAATTTATTTATTTCAATTCTGTTATTTTCAAGTTTTGCTTTAATCTCTTCTTCGTTTAAGTTTTCTTCTTTAATTCTTTCATAGTCCAAATATAATAAAGCATGAAGTTTATTTTCTCTGCTTAAAATTAAAGATTCCAATATATAAGGCATTGCGTTTAATTTGCTTTCGATTTCTTCAGGATAAATATTTTGTCCGCTTGAGCCTAATATCATATTTTTGCTTCTTCCTCTAATAAATATTCTGTTATTCTCTCCCAAAACTCCCAAATCTCCTGTTTTAAGCCATCCGTCTTTTGATAAAGCTTCCGCCGTAGCTTTAGGATTTTTATAATATCCAAGCATAACATTTTCGCCTTTAACCATTATCTCTCCGACTTCTCCTTCGTTTTCAGCGTCTATTTTTACTTTTAGAGTGTCTATTATGCAACCGCAACTTCGAGCGACATGCTTATTCCAAGGAGCATAACTTATTAAAGGCGCGCATTCCGTCATTCCGTATCCAACCGTGAATTTAAATCCTATATCTATAAGAAATTTTTCAACCTCTTCGTTTAATGCGCTTCCGCCTATTATAAGTTCATGGAATTTTCCTCCAAAAGATTTTGTTAATTTTTCCCTTATGCTTTTTTTGAGTATTGAAGATATTAAAGGCAATTTCAATAAATTTTTTATTAAAGGTTTGCTTATAACGGGAAGCAATTTTTTTAAATAAATTTTTTCTATTATCAAAGGCACCATAAGTATTAAATCTGGTTTAATTTCGTCAAAAGCTTTTAATAAAACATTCGGACTTGGAATAGCGTTAAGCATATATATGCAAGCGCCTTTTGAAAACGGAAATAAAAAATCAAATAAACAACCAAAAACATGAGCGA